>OJIX01000295.1_pt1 | contig 27745 bp, 21 predicted proteins | sample 1595981 | NCBI WGS metagenome assembly OJIX01 (sample SAMEA4350138, study PRJEB24818) | metagenome | biome: human; feature: gut; material: faeces | place: Denmark | collected 2013-09 | reverse complement strand
GACAAAGGAAAAAGACAGTCTGCGAGTGATAGACTTGCAGGAGGTAGAGATTATCTCCACACGTGCCACAGGAACCACCCCGGTGGCGTTTACCAACATCAACAAAGAACAACTTAAAAAGCAGAACTTCGGTCAGGACTTGCCGTATCTGTTGAGCATGACGCCTTCCGCCATCACCACCAGCGATGCCGGAGCGGGTATCGGCTACACTACGTTAAGAGTTCGCGGCACAGACGGAACCCGCATTAACGTCACCGCCAACGGCATTCCCATCAACGATGCCGAAAGCCATAATGTATTCTGGGTGAACCTGCCCGACTTCGCATCGTCCGTCAAAGACATGCAGATACAACGCGGCGCAGGAACTTCCACCAATGGCGCAGGAGCTTTCGGAGCCAGTATCAACATGCAGACCGGAGACTTCTCGCTGAAACCGTATGCCGAGCTGAACGGTTCGTACGGCTCGTTCAATACGCACAAAGAAACGGTAAAAGCGGGTACGGGACTTATCAACGGGCATTGGTCTTTCGACGCCCGCCTGTCCAATATCAGTTCGGACGGATACATCGACCGCGCATCGGTCGGGCTGAACTCTTACTACCTGCAAGGCGGGTATTACAACGACAACACCTCTGTCAAACTGATAACGTTCGGCGGTAAAGAACGCACTTACCATGCCTGGAATTACGCCAGCAAAGAAGAAATGGAAAAATACGGCCGCCGCTACAACTCCTGCGGGTATATGTACACCGACGACAACGGCATAGACCACTTCTACGAAGACCAGACTGACAATTACGTACAGAAGAATTATCAGCTGCTTTTCAACCACAACTTCACTTCCGCCTGGAATGTAAACGCAGGTCTGCACTACACCAAAGGAGACGGCTACTATCAAGAGTACAAAGACGGGCGCGAGCTGGTGGAATACGGCCTGCTTCCGTACGAACACGACGGTGAAACCGTAAACGAGAGCGACCTTATCCGCAAAAAAGCAATGGACAACCGCTTCGGCGGCGGTATCTTCTCCGTTAATTATAAGGGTGACCGCCTTCACGCATCCCTCGGCGGCGGGCTGAACCGCTATGACGGCGACCACTTCGGCAAAGTGTTGTGGGTGAAGAATTACATCGGCAACCTCGACCCCGACAAAGACTACTACCGCAACAATGCCACCAAGAATGACGGTAACCTCTACCTGAAAGCCGACTACGAGTTGTGCAACGGTCTCAATGTCTATGCGGATTTGCAGTACCGCCACATCTCTTATAAGATGTACGGACAGAACGACAAGTGGAACAGCGTTACCAATGACGGCTTGCAGCAACTCGCCATTCACGAGAAGTTCGACTTCTTCAATCCCAAAGCCGGACTGTCGTGGCAGCTCAACCGTAACAACCGGATATACGGTTCGTTCAGCGTAGCCCACAAAGAGCCGACGCGCAACAACTATACGGACGGCAAGTTCACCGAGCATCCCAAAGCGGAGCGTTTGTTCGACTACGAGCTGGGTTACACCTTTGCCGATTCATGGCTGACATTCGGTGCCAACCTATACTACATGGATTACAAAGACCAGTTGGTGCTGACCGGCGAACTGAATGAAATCGGTGAAGCCGTAGCCGCCAATGTGCCCGACAGCTATCGCATGGGTATCGAACTGATGGCAGGCTTAAAGCTGCCTTGCGGCTTCCAATGGGACATCAACACCACTTTGAGCCGTAACCGCGTAGAGAACTTCACCGAAACCCTTTACGAGAACGAAGACCCGGCGGGCGAAAAGTGGAGCACCTATCTGGGCGACACTCACATCGCCTTCTCTCCCGACTTCCTGCTGAACAACCGCTTCGGCTATACTTACAAAGGCTTTGAAGCAGCTTTGCAATCACAATACGTCAGCAAGCAATACATGAGCAACCTGGACTGTAAAGACCATATTCTGGATGCCTATTTCGTCAGCAACCTGAACTTATCATACACGTTTACGTTACCCAAAATAAAGTCGGTAACCATAGGCTGTACCGTCTACAACCTCTTCAATGAAGAGTACGAAAACAACGGCTACGCAGGCAGCGGTTTCTATTACGAGGACGGGCAGAAAGTACGCTACAATTATGCAGGATATGCGGCGCAGGCCGGTACCAATGTATTAGGACATATCTCTTTGCGTTTCTGAACTTGATTATGGAGCAGACACTCGAAATTATCGGAACACTTGTCGGACTTCTCTACCTTTGGCTGGAATATCGGGCAAGCATCTATCTTTGGATAGCGGGCATCATCATGCCCGCCATCTACATCTTCGTGTACTACAACGCGGGTCTGTACGCGGATTTCGGCATCAACATCTACTATCTCGGAGCCGCCATATACGGCTGGACGATGTGGAAGTACGGAGCATTCCTGCGGCGTACCATCCTGAAAAGAAAAGCCTCGGAAGCGGAAAACCGGCAACAGGAGTTACCCATCACCCGCATGCCGCTGCGGTATCTGCTACCGCTCGTTGCGGTATTTGCCGTCACTCTTGCGGGCATTGCCTGGGTACTTATCAACTTTACAGACAGCAATGTTCCGTGGCTTGACTCCTTTACCACCGCGCTCAGCATTGTCGGCATGTGGATGCTGGCGCGCAAATACGTGGAGCAATGGTGGGCATGGATAGGCGTAGACGCTGTAAGCACAGGTCTGTACATTTATAAAGGACTTGATTTTACCGCCGCACTATACGGCCTTTACACAATAATCGCTATCTTTGGCTACTTCAAATGGAAAAAGATGATGAAGCAAGAGGCTGATTTATGATTTATAAATTCCGATTTATCAATTATCAACTATGAAAGTGGATGCTGTAGTTTTAGCCAACGGAGAATACCCTGCCGCCGCCCCGCCTTTACAAATATTGGCGGACGCTCCCTACGTAATCTGCTGCGACGGCGGCGCGGACGAATATATCCGGAACGGACATATCCCCAATCTTATTATAGGTGACGGCGACTCCATCAGCGAGGAGAATCGCAAGAAGTACGGATATCTGCTCCACCGCATTTCCGAACAAGATACGAACGACCAGACGAAAGCCGTCAACTATCTGTTATCACAAGGCAAACGCCGGATAGCCATCGTAGGCGCCACCGGCAAACGCGAAGACCACACCTTGGGAAACATCAGCCTGCTCATGGACTATATGCGTGCAGGAGCCGATGTTCGTACCTATACAGACCATGGTGTCTTTATCCCTTGCCGGGACACACGTACCTTTGCCTGCCGGCCGGGGCAGCAAGTATCCATCATCAACTTCAATGCCCGCAACCTGCATGGGCTTGGTTTGGTATATCCTCTCAGCGACTTCACCAACTGGTGGCAGGGCACTCTCAACGAATGTACCGGGACAGAATTTACGATTGAGGCTGAAGGGGAGTATTTGGTCTTTTTGAATTTCCCTCAGCCACTTCCACAAAGTACACGCTGATACAAATCATGGCAATGGCGACGGCCTGCGTCCAACTGAACCGGTCTTGTCCCAAAGCAAGGGAGACAACCGTGGTCACTACCAATATCAGATAACTGTAAATAGCGACAACGGTAGTCTTCAGGTACTTCAATCCGATAGGAACCAGAAAATAGCTGAGATAAGTAGGAAAAATAAGCACAAATGCAAGTACCGCCCATGCCGTCCAGTGCCACTCGCCTCTCCAGGCATCTGCAAACATCGGCGCATCCCACCCCATCACGGATGAAACGATTATTCCGGAAACAGCCGCACCGCCAAAGATGTATTTCATCATCGTCACTACTCCTACCTTCTCCAACAATTTCTTGCTCACAATCAGGTAAATCGCAAAAACAAACGAGCTAATCATACAAAGCAGATTGCCGGTGAACGCATCGTGTGCCAAATCATCGCTGCCCTGCGTCAGGATACACAGCATCGCACCGCCAAAACCCAAAGCGATACCGATAATCTTCATCACCGTAGCTTTTTCATGCAGGAAAAATACCGAAATAAGAAATACCCAGATAGGCTGCATCGAATTGAATATGGCACTCGACACCGGAGTCGTTTTGCTGATGCCCAGCAGATAGCAGAACATAAATCCGTAAAGCCCGAACGCTCCCAGGCAGAACAGCATGAGGCGTTGCTTTTTTGTAACCGCCGCTTCCTTTATGAAGCATCCCGTCACCCAAAAAGCCACCGCCGCAAACACGCACCGTATGGTGACACCCGTTAAAGCTCCCAACCACAAAGGCAACAAATACTTCAATCCGTTCATGTTCAGACCCGCCATGACACGGGATGCAACCATACTGAGATTGGCTTCCAGCTTTTTATCTTTCATGAGACTATCTACATTGAGTTTGAGGTATTGAGAACGTACGGTACCGGAAAATGTTCGGAAACAAGCGGGGCCTTATCCTAAACAATTCATAACTTTACAACGTTTTAAGGGAAACAGGAGACTGAAAAATGAAAGAAACAGAACCGAAGCAAACGTCACAACCCGCCAAACAGGTACTCGTGTTCTCCACCCGCTTACGCCAAGACATTCAAACCGCCTGCCGGCAACTGGAGAACGGAGAAGGACAAGAAAATATAACCATCAATAAGGAGGCTGAGTCATGGTTAAACAAATAAATTGGTCGCCACTCGCCAAAGAAGAGCTCAGAAATCTGTTGCTGTCCTCCCTGCAAAAGCACGGGAATAAAGAGCAGGGAAAGGTCATATATTCGCTCTTTCAAAATGCGCTCCACCGCATTACTCTAAATCCTTTTATCGGACAAGCCACGGAAGCGGATAATATACGATATATCACTCCCCACCCCGACTATACGCTATTCTACCGCCACAGCCTTCTGAAAATAGAAGTACTGGTGCTTTGGAACAACAGCCACAAAGCCGGAAAGATAAAGACCATTCTCAAAGAAAAGCCAAAGTGTTAAAACGAGTATTAGTTCTCATCCCGTCATTTAGAGGAACCTTGCGGCGAAGAATCCCCTCTCTTGTATGCAAGGAGAAGGGATTCTTCACTTCGTTCCGAATGACGGGATGAGAACTAATACTCGTTTTGGCGTATCACCATCTTATTAGAAAGAGTGAGTAATCAGATACTCATCAAATAACGCTTGAAGTCCGCAAAGTCTTTCGACATGGGCAGGCTTTTCTTTTCGCCACGCATAAAGGCTTGCAGCTTCTCCGGTATCCGCACCGCTTCACCGATAATATTCTCCACCGTGTCTTTGAATTTGGCAGGGTGAGCCGTCTCCAGGAAGACTCCCGTCTCGCCCGGTTGCAAGCCCTCTTGCAATGCACGGAAACCGCATGCGCCATGAGGATCGAGCAAATAACGCTCATTCTTCCAAACATCTTTCATGGTTTCGGCAATCTGTTCGTCCGTATAAGTAGCGCCGCTTATCTCTGCCGAGATAGCCGCATGGCTACCGCCATAGAGGTCGAGGACACGCGCAAAGTTGCTCGGGTCGCCCACATCCATGGCATTGGCAATCGTAGCGATACTGGGGCGCGGCGTATAAACACCCGTCTGCAAATATTGATAGAATATGTCGTTACGGTTATTGGATGCTATGAAACGCTTCACCGGCAGTCCCATACGTTTGCCGAACAAACCTGCCGTTATATTACCGAAGTTACCGCTTGGCACGCAGATTACGGCATCAGCGGCCTTTCCCGCCCGCTTCAACTGCGCATAAGCATAGAAATAGTAGAAAGCCTGCGGCAGGAAACGCGCCACATTAATGGAGTTGGCGCTGGTCAGTTGCAAACGGCTGTTAAGTTCCTTGTCCATGAAAGCCGCTTTCACCAATGCCTGACAGTCGTCGAACGTACCGTCCACTTCAAGAGCCGTGATATTCTTTCCCAGTGTAGTGAATTGCTTTTCCTGAATTTCACTGACCTTGCCTTTCGGATAAAGCACATAAACATGGATACCTTCCACGCCGAGGAAGCCATTGGCTACGGCACTGCCCGTATCGCCCGAGGTGGCAACCAGTACATTCACCTGCTTCTTACCCTCTTTTCTGATGAAATAGCCCAGCAAACGCGCCATAAAACGACCGCCTACATCCTTAAAGGCAAGTGTGGGTCCATGGAACAATTCGAGGGAGTAGATGTTTTCCGTCACCTTCACCAAAGGAACGTCGAAACTCAATGTATCATATACGATCTGCTTCAATGTGTCTGCCGGAACATCTTCGCCAAAGAAAGCATCCGCTACCCGATAAGCTATCTCCTGAAAACCGAGCGTATCGATGCTGTCGTAGAATTCCTGCGGCAACGGTTTGATGGTAAAGGGCATGAAAAGCCCTTTGTCTGCGGCAAGCCCTTTCACTACGGCTTCTTCGAGGGTAACGTCGGGGGCTTGTTTGTTGGTACTGTAATATTTCATAACTCTTTCATAAATTCGTTTATAAACTCATCTTCTTTCATCAGGCCGTAGCTGCCGCTGCAAGCGGCAACCTCATCGAAAGTCTGCACTTCGTCCGGCTCGATGCCCGGATACCAGATAAAGAAAGGTATCGGTTCGTTAGTGTGCGTACGCAGTTCGCAAGGAGTGGGATGGTCTGGTAAAACGGCTATTGCGACAGGCTCTTCCCAACCTTTCACTGCTTCATAGATAGGACCTACGGCACGGCTGTCCAAGTTTTCAATGGTCAGCATCTTCAAGGGAACATCTCCTTCGTGCCCGGCCTCATCGCTGGCCTCGATATGCAGATAAACGAAATCATCCGTTTTCAAGGCATCAAGGGCGGCAGCCACTTTATTCTCGTAGTTGGTATCGTACAGTCCGGTCGCACCTTCCACCGTCAGACGGCGCAGTCCGGCATAATAGCCGATACCGTTAATCAAGTCTACGGCAGAGATAACAGCGCCTTTCTTCACTTGAGGAAACTTATCCGAGAGTTTCTCCATCTGCGGACGATACCCCGGACTCCACGGCCAAATACTGTTAGCCGGGTCTTTACCTTCGGCCGCACGTTTCTTGTTCACGGGATGCTCTTTCAGCAGCTCCTGCGACCGCATGATTAAGTCGTTAATCAGGTCGGCGGTTTGCTGCGGGGTTAAATCGGCTTGTCCTTCGGGAACAGTGATACCCCCCGTACCGGGCATAGGCTTCACCAGCAATGGCCGATAGGGTTTCAGGGGAACATCATGCGGAGGGGTACAGTCTATCCGCTTGTCTCCGCCTTTTATTACCAGCAAATGCCGGTATTGCACACCTGTGTGGAAGCGCACACGCTCACTGCCCAAATGTTCCTGCAGATACTTCACCAGTACATCGGCTTCTTCGGTCGTGATATGTCCCGCCGAATGATTCTTTATATCATCCCCTTCAATACAGATAATATTACAGCGCATCGCCATTTCACCCGGCTTCAGGTCTACTCCGATACTCGCCGCTTCCAACGGACCGCGTCCCTCGTATACTTTCGGCAAGTCATAGCCCAAAACAGACATATTGGCCACCTCGCTACCCGGATGAAAACCATCGGCAACAGTCTTCAGCCTGCCTACACGTCCCATCCCTGCGAGCTTATCCATATAGGGCGTTTTGGCAGCCTGCAACAAAGTCTTGTCTCCCAAAGACTTTACAGGCCAGTCGGCCATACCGTCGCCCAATATAATAATGTGTTTCATCTTTGTAAATGAAGAATTAAGAATGAAGAATGATGAATTAAAAATGATAAATTAAGAACCATCGCGCAGCCCGAATTCTTCATTCTTAATTCTTCATTCTTCATTTAATTAAACGTTCGCAATACTCATAATATCCGCAAATACCCCCGCAGCCGTTACACCCGCACCGGCTCCGTAACCCTGTATCATCATAGGATATTCCTTATAACGCTCTGTGGTCAGCAAGATAATGTTGTTACTGCCTTCCAGACCGTAGAACGGATGGTTGACACCGACCTCCTGCAATCCTACGGATGCCTTGCCGTTCTCCAGCTTGGCAACGAAACGCCAGTGCTTGTTTTCCGCTTCCAATACCTTGCGGCGTGCTTCAAAGTCGGTGTCAAGGCTCGGCACTTTCTTCCAGAAGTCATCCAAAGAACCTTCAAAGAAGTCATCGGGTACAAAGAGGTTCTTTTCCACATCGCTTTGTTCGATGCGATAACCGGCTTCACGCGCCAGAATTACCAGTTTGCGGATTACATCCTTGCCGCTAAGGTCGATACGCGGGTCTGGTTCGGAATAACGTTCCTCCTGAGCCATCTTAATGGTCTTGCTGAAAGGAATATCCGCGCTTATCTTGTTGAAGATATAATTCAGTGTACCGCTCAGCACGGCTTCAATCTTCAGTATCTTGTCGCCGCTATGGATAAGGTCGTTAATGGTATTGATGATGGGCAGACCTGCACCGACGTTTGTCTCAAACAAATATTTCACACCGCGCTGGCGGGCTATCTGCTTCAACTCACGATAGTTTTCGTATTCCGAAGAAGCGGCAATCTTATTGGCGGCAACTACCGATACGTTGTGCATCAGAAGGTCTTTATACAGGGAAGCCACTCCCGCGCTCGCCGTACAATCCACGAATACGGAGTTAAAGATGTTCATGCCGATAATCTCGTCACGGAGCGTATCCAAAGAACTGTCCTTGCCTTTCTCCGCCAACTCTTCACGGAAGCGTCCCAAGTCAAAGCCCTCACGACCGAACATGGCTTTGGACGCATCGGCAATGCCTACCACATTCAGTTGCAAACCGTTCTCCTGCATCAACTTCTGACGCTGGCTGTGAATCTGTTCTATCAAACTGCCGCCTACCGTGCCAACACCGCATATAAAGAGGTTCAACACCTGATATTCCGACAGGAAGAAAGAATCATGGATAACATTCAGGGACTTGCGCAGGGACTTGCTGTCCACCACAAACGAAATATTCGTTTCCGAAGCGCCCTGTGCACAAGCTATCACATTGATACCGTTACGTCCCAGCGTACCGAACAGCTTACCGGCAATACCCGGTGTATGCTTCATATTCTCGCCAACGATAGCCACCGTAGCCAAATCCTTTTCCGCCTGTATGGGCGAAATCTCTCCCATCTCAATCTCTTTGGCAAACTCCTCGTTCAGCACTTCGCAAGCCAGGTCGGCATCCGCATTACGCACACCGATGGAAGTAGAGTTCTCCGAAGATGCCTGTGATACGAGGAACACGCTGATACCATTCTTTGCCAAAGCCTTGAAGATACGGTAGTTCACACCAATCACACCCACCATACCGAGCCCCTGCACCGTTATCAGGCTCGTATCGTTAATGGACGAAATACCTTTAATGGCTTTGCTCTGCGGATTGGAAACCTCTTGCTTGATAACGGTTCCCGCTCCTTCGGGATTGAAAGTATTCTTTATTATAATAGGTATGTTCTTATGGCAAACCGGATAAATGGTAGGCGGATACACCACTTTAGCCCCGAAGTTACAAAGCTCCGTAGCCTCTACATAGCTCAGCTCATTAATAGTGTAGGCAGTGGAAATCACACGCGGGTCGGCGGTCATGAAACCATCCACATCCGTCCAGATTTCCAGCGCATCGGCATCCAATGCCGCGGCTATAATGGCAGCCGTATAGTCGGAACCGCCGCGACCGAGGTTAGTCACCTCGCCCGTAATCTTGTCCGTAGAGATAAATCCCGGAACCAATACGCGTTTAGGCATATCCTTGAACGTCTCACGTACCAAAGAGGTGGTAAGTTCCGTATCCAATACATGCTTGGAATGTTTCTTCTCCGTTTTGATGAACCGGCGCGAATCAAACCATTCAGCGCCCGTCAGTTGCGCCGCAATAATAGATGAAAGGCGTTCGCCGTAACTCACAATCGTATCGGATGTCTTTTGCGAAAGGTCTTTTATCAGATAAATTCCCTGGAAGATGTCCTTCAATTCGTTAAGCAACTCTCCCACCTGGCGTTGCAGCGATACTTGCGCTTCACCTGCCGGAATTACTTCCTTTATCATTTCCACATGACGATAGACAATCTCACGAAACTCGTTTTCATAAGAGGAGTCACCGGCCGCCGCCATTTTCGAAGTATTAATCAGTTTGTCCGTAATACCGCCCAATGCGGATACTACCACTATTAAGGGTTCGTTTATAGCCTCTACAATTCTCTTAACGCTTAAAATACTGTTCGCGGAACCTACGGATGTTCCGCCGAATTTTATTACTTTCATTTCTTTTTATCGGATTGAAACGGTTGATACAATGTGTCAAAAACAAGCTGCCATAGCCCGTATAGACTTTAACTAAATAAGAAAAACTGCTGAAAATCGGTGTAACACGTAGAAACACAAAATACTATCCCCAACCCCTAAGGGTCATGGTACACATGGATGTGACTGTATGTTGATAGTACTTGTTCATTGTCTCTTACTGCTATCGTTTATGATAAGTGTTGCAAAAGTAACAATAAAAATATTCAAACTATCACGTTTTATGACTTTTTTGCGATAAAAACACATTTTCACCTCATAAAGGACAGAAATATGTATATATCACGGCCGACAGATTCACACTTTTCACAGCGGAAAGGCAAAAATACGAACGCAGTTTTATAACACTTTGCTATTATTTTAGAGATATATTACTATCTTTGCATAGTAACCATGTAAGAATCGAGCGTATGTCCCCAGATAATACTTCCGTTTTGTTAATTTACACCGGTGGCACTATCGGCATGATAGAGAATGCGGAAACCGGAGCTTTGGAGAACTTCAACTTCGAACATTTACAGAAGCATGTGCCCGAACTTCAGAATTTTACGTTCCGCATCGATACCTATCAGTTCGATCCGCCTATGGATTCTTCGGATATGGACCCGGATGCCTGGCGCAAACTCGTACGCATCATCAGCGACAACTACAATCGATATACAGGCTTCGTCATTCTTCACGGTACGGATACCATGGCCTACACGGCATCCGCCCTCAGCTTCATGCTCGAAGGTCTTAACAAGCCCGTCATTCTTACCGGTTCACAGCTTCCCATCGGTGTGCTTCGTACCGACGGTAAGGAAAACCTGCTGACGAGTATTGAAATAGCCACCGCCCGTCATTCCGGCGGACGGCCTATCGTACCGGAAGTATGTATCTTTTTTGAAAATCACCTGATGCGCGGCAACCGCACTACCAAAATAAATGCGGAAAACTTCAACGCTTTCCGCTCGTACAATTATCCGGTACTTGCTTCCGCCGGTATACATATTAAATATAACAATGTACAGATACATACGGAAAATGCACACGGACAACTGCGGCCGCATTATCTGCTTGACACCGATATTGCCATACTGAAACTCTTCCCCGGCATTCAGGAGAGCGTGGTAGACGCCATTCTTGCCATAAAAGGCCTGAAAGCCGTGGTCCTGGAAACATACGGTTCAGGGAACGCTCCCCGGAAGGAATGGTTCCTTCGCCGCCTTCATGACGCTTGCGAACAGGGCGTTGTCATCGTAAACGTTACCCAGTGCAATGCCGGTACGGTGGAAATGGAACGTTATGAAACAGGTTACCGGCTGATGCAGGCAGGCGTAGTATGCGGATATGACAGCACCACGGAATCCGCCGTGACCAAACTGATGTTTTTGTTAGGACACAACTACTCTCCCGCAGAGGTACGCGAACTGATGAACCGCCCCATTGCAGGTGAGATTACGATATAACAGGGATGCCTGTATAAGCAAGCCGGGATGAGAGTACCGGTGAGTTATGATTAAAAGCCTTATAATATGGTATTAAAAGCCTTTTAATGCTATATTATAAGGCTTTTAATACTATCTCATCATAGGGAAGAGGGCGGCAGATACAGTGAAAGAAGAAAGACGGCTCCCGCCAATATCCGGTTAAAGGTATACATCCATACGGATAATCATAACCATTTATTCCACCACAGGACTCAAGGCTCCGGTAATCGAGTCTATGATAAACCCGGAAACATGCACGTCTTCCGGAATCAGCGGGTGTTCCAGAATAGCTTTCACTGTCTCCCGGACGGATTTCTCCGTATCGCCGAAACCGTAAAGCCACGAGTCGAAATCCACCCCGCAGAAACGTATCATATCTATCGTCTCCTGCTTGATACCGCGCGCTTTCATGTGTTCTATCATTTGGGCGCTGCTCATATGGCATGCACCGCAATCGGAATGCGCAATGACCATCACCTCTTTCACCCCCAATTCATAGATAGCCACCATAAGACTGCGTATGACACTGCCGAAAGGATGCGAAATGATTCCGCCCGCATTCTTTATCATCTTGACATCACCGTTCTTGATACCCAAAGCCGCCGGAAGCAATTCCGTCAGACGGGTATCCATACAAGATAAGATGGCGATTTTCTTATCGGGATATTTGTTGGTGATATACTTCTCATATCCCTTATTCTCTACAAACTGCTTATTGTGTTTAAGAATATCTTCTATCATGGTTTCCGTTTTATATTTCTGAGAACAAATATAAAAAAACTCTGTGACACACCGCCGGCTCTGAAACGAAAAATCGTACCTTTGGGCAATTATTCTAAAGGAAGTTCTTTTTTATGGCAAAAGAGAAGACGGTATATGTATGTAGCAACTGCGGACAGGAATCGCCCAAATGGGTAGGTAAATGCCCGTCGTGCGGAGAGTGGAACACCTATGTAGAAGAGATTGTACGCAAGGAAGCAGTAAACAAGCGTCCGGTATCGGGCATAGAAACAGCCAAAGCAAAACCCGTAACATTAAACGAGATTGCCGCCGATGACGAACCCCGCATCGACCTGCATGACGCGGAGCTGAACCGTGTGCTGGGCGGCGGGCTGGTGCAAGGCTCGCTCGTACTGATAGGCGGCGAACCGGGTATCGGCAAGTCCACCCTGGTACTGCAAACCATACTCCGCATACCGGAGAAACGCATCCTTTACATATCCGGGGAAGAAAGCGCCCGGCAGTTAAAACTGCGTGCCGACCGCCTGTCAAGTACGTCCTGCGACTGCCTGATTGTCTGTGAAACCTCGTTGGAACAGATTTATGTACATATCAGGAACACACATCCCGATTTAGTCATAATAGACTCCATACAGACCATTTCCACGGAGACGCTCGAATCCTCTCCGGGCAGCATAGCCCAAGTCAGGGAGTGCTCCGCCTCTATCCTGCGCTTTGCCAAAGAGACGCATACGGCGGTTATCCTCATCGGGCATATCAACAAAGAAGGAAGCATTGCCGGACCTAAAGTACTGGAACATATCGTAGACACCGTACTTCAATTTGAAGGCGACCAGCATTATATGTACCGCATCTTGCGCAGCATCAAAAACCGCTTCGGAAGTACCTCCGAACTGGGCATCTATGAAATGAGGCAGGACGGTCTGCGACAGGTAAGCAATCCTTCGGAGCTGCTTCTCAGCCAAGACCATGAAGGGATGAGCGGCATAGCCATCGCCTCAGCCATAGAAGGCGTACGACCGTTCCTGATAGAGACGCAGGCATTGGTCAGCAGCGCCGTATACGGAAACCCGCAACGCTCCGCCACCGGTTTCGACATACGGAGAATGAATATGTTACTCGCCGTACTGGAGAAGCGCGTCGGCTTCAAACTCGCCCAGAAAGACGTTTTTCTCAATATCGCCGGCGGGCTGAAAGTAAACGACCCCGCTATCGACCTGGCCGTTATCAGCGCCATTCTGTCCAGCAACATGGATACCGCCATCGAACCCGAAATCTGTATGGCGGGAGAAATAGGGCTGTCCGGTGAAATCCGCCCCGTAAACCGGATTGAGCAACGCATCGGCGAAGCGGAAAAGCTCGGTTTCAAACGGTTTATATTACCAAAATACAATTTGCAGGGACTGAATACCTCCAAATTAAAGATAGAGCTGATACCGGTGAGAAAGGTGGAAGAAGCGTTCCGGGCACTGTTCGGCTAAATCCGTCCCAGGGTGATTTTGCCGCAGGGCATACGGATTAATACACATTATTATATAGTATACAGAAAGAAACCCAATGATACAAGAATACCAATTACGCGTGTTGCCTGAAATCGCAGCCAACGAACAACGCATAAAAGAATACCTCATACAAGAGAAAGGGCTGAACGCGCACGACATTACGGCCACACGAATTCTGAAACGCAGCATCGATGCACGCCAACGGACCATCTTCGTAAACCTGACCGTGCGCACCTATCTCAATGAGATGCCGAAAGAGAAGGAGTATCAGGAAACCGTCTATCATAATGTGTCGGACAAGCCGCAAGTCATTGTTGTAGGAGCCGGCCCCGGCGGGCTGTTCGCCGCCTTGCGTCTGATAGAGCTTGGTTTGCGCCCCGTCATAGTGGAACGCGGAAAGAATGTGCGCGACCGCAAGAAAGACCTTGCCCTGATAGGAAGGGAGCAGACCGTCAACCCGGAATCCAATTACAGTTTCGGAGAAGGCGGCGCGGGAGCCTATTCGGACGGCAAGCTCTATACCCGCAGTAAAAAGCGGGGAAACGTAGATAAAATACTGAACGTATTCTGCCAGCATGGCGCTTCGTCTTCCATACTCGTAGACGCCCATCCCCATATCGGAACCGACAAACTGCCGCGAGTCATAGAAAATATGCGGAATACAATCATCGATTGTGGCGGTGAAGTGCATTTTGAGACACGCATGGACGCCCTTATCATTGAAAACGATGAAGTGAAAGGCATCGAAACCAATACCGGGCAAACGCTCCTCGGTCCTGTAATACTCGCCACCGGACACTCTGCACGGGATGTATATCGCTGGCTTGCAGCCAACCGGGTGGAAATAGAGGCCAAAGGCATCGCCGTAGGAGTACGCCTGGAACATCCCGCTTCCCTGATAGACCGGATACAATACCACAACCGCAACGGACGCGGCAAATACCTGCCCGCCGCCGAGTACAGCTTTGTTTCCCAGGTGGACGGAAGAGGCGTGTACAGCTTCTGCATGTGCCCCGGAGGCTTTGTCGTTCCGGCAGCCAGCGGTCCCCGGCAAATAGTAGTCAACGGCATGAGCCCCAGCAACCGGGGTTCCCGATGGAGCAACTCGGGAATGGTAGTGGAACTGCGCCCGGAAGACTTGGGGAATGATGAATTAAGAATGATGAATGAAGAATGGGCTGCGCAACAAAGCAGTGCGGCCGACGCTCGACTTTCGGATTTCAATTCCCAACTCAACATGATGTACTTTCAAGAAGCTTTGGAACGTCTTTGCTGGCAGCAGGGCAACATGAAGCAAACAGCACCGGCACAACGCATGGCGGACTTTACAAAGAAAAAGCTCAGCTACGACCTGCCGGAAAGTTCGTATGCTCCCGGACTGGTATCATCGCCTCTGCACTTCTGGATGCCGCCGTTCATCGCAGACCGGCTGAGCAAAGGTTTCCAGCAATTCGGAAAGTACAGCCACGGTTTCCTTACCAACGAAGCCACCATGATCGGGGTCGAAACCCGTACATCGGCTCCGGTGCGTATTGTCAGAGACAAAGATACGCTGCAACACGTCCGCCTGAAAGGGTTGTTTCCCTGCGGAGAGGGAGCCGGATATGCAGGCGGTATCGTATCAGCCGGGATTGACGGGGAACGGTGCGCGGAAGCCGTAGGCCGGCTCTTGCTACAATAATTCCGTTTTCAGCCGGTCACACCAGGCTTTGATACGCTTATCGGTTCTTCCGGACTGGTTCTCGATATCAATAACCAGTCCGCACCATTCATTACCTCGTAAAGCCTTCGACCGGTTGAATGAATACTCTTTAGCGGGAGTAAATCCCACTAAAGCAGCTCCCGCCTTTTCAAAAGCATCACCCAGAATACCCAGGCCGTCAACAAAATTATCGGGATAATTCACCTGGTCGCCCAGGCCGAAAAGAGCAACGCGCTTTCCTTTCAAGTCCAATGTCTCCAGTTCAGGAATCAACTCATCCCAATAGGTGGGCAGCTCTCCGTCAAACCAAGTGGATACTCCGACAATCAAATTGTCATAGGCCTCGAAATCATTGCCCCAAGCCTGTTCGGCCGGAATAATATCCACATACTCCGTACCCAATGCCTCACGTATCTTCTTCGCTATCTGTGAGGTCTTCACTGCATTCGCAGCATAAAACAATCCTATCTTTTTCATAATCCGTTCATCTTTCATTAAAATTCCAGCAGCTTCTTGGCCGCATCATAAATTCTGTCCGCGTCCGGCAGGATAGCACGTTCCAATACCGGATGAAAACCTACGGGTGTAAAGGTGGAACCTACCCGCTGTACCGGAGCGTCCAGATAGCGGAACATATCCGAACCGATACCGGCGGCAATCTCGCCGCCAAAACCGCCGAACACCTTATCCTCGTGCACCACCAATGCCTTGCCGGTCTTCTTCACCGACTCATAAATCGTCTCCCTGTCCAGCGGAATCAAAGAACGTATATCGATGACTTCCACGTTCCAGCCGCCTTCTTTTTCCAGACGCTCGGCCACATTCAGACAGAGGTGCGTCGTATTGCCATAAGTAATGATGCTCAAGTCGGAACCCTCCCTGCGGATACGCGCCTTACCGAACGGAACTTCAAAATCTTCGGGTACGACCGTCGCCGCTTCCACCGAGTTATACAAAGCTTTCGGTTCGAGAAACAGCGTAAATCCGCGCGAGCGCATACTCGTACGAAGCAGTCCGGCAGCGTCATCCGCAAAGGACGGGTATACAATGCGCGCTCCGGGCAAGGTAGCCAAAGCCCCTTCGAGATTCTGCGAATGATAAAGCCCTCCGCCGATATAGCCGCCCGAAGCCAGACGTAACGTTACATTGGGAACAAACTTCCCGTTGCTGCGCCAGTACTCGTGCGTACATTCCACATACTGCTCAACCGCAGGCCAGAAGTAATCGGCAAACTCCGCACCTTCTATTACGACACGTATCTTCGGGTCAAAACGGCTCATGCCGTTTGCCGTACCCACAATATAGTCCTCGGCAATGGGCGCACTGAACACGCGCGCCTCTCCAAACTCCTGCTGCATACCTTTCGTAACATTAAAGACACCGCCCTTATCCTTATTGGCAACGTCCTGTCCCCAAATAAAAGTATCGGGATTATGCCGGAATTCCGCTTTCAGGGTCTCATTGATAGCATTCACCAGGAACTCTTTCCCGCCTTCCGTCTCGGAGTGCACACCGTCCCTGTATTTTTCAGGCTTATAAGGCTCGGGCAGTACATAGTCGAATATGGTCTTCGGATCCGGGTCGGGAGCAGCCAGCGCCTTACGGTTGGCTGCGGACAAATCTTTCTTCGCCTTTTCCTCAATCGTAACCAAATCTTCTTCGGTAAGGCGTTTGTAGCGCAGCAACATCCTGCGGAACTTCATCAAAGGATCGGCGGCCTTTACGTAAGTCAGCTCTCCTTCATCACGATACAACGTATGCTTGTCCGAATTGGAATGCGAACCGATACGCACACAATTGGCATGCACAATCACCGGATTGCGGTTAAGCAACGCGTATTCCCGCGCCTCGGTCATCGCATTCATCGAGTCAAAGACATCCTTGCCGTTGCAATGAATGATTTTCAAGTTCTTGAAACCGGAAAAGTTATCGGCAACCTTACGCGCCGCAGTCTGGTCTTTCTTCGGTACGGAGATGCCATATCCGTTATCCTGCCAGACGAAGATAACCGGCAGACGCTCCAGACTCGCACCGTTGACAGCCTCATACACAAACCCCTCGGACGAGGCCGACTCGCCATGCGAAGTGATAACCACTCCTTTATGCCCGTAATACACCATGGCCCGCGCCACGCCTACGGCGTGCAGGTCGTGCGTACCTGTCGCCGAAGATATATTCTCGATATGCCACTCCGGTTTGGCGAAGTGATTGGACATGTGCCGTCCGCCGCTTCCCGGATCGGTAGCCTTCGAGATGCCGTTCAGTATCAGTTCTTCGGGAGTCATTCCTGCCGAAAGCACTGTCAGCATATCCCTGTAATAAGGAAAGAGGAAATCCTCTCCTTTGGTGAATACCTGTCCCATTGCCAGCTGTATGCCGTCATGCCCCGCATACGGAGCATGGTAAGACCAGCCTAAGGACTGCAACAGATAGGCAGGCGCTTTCTCGTCAAGCGCACGCCCCAAAGCCATTAAGTAATACCACTTCTTCAGCGTTTCCGCATCCGTGGTTTTTATATCATATTTCTTCATAATACTCTTTTTTTTAGTTTTATTCATTCCAGTTCTCCAGGTAATTCTTGATGAAGTAGAGGAAGTTGCCTCCCAGCGACCCGTCCACTACTCGGTGGTCGTAAGACAAGGAAAGATACATCTTATGGCGGATAGCTATCACATCCCCTTCGGGCGTTTCCATAACGGCGGGTTTCTTCTCTATCACCCCTACTCCCAATATGGCGACCTGAGGCTGATTGATGATAGGCGTACCGAACAGCGACTTGAACGTGCCGAAATTGGTAATCGTAAACGTACCGCCCGCTATATCGTCGGGCGTCAGTTTGTTGACGCGCGCTTTAGCCGCCAAGCCGTCTATCGCAATGGCAAGTCCGCTCAGGTTCAGCCGGTCGGCATCGCGCACAACAGGTACAATCAGGTTACCGTCGTTTTGCGATACGGCTATTCCCACATTGATATGCTTCTTGAACAAGATGTTATAACCTTCCACGGAAACATTCACCTGCGGATAGGCAACCAGCGCCTTGGCTGTCGCTTCGGTAATGGCAGGCATATAGGTCAGTTTCACCCCTTCACGTTTAAGGAAAGCCTCCTTATTCTTCTCACGCCACTTCACAAGTTTCGTCATATCCACTTCCACCAGCGTGGTTACGTGCGGAGAAGTATGTTTGGACATCACCATGTGGTCGGCAATCATCCGGCGGACACGATCCATCTCTTTCACCTCGATGCCTTCTGCGGAAGAGGTTGCAGTCGCGGACGAGGGCCGAGACGCTACCGATGCCGATGTGCCTTGTACGGGAGATACCGCCGATACCGGTTTCGGCGCGGCAGCCGCGCTCACCTTCGGAGCCGGCGTCACATCCGGCTTCGCAACGGCAATGCCCGCCCCGCCATTCTGTTTCCGTATGATATATCGCTTGATATCCTTTTTGCTCAAACGCCCCTGATAGCCTGTACCCGGTATCTTATCCAACTCCTCTTGCAATATCCGGGCTTCGCGCGCCAATTGGAGAACCACCGGAGAATACCAGCGCTCATCTTCCGACTTGGCGGCTTGCGCCTCAGGCAGTTCCCGCGCCGCGGCCGAAGCATCGGACGCAACATTATCCGCCGCAGCGACCTTAGTGCTTTCCGCCGTACCGGCAGGAGATTCGGAAACCTCATCGTCTCCACCCATATCCACCACGGCCACTACCGTACCTACCGCAACGGTATCGCCCTCCTGAAACAATATCTCCACTATCTTACCCTCCACCGGCGAAGGAATCTCCGCACTGACTTTGGCTGTATTCACTTCAAACAGCACATCATCTTCCTTGATGACGTCCCCCACTTGTACCGACCAGGAGACAATAGTCCCTTCGGTTATACTTTCGCCCAGCTTGGGCATCTTTATCTCAAATCTCGACATATAGTTAAGTTTTAGGTTATTAGTTCTTATTATGTAAACAAATCGCCCGGAAGTAAAGTTTACCTCACACCGAAACCGATACGGCCTTATCGTATATCCACTCCCCGCAGGCGTATTTTTCGGCCTTCAGCCGTTCAATCTCCTTCAAATCCCCGGGAGTGAAACGATAGATACGGCCGTCTCCCTTCTCAAAGAAGAAGTGAAACAGCAGACGGGCGAAGCGTCTCAGAGGCAGGACGGGCGACAGATGCTCACTGATATTCGTTACCGTACTTCTCACAGACGGAACGGCACGCAGCACGCGTGAACCGGGCAATAAATCCCCGTCACCGCCCTTTCCGCATAATGCAGCGTCCAGCGCCAGCAGATTGGTGGAATACAATAAAGTACAATGATACATTACCCTGTTCTTATGGATGCACTGCGCACTGCCCGACACTTTCCGCCCGTCTACATAGATACCCATCCGCTTGTCGGTATACGCCACAATGCCGAGGGTTTCAAGGAAATCCACGGTCTGCCGCAGGTAGTACTCAAAGTCGGGACGCTCCACCGTTTCTATAAAGCTCAGATTGAGGTTACCCTCATCGTGGTACACAGCCCCGCCACCGGAAAAACGGCGCGCCAACGCGATATCGTTCGCACGCAGATACGCCTCATCCGTTTCCTTCCGTACACTCTGGTGCTTGCCTATCACCACAGAAGGGGCGGACTGCCACACCATAAAGAAATTATCTTTCTTTTTCTTGAGAAGATACTCTTCCGCCGCCAGATTGAAATACACATCCGTACAGCGGTTATCTATGCAGGATGTCATGCAAACAGTGTTTCGTGAAATATCTCTCCCACCGTAGGATGCGGGAATACGCTCTTTTGAAACTCCTCCACCGTATAGCCGTGTTGAACGGCAATACCCGCCACTACGACCATCTCCGATGCCGGATTGCCCAGCAGGTGGCAGCCGATAATCCGTTCGTCATCGTCCAGTACCAGTTTGCACAGCCCGTTTCCCAATTCGTTTTCGGCAACGAAACGTCCGGAATACGCCATAGGCAGCTTCTGTATGTGATAGCCGGTGCCAGCGGCTTTCAGTTCTTCTTCGGTCTTCCCCACTCCGGCGACTTCCGGATTGGTATAGACCACACCCGGTATGCAGTCGTAGTTCATCATATCCTCTACTCCCAGAATATGGTTCACCGCCACTTCACTCTCACGAATCGCGGTGTGCGCCAGCATGGAGCGCCCCGTTATATCGCCGCAGGCGTAAACGCGGGGATGGGACGTTTGCATATGCTCATCCACCTTCACGCCGTTGCGCAGCAACTCGATATCCAGTTTGTCCAATCCCGCCTTATCGAGATTCGCCTTACGGCCTACGCTTACCAAAACTCTTCCGGCCTCTATCAGGGAAGCCTTGCCGTCCTTTTCGACAGTCACCCCCTCTTGGGACACCGCCGTTACTTTCGTATTCAGATAGAAGTTCACGCCCCGTTTCAGATATTCCGCACGCAGCATGCCGCTCGTTTCCTTGTCCATCGCCCCCAGTATCTCGGGCATCATCTCCACAACGCTCACCTTCACCCCCATACTGTTGAAGAAAGAGGCGAACTCCATGCCGATAACGCCGCCGCCGATGATAACCAGCGATTGGGGGAGCTCCTTGCTCTCGAGCGCTTCTTTGGAAGTCCAGTAATCCGTATCGGACAAGCCGGGTATCGGCGGGACAACCGTATCGGAACCGGTACACACCAGCAGATAGGTTGCTTCGTAGGTTTCACCGCCCGACACGATGCGGAACATTCCGTTCTCCTCACCCGCTATCACGGCTTCCCGCTCCACTATGGCGACGCCATACGAGCCGACTGTCATCTTCACGCCGCCCGTCAGTTTCTTTACAACTTTGTCTTTGCGGTCGATTATCTTTCCCATATCGAAAGCCGCCGCATCGGGAACGGCTATGCCGTATTTGGCGGCTCCTTTCATAGTATCCCACAGCTTGGCGGAATACAACAGTGTCTTTGTTGGAATACATCCTTCATTCAGGCACACGCCGCCAATGGCTTTCTTCTCAAACAAGACGGTCTTCAAACCGCCGGCAGCCGCTCTCTCGGCCGCTGTATATCCGGCAGGCCCGCCGCCGATAATGGCTATATCATATCTCATAACGTTAAGGTTTTAAGTTAGTTATAAACTACTAACAAATAAGAGAGTGACAGAGTTCTGCATTCGGGCGAAATTCATTTCCCCGTATTATAAGGATGATACAAAAATAATCCGTACTTTTGCGGGCAAACCCTGTATCTTTATGACAACTCCCGAAATAGCAATCGTCGCTCCCAACACACTGACCTCTTTGGGATTGCAGAACCTTCTGGAAGAGATTATCCCGATGGCCACCATCCGCGTGTTCCGTTCTTTCGCCGAACTCATGGACGACACGCCCGACATGTACGCCCATTACTTCATCTCTTCCCGGATATACTTCGAGCATACCTCTTTCTTCCTGCCCCGCAAACCCAAAACCATCGTACTGGCAGGCGGCGACAACCAGCCCCAGCTATCGGGAGTACCCACCCTGAACATCTATCAGGACGAGAAAAGCCTCATCAAAGATATTCTCCAACTGCACCGGTACGGCCATCACCACGGGCATCCGGGCAAGCAACCGGACGGCTCCCGCTCCCCCATGCCGCCCCATGCCGCCAACGGCGCCGACGACCACGACCTGTCCGCCCGCGAAATAGAAGTGCTGGTACTCATCACCAAAGGGCTCATCAACAAAGAGATTGCCGACAAACTGAACATCAGCCTCACCACCGTCATCACCCACCGCAAGAACATCGTGGAGAAGCTGGGCATCAAGTCCGTATCGGGACTGACCATTTACGCCGTGATGCACGGCTACATTGACGCCGACGGGATATAATAAAGCGCTTCCCCCTCATAATCCTCATAAATTAGGATTGCACGGACTGGAGATTTCGCGTTACTTTGCAGCCGAAATAAAACCAGTTATGAAACAATATAAGATTATCACCCTGATTCTGATGCTCCTCACTGCCGGCAATGCGCTTGCAGAAGACCTGGACACCCTGAAAGTAGTGGACGTTGAAGAAATCCTCGTCATCGCAGCGCCCAAAGAAAACCGCAAGTTGCGCGAGCTGCCCACGGCCGTCACCCTGCTTTCGCAGGAAGACATGCAGGCTGCCCGGGTGGGCTCCATCAAGAACCTGACAGGACTTGTTCCCAACATGTTCATCCCCGACTACGGCTCACGCCTGACTTCCGCCGTTTACATCCGAGGCATCGGCTCGCGCATCAACACGCCGTCCATCGGACTGTATGTGGACAACATCCCCTACATCGACAAATCCGCTTTCGACTTCGACTACTCCGACATCGAACGCATCGACGTATTGCGCGGCCCGCAAGGAACCCTGTACGGACGCAACGCGATGGGCGGGCTGATTAAGATTCACACCAAATCGCCTTTCTCCTATCAGGGCACAGACTTCCGCATGGGCGCGGGCACGTACAATGCCTACAACACTTCGCTGACGCATTACCACCGGGTGTCCGAGCGTTTCGCTTTCTCCACCGGCGGCTTCTATGACTACGAAGGCGGCTTCTTCCGCAACGCGGCGCTGAACAATAAGAAAATAGATAAAGGACAGTCGGCCGGAGGACGCTTCCGCGGCATCTACCTACCTTCCGAGAACTGGAAAGCGGACTTGAACATAAGCTACGAATACAGCGACCAGGGCGGCTATCCGTACTATTATACAGGCAGCGTCAATCCCGCCGCCCAAAGCGAAGACATGAAATCCTATATCGGTACAATCTCCAACAACCGCGAAAGCAGTTACTACCGCAATCTGCTGAATACAGGGCTGAACCTCGAATACCAGGCGCAGCGCTTCACCCTGAGCGCCGTAACGGGTTATCAGTTCCTGAAAGACCGCATGTTCATCGACCAGGATTTCACCGCAAAAGATATTTATACGCTGGAACAAAAGCAGCGCATCCATACCCTGAGCGAAGAGATTGTGATGAAAAGCAAAGGTAACGGCCGCTGGCAATGGGCCACGGGTGTATTCGGCTTCTACCAATGGCTGAAAACCGACGCACCGGTGACCTTCAGAGAAGACGGCATGAATATGCTGGGGCAGATGCTGGGCAGTGTAATCCCTTCCAAAATAGAAGTTACCATGATGCCGGGCATGGGACTCAATATCCTGCCGTCCTTGCAACTCGGCAGCGGCAATCTGCTCATTAACGGCAATTTCGACACGCCGCTTCTCAACGGAGCGCTGTTCCACCAATCCACTTTCCGGGACTTATTCGGCCTGACGGGATTATCCTTCACAGCCGGATTGCGTCTGGACTACGAGAAGATGAAGATGAACTACGACTCCGGTACCGCAATGGACTATACGGTAGGTATCAAGGGAGAAATGGTACGGGGCGGACAGGTTATCAAAGAAATACCGATGATGCCCGAGACTGCGCTCACCGTACAGTCACGCTACCGGGGTTCCATCGATAAGGATTACCTGCAACTGTTGCCTAAGTTTGCCCTTCAATACGATTTCAAAGATAATCTGGGCAACGTTTACGCAACCGTAAGCAAGGGCTACCGTTCGGGCGGATATAACATCCAGATGTTCTCCGACCTGTTGCAGTCCAGCCTGCAAAACGACATGAAGCGACAGACGAAAGAAGAAGTGCTGAAAGCCATAGAAAACTCCCCCGGCGCATCTTACAAAGATTTTATCAGCGAAAAGTTCCCCGATGCAGGCGAGAACCCCGACGCCCGCTCCGCCACCGAGTACAAGCCGGAGCAAACCTGGAACTATGAAATCGGAGCCCACCTGAACCTTTTCAATAACCGTCTGCGCACCGATGCCGCACTCTTCTGGCTGGAGACGCGCGACCAGCAAATCTCACGTTTCGCGGGAGCGAGCGGCTTGGGACGCGAGACGGTCAACGCGGGCAAAAGCCGCAGCCTCGGCGCCGAACTGGCTCTGGCTGCCGCCATCACCACCGACTTCACGCTGAACACCAGCTACGGCTATACGTACGCCACCTTCAAGGATTACGTAACCAACGCCCGCGTCAACGGCCGGCTTCAGGAAATCAGCTACAACGGCCACTACGTACCTTTCGTCCCCAAACATACGCTGACCGTAGGCGGGCAGTACATTTTCCGCATCAATCCGGGATACTGGCTGGACCGCATCCAACTGAATGCCGGCTATACCGGTGCAGGACGCGTCTACTGGACGGAAGAAAATACCGTCAGCCAGTCGTTCTACGGTACGCTGAACGGACGTGTCAGTTTACAGAAAGGCCGCGGACAGATAGATTTCTGGGTGCGTAACGCGCTGGACAAGGATTATGCCGCTTTCTACTTTGAGAGCATGGGCAACGGGTTCATGCAGAAAGGACGCCCCATCCAGGCGGGAATCGAGCTGCGCTGCAGATTTTAGCAAATGAAACCGAACGTTTTCGGCAAGCCTGCAAACAGGTTTCGCAAGCCACTTTCCTAAACAGGTTACGTGTACCAAAGTAATACCATGCTTTGGTACGCGAAATACCAACCGTTGGTACGGGAAGTACCACACATTGGTACATGAGGTACCACGCTTTGGTATGCGGAGTACCAACCGTTGGTACATGGAATACCGGCCGTTGGTAGACAACATACCCGCCTTTGGAACGGAATGTACCAACCGCCGATACCGATGAAATACTTATTCGTTGATTGCCCCGCAATGCGGACAAACTCCTTTCGCCCCTATCTTCTGTCCGCAATTACCGCAGCGATAGCGGGATGCAGCCAGTGACGAACGCAGTTTCCTGAGGAATACCCACACAAATACGGCGATAAACAAATAGCCGATATATATCTGGGTAGTCAATATAAAGAAGAAATAACAAAAGATGCAACAAGAGGCCAGCCCCAACAGATAGAACACTGCCGCCGCCGGACTCAGCAGACGGAACAAATCGTCGAGCACCGCCAGCAGCACAATGACAAACAACCAAAGGCTCATAAGGAACACAGAAAGCACGAACGGTACTTTAAACGGCGATAGCGTAGGATTGAAATAAAAATGCTGCCACGTCTCCGGTACAAATACCTGCATAGACTCGTACACGGTGGCGCTGAACGCCAGCAACAGGCATAGCAGCAACGGATATACACTGTCTATATCATTGAAGCAGACCATTTGCAACTGCCTGCGCCGGAACGCACGAAACAGCCATACCGCCACGAACAAGGCGAAAATAACAATGAAATAGGACGCATGCGTATCGCTGAACAGGTAAATGGCCTGGGAGATACTGTCCGTAGGAACAAAAGCCCGCATCATATCCTTTTCCCGAAGCCAGCCCTGCACTTCCTGAGAATGGGCGAGTTTCACCCATACGCTATCCACGCTGTCCGCGGGATGAATGGCAAACTCCGCCACTACCACCCTGTCCCCTTTGTACAGCGTGTTGTAACAATCCTTTACAGGCAGACAGGCTATCGTCACCGAATCATCCTGTACCTCCAAGTTCGTATTCCACGTATAATGACGCTCATACAGATAGGCCAGCGAATCGCGGGTCTTTGCTCCCAGTTTTCCGTTTTCCAAGTCGGGACGGGGGTAATGGCAGGACGTAAGAACAAAAACAGTAAATATGAAGTATAAAGTATAAGGTATGAAGCATAAAGGGCGGGGCACACGCCGGACGGTGATGTCGCGTTTACAGCTACTTATGTTTACTTCCTCTTTCTTCATATTACACATTTCCGATACTCATTCGTAATCATCCTATTCTGAATCGTCTTGTACAGTCTGTCATTCAGAGCGGAGAGAATACTCTTTTTTTAGATGTATAGAGGGAAGAGATTCTTCGCTTCGCTCCGGATGACTGATAGTATAAGCTGATTATATGCATTTACTTATACTGTATACCTTATATTCTATACTTCATACTTTCTCTTCACTTACTTTCATCTGGCAGTTCTTGCAGTCAAAGGCGAGACGGAAGCGTTTGCCGTCCGTTCCTACCAGATAATAAGGTTCCCGGTACGGGGACTGTCCCTTTTGATGCGTAGGACACCAGCCCATGCTATAACGCAGGCAATGTTTGCAGAACATAAGTACGGCTTCGGGCACGGCCTGTTTCTCGTAAGCCGGTTCTATGGAAGCTACCCCGTGAGCCTGATAAAAGCCGCGGGCGGCAGTATTCATCACATTACCCAAATAGGTCAGGGACGTTATCGGGAAACGGTGGCGGGTAGGTTTCCACACGTGCAACTCACGGCGGTAAGTAATACGACGGGCGGCAATCAGCCTGTCTATCGCTTGGCGGCGCCAGTCGGCTATCACCGAGGCGGGTATGAACCAGTTCTGCGACAGGTTGATTGCAATGGCGGGAGCCGCTTCCGGGGCACTGTCCCGTACCTCGAAAGGAGTATTTCCCAATTTGCCGAGCTGAGTTCGCAGGTTATCCTGTTGCGGAGTACGCGCAAGTTCTTTTGAAGAGGGGAAAGACAAGGTTATACGATTGTCGTCCTCGTCCTCGGCGGTCAGCGCAAAGCCCGAAGGGGTATCTGCCAGTTCCCATTTTATGCCGATTTTACGCTCGGCGGACTTACGGGCCAGGACGCGCTCAAAGTCTTGGTCGAAATTACGGTAAAGACGGGTGCGCGGTTTGATGCGGGGCATATCGCCTGCCGGATACAATTTATTGCCGTCCACCCGATTGATGCGGAAACCTTGCAAACGTCCCTGTTCGTCGAGAAAGCAGACACCGTCTCCGTTATGGAAGGGTTTCACTCCGGCCACGGTAAGGTAGTTGCCACGCTGCTCTTTCATCGTTCCCATCTCCTCGCCCAAGGATTTCGGCGTATCGAAAGAGGATATTTCCCGGTCGCGGCCTTGCAGAAAGTAATGGGTGAAGCCGCGGCTGAAACTCTTGTCCAATTGTGGCTTGAAACCGAAACGGCAAATGCCCGAGGAAGAGCGTCCATAATCCTTGCGGCGGATAAAAACAGCCTTCCCCTTTTGCCCGGACAACGGTGTTGGCTTCTTTCCGTCCAAAAAATCTTTCAATCGGACCCCCCTTTTCAAGGAAGCAATCCAGGCAACCCACAAGCTTTACTCCCCCTACCTTT
>OJIX01000293.1_pt1 | contig 27901 bp, 20 predicted proteins | sample 1595981 | NCBI WGS metagenome assembly OJIX01 (sample SAMEA4350138, study PRJEB24818) | metagenome | biome: human; feature: gut; material: faeces | place: Denmark | collected 2013-09 | reverse complement strand
CTGATGAGGACCACCAGGTGTGCGAACAATTCGGCGTCTGGGGTGAAAAGTCCTTCATGGGCAAAACCTACGATGGTATTCATCGCATCAGCTTCCTGATTGACGCTGATGGCAAAATCGAACATGTTTTTGACGATTTCAAAACCAGCAATCACCACGACGTTGTGCTGAACTGGCTGAAAGAACACGCCTGATTACTTTGCTCCATTCCGTGCTGGCTGCGCTTGCGGCCAGCACATCTCAAATCTTCTCACTGCCCTGCAACACTCGTTTAAAATTTTTTCGCTGAAGGTCAGTCTTGCGCGATTTGCCCATCAGGCCAGGCGTGAATCACGGCTTTGATCAGCGTCGCCAATGGAATAGCGAAGAATACGCCCCAGAATCCCCACAAACCACCGAAGATCACCACCGATAAAATAATCACCAGAGGATGCAGGTTAACCGCTTCGGAGAACAACACCGGTACTAACAAGTTGCCGTCCAGCGCCTGAATAATCAGATACACCGCGAAGCAGCTCCAGAATTCCGTGCCAGCACCAAACTGGAATAGCGCCACGCCAACCACCGGAATGGTCACCACAAATGCGCCAATGTACGGAATAAGTACCGAGAAGCCGACCAGCACCGCCAGCAGCAGCGAATAGTTCAGTCCAAAGAGCAAGAACCCCAGCCAGGTGGCGATCCCTACCACGATCATCTCCAGCACTTTGCCGCGGATATAGTTGGTGATTTGTTGATTCATCTCCTTCCACACCTGTCCTGCCAGTCCACGGTTGCGCGGCAGCACCCGGCGAACGGCGTTCAGCATCTGCTCTTTGTCTTTCAGCAGGAAGAAGACCATCAATGGCACCAGCACCAGATAGACGGCAATGGTCAGCAAACCGACCAACGAGGCGAGGGAAATTTTCACCACCGAATCGCCCATGGTCAGCATCCGACTGCGCATATTTTCAGCCATTGCATCAATAATGCCCGCATCCATTAACGCCGGATAGCGGCGCGGCAACGTGGCGGCAAAGTCAGAAAGCTTATTGAGCATCCCCGGCATATCGCGGATTAAGTAGATGCCCTGCTGCCAGGCGATAGGCAGTACCACGAACGCCATCAGTAGCAGGATGCCCACAAACAGGATCAGCACGATAGATGTCGCCCAAGGGCGGGAACAGCCAATAGACTGCAGGCGGACAGTCGGCCATTCCAGTAAATAGGCCAGCACAATAGCCACCAGCAACGGCGCGAGTAGGCCGCTAAAGAAAAAGATAATGCCAAAACCAGCAACCAAAATAACCAGCAAGGCAATCGCTTCCGGGTCGCTAAAACGGCGGCGATACCATTGCATCAACATTTCGAGCATACAGACCTTCCCTGAACCTCAAGAGCGGGATTGCGATCCGCAATTGTATCGAAATGTCACAAAAAAGACTTCGCTTTTTATGACGGATTCAGGAAACTGAAAAGTCATTTGAGTGGGCTAATCTTCGCCGTTACACTCAAAGGCGGCGCGGTGGGAACGATATTTCACAGTATCGGTCAAATGACTATCTCCAGAAATACAGGATAGAGGTTATGTTCAGGCAGTTGAAAAAAAACCTGGTTGCAACCCTCATTGCTGCTATGACCATTGGTCAGGTAGCCCCGGCGTTTGCCGACAGCGCAGACACCTTGCCGGATATGGGAACCTCCGCAGGAAGCACACTTTCCATTGGTCAGGAAATGCAGATGGGCGACTATTATGTCCGCCAGTTACGCGGCAGCGCGCCGTTAATTAATGATCCGCTGTTAACACAATACATTAATTCGCTAGGAATGCGTCTGGTTTCGCATGCCAATTCGGTCAAGACACCGTTTCATTTCTTTCTGATCAACAACGATGAAATTAACGCCTTTGCTTTCTTTGGCGGCAACGTGGTGCTGCACTCTGCCCTGTTCCGTTATTCCGATAACGAAAGTCAACTGGCTTCAGTTATGGCGCACGAAATCTCCCACGTCACCCAACGTCACCTGGCGCGAGCGATGGAAGATCAGCAGCGCAGCGCGCCGCTGACCTGGGTCGGCGCGTTAGGTTCTATTTTACTGGCGATGGCCAGTCCGCAGGCGGGGATGGCGGCGCTGACCGGTACACTGGCGGGAACGCGCCAGGGGATGATCAGTTTCACCCAGCAAAATGAACAGGAAGCGGACCGCATTGGTATTCAGGTGCTGCAACGCTCGGGATTCGATCCGCAGGCGATGCCGACCTTCCTCGAAAAATTACTCGATCAGGCGCGTTACTCCTCGCGCCCACCAGAAATTCTGCTCACTCACCCACTACCGGAAAGCCGTCTGGCTGATGCCCGTAACCGTGCCAATCAGATGCGCCCGATAGTGGTGCAATCGTCAGAAGATTTCTATCTGGCGAAAGTGCGCACACTGGGGATGTATAATTCCGGACGTAACCAGCTCACCAGTGATTTGCTGGATGAATGGGCGAAAGGAAACGTTCGTCAGCAACGAGCGGCGCAATATGGTCGTGCTCTACAGGCGATGGAAGCCAATAAATACGACGAAGCGCGTAAAACGCTGCAACCGTTACTGGCGGCAGAACCTGGCAACGCATGGTATCTCGATCTGGCTACCGATATCGATCTTGGGCAAAACAAAGCCAATGACGCTATCAATCGCCTGAAAAATGCCCGCGATTTGCGCACCAATCCGGTGTTGCAGCTCAACCTGGCGAACGCTTATCTGCAAGGGGGGCAACCACAGGAAGCGGCCAATATTCTGAATCGCTACACTTTTAACAATAAAGATGACAGCAACGGCTGGGATTTACTGGCACAGGCGGAAGCCGCACTAAATAACCGCGATCAGGAACTGGCTGCGCGAGCAGAAGGTTATGCGCTCGCCGGGCGACTCGATCAGGCTATTTCCTTGTTGAGTAGCGCCAGTTCGCAGGTGAAATTAGGCAGCCTGCAACAAGCGCGTTACGATGCGCGCATCGACCAGTTGCGCCAGCTGCAGGAACGCTTTAAGCCTTATACCAAGATGTAATTCGCATTAAAGGAAGAACAATGACCAAACAGGTAAAAATCTACCATAACCCACGCTGTTCAAAGAGCCGGGAAACGCTGAACCTGCTGAAAGAAAACGGCGTGGAGCCAGAAGTGGTGCTCTACCTTGAGACACCCGCCGATGCGGCAACGCTGCGTGATTTGCTGAAAATGCTGGGGATGAATAGCGCTCGTGAATTGATGCGCCAAAAAGAGGATCTTTATAAAGAACTGAACCTGGCTGACAGTTCACTTAGCGAAGAGGCGCTGATTCAGGCGATGGTGGATAATCCGAAGCTAATGGAACGCCCGATTGTGGTCGCGAATGGCAAAGCACGGATTGGTCGTCCACCGGAGCAGGTACTGGAAATCATGGGTTAAGATGTGCTCCATCGCTAGTTGAAGCACATTGCCGGATGCGACGCTTGCCGCGTCTTATCCGGCCTACGAATACTATGGATTAACTTCGCGTAGGTCGGATAAGGCGTTCGCGCCGCATCCGACAATAAACACCTTATCTACAACTTCAGAATTTCTTTCACAAACGGAATGGTCAGCTTGCGTTGCGCGGTAATCGACGCACGATCCAGCTGATCCAGCGTCATAAACAACGTGCGCATTTCTCTGTCGAGCCGCTTCAGCAAGAAACGCCCCACATCTTCCGGCAGTTCAAAACCACGCAAACGCGCGCGTAACTGTAGCGCCTGCAACTTATCTTCATCAGAAAGTGGCTGCAATTTGTAGATCTGCCCCCAGTCGAGACGCGACGCGAGATCCGGTAATCCCAGATTCAACTGCCGCGGTGGACGATCGCCGGTGATCAACAACCGTGTTTTGCCCGATTCCAGAATTCGATTGTAGAGATCGAAAATCGCCATCTCCCACAACTCATCGCCGGCAATACACTCAATGTTGTCAATACAGACCAGCGACAAATGCTCCATACCGTCGAGCACTTCCGGAACAAACCAGGTGCGTTTATCCAGCGGGACATAGCCCACCGCATCGCCACGCTGCGACAATTCCGCGCAAGCCGCGTGCAGCAGATGGCTGCGCCCCGCGCCTTCGCGTGCCCAGAGATAGATGTAACCGCTATGTTCCTGACGCAGCACGTTTTGCAGCGCGGCCAGTAAAGAGGAGTTATCCCCCGGCCAGAAACTTGCAAAGGTTTCGTCGTCAGGAAGATAAAGTGGCAAAGAGAGCTGTGCCGGTGTGTTCAGAGATACCTCAACCAGGATTTCACAAAATCGCGAGAAGTTTACCACAGAATCCCATGATGTTTGAACCGGGCAGCAACACTGCCCGGTCGGTACATTATTTGTCTGTTATATCCGCGTCTTCTGCGTCCAGCACCACTTCTTCAGGGCGCAGCATACTAATCAGTTTGAAGATCAAACTTAAGCCGATACCGACGATGGTCGCCAGCGCCATACCTTTCAGCTCCGCCGCGCCAATGTTTACCTTCGCGCCACTGACGCCGATGATCAAAATAACGGAAGTCAGGATCAGGTTCTGTGCTTTGTTGTAATCCACTTTCGATTCGATCAACACACGAATACCGGAAGCACCGATGACACCGTAAAGCAGCAGCGAAACGCCGCCCATCACCGGCAATGGAATCATCTGGATAGCAGCAGCCAGTTTACCGACGCAGGAAAGCAGGATAGCGAAAATCGCCGCACCGCCGATAACCCAGGTACTGTAAACACGGGTGATCGCCATCACACCGATGTTTTCCCCATAGGTGGTGTTTGGTGTGGAACCAAAGAAACCGGAGATCACGGTCGACAAGCCGTTAGCAAACATCGAACGGTGCAGACCTGGATCGCGCAGCAGATCTTTTTTGACGATATTAGCCGTTACGACCAGGTGCCCTACGTGTTCGGCAATAACCACTAACGCCGCTGGCAGAATAGTCAGAATGGCAAACCACTCGAAGCGCGGCGTATAGAGGGTCGGCAGCGCAAACCAGTGAGCATTAATAATCGGCGTGGTATCGACAATTCCCATTGCGAAAGAGAGCGCGTACCCCACCAGCACGCCAATTAAAATCGGGATAATTGCCAGGAAACCACGAAACAGCACGGAACCTAAAACCGTGACCGCCAGGGTGGTAATAGAGATGATGATGGTTTTGGAGTCTGGCGTTTGCCCTTCAGCCGGGAGTAAACCCGCCATACCGGCAGCTACGCCCGCCAGCTCCAGACCGATGACGGCAACGATTGCGCCCATTGCCGCAGGTGGAAACAGCACGTCCAGCCAGCCGGTCCCCGCTTTCTTCACGATAAAAGAAACCAGGCAGAACAGCACGCCGCACATAATAAAGCCGCCCAGCGCGACTTCATACCCTAACGGCAACAGTAACAATACCGGTGAAATAAAGGCAAAGCTGGAACCAAGATAAGCCGGAATTTTCCCTTTACAGATGAAGAGATACAGCAGTGTTCCTATACCGTTAAATAACAGTACAGTCGCCGGGTTAATATGAAATAAGACGGGCACCAGGACGGTTGCACCAAACATGGCGAACAAATGTTGCAAACTAAGCGGGATTGTCTGTAAAAGTGGCGGTCTTTCACTCACCCCGATAGCACGGCGCGTCATAGTATTATCCTCTGTATTATGTGTTATAGGCGCTTTACTCAAAAAAAAGCCGACTCTTAAAGTCGGCTTTAATTATTTTTATTCTTTATTTCGTACCAAAGATTTTGTCACCGGCATCGCCGAGGCCCGGAATAATGTATCCGTGCTCGTTCAGTCCCTGGTCAATCGATGCAGTATACAGTTCGACGTCCGGGTGCGCTTTTTCCAGCGCAGCGATACCTTCTGGTGCAGCGACCAGCACCAGAACTTTGATGCTGCTGCAGCCCGCTTTTTTCAGCAGGTCGATGGTCGCGATAACGGAACCACCGGTTGCCAGCATTGGGTCAACGATCAGCGCCATACGCTCATCGATGTTAGAAACCAGTTTCTGGAAGTACGGTACCGGCTCCAGCGTTTCTTCATTACGGTACATACCGACGACACTGATGCGCGCACTCGGAACGTTTTCCAGCACACCGTCCATCATCCCAAGACCCGCACGCAGAATTGGCACAACGGTAATTTTCTTACCTTTGATCTGGTCGATTTCTACCGGGCCGTTCCAGCCTTCGATAGTGACTTTTTCCGTTTCGAGGTCGGCGGTCGCTTCGTAAGTCAGCAGGCTACCCACTTCGGAAGCGAGTTCGCGAAAGCGCTTGGTGCTGATATCTTGCTCACGCATCAGTCCCAGCTTGTGTTTGACGAGTGGGTGTTTGACTTCCACGATCTTCATACTCTTTCTCCTTTGAGGGGCAGCCACAAAAAAAATCGACGGATTATACCTCCTTTCTTCAAGGCGGCAATATTATTTTCGTTGACTTTAGTCAAAATGATAACGGTTTTAGATAAAATTATTTTATATTCAAATGGTTCTGGAAGAAGATTATTCCATCCGAAAACGATCCTTTGCCCTGGTGCAAGTATTCTTTCGCCGCGCGCCTGGGGAAAAGACGTGCAAAAAGGTTGTGTAAAGCAGTCTCGCAAACGTTTGCTTTCCCTGTTAGAATTGCGCCGAATTTTATTTTTCTACCGCAAGTAACGCGTGGGGACCCAAGCAGTGACCGATAAAACCTCTCTTAGCTACAAAGATGCCGGTGTTGATATTGACGCGGGTAATGCTCTGGTTGGAAGAATCAAAGGCGTAGTGAAGAAAACGCGTCGTCCGGAAGTGATGGGCGGTCTGGGCGGCTTCGGTGCGCTGTGTGCATTGCCGCAAAAATATCGTGAACCTGTGCTGGTTTCCGGCACTGACGGCGTAGGTACCAAGCTGCGTCTGGCGATGGACTTAAAACGTCACGACACCATTGGTATTGATCTGGTCGCCATGTGCGTTAATGACCTGGTGGTGCAAGGTGCGGAACCGCTGTTTTTCCTCGACTATTACGCAACCGGAAAACTGGATGTTGATACCGCTTCAGCGGTGATCAGCGGCATTGCGGAAGGTTGTCTGCAATCGGGCTGTTCACTGGTGGGTGGCGAAACGGCGGAAATGCCGGGGATGTATCACGGTGAAGATTACGATGTCGCTGGTTTCTGCGTTGGCGTGGTAGAAAAATCAGAAATCATCGACGGATCTAAAGTCAGCGACGGCGATGTGCTGATTGCACTTGGCTCTAGCGGCCCGCACTCGAATGGCTATTCGCTGGTGCGCAAAATTCTTGAAGTCAGCGGTTGTGATCCGCAAACCACCGAACTTGATGGTAAGCCATTAGCCGATCATCTGCTGGCACCGACCCGCATTTACGTGAAGTCAGTGCTGGAGTTGATTGAAAAGGTCGATGTGCATGCCATTGCGCACCTGACCGGCGGCGGCTTCTGGGAAAACATTCCGCGCGTATTGCCAGATAATACCCAGGCAGTGATTGATGAATCTTCCTGGCAGTGGCCGGAAGTGTTCAACTGGCTGCAAACGGCAGGTAATGTTGAGCGCCATGAAATGTATCGCACCTTCAACTGCGGCGTCGGTATGATTATTGCCCTGCCTGCTCCGGAAGTGGACAAAGCTCTCGCCCTGCTCAATGCCAACGGTGAAAACGCGTGGAAAATCGGTATCATCAAAGCCTCTGATTCCGAACAACGCGTGGTTATCGAATAATGAATATTGTGGTGCTTATTTCCGGCAACGGAAGTAATTTGCAGGCAATTATTGACGCCTGCAAAACCAACAAAATTAAAGGCACCGTACGGGCAGTTTTCAGCAATAAGGCCGACGCGTTCGGCCTTGAACGCGCCCGCCAGGCGGGTATTGCAACACATACGCTCATCACCAGCGCGTTTGACAGTCGTGAAGCCTATGACCGGGAGTTGATTCATGAAATCGACATGTACGCACCCGATGTGGTCGTGCTGGCTGGTTTTATGCGCATTCTCAGCCCGGCGTTTGTCTCCCATTATGCCGGGCGTTTGCTGAACATTCACCCTTCTCTGCTGCCGAAATATCCCGGATTACACACCCATCGTCAGGCGCTGGAAAATGGCGATGAGGAGCACGGTACATCGGTGCATTTCGTCACCGATGAATTGGACGGTGGCCCGGTTATTTTACAGGCGAAAGTCCCGGTATTTGCTGGTGATACGGAAGATGACATCACCGCCCGCGTGCAAACCCAGGAACACGCTATTTATCCACTGGTGATTAGCTGGTTTGCCGATGGTCGTCTGAAAATGCACGAAAACGCCGCGTGGCTGGATGGTCAACGTCTGCCGCCGCAGGGCTACGCTGCCGACGAGTAATGCCCCCGTAGTTAAAGCGCCGGCTCTGCCGCTGGCGTTTTTCAATTCACCTGTAAATCGCAAGCTCCAGCAGTTTTTTTCCCCCTTTTCTGGCATAGTTGGACATCTGCCAATATTGCTCGCCATAATATCCAGGCAGTGTCCCGTGAATAAAACGGAGTAAAAGTGGTAATGGGTCAGGAAAAGCTATACATCGAAAAAGAGCTCAGTTGGTTATCGTTCAATGAACGCGTGCTTCAGGAAGCGGCGGACAAATCTAACCCGCTGATTGAAAGGATGCGTTTCCTGGGGATCTATTCCAATAACCTTGATGAGTTCTATAAAGTCCGCTTCGCTGAACTGAAGCGACGCATCATTATTAGCGAAGAACAAGGCTCCAACTCTCATTCCCGCCATTTACTGGGCAAAATTCAGTCCCGGGTGCTGAAAGCCGATCAGGAATTCGACGGCCTCTACAACGAGCTACTGCTGGAGATGGCGCGCAACCAGATCTTCCTGATTAATGAACGCCAGCTCTCCGTCAATCAACAAAACTGGCTGCGTCATTATTTTAAGCAGTATCTGCGTCAGCACATTACGCCGATTTTAATCAATCCTGACACTGACTTAGTGCAGTTCCTGAAAGATGATTACACCTATCTGGCGGTGGAAATTATCCGTGGTGATACCATCCGTTACGCGCTGCTGGAGATCCCATCAGATAAAGTGCCGCGCTTTGTGAATTTACCGCCAGAAGCGCCGCGTCGACGCAAGCCGATGATTCTTCTGGATAACATTCTGCGTTACTGCCTTGATGATATTTTCAAAGGCTTCTTTGATTATGACGCACTGAATGCCTATTCAATGAAGATGACCCGCGATGCCGAATACGATTTAGTGCATGAGATGGAAGCCAGTCTGATGGAGTTGATGTCTTCCAGTCTCAAGCAGCGTTTAACTGCTGAGCCGGTGCGTTTTGTTTATCAGCGCGATATGCCCAATGCGCTGGTTGAAGTGTTACGCGAAAAACTGACTATTTCCCGCTACGACTCCATCGTCCCCGGTGGTCGTTATCATAATTTTAAAGACTTTATTAATTTCCCCAATGTCGGCAAAGCCAATCTGGTGAACAAACCACTGCCGCGTTTACGCCATATTTGGTTTGATAAAGCCCAGTTCCGCAATGGTTTTGATGCCATTCGCGAACGCGATGTGTTGCTCTATTATCCTTATCACACCTTTGAGCATGTGCTGGAACTGCTGCGTCAGGCGTCGTTCGACCCGAGCGTACTAGCGATTAAAATTAACATTTACCGCGTGGCGAAAGATTCACGCATCATCGACTCGATGATCCACGCCGCACACAACGGTAAGAAAGTCACCGTGGTGGTTGAGTTACAGGCGCGTTTCGACGAAGAAGCCAACATTCACTGGGCGAAGCGCCTGACCGAAGCAGGCGTGCACGTTATCTTCTCTGCGCCGGGGCTGAAAATTCACGCCAAACTGTTCCTGATTTCACGTAAAGAAAACGGTGAAGTGGTGCGTTACGCACACATCGGGACCGGGAACTTTAACGAAAAAACCGCGCGTCTTTATACTGACTATTCGTTGCTGACCGCCGATGCGCGCATCACCAACGAAGTACGGCGGGTGTTCAACTTTATTGAAAACCCATACCGTCCGGTGACATTTGATTATTTAATGGTGTCGCCGCAAAACTCTCGCCGTCTGTTGTATGAAATGGTGGACCGCGAGATCGCCAACGCGCAGCAAGGGCTGCCCAGTGGTATCACCCTGAAGCTAAATAACCTTGTCGATAAAGGCCTGGTTGATCGTCTGTATGCGGCCTCCAGCTCCGGCGTACCGGTTAATCTGCTGGTGCGCGGAATGTGTTCTCTGATCCCCAATCTGGAAGGCATTAGCGACAATATTCGTGCCATCAGTATTGTTGACCGTTATCTTGAACATGACCGGGTTTATATTTTTGAAAATGGCGGCGATAAAAAGGTCTACCTTTCTTCCGCCGACTGGATGACGCGCAATATTGATTATCGTATTGAAGTGGCAACGCCGCTGCTCGATCCCCGCCTGAAGCAGCGGGTGCTGGACATCATCGACATATTGTTCAGCGATACGGTCAAAGCACGTTATATCGATAAAGAACTCAGTAATCGCTACGTTCCCCGCGGCAATCGCCGCAAAGTACGGGCGCAGTTGGCGATTTACGACTACATCAAATCACTCGAACAATCTGAATAACCCTATGCCAATACACGATAAATCCCCTCGTCCGCAGGAGTTTGCTGCGGTCGATCTTGGTTCAAACAGTTTTCACATGGTCATAGCCCGTGTGGTAGATGGTGCCATGCAGATTATTGGCCGCCTGAAACAGCGGGTGCATCTGGCGGACGGGCTGGGGCCAGATAATATGTTGAGTGAAGAGGCAATGACGCGCGGTTTGAACTGTCTGTCGCTATTTGCCGAAAGGCTACAGGGGTTTTCTCCTGCCAGCGTCTGTATAGTTGGTACCCATACGCTGCGTCAGGCGCTGAACGCCACTGACTTTCTGAAACGCGCGGAAAAAGTCATTCCCTACCCGATCGAAATTATTTCCGGTAATGAAGAAGCCCGTCTGATTTTTATGGGCGTGGAACATACCCAACCGGAAAAAGGTCGCAAACTGGTTATTGATATTGGCGGCGGTTCTACAGAACTGGTAATTGGTGAAAATTTCGAACCGATTCTCGTTGAAAGCCGCCGGATGGGTTGTGTCAGCTTTGCCCAGCTTTATTTCCCTGGCGGGGTCATCAATAAAGAGAATTTTCAGCGCGCTCGCATGGCGGCAGCACAAAAACTGGAAACGTTAACCTGGCAATTTCGAATTCAGGGCTGGAACGTGGCAATGGGCGCTTCCGGTACCATAAAAGCCGCCCATGAAGTGTTAATGGAAATGGGCGAGAAAGACGGGATAATTACCCCGGAACGTCTGGAAAAACTGGTAAAAGAAGTTTTACGGCACCGTAATTTCGCATCGCTGAGTTTACCAGGTCTTTCCGAAGAGCGGAAAACAGTCTTCGTTCCTGGACTGGCGATTTTATGCGGTGTGTTTGATGCTTTAGCCATCCGTGAACTGCGCCTTTCTGACGGGGCGTTACGCGAAGGCGTACTGTATGAAATGGAAGGACGTTTCCGTCATCAGGATGTGCGTAGTCGCACTGCCAGCAGCCTCGCCAACCAGTATCACATCGACAGCGAACAGGCCCGACGGGTGCTGGATACCACTATGCAAATGTACGAACAGTGGCGGGAACAGCAACCGAAGCTGGCGCATCCACAACTGGAGGCGCTACTGCGATGGGCCGCCATGCTGCATGAGGTCGGGTTGAATATCAACCACAGCGGTTTGCATCGCCACTCCGCTTATATTCTGCAAAACAGCGACTTGCCGGGTTTTAATCAGGAACAGCAGCTGATGATGGCGACACTGGTGCGCTATCACCGTAAAGCGATTAAACTCGACGATCTGCCGCGCTTTACCTTGTTTAAGAAGAAACAGTTCCTGCCACTGATTCAGCTATTGCGCCTTGGCGTATTACTCAATAATCAACGTCAGGCAACCACCACACCGCCAACATTGACGCTGATTACTGATGACAGTCACTGGACACTGCGTTTCCCGCATGACTGGTTTAGTCAGAATGCGCTGGTACTGCTTGATCTGGAAAAGGAGCAAGAATACTGGGAAGGCGTGGCTGGCTGGCGGTTGAAAATTGAAGAAGAAAGTACACCAGAAATCGCCGCTTAATGCTTTGCGGGCCGACGAGAAATGTCGGCCCGCATTATTCAGGCACTTTCGCGAATGGGTTCGATTTCATTCAGCGTATCAATTAACGGTTGCGGCTTACCAATAAGATAACCCTGCATATAATCGATCCCCAAAGAGAGCACCGCCTCGCGGATCTCTTCGTTTTCAACGTACTCTGCCACTACCCGCATTTTCTTCATTCGCGCCAGGTGGCAAATCGACGCCACTATCTGATAATCCAGACTATTTGACACAATATTGCGGATAAAACTGCCGTCAATTTTAAGCAGATCGGCATTCACATTTTTAAGCCGCGCATAGCTGGCGTAGCCGGTGCCGAAATCATCAATCGCAATCTGGCAGCCTAATTCCTGAAGATGCTGCAAGGTGATTTGCGCCTGCTTAACATTGGTCAGAGCATTACTTTCGGTGACTTCAAAAATAAGTTGCCACGCTTCAATCTGATATTTAGCCAGCAGCTGACTGACTTCAACAGGAAAACGAGCCTGACATACCGAGGTTGGAGACAGATTAATAGCAAAACGGTGAGCGGGCATCTTCGCTCTGTTTTCAGCCATAAATTGCAGCGTATGCTCAATGACCCACATGTCGATACTCGACGATAAACCAAATTCGTGCGCGACCGGTAAGAAGCTATCGGGGCTGATCAGCTCATCATTCTCACCCTTCATGCGCAGAAGAATTTCATGGTAAACATCACCACGCATACCGGTAATCGGCTGGGCCATCAGGAAAAAATGGTTGTGTTCCAGCGCCCGCTGTAGCCGATTCATCATCGCGACTTTATCTTTCAATTCGCGTTGCAAATACATTGCTCCGCGACGCTGCATATTTTCCGGGGCGTTGGTCACGATGGAAAGTTCGGCCACTGTATTTAGCTCTCCCAGCAGCAGGTAGATATGATTCACTGGCGAGCGCACATAGCAGTAACTGACGCCAATCTGCGGTTGCATCGGCATTCCATCCCAAAAGAAACGAAATTGCTTGAGATGGCTATCCAGTGCGGTAATGCGCTCCTGGTGCGATTCTGTATTCAGCCGCAGCGCGAGATCGTTACCCGAAAGCTGATAAACATCTTCACCCGGTTCCAGCAAGGGTGACAGCCAGTGAGAAAGTTTTTGCTTGTATTGAATCCGCAGCATGATGCCATAATTCTTAACCAGCATTTCCATGCCAGGGATGCGTAAATAACAAAGCGCAGACCAGGGGGCATCACGTAACGCGCGATTCAGGGCGCGAACATTTGGCAGATGAACCACCGGGTCCACATACGCAAGCCGCTGAATGCGTCTGACTACCGCTCGCTGACGGGTTGCCAGTACAGCCATATAATTGACAATAAAAGAGAATACCAGATAACTGGAGGAGGTTATGGTCAGCTGCGTGGTATAGCCAGGATAAATGGGAATGTAATTTTGATAGCTGTGGATGCTGATCATCAACACGACCGCCCAGAGCAATGAAATCAGCTTATAACCATAGCGCATCGCTCCCCACATCATCAGGGGCAGCAATAATGACAAGGTGTAATTGGTGCTAAAAATCGTGCTTTTTTCATTTAACGGCATGCATAACAGCAACAATAAAGCACCTAATGCCAGTAGCCAGATTGCGAACTCTTTTTTGGTAACTTTGGCATCAACCTGCTGTTTTAATTGCGAATAATAGCTACGTAAATAAAACGGATTTCGCACCACCCGAATGATGAAGTAGCACAGCGGGACACCAATCAGATTACCCACCAGCAAGGCCTGATAATTGATTAAGGTCCCGAGGTTAAAGGGCATGACGCCGACCAGATTTTCTCTGCTCGCCAGTAATCCAACAAACGCAGCAAACTGGAAAAGTATCAGAAACAGCGTTGCAGGAAACACAATCTGCCAGAATAGTCGCTGGGAAATTAAACGGCTATCACCATGTGAAACGTTGTTACGCCGGGGAGTAAAAACCCTGTAACCGCCCCAACAGAGAATGATAATGATAATAAAATTAGCCGTTAATGAGAGCGTTTCGTAAAAACCCAGCTCTGCATATTTGCGGACAAAAATCCCTAAGGCGATCCCTGGCAATGCCGCCCAGCTGAAAAACATCATCATGCTGATCATCAGTGCCAGTGGCAGATAAAAGAGAAAAACTTCACCGGAAGAAATATGCGCGAAAGTATTAATGTGGGCGAAAATGGGCAAGATTAAAGAAGGCAGGAACAGCGGAAGCCCCCACCATTTATCACGTATTTTTATATAAGTTGCATTCAGTTTCATAGATGCTCAGCAGAATCCCCCACATCCTGAAGGAGGTGTATTCAGACAGGCATCCCACCTGACTTCGAATGATGATTATTCATCACTATAGAGAGCAATGATTCTAAGTGTCATATGAAAGTTCCAATTGATATATATCAAACAAAATAACCCTGATTAATGAATTATTACGTTTATCATGTTAACTCATCATTATTACATCATCATTGTAAATAATTAAATTAACTTCCATAACATTAAAATATGTATCCACTGACGCTTTTTTACATAACGAAGAATTGACCATTTTGTCCTGTTGTGCCTTAATGTAAGTACCGTCCACGGCGTGGGACATACTTCAAGGAACCTTTTGTGAGTCAGGCAACCAGTATGCGAAAACGACACCGATTTAACAGTCGCATGACCCGTATCGTACTGCTCATCAGCTTTATCTTCTTCTTTGGCCGTTTTATCTACTCGTCCGTCGGTGCCTGGCAGCACCATCAGAGCAAAAAAGAAGCTCAGCAATCCACACTCTCCGTCGAATCACCGGTACAACGTTAGCGGTTACCTTCTCCACTCTCACAGAACATAACGGCACCTCGCTGTCGGATGCTTTTGCTCTTTGAGATTATCAAAGCGGCAGATATTCTTTCATCTTAAATTTTACGTCTTTGTTCTGACTGAAGTTCATCCTGTTCGGCTGCGAAATAAATACATCATTAATACATATGTTGTGATGATGTATTTTTATAAATTATTTCCCGCATGAATTTTAATAAATTTAATCTATTCCTTTATACGCAATACATTTACTTTCCTCTTTTGATGATCTTAAATGTCTTATTTTTCGTAATGTGTATAACAAGGAATAGTGATGAAATTTAAAAAATGTATTCTGCCTGTGGCAATGTTAGCGTCATTCACTCTGGCAGGATGCCAGTCAAATGCTGATGATCATGCCGCCGATGTTTATCAAACCGATCAACTGAATACCAAACAAGAAACTAAAACCGTTAATATTATTTCCATTCTTCCCGCAAAAGTTGCCGTAGACAACTCCCAAAATAAACGAAATGCACAAGCCTTCGGCGCGCTTATTGGTGCAGTCGCTGGCGGTGTAATCGGCCACAACGTGGGGTCTGGCAGCAATTCCGGAACGACGGCAGGTGCAGTTGGCGGCGGAGCTGTTGGCGCGGCAGCGGGTTCTATGGTGAATGATAAAACCTTAGTGGAAGGTGTTTCTCTAACGTATAAGGAAGGCACCAAAGTGTATACCTCCACCCAGGTGGGTAAAGAGTGCCAGTTTACGACAGGTTTAGCCGTTGTTATTACCACGACGTATAACGAAACGCGTATTCAGCCAAATACCAAATGTCCTGAAAAGAGCTAATAATCAGGAGGAGTCATGAAGAAAGTTTTTCTTTGCGCCATCTTAGCCTCCTTAAGCTATCCGGCTATCGCCTCATCATTGCAGGATCAACTCTCGGCTGTCGCAGAAGCGGAACAGCAAGGTAAAAATGAAGAGCAAAGGCAGCATGACGAATGGGTCGCGGAGCGCAACAGGGAAATCCAGCAAGAGAAGCAACGTCGCGCAAACGCCCAGGCCGCGGCTAATAAAAGAGCGGCAACGGCAGCAGCGAATAAGAAAGCTCGTCAGGATAAACTGGACGCCGAAGCCACTGCGGACAAAAAACGCGATCAAAGTTATGAAGATGAGCTACGCAGCTTAGAGATTCAGAAACAAAAACTGGCGCTGGCGAAAGAAGAAGCCCGCGTTAAGCGAGAAAACGAATTTATCGATCAGGAACTGAAGCACAAAGCTGCGCAAACCGATGTGGTGCAATCTGAAGCTGACGCAAACAGGAATATGACTGAAGGCGGTCGCGATCTGATGAAAAGCGTGGGTAAAGCAGAAGAGAACAAATCGGACAGCTGGTTTAATTAATCGATGTAAGTAACTTCAAGCCTATAATTCTTGAAGATAAAAAACCCTCTGTAGTAACAGAGGGTTTTGTTCATTCATAGTGCAGGGATCAAAATCATTCCCACTCAATAGTCGCTGGTGGCTTGCCGCTGATGTCATACACCACGCGGGAAATACCATTCACTTCATTGATAATGCGGTTGGAAACGCGACCGAGGAAATCGTACGGCAGATGTGCCCAGTGTGCGGTCATAAAGTCGATGGTTTCGACAGCACGCAGAGAGACAACCCAGTCATACTTACGACCATCGCCCATTACGCCAACGGAACGTACTGGCAGGAAGACGGTGAACGCCTGGCTGACTTTGTCGTACAGGTCCGCTTTACGCAGTTCTTCAATGAAGATGGCGTCAGCACGGCGCAGCAGGTCACAATACTCTTTCTTCACTTCACCCAGAACACGAACGCCGAGGCCTGGTCCCGGGAACGGGTGACGGTAGAGCATGTCGTACGGCAGGCCCAGCTCCAGACCAATCTTACGCACTTCGTCTTTGAACAGCTCTTTCAGCGGTTCAACCAGCCCCATCTTCATCTCTTTCGGCAGGCCGCCCACGTTGTGGTGAGATTTGATGACGTGCGCTTTACCGGTTGCAGACGCCGCAGATTCGATAACGTCAGGGTAGATGGTGCCCTGCGCCAGCCACTTCACGTCTTCCAGTTTCAGCGCTTCTTCATCGAATACTTCAACGAAAACGCGACCGATGATTTTACGTTTTGCTTCCGGATCGTTTTCGCCAGCCAGCGCTGACAAGAAGCGATCTTCTGCCGGTACGTGAACAATATTCAGACCAAAGTGATCGCCAAACATATCCAGAACCTGCTCTGCTTCGTTGAGACGCAGCAGGCCGTTGTCGACGAATACGCAAGTCAGGTTTTTACCGATAGCGCGGTGCAACAGCATTGCGGTTACGGAGGAATCCACGCCACCAGAGAGGCCGAGGATGACTTTATCGTCGCCCACTTGCTCGCGGATGCGGGCTACAGCGTCGTCGATAATTTTCGCTGGCGTCCACAGGGCTTCACACTGGCAGATATCACGCACAAAACGCTCCAGCATGCGCATACCCTGGCGGGTGTGAGTCACTTCCGGGTGGAACTGTACGCCATAGAAGCGTTTTTCTTCGTTGGCCATGATGGCAAACGGGCAGCTTTCGGTGCTGGCTACGGTGACGAAGTCGGACGGGATAGCGGTAACTTTATCGCCGTGGCTCATCCAAACGTCCAGCAGCGGTTTACCATCTGCGGTCAGCGCATCTTCGATACCGCGAACCAGTGCGCTGTCGTTTACGACTTCAACCTGCGCGTAGCCAAATTCACGTTCATTAGAGGCCTCAACGTGACCGCCCAACTGCATCGCCATGGTCTGCATGCCATAGCAAATGCCGAATACCGGTACGCCTGCTTCAAAGACATACTGCGGCGCACGCGGGCTGTTTTCTTCGGTGGTGCTTTCCGGGCCGCCGGAAAGAATAATGCCGCTTGGATTGAAGTCACGAATTTGTGCTTCTGTCACATCCCACGCCCACAGTTCGCAGTAAACGCCCAGCTCACGCACGCGGCGCGCAACCAGTTGAGTATACTGGGAACCGAAGTCCAGAATGAGGATGCGATGCTTATGAATGTTTTCCGTCATTGACGCTTATTCCGAGGCAAGTGAAACAGATAATATAAATCGCCCGACATGAAGTCGGGCGAAGAGAATCAGGAGCCCAGACGGTAGTTCGGGGACTCTTTAGTAATGGTCACGTCGTGAACGTGGCTTTCCTGAATGCCCGCACCGCTGATACGTACAAACTCCGCTTTAGTACGCAGTTCGTCGATAGTACCACAGCCGGTCAGGCCCATACAGGAGCGCAGGCCGCCCATCTGCTGGTGAATGATCTCTTTCAGGCGACCTTTATAGGCTACGCGGCCTTCGATACCTTCCGGCACCAGTTTGTCGGCAGCGTTGTCGCTCTGGAAGTAACGGTCAGAAGAACCTTTGGACATCGCGCCCAGGGAACCCATACCACGGTAAGATTTGTAAGAACGGCCCTGGTAGAGTTCGATTTCACCCGGAGATTCTTCAGTACCTGCCAGCATGGAACCTACCATCACCGCGCTTGCGCCAGCGGCGATAGCTTTAGCGATATCGCCTGAGAAACGGATACCGCCGTCAGCGATAACCGGAATGCCGGTACCTTCCAGGGCTTCTACTGCATCAGCAACGGCGGTGATCTGCGGAACACCGACACCAGTCACGATACGCGTCGTACAGATAGAACCAGGGCCGATACCCACTTTAACGGCACTGCAACCGGCTTCTGCCAGCGCGCGGGCACCTGCAGCAGTTGCCACGTTGCCGCCGATGATTTGCAGGTCAGGATATTTAGCGCGAGTTTCACGGATACGCTGCAGAACACCTTCAGAGTGACCGTGAGAGGAGTCGATCAGCAGAACGTCAACGCCTGCGGCAACCAGCGCATCAACACGCTCTTCGTTACCAGCGCCCGCGCCAACCGCTGCACCTACACGCAGACGGCCTTGTTCGTCTTTACACGCGTTCGGTTTACGTTCCGCTTTCTGGAAGTCCTTCACAGTGATCATGCCGATCAGGTGGAATTCATCATCAACCACCAGCGCTTTTTCAACGCGTTTTTCGTGCATTTTTGCCAGCACCACTTCACGGGCTTCGCCTTCACGCACGGTTACCAGACGCTCTTTCGGCGTCATGTAAACGCTAACCGGCTGGCTCAAGTCGGTCACAAAACGCACGTCACGACCGGTGATAATGCCGACCAGTTCGTTTTCTTCGGTAACAACCGGGTAGCCAGCAAAGCCGTTACGCTCGGTCAGTTCTTTCACTTCACGCAGCGTCGTGGTTGGCAGTACGGTCTGCGGATCGGTTACCACGCCAGATTCGTGTTTTTTCACACGGCGAACTTCTTCTGCCTGGCGTTCAATGGACATGTTTTTGTGGATAAAGCCGATACCGCCTTCCTGAGCCAGAGCAATAGCCAGGCGCGCTTCCGTTACGGTATCCATTGCTGCGGAAAGCATAGGGATATTCAGACGAATAGTTTTCGTCAGCTGAGTGCTGAGGTCAGCAGTATTTGGCAGAACGGTAGAATGAGCAGGAACGAGGAGAACGTCGTCAAACGTCAGAGCTTCTTTAGCGATACGTAGCATGGGCAATATCTCGACCAGAGTGGTTAATAAATATTGCCGCGGCATTATACAGAGCGTAACCGATTGCATCTACCCCTTTTTGCAAAAAATGCTTGCTATCCCCGGAGGGCGGGTTACTATCGACTGAATAACCTGCTGATTTAGAATTTGATCTCGCTCACATGTTACCTTCTCAATCCCCTGCAATTTTTACCGTTAGCCGCCTGAATCAAACGGTTCGTCTGCTGCTTGAGCATGAGATAGGGCAGGTGTGGATCAGCGGCGAAATCTCTAATTTTACACAACCAGCCTCCGGTCACTGGTACTTTACGCTTAAAGACGATACCGGGCAGGTGCGCTGTGCGATGTTCCGCAACAGCAACCGCCGGATCACCTTCCGCCCACAGCACGGGCAACAGGTTTTAGTTCGCGCCAATATTACACTCTACGAGCCGCGCGGCGATTATCAAATTATCGTCGAAAGTATGCAGCCGGCCGGTGAAGGATTGCTGCAACAGAAGTACGAACAGCTTAAAGCGAAGTTGCAGGCTGAAGGTTTGTTCGAGCTGCAATACAAAAAATCACTCCCCTCCCCTGCGCATTGCGTTGGTGTGCTCACCTCAAAAACCGGTGCTGCGCTACATGATATTTTGCATGTGTTAAAACGTCGCGATCCTTCTCTGCCGGTGATCATCTACCCCACCGCCGTACAGGGGGATGATGCGCCAGGGCAAATCGTTCGTGCCATTGAACTGGCGAATAAGCGCAACGAGTGTGACGTGTTGATCGTTGGCCGTGGCGGTGGTTCGCTGGAAGATTTATGGAGCTTTAACGACGAACGCGTGGCGCGGGCGATTTTTGCCAGTCGCATTCCGGTGGTTAGCGCTGTCGGGCATGAAACCGATGTCACCATAGCTGATTTCATTGCTGACCTGCGTGCGCCTACACCTTCCGCTGCGGCAGAAATGGTCAGTAGGAACCAGCAGGAGTTATTGCGGCAGATTCAGTCAGTTCAGCAGCGCCTCGGTATGGCGATGGATTATTTCCTCGCTAACCGTACCCGCCGCCTTACTCTACTTCACCATCGCCTGCAACAACAGCATCCCCAGTTGCGTCTGGCGCGTCAGCAGACGGCGCTGGAGAGACTTCAGCAACGAATGAATCTGGCGATTGACAGTCAGATTAAGCGGACGAATAAGCGGCAGGTTCGGCTTTTACAACGCCTGAATCAACAAACCCCCCAACCACGCATTCACCGGGTGCAAAGCCGCATTCAGCACTTGGAACATCGTCTGGCGGAACATGTGCATTCACGCCTGAGCGCCATGCGCGAACGCTTCGGCAATGCAGTAACACATCTTGAAGCCGTCAGCCCTCTGTCCACACTGGCGCGTGGTTATAGCGTGACCACGGTCACAGACGGTAAGGTACTGAAAAAAGTGAAACAGGTGAAAACAGGCGATGTCATGACCACGCGACTGGAAGACGGTTGGGTGAAAAGTGAAGTAAAAGGGATCACATCTGCAAAGAGAGCGCAAAAGAAAAAGCCCGACTAAACCGGCACAAATTCCACACTCTTTTTAGAGATCAAACCGTGGCCATGCTGGCAGAAGTAATCCACCGCACCGCAGGCTTTTAATATCTGTAACGGTTGGTGGCAGTCCGGGCACAACGCCTGAAATACCACATTCTGTTGGCAATGCTCACAATATGTACGATCACCGTGTAATTCAATGAACTGATGACAGGTCGGACACTGTACTTCCATCAGAGTTTCCTGCGTTTTTAATGACGATGTCAAACATTAGCACATGTTTACCAGCATTAAAAACCGCCCCATGTAAACACATGGGAGCGGTTTTCTACTACTTACTTAACAATGAATTACTGGGCGCAAATCTGGAGAGATGACTGGGCGCCGTACTCTAATCCTCCCGTCAGCATATTCATCCATTGAGTAATGGAAGTCGGATTATTAGTCCAGTACCCTTTATTGCCGTTCCCCGCAGGCCATCCACCTTTCAGATAATATACATGCAGAAAATCAACTTCAGCGCGAAGCGCACTTAAATCGGCAACTGTCGGGTATTTATCTGCGGCACAACCACCACTACCTATAGGTGCTTGCGATGACGTTACCATTGCCCAGTTTTCTGCGACCTGCATACCTAACTGATCGCTTGCAAACTTATATGAATCCCCCGCATTTGGTAATTCACTAAAAAGTTTCGGGCGATTAAATGTCCGACCATTCAGCGTTAACGTATCTTCCATATACCCCCAAAACTCAGCGTCAGGCGTATCCGGGCTGGTAATTGTCTCAAAAATGACTGGCATTGATCCTTGAGCTGTTCGCTCACTCAGATCCGAATTGTCATTCTGGACAAATATATCGTAGAGGGTTCCCAGACCTTGTGAATCTTGTGCCAATGTAAATTCAAAGAAACCAGACTTATCTGCGGCCGCATAATAATATTTCATTATATCAATAAGATAAGTACTTTGCTGCATCTCTGTCGTCTTATTTATCGTCTTGACAGTCCCAAACCCAGCACTTTTTCCCTGACGGCTTATTGGATAACGATATGACAATGCTCCCGTTGCATATGGAATACCGTTCCCGCTGCTATCCACAGCCTGAATACGGATCGTCACTGACTGTTTACCGATTTTCCCTTTGAATGCGTTAAAAGTACCTCTACTGCCACTTCCATGGTTGAAACCAACAACTGAAACCATATCCGACGGATTTATAAGCTTATATTTCGTAATCTTCGGGTTTGCTGTCTGCTGGCACATTAACAAAAAACTGTTGCCTGACGGATCAGGCAAATACTTATCAGAAGTCGTTACTCTATTACTCAGATTAATCATCTGGAAATTACGAATATTAGCCACAACAGCTGGATCTGGCGTTTTTGAATGGTAGCTAGTTGCAACAGGCAGACCTGTTTTGGCTTTCATCCCACCAGGATAGGCATCGATCAACGAGTTCAGGTTCAGTTGTGTTGGAACATTGAGAACGTTGCCACATCCCCCCTTGTTCACGGACGTTTTTGCAAGACTTGCGCTCTTAACCAAAACCCAAGTTTCATTTGTTTCTGAGACACTCTTGTCGGGTTTTTGTACCTCAGCCGCAAGTCTGGGGCGTTTAAACACAATGCCGTTACTGGCCTTAAACGTTTCACTCATATGGCCCCACATATTGGCGAGCGTGCTGTCCGGGCTGGTGATCACGGTAAAAGTGACATCTTGCGTCAAGGGAGTACTCATACCGGTAGCAGTAATGTACAGCGGTGTTTTTACCCCTATCCCCTCATTTTGCGTTACCGCGATGGTCACGATGCCACCTTCCCCCGTTACCCCTTTGTATTCCGTGGTGGTGTCGATCATAACTGTACCGCCCAGCGAAACGGGGGCACCAGTATCATTTTCAACATTCTGACGGTTAGTAGGTACACCGCGCCTAACAGTAAAAGGCGTGCCCGCTTTCAGATTGCCATCACAATCTTTCACCGTCAGAGTCAACGTAATGGTCTCCCCAACTTTCGCTTTCGCTGCACTTATGCTGGCGGCAATCGGCATTGCCACCGCAGCCGCCACATTCAACGGGAATTTGGTATTCGCTAACGACACAGGCCCATTATCCGGTACACCTGATGTGGTATGCAGTAACAACGTTGCCGCACTACTGCTATCGACTTTTGGCCACACTACTAACTGCCCGGAAAGATTTTGCTCACAAAAAGAGAGGGCTATATTCGGTTGTGGATTGAGGGGCTCATTGGGTTTATCCGCTTTAGCCCAGACCAGACTGACATCTGGGGCAACATCATTTAGCCATGAGAGCTGTGGTATATCATCAAAATGATCCCCTTCGGCATCTGATGGATTCGTCAGATACAGTTTTTCCGGTGTCGTGTCAGCACTGAATGCTTTCGGCAATGCCGTTGCAACAATGGCAGTCGTAGTTGCAGGATCAAGTTTCGTACTTCCCTGATATACTGGAACAGACACACTTTCTGCCGTCGGCGGTGTACCGTTAAGCTTACCTGTGGTTTGGTTCTCGCTTTGCCATATGCCAGAGTTATCGGCCTGCACAGGAAAAGCAGCACACATTGATAACAGGATGCAGCTAACGCTGGTTTTTAATCTAAAATTCCCTTCCATGAGTGATCCCGCTGTAGTCATTATCTGGTTCAATATACTTTGCTTAATGGTTGATTAAGCAAAGTATGCTGGTAATGCCACTCCCCGAAGGAAGTGGCATTGGGCATAATTATTTGATTTGATAATCGATGGACAAGCTGTACCCCTGCACGCCATCATCGCCGAGAGTAAGGCTGGAGCTGTTGAATGCAGTACCCGCTTCGGAGTTGGTTGCCGGAATAACCAGTGCAGTGTTGTTCCAGGTATCTTTAACCACACCACCCGCAGTACCGTGCGCGCTGGTGCCGGAGAAGCGCCAACGGTAGTCGTACTGGCTGGTAACATCCTCGCCTGTATCAACTTTGTTGTTGTTGTTCGCATCAGAGTACAGGATGACACTGTAGGAGGTTTTCGTCGCCAGAATGTCCGTAGTACCCAGCAGGTTTTTCTTATTAGTGTCATCTGTTTTGTAAATAACAACTTTCACATTGTTATCAACAACCGGACCGGCTGGGATATCATCGCTTGCAGAACCACCACCATCACCAGAACCGGAACCATCACCTGTGCCATCACTGCCACCGGAACCATCATTGTCACCCGGACCATTAGTAATATCTGCCAGCGTCAACTCTGCACCCACAGCCGGAATACCGGTCGCGGTGGTAGGGGTAATTTTGATACCAATTTTTTTACCCGCATCAGCGCTGGTGAGGGTATAAGTTTCGCCTTCGGCTCCGCTAATTTCCTGACCATTACGCAGCCACTTAATGGTAGCTTTGGTCGACGCATCATTAGCATCGGTATCGCCTTCAGCATCAGCGAGTCCCCAATGTACCGTCACTTCATCACCAACAGCCAGTTGTGCTGTTGATTTGCTGCCACCGCGTTTTGCACTAATACTAACGTGGTGATCAACAGGTGTCGCGGAAGTGTCCTGAATCCACGGTACCGTACCGTTAATTGCGCCAGTACTCTCGGTCACAGTGGTCCATGCTGCAGATGCAATTGCAGGAATGGCACAATACCCCGCAACAGCCAACGCCAGCACAACCTTTCTTAAATTACGATTACTTTCCAGTTTCATTACTACTATCTCCTTGGTTACCCTTCAGCCACAGCCATATTGCATTGCTACGCTGATTTTTGCTTTTCGCTATAAACCACACGAATCCCATATCCCTGCACGCCATCACGCTCCTCTGCATCAAATTTCGATGCGGCTTCCTTGTTGGTGGCTGGTAGAATCAAATCCTCATTTATCGTATTCGCTTTCGCGCCAGTAGAACCGTGTGCGCTTTTACCTGTAAATTCCCACTCATAGTCGTAACGCGCTTTTTCTTCTTCAGTCAGTTTTTCCGACTGCTGATAAATGCCATCGTTATTGGAATCACGCCACATCACGAAACGATAACCAGATTTCAGAGGGATCGGTTTTGCATCACCGGCAAGATTTTTCGGGCTGCTTTCCTCAAGCCGATAAATAAAGCCATTAATGCCGCCAACATTTGCAGTGTTGGTAAAAGTAACATCCACAAAGTTCGAGTCGCTATACGGTTCCGCCTTCACTTTCCAACGGAAAGTCCCCGGCAGCGTACTGGATAAGGTAATAGTGCCCTTCTCTTTATCGCGCTTAGCAATGAAGACACACGGTGTTTCAGTGACGCAGGGTTTGGTGTTCAGCGTCACTTTCTTGTCGTTTTCATCGTACAGTGTCGGTGTCACCCCTGTTTCAGGTAAGGTGTTCCCGTTTTTGTCAGTGTTATCACCAAAACTGTCAGTGATATGCATATCCATGACAACACCATCGCTGCCATCGGCTTTGGCTTCCGCTTGATAGCTGTGATTGTTATCCGCAGGGACACTGAGAACATGGTTAACAATCAGTTCGATCTTACGATCCTGTTTCACCACAATTTCGACGACACCTGAGTTTTGGCGGTTACCTTTCTCATCTTCCAGTGCAAGGCGCACACGCCAGGTATTAACCTTCTCTTGCTCTTCTTTGGTTGATGCACTTTGCCAGGCCGGCAGTACCAGGTTCCAGCGGTTGTTATTACCTTCCGTCAGTGCATTCGCTTTCACAACAGGCATGACTAACGTGCGGTTAGCATTATTTTTCGCCTGCCATGATGCCGCGACGATTTTGTAGTGGTTATTAATGAGAGCGTTAATCGTCCACTTGCATTTTTCCAGACCTACGGCCAGCTCCGGTGTATCTTTTACGATACATTCTGGATGTTCATTCGCAGTATCGGCTTTCAGCCACAGCGTCACATCAAGCGGATCTTGTTCACGATATTCCAGAACAATGAAATTATTACGTTCCACGAAGTCATGACGACTACCCATTAACGAATGTTTAGCTTTAACATTGTCAGGATCTAATTGATCCTTCAGTGGCATACCTATCTGATAATTTAGGGATACATTGACACTTAAATCAGAATTATCACCCGTACCGGATTTATAATCTGAACCTACGGTAAATAGCGGCATAGGGTTATACATTAATCCGACGGTTAACGCCTGGGGATTTTTTTCCAGGTTATCGGTGCCGAATAGCGCAACTTCATCACCGTAATATTGTTCGTAAACCAGCTTTGCACCGAACTGCGGCCATGCTGGCAACCACCCTTCAGCCCGGACATCCCAGCCGCGCGCTGGTCGTTCTTCGTAAAAGTCGAAATCTTTTGAATCTTTCCAGTCTGAAAGTGGATGGTAATAGTTTCCGGAAAACTTCAGATAGTCGGTCCAGGCTTCGCTACCCAGCCCCAAGCGACGATGACCGCGAGTAAAGTCATAGTCATAAAACAGGTTGCCGCCAAGCAACCAGCTACCAATGTTCTGGCGTACACCAACCCCAATGTTACCGATGGTTCGGTCGTCTTTACGTTGTGCAGAGAACTGGCTGAAAACGAGTGTTTCCTGGTTATCATACCAGGGGACAAAGTAGTCAAAAGTGCTGCCATCCAGGTCGCCACCTTCTCCTATAGACAAGCTGGTTCTGACAGAACCATAAGGCGACAAGACGTTCTCAAGATAAGACTGAGCAGTGGACGTCACCTGCCCTTTCGCATAGCTTTCAGCCTGAGCCTTCAGGGCCTCGGGCGTGAGATTTTCAAAACCTTGCGTGGCGGAGCTTATAAAATAACCCTGAGCTTTACCGCCTAAAGCACCTTTTTCATCTTTGCTGTTTGATTTTTCACTACTACCTAAATCAGGAAGTGTATTAGGGCTATCAGTAGAACTGATATTTGTTGGTTCCACCTTTCCTTCTGATGCCCATGAAGCACTTGCCCATATAATAGAAAAAAGCACTGGAGACCAACGCAACATATAAAAACCATCCCTGATTTAATTTCAAATTAAATTTTATTTTAGTTTATTTCAAATCAGCACAAATTGCAAAAAATATCATACAAACCACATATTATAATTTTAATAAATAAATTAAATTCATTTATTAATTATAAAAATATAAACAATCAAAATTAATGCCAGATAATATATTTTTATTATGGATATATAGCGCGTAATAAAAAACGCTGCTGTAGCCAATACAGCTCCTTAATCCGCGCCACTATGACAGTCTCCACAACAGAGGGGCGTTTTCTTATGCCATTGCTTAATGATTAACTCAATTTCTGGAACCTCTATTAATACCATCGTCTTCGGTGCAACTTTTTGCCGAACATTTTTCTGCTGAGAGGTTATAACACTGCTGGTGCGCCTTGTTGAGCTGATGGGCCTCGCGGCCACATCTTGCTGCCTGCTCGTAAGAATATGCAATCAAGCAGCAGAGAAACATAAGAGATTGCCCCCAGGAAATAAGCTCTAAATTTACCTTTGAGTTCATCGCAACAGCGCTGATAGTACTGGGGAATACCGATTCGACAGGAACAAGTCCGAAGAGGTTGGGGCATCTGCGTGGAAATTTGGAAGCGCTGCTCATAGCCCCCGATCATCAAGGCCGAGGGAGGTGAAGATATCAAAAAACCGTTATCCAGTTAGCAGCAATGCCGCTCTGCTTAAGTGAACGACATTGCGCTAAGTAGATAAATAAGTGACTACTTACTTTTCTTGATATGCTTCATCAGACGCTTACGTTTACGCATCTGGGTTGGCGTCAGGGTGTTACGCTTGTTCGCATACGGGTTTTCCCCTTCTTTGAACTGAATACGAATCGGCGATCCCATTACGTCCAGCGATTTGCGGAAGTAGTTCA
>OJIX01000279.1_pt1 | contig 29112 bp, 17 predicted proteins | sample 1595981 | NCBI WGS metagenome assembly OJIX01 (sample SAMEA4350138, study PRJEB24818) | metagenome | biome: human; feature: gut; material: faeces | place: Denmark | collected 2013-09 | reverse complement strand
GCTGTATAGAGAGCCAGTCCTAAAATGAGTGAAATAAGTAGAAAAAACGAAGTGCTGTTTTTCTTCCCGACAAATATCATATATCAACTAATATAAAATAAGAAACATTCAAATTGTATCCGGTGCGGGGTATTTCCCGCACCGGAAAAAAACAGAGTAAAGTTAAACTTCAGGCTTAACCGGAATTACAGTCCACTGACCTATGCTTACAGTAAGATCTACAGAAACAGTTTCCGGATCGGGGTCCGGAGTTACAGGAGGAACCGGAACATCCATAATATTCTTGATATCGGCAAGGTCAATAGAATAGACGTTGCCACTTGCGAAGGTTGTAATATAGTTAGTTGCATTATCCCTTAAAGCAACCACATTAAGCCAGCCGGTTTCCGTACCTGAGCCACCGACTTTCTTTTCAAACTCAACTTCCATGATGACATGGATCGATTTCTTCATAACATCTTCCTTTGTGGTAGGAGAAGAAAAATCCTGCTGAGGGAAAAAGTTATATCCGTCAGCCTGTCCAGAGGTAATCTGGGCTACTCCAACACCTGCACCTGCACCTAAATCAATATTAAACATACTCGCAAACGTACCGCCTACAGCATAATCCGTCCCCCAAGCAGCTGATGCAATTTTGGTCAATGAGGCAGCACCTCTAGTAAGCTTAACATTATTAATGTAAATCCCTTTTATCTTTAAATCATTCAGATGCGTCCAAGAATTACCCAAGCTACCCTTCACTTCCACACGGGCCATATCAGGAACTATCACTGGAGTGCAAGTTGCATTTCCTCCACCTCCTGCAGGAGCTATTATTGCTCCTCCAGACAAACGCACTTTACTTGATGTAGCTGATCCTTGACGGGTATTTACATTATCAGTTTCAGTACCGTTATCACCGTTAGCCTCTATATCAATCCAGGTTGCCGCACCGGAGATTGTAATTATTTCCGGGTCATAATCATTACCACCTGAACCTGGTGTGAGAGTCTTGGTTATTGTATTGGTAATAGCACCATTCTGTCCGACACGTGCTATAATAGTTACATTATTACCACTGACCGTCACTTTATGACCTGTCTGAGTTTCATTTTCAATAGCTCTGCTCGAAGCTCCACCAAATTTAGGTAAATTCACAGTTAAAGCTACCGTCTTAGGAGTACTCTCCGTAATTTTTTCATCGTTGCTACATGCAGCGAACGTCATGGTTGCAGCCATTAAGGCCAGAATCGATTTTGTAATTCTCATTTTAATAAAAATTTAAATTCAACAATAAATAAAGAATCATTAAACTTCTTATAGTATTAAGGTATAAGTATAGTGTACTTTACTCTTCAGAAGCTATTCGCTCCAGCTCCTCCTTCAGACCCATAAATCTGGGAAGAAGTGCTGTAATATCAGAGTCCATTTCTGTACGGTATACATATTTAGTATCTTTACGGCATGCCTCCAACAGAAGTTCTGCTGCCGCTTGGTAGTCTTCCAAGCGCACATTCACAATCGCTCGGAGATATTCAACCGCAGCTGTTTGAGGCAGTTGCTTTAACAAATCTTCCGACTTTGCATGATAGCCCAAACAAGTCAAGGCAACAGCTGTATTGTAGTCCGGATATTTCTCCAGGATACCCAAAGCTCTCTGATATTCACGATTGGACAGGGCCTCAAGTCCTTGGGCATACTCCTCACGCTCAGGAGTAAGATGGTTCACACTGTCACCCGCTATATCAAAACGACGCGCCAGAGTAGCATCAGCCAAGTCGGCAACAGACGCAATTACGAATGTCAATGTATCCGCCGGAGGAAGACTCCATACGCTATGGTCCGTAGCGAGCACGTTTCCCCGAAGAGTTATATGTAATTTCTTCATTCCCTCACGTACCGGGATGCGATACATATACAGATAGGAGAAGTCTTCCGAAGGATCAGCTGTTTGATTGACCATTGCACTGTCAGCATAAGGGAAGCGGATAATACGGTCACGAATCAAATCCTGATGATCCCGGTTATATTCATTCTCTGCAATCGCTTTTCGGAAGTAGCGATGGGAAGCGATCTCAATAGAATCCCGGCGAGTGAAACTGTAGTTACGAATATCCTCAAGACGCCCACCGGACAGATAAAGTTCCTGAAAGCGGGAAGGAACATCTTTAACTGTCATTGCACGAGGCAAACGGTAAGCCGGCCAAAAATCCGTACGGCGATCGTATTTTTTCTGGTACGAAGCACGTATACCAACCGTATCATAACCGGCGATGAATTTTTCCACGCTGCGTTCCAAGACATTACGCTGCATACGTTGCTTCAAAGTATTACGGTTTCCCTCTGCTTTCGTACTGATCCATCCATGACGCTTATCCATAAGTGCCTTCCACCTCAGATAAGCCAGACGTCTACGTCGCTCTGCTTCATAGACCTTCCAGAAAAGTCTCTGCCGTGCAAAAATATCTTTGCGGATACCTTCACGATCCACAAAAGCACTGTCATATTTACTCTCCGGTATAATACCCCTTAGGAAATCATTGTATGCTTTATACTGGCTTTCCTGTGTACGGATAAATTCTTTTCCCCGCAGAATAACAGGAGACAGCAAAACAGAAGAGTCTTTTTCTATCAGTTCCGGGTACATTGTCAACTTCCAGCAACTGTCCAATAGGACTTTAGGAGCTTTTACATAAAACATCAGGGTGACCTCGCCATTACGTTCCAAGATTCGCTCTATACTTTTACGCTGAGCAACAATATCAATGCGATCCATATCAATTGATTTCCAGATATCTTCTTCAAGAGAATCAACCGAAGAAACGGGATTGTCAACAACCACACTATCCCGGAAACCGACAGTTTCGGAGACTGTAAAAACGCTATCCGCAGAAGAAGTATTCGGCAGCTCGACAGTAGCTCCGCCAGCCTGCATAAACAAACGCATAGTCAAAGGAGATTTTGAACCGCATGAATATACCAGCACACAGAGACAGAGCACCCCTAACATTTTATAGATACGATACCCTATCGATATAGTGACGAACTTTTTTTGATGTATCATCTTACAACAGAATAAGAAATGAGATTAATAGAATTAGAATAAATAGACTATATTCACTGCCAACTTGGTCGGAATCAGACGTGCTCCCTTAAAAGTAGCCACTTTCTGCCCGCATGCCTTACAAACATATTTATCATAATGGGTCCACAAGACCCCAAGACCTGCCTCAAACTCTAAATTCCAATGAGGAGAAAGAGGACGATTGTACCCCAAAGAAAGTCCGCCTCCAAAACCGTAGCCTTCGTAACGATATTTATCGCCAAAAACTCCACCGACATTATACATGGTGCTCACTCCGTGAATTCCAAGAAAATAAGAACGCCCATAAGATTCACGGATCCAATAACGCACTCCGGGAGAAGCAGACAAATTGCGAAGCCTCGCATCTCCAAAAGAGAAGGGATTATATTGAAGAGGAAAGTGGAAGGTCCAACGATGGGAAAACTTCAGCCCGAACTCAAGATTCATATTGGTAGTACCCCAACCCAAAACATTAGTTTGCAAAGAATAAACCTGCCCACGAGCTATTTCGACCCCTAAAAACGTAGAAGAAACAACCAACAGAAAGAGAAACACAGATCGCTTAAACGCCATAACTATTATTCAACTTGTTTTGCTTAAAAAAAACATTAAACTTATCGGATACATAAAATCCGCAATATCTTATACTCCTCCACCGAACCACATCAAGATTCAATTGTTACGGTTACAAAAACCATAGAACATCTATTTTAATCTTCTTACACAGATCAAGTTCATCTATCTCAATAGGATAGATAGTGATAGAAAGTACTCCTGATTATCAGCGTTATATACATAATATTGTTTCAGCAAATGTTTTTCTATGCGATAGGCACATGTCGATTTTAAATAGATCGCTGTATAATAATATATTATATCAAAATCCGGCGAAACATATTATGAAACATTTTAATAAAAACATAAATATATCAAGCTATAATTTACAAAACTAAAAATGAAACTACATTACAAAAAAGAGCACATCTCATGCACCAATTATAAAAGTGAATCGTATGAGGGATTCGGGATTGGAACGCTTACAAGCGGCAGTAACTTCAATAGTCAGACCTTATCTGTTAAAACTAATTTCCTGATCTTCATTCTTGAAGGTGAAGTGGAGATTATTCCCAAAGAAGGCAAAATAAAAAGGGTAATAGCCCAGGAATTCTTTTTCATCTCGGCATTATCCACTTACGAGATACAGGTACGAGTCCCCGGACGCTACATTTATATGAGCTTCCTATACAATGACATTAAACTATGTGAGAAACACATGTTAGAAAGCTATCTAAAAGAAGTGAGAGAAGCATCTGAAGAGGTCGGAATACTATCGGTACGCCACCCGCTGAACTTATTTCTGGAATTAATGGATGCCTACCTGAGAGCCGGAGTCAACTGTAAGCATTTGCACTCCATTAAGGAGAAAGAACTCTTTATTATTTTGAGAACAAGCTATAGCAAACAGGAAATAGTAAATTTATTTCATGAAATCATAGGAACGAATATGAGCTTCAAAGCTGCTGTTTTACTGCATGTTGATCGCGTGAACAATCGTGAGGAATTAGCACAGGCAATGGGAATGAGTATTACCGATCTTGCCAGAAAGTTCAAGGTAGAATTTGGCGAATCAGTATATTCATGGTTGCTGAAACAAAAAAACAAGAAAATCATTTATCGGTTGGCGCAACCCGGAGCCAGTGTAAAAGAGATTGTGTATGAATTCGGCTTCTCTTCAGCGGCCAGTTTCAATAAATACTGCAAAAAGAATTTCGGTAATTCCCCAAGAGAGTTGGTCAGGCAGCTCAAAGACAAGCATATTGATAATCAGAATCTTAAAATATAATCTCGGAAAAGGTGAAGTAAATGGTTGCTTTGGATAAGTGATTCTTTTTGCAGGTGCATTATCTTTGCCCTGTCAAACAAGAATCACCAAGAATCACTAAAGTAGAGTTTTGTAGTTGAAAGAGCAGAAAGCATGTTTTGTCAGGGTTTTACCCTCGTTATCTATCCTATTGAGATAGATGGAACAGCAGAGGTCCCAAACGGGACAAATCATTTAAAATACCTGCTTACACACGATATACCTTTTCAAAAAGCAATCAGATATGCCTTCCTATAGAGGCTACGACTTGCTCGTTAATCTTATCAATGACCTCACTATTAAAAGACTGAAGATAAATCTGGGTCGTTGCCTCAGAAGTATGCCCAAGCCCTTCGCTGATAGATGCGATAGAAAATCCCTCCTCTTTGGCAATAGTCGCCCAGCTATGGCGAGCAACATAGGTAGTCAGTACAAGAGGCAGGTGCAATCGCCTGCCCAACCGTTTGAGTAGGCGGTTAACATTACCCAATGCATAGCGATATTGCATATAAGACGTACGGTCCGAAAAAGACGTTATATGCGGCAATACATACGGATAAGAACTCCGATACTTCTCAATCAGAGCTGCGAGAGGAGGAATCACACGAACTTGCATGCGTTGCCCCGTTTTATTACGCTCATAATAAATGATTCCATTGATTATCGAGTCATGTTTAAGAAAGACAATATCGACAAAAGGCATCCCACGGGCATAGAAACTAAACATAAAAAGATCCCGGGCACGATCCAATAAAGGTTCGGAGGAAAGATCAACAGATACTATACGGGCAATATCATGCTTACACAACGCACGCTTCGCAGTCTCCTGAGTTTGAAGCTTAAGCTCCCGGAAGGGAGACTCACAACCCATATTTATCCCCTGCTTTTGGGCTTTGTTATAGACAGCCCGGAGATTGCGAATATACATATTCACAGTATTTTCAGAGATACCGCGCATACGTAGAAAATGAATATAATCCGTAAGAAAACAATAAGTCAACTCGCGAAACGTAATCTTCTGACCACGCAAAAAACGTCGTAAAGAGTACAATCCGCTAAGGTACAGGCCGGCAGTACCAGAACGCCCCTCCTGCCGAAGCCTCTCTATCTCACGCACAATAAAAGCATCGACATAACGCAAATTGCGCTCCATACGATACTTATCCATCAACTGAGATAAGCTGAACCCCGGCATATTCTGTTGAAGAAAAGCAAAAATCTTCAGCAATCGTTCACGCTCCTGAGAAATGGCATCATTGATAAGTCCCAGATCCTTGCGCTTAAGATTACCGGTTGATGAATAGACAACACGCTCACGATCTGCAGAGAAATTAGAAGTATGAATCTTCCACCCAAGAGAATACTCACTTTTACGCCTGTGATAAACCACACGGATAATCAGAGGATAAATCTCACAATCATTTCTACGATGGGTATTCAACAACACCCTGATACTTAACTTTCCAATTTTCTTCTCCAAAATAAATTATTATTTATAGATTCATTATATTAAATATAAAATGCAAAAATAGAAATTCTCAACGTCCCTATAACAAATAAAAAAGAAAATAGATGAATTAGAATTATAGATAAGAACTGAATTAACATAAAATGAATAAATAGCATATCATAATCGGGTATCGAATCTAAGGAATGATATGTATCATCCTTATTATCATTTGAAAAGTTGAGAAATCTCCAAACTGAGAATACCCTTGTATTGTAGAACACGACACACATCAATATAAATCGGCTATATATATAATAAGGTATAAATCACATCCAGTCCGTCATCACAAAAAGGAAAGTGGATCCAAACAAAAAACGCAGTTAATCGCTATTGATTAACTGCGTTTCTATCATTGTAGCCCCGAGGAGAATCGAACCCCTATCTAATGTTTAGGAAACATCTATTCTATCCGTTGAACTACAGGGCCATGATAGATATCGGCTGCAAAGATAGCGTATTCTCCTGATTTGGCAAACCCGAAAGAACAGATTTATAAAAGAAGAAGAAGCAAACACATTCATTTAATCCATAAGATAGAAGAGAGATAGTAGAATAGGGTAAGAGACGCCAAAAGTGAAAGAAAATTCAAATAAAATACAGACAGATATCTATCTATTAAACGAATTAGAAAGCAATAAGTCAAAAAACGATCTAAACAGAGATATCAAACTGTTGTAGTCAGAGCCCATATCTGAACAAAATGTAGACAATTTGCTTACTCCAGAGAACAAAATTGCAATAAAACAGCTCTCTTTTAACAAAGCCCCACAGATAAATCAGAAAAGATTTTGTTAAGTCACTTAACTTTGCGAACTTTGCCTGCCACATATACAGGAAAGTGACAAACAAAAAAGACACGCTGGTGGTTAATATTCAAAGAACACACTAACACCGGTTCATGTTAATCCTAAATTTAAATATATAAATAGAATTATGGCAGACGAAATGATGGTTAAAGAATTGGAAGAAGTGGTTGTCCGCTTCTCCGGCGATTCCGGCGACGGTATGCAGTTGGCCGGCAACATCTTCTCGAACGTGTCGGCTACGGTTGGAAATGACATCTGTACATTTCCCGATTATCCGGCAGATATTCGTGCTCCGCAAGGGTCACTGACGGGCGTATCAGGTTTTCAGGTACACGTCGGTGCAAGTAAGATATTCACTCCGGGTGATCATTGCCACGTATTGGTAGCTATGAATCCCGCCGCACTGAAAACACAAATTAAATTCTGCAAACCGCAGGGGCTGGTCATCACAGATTCCGACTCTTTCGGAGAAAAAGACTTGGAAAAAGCACAGTTCAAGACAGGCAATCCTTTCGAAGAAATGGGAATCACACAGCAAGTGCTTGAAGTCCCCATCTCGTCGATGTGTAAAGAAAGCCTCAAAGATTCAGGGCTGGACAACAAAGCCATGTTGCGTTGCAAAAACATGTTCGCTCTCGGTTTAGTATGCTGGTTATTCAACCGCAACCTGTCTGCTGCCGAAAAAATGCTGAACGAGAAATTCGCAAAAAAACCGGAAATTGCCGCTGCCAACATCAAAGTGCTAAATGACGGCTACAACTATGGAGCCAACACACATGCCTCTACTTCCACTTACAAGATTGAAAGTAAAACGCCGAAAGCCGCAGGACTCTATACCGATATTAATGGTAACAAAGCCACTTCATACGGTTTGATCGCCGCTGCCGAAAAAGCGGGATTGGAACTTTATCTGGGATCTTACCCCATCACTCCGGCTACCGATATCCTGCACGAGCTCGCCAAACATAAATCGCTGGGCGTGAAAACCGTTCAATGTGAAGATGAAATCGCCGGATGCGCTTCAGCTGTAGGTGCAGCATTTGCAGGCGATCTGGCTGTAACGACTACTTCAGGACCGGGTGTCTGCCTGAAAAGTGAAGCCATGAACCTGGCTGTCATTGCCGAATTACCACTGGTTGTGGTCAACGTACAGCGTGGAGGCCCTTCTACCGGTATGCCGACCAAGTCGGAACAAACAGACCTGTTGCAAGCCCTTTATGGACGTAACGGTGAAAGTCCGATGCCTGTCATTGCAGCTACTTCACCCACCAACTGTTTTGATGCTGCTTATATGGCTGCTAAAATAGCTCTTGAACACATGACTCCGGTAGTACTGCTGACCGATGCCTTTATCGCAAACGGTTCTGCCGCATGGAAATTACCCAACATGGATGAGTATCCGGCTATAAATCCGCCGTATGTAACACCGAATATGATTGGCACATGGACCCCGTTCCAACGTAACGAAAAGACCGGCGTACGCTATTGGGCCGTTCCCGGGACCGAAGGATTCATGCATCGCATCGGTGGGCTCGAGAAGAGCAGTGAAACAGGCGTTATTTCCACAGAACCGGAAAATCACCAGAAAATGACACTTCTGCGTCAGGCCAAAGTCGACAAGATAGCTGACAGTATTCCTGAACAGGAAGTACAAGGCGATGCTGATGCCGACCTGCTGGTAGTAGGCTGGGGTGGTACTTACGGCCATCTTTATTCGGCTGTAGAGCATATGCGCAAAAATGGAAAGAAAGTGGCACTCGCTCACTTCCAGTACATCAACCCGCTGCCTAAGAACACAGCCGAAATACTGAAAAAGTATAAAAAGATTGTAGTAGCCGAACAGAACTTGGGACAATTCGCAGGATATCTGCGCATGAAAGTACCCGGACTGAATATCAGCCAGTTCAACCAGGTAAAAGGCCAACCGTTCGTTACGAGAGAACTTGTAGAAGCATTCACTAAATTATTGGAGGAATAAGAGATGAGCGAAACAGTATATACAGCAAAAGATTATAAATCAGGTCAGCCTCGCTGGTGTCCGGGATGCGGTGACCATGCTTTCCTGAACTCCTTGCACAAGGCTATGGCCGAACTGGGAGTAGCTCCGCACAACATTGCCGTGATCTCCGGTATCGGCTGTTCTTCCCGCCTACCTTATTATGTCAACACATACGGCTTCCACACCATCCACGGGCGTGCCGCCGCTGTTGCGACAGGTGCCAAGGTAGCTAATCCGGATTTAACCATCTGGCAAATCTCCGGTGACGGTGATGGTCTGGCCATTGGCGGTAATCATTTCATCCATGCGGTACGCCGTAACATCGACTTGAATATGATCTTATTGAACAACCGCATCTACGGGTTGACCAAAGGTCAGTATTCCCCGACTTCCGACCGTGGATTCGTCAGCAAATCATCTCCTTACGGTACCGTAGAAGATCCATTCCACCCGGCAGAACTCTGTTTCGGCGCGCGTGGCCGTTTCTTCGCACGTTGTGTTGCGGTAGACGGACCGGCTTCTGTCGAAGTATTGAAAGCCGCAGCCAACCATAAAGGAGCATCGGTTGTGGAAGTTCTGCAAAACTGCGTCATCTTTAATGACGGCACACACGAATCGGTCGCAACGAAAGAAGGACGTTCTAAAAACGCAATCTATCTGGAACACGGCAAACCGATGTTATTCGGCGAAAACAAAGAGTTCGGCCTGATGCAGGAAGGTTTCGGCTTGAAAGTGGTAAAATTAGGTGAGAACGGCGTGACAGAAAAAGACATTCTTATCCACAATGCTCACAGCATGGATAATACGTTGCAACTGAAACTGGCATTAATGGAAGGACCGGATTTCCCAATCGCACTCGGTGTGATCCGTGATGTGGAAGCTCCGACCTATAACGATGCAGTCGCCGAGCAGATTGATGAAGTGAAAGCCAAAAAGAAGTATCATAACTTCCAGGAATTGCTGATGACCAATGAAACATGGGAAGTAAAATAAAATCCCCCTGTTAATCCCTATAAAGTAAGAAGGAGTGTTATATAACGTTTGTGGCACTCCTTTCTTTTTTAATTCAGCTCTAATCCGTATCGCGGAAAATGACCGGTAATTAACAATAACTTCGACAAAAATCTTTCTCAGATACCCCCTGTCTGAATGATCTTGCTACGTTGGGATTAGGAAAATGAACACATTACAACATTGGCAGAAAAAGCGATTACAATTGAAGAATAGAGAGTTAATTCTCTTTTTCTTTATATTCCATAAAGATCTTTTTCATTTCATTCCAAGCCGCCCCGGCTCTTTTCTGTATCTCCATGTCTTTATGAATAGAGGGATTAAAATAAAAGCAGAATCTCGAATCTGTCGTAACCGCATAGTCATCAAAGAAATACAATGCCAGAGCCTTGCCACCTTTGACAACTTCTTTCAGTACAAAGCTGCAACATTCATCGTCTTCACCCACAACCATTGATTGCTCGCCAATTCTCACCCACATCCCGGTATCCAAACAACTCAATTCCAAAGCATCTATAAAAGAATACATTTGCTCCACGTTCCCTAACTGAGTAAAATCAGACAAATATATCTTACGCCATTTATATTCGTCCGTATTTACATATACCGATATTGCATGCCCATTCACACCACCTAATTTATAGTATTCATCCAGCGGAAAATCCAGGCTACTATATTTTCTCAATGAATCGGGAGAAGCAGTCTTACTTTCAACAGTAACAAAAGAGTCTATTATGAGTTGTTGGGGTAAAGCGTATTTTCTATTTCTTGCCGCCGGATCGTATGCCTGCCCATAACGAGATTCCATATCTATCACTGTATCTGTTTGATGGAAATCTTTTATATTCCATCTTACCCGGCCTGATTTATCGCAGAAACCTAGTTCGTCAAATTCTATTGTTTTCTCTCTTTCAATATGAAATCCGGTTTCCCGGTCATACGTATAAGTACGTGCTTGTTTCACAATCCCATTTCGATGATAATCAAACTCTTTTCTGTACAGCGCTCCTTTTTCAGTATATAGAAACACGCAATAATCTCCTTCTTTCATATAGAGTGCATCTTGGCAATCGGACATAAAGTTACTCAATAATGGCTCATAACTACTATGTATAAAGTCACATGTTGAAGCTTTTATCGTGTCATCCACTTTAAATCCCGAATTGACTATTTCATGACTCTCATACATGCTGGCGCTATAACCGACATACTCGTTTTTATCATTGAAACGAAAAACACCTATTACTCTCGAATCGAAGGGATTTATATGCAGTTTCGAATGATGAAAAAAGACAGTACCATTTTTCCCCTTCTCCGGATACGCATCTTTCCAGAAGAGTTCTTCAGGTATAGGAGAATAAGCGCCACATACTGTCGACAAACAGACTGTAATATAAACAAACGCTACGATGGCAAATGCCAAAATCGAACTTAAACGAAGAAGTCCACCGGCTTTAATGCCATAGCGGCATAAAATCCCGACAGAGAGAATTACTCCCAAGAATATAATGGCACCCACTGCTTCCCGCCACAACGTCCCGGGTTCAACCCAACTAATAAATGATTGCCATAAAAAAAGCCCTAAAATCAGCAAAAGTACAAGAATAATAATACCACCTCCTGTTTGTGCCTTATATCCAAGCAAGAAACTATATGAAAAGAAAAGGCTATAACATAGCAACTTTAAGGATAACATCCCCCCGACAAAAACACTGAGCATATCACTAGTTAAGAAAATAAGCCCGTTAATTATCAATAATGGAATCAAAACCCATAACAGGACTGTTATATATATACTCATATTTTTTCTTTTATTATTCATGATATTTTTCTGTCTTTAAATATAACGCCCATACCATATTAACAAAAAAGAAAGTGTCTCACTGAGGTAACAAGTTAGTGAAGCAAAGATACACAAATAAACAGGGAAATATATTTCTGCTAATCTATATTTTAGAAAGTATCCGGATTCTCTTCAAACTTTGATATGATTCTTATCCGCCTTAGGATAAAGTTGTTGATATATAAGGTGGTGCCCGATCTGCTTTGTAGTAAACGCCTCACTTTATCGAGGCGGAAAAATCCAATTCCGCATGATAGCATCCTGTAAAAAAGGAGTACGGTCAAAATCCAAGATTACTCCACATTCGGTCTTTATGAATACGACAAGCCCCCCAATGATATGCGCAAAAGAGTAAGACGCCTTTTCAATTATCAGAGAAGGGAAGCGCATTGTTTCTATTCTGTATATGCCGGAATACCCGGATCATTTTGTCCATGTATGCTCTGGTCTGTATTTCTTTACAAACAGCTCCGGTCTGTCCGTGGCCAGCACATCCACCCCGAGTTCAATAGCTTTCCGGTCAGACTCTTCTACATCGTCAGTACCCAGTGCCAATGCAAGCACCTTCAATCCTTTCTTATGGCACCGTTCCACCAGGAGCTTATCCAGTGAATCGATCCGAATAACCGCAATATTGGGATTTATTTCAGCTATAACCTTATCAAGTTCGGCACCACCTCCACATACGCCTGTAATGTCCGAATTTCAGGAGCCACTTGGCGAAAAGCCTTTGCCTCCTTGTCCGACCAGAAAGTAAATGTACAATTCTCTAACATTCCTTCCCTGCGGACCAGATCCAGCAACTGTCCAAAGTCTCCCGTACGATAATCAAGCGTCAGCTTCAGACCGTTCTGTTTAGCCTTCCGCAATAAAACGTCCAACCGGGGAACACACTGTCCGCTGAACTTTTCGCCAAACCATGAACCTGCATCCAATGTATCGATGTCTGCCGAAAGCCACTCTCTAATCAGCCCGGTTCCATTCGTCGTACGATCCAAGGTAGAATCATGCAATAAATAGAATACGCTGTCCTTACTGATACAAATATCACATTCCATGAAGTCAATCTTATACTTTATACATGAATCCGCCGAAGCCAGCGTATTCTCCGGAGCAATACAGTCCGCTCCCCGGTGTCCACTCAGTTCCGGCAAGCGGATAGGTTCACTCTTACATGCTCCCATCCATAAAGCTAAGAATGCGTAAACGACTATTGAAAATATCTTAGAAAATCTTTTTTCCACTCTGACTATACTCTATCAATGTTTTATAATAGTAGCGGCAAAGATACACAAATCTCTCCTTGCTTGTTTACTTTCAGAAAGCATTTTATAAAAAACAACCTGCCTTTTTTCTCCCCAATCCACATTCCGGGAGCAAAAAGACAGGTTGTCTTACAATCAGTTATCTGACCGGTTTATTCTTTCTCGCCAAAAGCAAGATCACCCGCATCACCCAATCCGGGAACAATATAAGAGTGTTCATTTATCTCAGGATCGATAGCTGCACACCAGATTGTAGTTTTATCCTCCGGCAGAATACTGGCTATATGATCGACAGCCCTTTGGCTGGCAATAATCGAAGCAACATGAATTTCAGACGGATGTCCCTTCGTCAACATGGCCTGATAACTCAGTTCCATACTTCCGCCGGTGGCAAGCATCGGATCTGTAATGATAAGAGTTTTCCCGTCGATACGCGGTGAAGCGATGTATTCAATATGTATGTCGAATTTCAACGTATCCTTGTACTTACGATAAGCAGAAACAAAAGCGTTCTCGGCATAATCGAAATAGCTCAGGAATCCTTGGTGGAAAGGTAACCCGGCACGAAGAATCGTACTAATAACCAATGGATTGTCCGGTGTTCTGACAGGTGCTATCCCCAATGGAGTTTGTATCTCCTTCACCGAATAAGCAAACGTCTTGCTCATTTCATAAGCCATTACCTCGCCGATACGTTCAATGTTGCGACGAAAACGCAAACGGTCGTTCTGAACTTCAACGTTCCTTATCTCTGATACATACTGATTCAATATTGAGTCTGTCTCACTTAAATTAATAATCTTCATCTTTTCAACTGCGTTTTAATATTCAGGTTTTATACGGTGCAAAGTAAATGATAATCTTTCAATTTGCAACGTTCAGTTTGCAGATATTGTTACGTAAACATAAAACGGTTTCTATTAAAGAAAAATTTCTCTAATATATTCTTTGTTTCCAAAGAAAGCATTACTTTTGTAGTCGATTTACAAGGGGATGTTTAAAAACATTCCATTCCGAACGCCAGAAAGAGATAATAAACAATATACCAATTTTAATTAATTCAAAAGAAAATGGCAAATTTAGATTTAAGCAAGTACGGTATTACAGGTGTAACTGAAATCCTGCACAACCCGTCTTACGATGTTTTGTTCGCTGAAGAAACAAAACCAGGTCTGGAAGGCTTTGAAAAAGGTCAAGTAACAGAATTGGGTGCTGTAAACGTAATGACTGGCGTTTACACTGGCCGTTCTCCTAAAGATAAATTCTTCGTTAAGAATGAAGCTTCTGAAAATTCAGTATGGTGGACTTCTGAAGAATACAAGAACGACAACAAACCTTGTTCAGAAGAAGCTTGGGCTGACCTGAAAGCTAAAGCCGTTAAAGAACTTTCTAACAAACGCCTGTTCGTTGTTGATACTTTCTGTGGTGCTAACGAAGGTACTCGCATGAAAGTACGTTTCATCATGGAAGTAGCTTGGCAGGCACACTTCGTAACTAACATGTTCATCCGCCCGACTGCTGAAGAACTGGCTAACTACGGAGAACCTGATTTCGTATGTTTCAACGCTTCTAAAGCAAAAGTTGACAACTACAAAGAACTGGGCTTGAACTCTGAAACTGCTACAGTATTCAACCTGAAGACTAAAGAACAAGTTATCCTGAATACTTGGTACGGTGGTGAAATGAAGAAAGGTATGTTCTCTATCATGAACTACATGAACCCGCTTCGTGGTATCGCTTCTATGCACTGCTCTGCTAACACAGATATGGAAGGAACTAGCTCTGCTATCTTCTTCGGTTTGTCTGGTACAGGTAAGACTACTTTGTCTACTGACCCGAAACGTAAATTGATCGGTGACGACGAACACGGATGGGATAACGAAGGTGTATTCAACTACGAAGGTGGTTGCTACGCTAAAGTTATCAACCTGGATAAAGAAAGCGAACCGGATATCTTCAACGCTATCAAACGTGACGCTCTGTTGGAGAACGTAACAGTAGCTGCTGATGGCAAAATCAATTTCGCTGACAAATCAGTAACAGAAAACACTCGTGTTTCTTATCCTATCTACCACATCGAAAACATCGTTAAACCGGTGTCTAAAGGTCCTCACGCTAAACAAGTTATCTTCTTGTCAGCTGATGCCTTCGGTGTATTGCCTCCGGTATCTATCTTGAACCCGGAACAAGCTCAGTACTACTTCCTGTCTGGATTTACAGCTAAATTGGCTGGTACAGAACGTGGTATCACTGAACCGACTCCGACATTCTCTGCTTGCTTCGGTGCTGCATTCTTATCATTGCACCCAACTAAATATGCAGAAGAATTGGTTAAGAAGATGGAAATGACCGGTGCTAAAGCATACTTGGTTAACACAGGATGGAACGGAAGCGGCAAACGTATTTCTATCAAAGATACTCGTGGTATCATCGACGCTATCCTTGACGGTTCTATCGACAAAGCTCCTACTAAGGTTATTCCTTTCTTCGACTTTGTTGTTCCTACAGAACTTCCGGGTGTTGATCCGAAGATCCTTGATCCTCGTGATACTTACGCTGATCCTGCACAGTGGAATGAAAAAGCAAAAGACCTTGCCGGTCGCTTCATCAAGAACTTCGCTAAGTTCACTGGAAACGAAGCTGGTAAGAAGTTGGTTGCTGCTGGTCCGAAACTCTAATCAGACAAAGTTAACAACTTTAAATAATCGAAAGGCGACTCTGCAAAGGGTCGCCTTTCTTTTTTGTCCTGTACCGCACAAGAACCTACCGGCTAAAAAATCTCTTCTCAATTAACATTGTTAATGCCGCTTGCATATCACTTTCTTCCTATATGCAAACAACAAGTCTTTTGCGCCTAAAAGATTTGTTATCTGTCATCAAAACACTTATTTTAAGACCATGTTAAAACAAGTATTTCAACAACCCAATGCACATTCTTCATCTTGCTGATTTTCAATATGTCAGATAGAAAAGAGCCCTATTCCTGAAAGATATCATCCATTTGTTCTTCAAAGACATAATTATCATTCTGATAAGTACCTCTCGCTTCGAGATCAAAAGAAAAAATCAACCGAACGATACAATTTCCCGGTACGGAGACGAAATAAATCATACAAAGAATGAAATTTGCGTAAAGAATGGAATTATTTAATTTCCCAGAATACAATCAGCCCATTGGCAAAATCAACAACCTGATAAACGATATAATAAAAGTAGTGATAAACATTTCAACGGAAAAGTCGGCTAAGTTCTAACTGAACTTGGATAGAAGGAATATATATGGTTGATTATCACACGAAATGTGATATGAAAAGATAGATATGCGTAAATATGCAATAGACAAATGGTTAGTTTTACGGAAAATATTACAGAAAAAAGTAATAATATAAGCGAATAATCAATTCAAAGTTTCTACCCAAAAAGATTTATTCTTTCATTTTTTTACAAGGGACACTCTATATATCAAAAATAAAATAGTAAATGTGAACCTATATTTTTTAATATTTTATTAATATCTCTTGCTTCTTATTAAAATTCGTTTTATTTTTGTCCCATATAAGGATTTAGAGGCGAATCTGTATTCCATCGGTAGTAGATGGAATTTTGAGAAAACTGATTTAGAACAAACAATATATAGGACAAAGAATAAGTCCAGTTAGAACTGAGATAGCATTTATACCTATATTGCAAATAAACGAAATATATATACACTATTATAAAACATGACAAAATAATCCAAATGCCCCCTTTAAATAACTAAAATATAATTTTTAAGAAATGCCTATGACAAAGTAAAGACACAAAAAACTAAATGATACGGAGGAACACATTTCCATCTGTACAATCAAATCTTGAAAGAATTAACAAACGAATGTTTAACCGAACAATTTAGTGTATGACAGAAAAAACTAACCTGTTTCCGAGCCTAATCCGGTTTCGAGAAACAAATCGCCTGAAAATGGCAATCGCTGCTTCTATTATGCTATGGTGTGCTACACCTCAGCAAGCGGCAGCCGATACTTACGAAAAACACGAAATCGCCTCCGTACAGCAGCAGAAAGTGAAAACGACAGGTACGGTAGTGGACCAGAACGGAGAAGCCATGATCGGTGTATCCGTCAAAGTAAAAGACAATGCTACCATGGGTGCCATTACTGACCTGGAAGGAAAGTTCTCAATCGACACCCCTAAAGGCGCTACACTCGAAATCTCCTACATTGGCTATAAAACCGTTACAGTCAAAGCAGAAGGTACAGCTCTCAACATTACGATGCAAGAGGATGCCGAAGTATTGGATGAAGTTGTGATCGTGGGCTATGGTTCACAGAAAAAAGTGAACGTAACCGGCGCTGTAAGTATGGTAGACTCTAAGGTAATTGAGTCACGTCCGGTCTCTAACGTATCACAGGCTTTGCAAGGTGTGGTTCCGGGTTTGAACTTGACAGTTCCTACTGCCGGTGGCGCATTGGATGCAGGAATGAATATCAGTATCCGTGGTGCGGGTACGATCGGTGACGGATCCAGTTCTTCTCCTTTAATCCTTATCGATGGTATGGAAGGAGATATGAACAGTATTAATCCTAACGATATCGAAAATATTTCTGTATTGAAAGATGCTGCCGCATCTTCTATCTATGGTTCACGTGCCCCGTTTGGTGTTATCCTGATCACTACCAAGAGTGGTAAAGCAGGCCGCACAAGCGTTAATTATAGCACTAATGTCCGTTTCAAATCTCCTATGTCGATGCCGGAAATGATGGACTCATGGAGTTTTGCCAACTATTGGAACGAGGCCGGTATCAACCAGAACGGTAATATCAAGTTCACTCAGGATGTAATGGATAAGATTCTGGCATTCCAGCAGGGAACCTTAACAGGACCGGATGCTGCCGGAATTTCCTGGCAAGACGGTGAGTGGAAGAAATATGCCGGTGCATGGGCCAATACAGACTGGTTTAAAGAACAGTATCACAGTATCGTATCCAATGAGCACAACATATCAGTGAATGGAGGTACAGATAAAGTGACTTATATGGTTTCAGCCGGTTACATGGGCGATAAGGGACTGACTCGCCATGGAGATGACCGCCTGACTCGTTATAACCTTTCAGGTAAAATCAACGCAACACTTTCTAAATATGTGAAGTTAATGTATAACACCAAATTTATTCGTGAGGATTATGACCGTCCCTCTTACCTGACGAGTAATTTCTACCACAATATCGCTCGCCGCTGGCCGACCAATCCGGTAAAAGACGCCAATGGATACTATCTGGATCATAGTGAAATTATTCAGATGGAAGAAGGTGGACGTGATGTGACTCAAAAAGATCAATTCTATCAACAGATTCAGTTGGTTGTTGAACCTTTGAAAGACTGGTTGATCCATGCTGAAGGTAACATGAAGATTGTCAATAATCAGAATCAGTGGGAAGTATTGCCTGTATATTATCACGATGGCGAGGGAAGCCCTGTTGCCATGGCATGGTTCGACGGATATACTCCGGGAATGTCACGTGTCAACCAAAGTTATTGGAAAGACAACAATTATTCTCTAAACCTGTATACTGATTATTTCAAGCAGATCGGTGATCATTACTTTAAAGTGATGGGAGGTTTTAATGCCGAATTGTATAAACGGACAAACTTATCAGGACAGCGTGATGAGTTGATCACTCCGGATGTTCCGACATTGAATACCGGTACTACTGAACAGAAAGCAAATGGTGGTTACTCCCACTGGGCAAATGCCGGTTTCTTCGGTCGTATCAACTATAACTATAAAGAACGTTATTTGTTGGAAATCAATGGTCGCTATGACGGATCTTCCCGTTTCATCGGAGACAAACGTTGGGGCTTCTTCCCATCATTCTCTGCCGGTTGGAATGTTTCTCGCGAACCCTTCTGGAGAGATCTGGAACACATTGTGAATAATTTCAAGATCAGAGGTTCATGGGGTGAATTGGGTAACTGTAACACAACTGCTTTCTATCCTTTCTATCAGACAATGCCTACAGGTGTTGAAAACAGCGGTTGGCTGATCAATGGAAAGAAACCGAATACAGCTTCTGCACCGGGCATTGTGAGTGCTGAAATGACATGGGAAACCGTTCGTTCATGGAATATCGGTTTTGACTTCGGTTTACTCAACAATCGTTTGACGGGTTCATTTGACTATTTCGTTCGTAATACACTTGATATGATTGGTCCGGCTCCACAATTACCGGCAACACTGGGTGCTACGGTTCCTAAGGTAAACAATGCGGATATGAAAGCATGGGGTTTTGAAGTGGAAGTTTCTTGGAGAGACCGTATTAAAGATTTTAATTACGGAGTGAAATTCGTTCTTTCCGATGACCAGAGAAAGGTAACACGCTATCCGAACGAAGAACTGAATAGAAACCAGTGGTATGCAGGAAGAATGGATGGTCTGGTTTGGGGATATGAGACAGTAGGTATTGCCAAGACAGATGCGGAAATGGAAGCACACCTGGCTTCATTACCCAATGGAGGACAAAGCCAGCTAGGTAGTAAGTGGGCTGCCGGTGACATCATGTACAAAGACCTGAACGGAGATGGTAAAATTTCTTCGGGAGACGGTACTTTGAATGATCTCGGCGACTTGAAGGTGGTAGCCAATACTCAATTACGATTTAAATATGGTTTGACACTAGATGCATCCTGGAAAGGTTTCGATTTCAGTGCTTTCTTCCAAGGAGTAGGCAAGCGTGATGTTGTTGTCGGAGGACCGTATTTCTGGGGAGCTAACGGACAAGGAATGTGGCAGGCTGCTGCTTTCAAAGACCACATGGATTATTTCCGTCCGGAAGATACAGAAAGTGTATTTGGACCGAATGTAGATGCCTATTATCCGAGAGTCATCTTTGGCGGTGGCAGCAGTGAAGGTGGAAAGAATACTCTGACACAGTCACGTTACGTACAGAACGGTGCTTATATTCGTTTGAAGAACTTACAACTGGGTTATACTTTACCAAGCACTATCACAAAGAAATTTGCTGTAAATTCACTTCGTATATATGTTTCGGGAGATAACTTATGGACAGGTACAAAGATGAGGGTATTCGACCCTGAAGTACTGGGTAGCACCGGTGATGCAGGAAAAGCATATCCTTTGGCAAGAGTGTGGTCTGTTGGTCTTAACGTAAACTTTTAATTGATACTTTTTATGAAAATAACATTCAAATATATAACTCTATCTCTGTTGGCCGGAGCGTCTTTACTGACCTCTTGCGAAGATTTTCTGGACAGAGAGCCGTTGGATTCGGTTACTCCGGATACATATCTTAAGAATGAAAGTCAATTGGCTGCCTATGCTATCAATGCATACAGTTTCAATATTCATAGTGGATATAATGGAGGTCCGATCGTATCAGACAATGGCACTGACAATCAAGCTACTGCATCACCCAATACGACTTATTGGGAACCGGGACAGTGGCGTGTAGGTACTTATGACGCATGGGGATTCGGCACTATCCGTAACCTGAACTATTTCCTGGAAATCGTGATCCCACGTTGGGAAGCAGGAGAAATCGAAGGTGTTGAAAAGAACATTAAACAATATATCGGCGAGATATATTTCCTCAGAGCATGGGAGTATTTCAGCAAGCTACAGAATCTTGGAGACTTCCCTATCCTCACTAAGGTATTATCTGATAAGAAAGAAGATCTTATCGAAGCAAGTAAGCGTCGCCCGCGCAACGAAGTGGCACGTTTCATCCTTAGCGACCTGGATAAGGCTGCCGAACTGATGACTAACAGCCCCGTAGGTGGAAAAAATCGCCTGACACGTAACGCAGCATTACTGGTGAAGTCAAGAGTTGCTTTATCTGAAGCTACCTGGTTGAAATATCATAGAGGTACCGGACGTGTGCCGGGTGACGATACGTGGCCGGGAAAACAAAAAGATTACTTGAAGGACTTTACCATTAACGTCAATCAGGAAATTGACTTCTTCTTAACAGAAGCCATGGCTGCTGCCAAAGAAGTAGGAGATCAGATCACATTGACTGTGAACAGTAAAGAGGTGAATCCTACCTCTTCAGCTTCGGGATGGAATCCGTTCTTTGAAATGTATAATTCTAAAAATTTGGAAGATCTGTCAGAAGTTGTATTCTGGAAAGCTTATGATAAAGCACTCAGTGTAAACCACAATGCTACTTATTACACTTCTCGTGGAGGTGGTAATTATGGTTTTACAAAGGGATATGTCAAGACGTTCCTGATGGAGAACGGTTTGCCATGGTATGCTTCGAACAGCCAATATCAAGGGGATGACCATATCTATAAAGAGTTTCAGAACAGAGACTACCGTTTGAGACTGTTCTCGGCTTCGGAGTTGGATAGACTGCAAATGAAACAAGAGCCGGTAGAGAGTGATCCGACGACATGGAACGTACCTAAGATCCTGGAATTACCGGAAGGAAGAAACGTAACCGGTTATCACATCCGTAAAGCCATGTCATACGAAATAGCTCAGGGAAGCGGTGGTGATACTCACTTCTTGTCTGATTACGGCTGTGTTGTATTCCGTGGTGTAGAAGCTATGTTGAATTACATGGAAGCTTGTTACGAAAAGAACAGCAACCTGGATGCTACCGCAGAAAGTTACTGGAAAGCAATTCGTACACGTGCAGGTGTAGATCCGGATTTCAACAAAACAATTGCTGCTACTGATTATACTAAAGAAGATGACTGGGCTATTTATTCAGCAGGTCAGCCGGTAGATAAAACATTGTATAATATCCGTCGTGAACGTAGATGTGAGTTCATTGCAGATGGCATGCGAATGTGGGATTTGAAACGCTGGCGTGCGCTCGACCAAGTGAAGAATTATGTTATCGAAGGATTCAACCTGTGGGGAGGCGGTGCTGCTGAACTTTATAAAGACGATAAAGGTGAAAGTCGGTTGATTACAACCGGCGATCAAGCAAATGTTTCAAGTCAGGCTGCAAGCGGCAATAACTTGTGCCCTTACAGAATGACAGAAAAAAACAATACAATGTATAATGGATATACATGGACACCGGCTTGCTACTTGTATCCAATCGTATTCAGTGATTTCATGCTTTCATCTCCTGATGGTGATGTGAACAACTCACCTATTTATCAGAATCCGGGATGGCCTATTGAGGATGGTGCTTCAGCATTGGAATTACCGAATTAAGGATAAAGAAAAACCTAACATTTTTCAATAGGTTATTTTCAATAAGCGATTTATCGCTACTACGTGAGGCCTGAAAAGGAAATCGAATCCTAAGGTCTCACTAAGCTAAAAAATCTTACCCAAGTTTACGCAGTTCAGCGTATTCTTGGGTAAGTTGTTTTTAAATGGTATTAAGTGCCATTTGGGTTATTCCTTATTATAGCTTTTATCAGAGACAAGAATGGGATGGTAAAATATGGTGTATCGGAAACACTATAAAGTCACACCGTTCAACTCCACTTTCAGTTACATTCAAGTGCATGACCGGTGACTCCATCAATCTAATATTTCTATTTTTATATTTCTTCCTTGGAGAGGGTATGGGGGAATCCGATTGTGTTTCCGTGCCTTTTCAAATTATTAGCAAAATAGCTTGTGAGTTTTTTCCAAGTTCTTTCAGTACTTTTACCATCTGTATTAGATTGATTATTAATGGTGTACTAAACGGAGTGTAAAACGGTGAAGATGCTTGGTCGAATATTTTAATGCTTCTGAGTGGGAGGTATAATACTTATTTTCTACCTTTTACTTATATATGCATCTGAAATATAGTTGATTATTGTTTATGGGAAGAGTTGTGAACGCTATCCGCATGTTTCTTCTGCCATCTCAGTGCTAACCGGATAAATGAAAATCTTAATGCCATTAAATCTTTATTATATAAATTATGTTGGTATAAAAAAATATAGTAAAAAGTTGCGGGGATATTAACTTCTTATTATCTTTGGCCCCATAATAAATACTAATAATTGCAAATGCAATGGTTAACTGGTCCTAAGAGCTATCTGTTGTCTTTTCGTATGATTCCTAAGTACTGAAAGAACCTATCTCATGTAGCTCTATTTTTTCCAGATAGCAATCAGCATAGTTCAGCAAGGTTATTGAACAGACTTAATATTATAAACCAAAAGCTAATGCCTATGAGAACCTGAAAAAATCCCCTCAAACCGATGTAGATTAGACAGTCTGATCTATATCCTCCAAATCACATTTTATGTTTAACCGAATAATTTAATGTATGACAAAAAGAACTTGCCAATTTCCGAAGCACACATGCCTTCGAGAAATCAACTTTTTGAAGATAGCAGGTATCAGTCTCCTGCTATTCTGCACGACATCACAAATTGCCGTAGCAGACAGTTATGAAAAAAATGCTGTCACAGCCACACAGCAGAGTAAAACAGAGAAAATAACAGGTAAAATAGTCGATGAGAGCGGAGAGGCCATCATCGGTGCCTCGGTAAAAGTACAAGGAAGCACTATCGGTACCATCACCAATATGGAAGGAGAGTTTATGATACCGAATGTCCCCAACAAGGCCGTACTCGAAATCAGCTACATCGGATACAAGCCCTTAGAAGTCGCTGTCGGAAAATCCAAAGATTTACGCATCACGATGGAAGAAGACACTAAAACGCTGGATGAAGTCATCGTAGTAGGTTACGGTACGACTTCTAAACGTAAAACAACCGCCGCCATTGCCAGTGTCAATACAGAAGACATTATCAAAGCACCGACGGCAAACATCACCCAAAGCCTGGCAGGACGTGCTCCCGGTCTGTTGGTCACAACCAGCGGAGGCGGTCTGAATAACTTTTCCAGTGTCTCTATCCGTGGAGGGGGCACTCCGCTTTATGTAATAGACGATGTGATTTCCGAAGAGCGGGATTTCCGCAATCTGAATGCTGAAGACATCGATCAGATCACAATCCTGAAGGACGCCGCTTCTACCGCCGTTTACGGAGCACGTGCTGCCAACGGTATCGTAATGATAGTAACCAAGCAAGGCAAAGCAGGGAAAATGAGCGTCAATTATAACTTTAACTATAACTGGAGCCAACCTGCCAATATGCCCAATAAGCTGGATGCCCACGATGCAGCCTTCTACAAGAACATGAGTATGACCAATGACGGATTGGCACCGGCCTATACGGACGATGAACTGGAACTGTTCCGCAACGGATCAGATCCACGCAGATATCCTAATACGGACTGGCAAAAACTCTGTTTGAAGAACTTCGCACCGGAAATGCAACATACCCTGACTGTCACCGGTGGTAGCGAAAAGATAAAAGCATATACCTCTTTGGGGTTCTACGATCAGAAGTCACTCTATAAGTTCGATGTAAACAGTTTCAAACGCTACAACTTCCGCACAAATATCGTAGCAGATTTCAAAGAAATAGGTTTGAAAGTAACTTCCAGCATCGAAGCTTACAAAACGGACTTAAGATCGCCTAATGCCAAATCGGGAGACAGCTATTATCACACCTGGGGACACATCCAGAATAAAGCCCCCTGGGAAATAGCATACAATCCGAACGGACAAATATTCAACACACCGGATAACCCATTGATGGAGATCTCCCCCGACGCCGGATACACTAAAAACGAAAACCTCAGTGCCATAGCAAACCTCGCACTGGAGTGGAGCGTACCTTATGTACCGGGCCTACGATTGAAAGCACTGGGTAACTACCGCATCAACAACGACAAGTCAAAAAGTTGGAAAAAATCACCTTTAGCATACGATTGGGATGGCAACCCCAACGATCCCGGCAAACCTTCACTGAGCAAGTCTTATTCAAACTGGTCATCGTACACCGTACAAGGCTTTGCCAATTATGACCGTACTTTCAATCAGGTACACACAATCAGCGCCACAGCCGGTATCGAAGCCTATAAACTCTTTAAAGACGATGCCTCGTTATCCCGCGAAGAATATTTGCTGGACGTAGACCAGATCGGTGCAGGTCCTGTATCTACAGCCAAAAACAGTTCTTCGGAAGGTGAAGAAGCGCGTGCCGGTGTAGTAGCCCGACTGAAATATGACTATGCCAGCAAATATGTGGCCGAGGCCAGCCTCCGTTACGACGGTAGCGACAATTTCCCGCGAGGTAAACGCTGGGGAACATTCTATGCCGGCTCTCTTGCATGGGTCATTTCGGAAGAAAGCTTCTGGCAGACATTAAAAGACCGTCATATCTTCGACCAGTTCAAGGTAAGAGCTTCTTATGGCGAGATCGGTTCAGACGCCATCGGACGCTATGCTTACCTGCAATCATACGGACTGAACGACCGTGGCTACCTGCTTAACGGAAGTTGGTATCCGGGATTTTCCGAAGGTGCCTTGGTCAGCAAAGACATTACCTGGTATACTACCCGCGACTTTAACATCGGATTCGATTTCGGATCGCTCAACAACCGTCTTTCGGGTTCTGTAGACTATTTCCGCAAGAGCACCAAAGGTTATCTGACCTCTCCGTCGGCAGTAGCTTATACCGACCCGTTGGGCATCGCATTACCCCAAGTAAAGTCAAATGGCGAGTTCATCCGCCAAGGTGCCGAGTTCATCCTGCAATGGAAAGAGAAAAGAGGTGATTTTGAATACACACTTTCGGGCAATTTCACCTACTTCGACCAATACTGGAACATCAATCCGAACGAAGCGGAAACCGATACCAAGAACCCATACAAACGTACTACACAAGCCAAAGGATATTGGGGTATCGGATACGACTGCCTGGGTTATTATCAGAATCAGGAAGACATCATGAACTCACCCAAACGTCAGAGTTCCGTCAACTTAGGTGCAGGAGACCTGAAATACAATGACTTCAACGGCGACGGTATCATTGACGGTTCCGACCAGCACCGCATCGGCAAAAACAGTATGCCCCGCGGCCAATACGGCTTCAGTGCCGACTTGAACTACAAAGGCTGGTTCATGAACATGCTGTGGCAGGGAGCTACTCCGGCCGACCTTTATATGGGCGGTATGATTCAGGGAAGCCAAAGCGGCAGCGGTTATCCTCCTGTTATCTATGACTTCCAGACCGACGTATGGACTCCGAATAATACGGGAGCCCGCTATCCACGTTTGAGAAGTACGGCAAGCTACAACGGCAGTAACAACTACGGCAGCTCAGACTTCTGGCTGATCAACACAGGCTATCTTCGCCTGAAGACATTATCCATCGGCTACGACTTCAAACATAAACTACTCAAAAGAGTGGCATGGATGAATAAATGCAACGTTTCTCTGAATGGTTATAACTTACTGACTTTCAGCAAAGCGAATAAGTTCGACATCGACCCGGAAATCGGCGACGGCAACCTCTACACCTATCCGGTTTCAAGAGTATACTCCATCAGTGTCAACGTAGGATTCTAAATAGTATGAACTTAAAAAGAAGACAATATATGAAATTCATAAAATACATCACTCCTGCGCTCTTTTGCGCAGCACTGACACTCCAGAGCTGTGAACACTTCCTGGATACGAAGCCTATGGAATCTTATTCGGAAGACCTCGTCTGGAGCCTAAAATCGACAGCGGACGCTTTTGTATTGCAAACCTACAACAATGTCCTCCCCTTCTATCACGATATCCGCACGGAGGAGCAATGGACCTTGAATTCGGTCATGCGCCAGAACTGCCCGAATGAAGCCAGAGATCTTATGAACCGTGACTGGTCATGGGGATTCAACCAGTTCGGCACCATCCGCCGATGTAACCTGATCATCGAAAAATCGCAAGCATCTACAGGTTTGTCCGATGCAGATAAAAAAGCATTGGTAGCCGAAGGAAAGATGCTGCGTGCAATGACCTATTATTATATTGCCAAGCATTGCGGACGTGTGATCTGGGTAGACCATGTATTGGCTGAAACGGATGAATTCAACTTACCGCTCACAGAATCTATCGACAAAACGTACGACCTGATCCTGAAAGATATAGATGATGCCATCGCAGGACTGCCCGAAACCTCCCTGCAAGGGCGTATCAATGCCAATGCAGCCCGTGCGCTGAAATCAGAAGTATGCCTGACAGCTGCTGCCTACAGCACAGACGACACCCGCAAGAAGTCACTCTTCGAACAGGCCGTAGCTGCAGTAGACGGTATACAAGGATACACACTGGACAGCAATTACGGCAGTATGTTCAACCAGGATGGTGCCAGGACATCTCCCGAAATCATTCTGGCACAATATTACAGCAAGGATAACACCAACGGTGCAGGTACACTTATGCAGGAGATGCTTCCCAACCAGAGCAACAAACGCCTGGAAGACTACGGAGGACGTCCGTTCTTCAATCAGGACCTGGTGTTTGAATGCTGGCTGGAACACTCACCTTCCCAGAATCTGGTGGACGATTATTTAGTGATAGACCAGATTACCAACCAAGGAGTGAAATGGAATGAGTCGACCCAGTTCGTGAACAACACGACACCATTATCCAATGCCGACGTAGCCGACATGGCTGTAGATGCCAAGGAGCTGGATGACAACAGCCTGGCATATCAGACAAACAGCAACGCTCCGGACGTGCAGATCAATGACTTTATGTACAAGAACCGTGACCAACGCTTCTATCACTCCATCCAGTATGATTCGTGCATGTTCTACAATGAGCTGATCACTCTTCATAAGGGCGGAAACCTGCATAGGACAGCCGTAGACGGTAAGACACCGGGCAACGGATACATCCCCATAACGAACTACATCTGGCGCAAATATATCTATGTCAATGCCGAACGCATCTTCTGGAACAATCCGACCGACTACCATTATGTCATCTTCCGCTATGGACGTGCATTGTTGAATAAGGCCGAAGCCTTGCTCGGACTGGCCCAATACGATGCCTCCAAAGTGAGCAGTGCGGTAGCCACATTCAACCGGACACGTACCACTCACGGCAATCTGCCTCCTTCCATCGCCACTTCACTGGCCGACGCATGGCACGATTATAAGATTGAACGTCACGTAGATCTGGCTCTGGAAGGCGATTATTACTGGAGTCTGTTACGCTGGGGCATGTACGGCGGCGAAGCCAATCACGGGAAACCCGCAGGAGACATCATTCCGGAATTGAGTTCACCGGCCACCTTTGTTGAGATCAGCCAAGACAGACATCGCATGTTTGTAGGTACTGTAGGATATACCAATGCCGACCGTACATTCTCCAAGAAACGCTACCTGTTCCCGATCACACAAAGCATCATCAATGCCAACTCCGCCATCAATGACAGCGACCAGAACCCGGGATGGTAAACCTAACAGTTCATTCATTAAATAAATTAAGAAGAAAATAATATGAAGAGAATCAAATTATCAGATACTAAATGGTTTATGTTACTGCTGCTGATGTGTGTCCCCATCATCAGTTCTTGCAGTAAAGAAGATCTGCCCGCCTACGAAGAGGCGGAAATAACCAAAGTAGGTGCTTATCACCGCTTCTACTCCGGTGATAAGGATGCCATCACGGGAGAAAACATTGTAGCCGAAAAAGAGCTGGACCGTACAAACAATATCGACTCGGAGCACGGTGTAGCCACTGCCGTATTTACAATTCCTGCCGCAGGGGGCAAATTCACAGAGGCCGAACGCGCTAAAGTGTCATTGAGTAACCTCGTGGTTTACGTCAATGTATCTACCGCCGCCCGCGTCACCCCATTGGACGGTTCACCCAAATTCGGTGTTCCTGCCGATTGGACCCGGGAGCATAAATACAGCGTAATGGC
>OJIX01000278.1_pt1 | contig 29136 bp, 30 predicted proteins | sample 1595981 | NCBI WGS metagenome assembly OJIX01 (sample SAMEA4350138, study PRJEB24818) | metagenome | biome: human; feature: gut; material: faeces | place: Denmark | collected 2013-09 | reverse complement strand
GAAGGCGCTACCGGTGCCTGACCGCCAGGTTGCAGGCTGGCGTGAGAAATGCGTCCGGTGTGCCACAGCTGTACGGCCATATGACCATTTTCAGCATGAACGCCAGCGGTAATTTTTTTCCATGCGGCAATTTGTTCCTGGCTATGGATGCCAGGTGCACCTGCGTATCCTTTTGCCTGGGCAGAAATTTGCGTGGCTTCGCTAATAATCAAACCGGCACTGGCACGTTGGCGATAGTATTCCGCCATCAACGGGGTAGGGATGTCACCCGGTTCAATACTGCGCAGACGCGTCAGCGGTGCCATAAAAATACGATTTGCCGCCGTGATCGCGCCCACTTTCAGTGGGGAATACAGTTTTTCAGATGACATAAAGGCTCCCGGTCGTCTGGTGATAAAAAATGCCTGCTAAACGGCAGGCGTCGCAATAATGTTTTTTACATGGGCCAGCGCGTTTTCCAGTGGCTCGAAACTGCGCGAAATTTTGGCCTGCAGATTCGCGCCAAGCCACAGTGCGTAAAGCACTTGTGCCTGTTGCAGCGGTTCGCCACAAAAGGTTAAACAATGGTTCTCACGGCCATTTTCCAGCGCCTGAGAGAGCAGGGCGATCACGCCGCGAGCCCCTTTATCCATTGCGCTGCGCATATCTTCTGACAGATCGCACACTTCGGCAGAGAGTTTTACTGTCAGGCAACCACTGATGGTTCCATGTTGGCAAAACTGGTTCAGTGTTTGCTGGTAATAAGCCAGTATGCGGTCGCGGTAGTTACCTTCGCCGGATTGCAGCAACTCAGTCAGTCGCTGGTGATATGCGGCGTAATGGCGCTCAAGCATAGCAACGCCAAACGCTTCTTTAGAACGAAAGTAGTGATAGAAGGACCCTTTCGGCACTTCAGCGGTTTTTAGGAGTTCGCTTAGCCCCATCCCGGTGAATCCACGTTGCAGGCAAAGTTGCTCGCCCGTCGCCAGGAGATGTTCGCGAGTATCATGTTCGGTGTGTTTGTTCATGCGTTGGAGTGTAGTAGACCAGTCGGTCTAGTGCAAGCAAAGTTGCTACTTTGGACATTAACAGCTTCAATAATGGTAATAATCTTATCTGAGGAGGGCGAGGTGACGGAGCAATTAGAGTTCTTTCCCGTCCAGAGCCCGTGCCGGGGAATTTGCCAGTCTGACGAACGGGGATTTTGTCGCGGCTGTTTTCGTAGCCGGGATGAGCGTTTTAACTGGAATAAGATGAGCGATGGCGAAAAACAAGAAGTGTTGCGCCTTTGTCGGCAGCGATTAATGCGCAAATTACGTGTAAATAAGCCAGCGCCATCAGACGAACCGGAGCAACCATCACTCTTTTGAGCCTAATCTTGCGTATACTCCTCTCATATCTGATAAGAGGAAGCGATTATGGTTCAGCGTATTACTATTGCGCCGCAAGGCCCGGAGTTTTCCCGTTTTGTGATGGGCTACTGGCGATTGATGGACTGGAACATGTCCGCCTGCCAGTTGGTCAGTTTTATTGAAGAGCATCTGGATCTCGGCGTGACCACCGTGGACCATGCTGATATTTATGGTGGCTATCAGTGCGAAGCGGCGTTTGGCGAGGCGTTGAAACTGGCACCTCACCTGCGTGAACGGATGGAAATCGTCAGTAAATGCGGTATCGCGACGACCGCGCGTGAAGAAAACGTCATTGGCCATTACATCACTGACCGCGATCACATCATTAAGAGCGCCGAACAGTCGCTAATTAATCTCGCGACCGATCATCTGGATCTGCTGTTAATCCACCGACCAGACCCGTTAATGGATGCCGATGAAGTGGCGGACGCCTTTAAACATCTGCATCAGAGCGGCAAAGTGCGTCATTTTGGTGTATCAAACTTTACACCTGCGCAATTTGCGCTGTTGCAATCACGCCTTCCATTTACTCTTGCCACTAATCAGGTGGAAATATCCCCGGTGCATCAGCCGTTACTGCTGGATGGCACGCTCGACCAACTGCAACAACTGCGTATTCGTCCGATGGCGTGGTCCTGCCTTGGTGGTGGTCGTCTGTTTAATGATGATTATTTCCAGCCGCTGCGTGATGAACTGGCTGTGGTGGCAGAGGAGTTAAACGCGGGCTCGATTGAACAGGTAGTTTACGCCTGGGTACTACGTTTACCGTCGCAGCCGCTGCCAATTATCGGCTCAGGTAAAATTGAGCGCGTACGGGCAGCTGTCGAAGCAGAAACACTGAAAATGACCCGTCAACAATGGTTTCGTATCCGTAAAGCGGCACTAGGTTACGACGTACCGTAAGCACTTTTAGGAATAGCCGCCGTTCAAAAATGTGTCACTGGTTTACACTTATTCAGGAATGCACAATGAACGGAGGTCCTATGAAACGTTTTAGTCTGGCTATTCTGGCGCTGGTTGTTGCGACCGGCGCACAAGCTGCCAGTGAAAAAGTCGAGATGAACCTCGTCACGTCGCAAGGGGTTGGGCAGTCAATTGGTAGCGTCACCATTACTGAAACCGATAAAGGTCTGGAGTTTTCGCCCGATCTGAAAGCATTACCTCCCGGTGAACATGGCTTCCATATTCATGCCAAAGGAAGCTGCCAGCCAGCCACCAAAGATGGCAAAGCCAGCGCCGCAGAATCCGCAGGCGGGCATCTTGATCCACAAAATACCGGTAAACATGAAGGGCCAGAAGGTGCCGGGCATTTAGGCGATCTGCCTGCACTGGTAGTCAATAATGACGGCAAGGCGACCGATGCCGTCATCGCGCCTCGTCTGAAATCACTGGATGAAGTCAAAGACAAAGCGCTGATGGTCCACGTTGGCGGCGATAATATGTCCGATCAACCCAAACCGCTGGGCGGTGGCGGTGAACGCTATGCCTGTGGTGTAATTAAGTAATTAAGAAGCCAGCGTACCTTGCGGCGGTGCTTGCTCAAGTTGCGAAAGCGAGCAGTACAGCCGCCAGACAATTGCCGCCAGCTCTCGGGCGGCAGGTTGATGATGACGGGCAAGGCTGTCGCAAATCCGCTGTAATTCTTCAAGTGTGGCCGCCAGTGATTTTTGCTGAACGCCACGCTCACTCATCACTCCCCGCAACAGTGAAATACAGTTATCCGTACTCGCGATAACGGATCGGAACGCGATTCCCAGTCGCGCAATTGCCAGACAACATGAGAACAGTTCAGCAACACTACACCCCAGCGTAATAACCAACGGCGAGCCAGCGCATCCTGGCTGTTACTCAACTGACTGACGTGATGATAAGTGAGCGATTCAAATTCGCTTTCACTCAGTGTTGGATGGCGGCTTAGTTGATCGACAAAATCCCGGCGCAGCGCGCGAATATGGCGGCGGCTTTTACGAGCATCCGATCCTGGACGCAGAATGGCGAACGCTAACCACGCCAACGCGACGCCAACAATTTTTGCCAGATTATCGTTAAGAAAATCAGCAAAATCATACACCGGGGGATTAGTGACAGCGATAAACGAACCCATAAAAACAATCAGTTGCCCCCACAGTGCGGCAAATTTGGGCATCTGCAATTTAAGAAGCTGCATTGTCGCCAGCAGTGGAAAGAGAAACAGTAAAAATTGCCACAGATCGCTAATCTGCACCATCAGGCCAAATTTGACCACAAAGCTGAATAGCGAAAGTAACACCAGCGTGCGCATCAGCAGTGACAACGACTTAAACGGTGCTGCGACGGCGGAGTAGAGTACGCAGCTAATTGCTGCCAGCGTTAATGCATTGGCACCGGCATCCCATTGTGAAGCAATACTCCATGCGCCAATCATCATCAACGTACAAAATGTACGCAGCCCGCTCCACATAGCTTCGGCGTTATCGGTATGACGAGCCAGGCCGGATGTCCGTGGGAGTCTGGCATGATCATCTACACCGCTTTGCAGACGATGTAATTCCTGACTACTTTGCAGATAAAGGCGGCAAAAATAACGTAGTCGCTGCCAGAAGGCGACGTGCCGGTAGTCGGCGACGTTGGTCGGGCGTAGCGGGGAGATAATACGTGCGATGGTGTAAACATCTGTTTGCGAACTGGCGAGCGTCGTCAGCAGCTGTTCGAGAATTTCTCGCGTGGTATCTGGCGGTGAGGGCCAGTTGAGCAACATACGTCGTAGGCTGGAGATGACACTGGTCATACGTAATTGCTGGTGGAGCAGCGCATTAAGGCGTGCGTTTTGCTGGCGAAAACGATAGTGGCTCCAGAAAGCCTGGATACGCAGCAAATTCATGGTCAGTATCTGCCCAATCACCCCTTCATGTGCAGCACGAATGGCATCGGTTGTTTCAGGCTGCCAGAGTAAACTGGCATGTTCCAGTAATCGGGCGTGCATGTTTTTCAATGCGGTTAAAAGGGCTGTAGCATCGGAACTGCTCGGCAGGATCATCATCATCATGCCGCCGCACAAAATACCGACTATCACCTCGCAAACACGCGCCTGAGCGATATCCCACAGCTGGCTGGCCTCAGTAATATTAACCATCGGAAAGGCGATGATGGCAGCCGTGTAGCCCGCCAGTTGAAATGCATACGCGACGTTATTCGTGAAGTGCGCACAGGCCCAGGTACAAAAGCCAAGCCACGCCGACATGCTCAATAGAAAAAACCACGGCTCATTGAGCGTATGTCCGGCAAGAAGCAGTGCCGCAATGGCTCCGAGCAAACTGCCAGCGATGCGTCCGAGGCTTTTGCTGATGACACCGCCAACGGTGGGAAAGCTAACCACCGCAGCCGAGGTCATCGCCCAATAGGGCTCATCAAGATTCAAATAATAGGCAACCGTCAGCGCCAGACACATGGCAATGGTATTGCGTAACGCATAACGCCATTGCGCCAGCGTGGCCCTGAACCAGGGCAAATTGCGCAAGGACCATGACGATGCGTTCATTATTGACCTACGGCAATGCTACAGGTGGTGCCCGACACCAGCGTGACATCGCCTGGGACTTTATCCAGCGTAAAGCGGACGGGAACGCGTTGGGCGAGGCGAACCCAGGGGACGTTAGGTTTCACATCCGGAATAAGGCTTGAGTCACTTTCAACGCTCTGATCATAAATCGCCCGACCGATACTGGACGCGTGACCCTGTAACGTTTTGTTATCACTATAGAGGGTAATTTGTGCTGGTGCACCTTCGCGGATATGGCGCAATTTGGTTTCTTCAAAATAACCAATGACGTAAAACGAGTGGCTGTCGACAAGGGCAAACAGCGGTTTCCCGGTGTCAGCGTAGTCGCCGATGCGGGTAGTGAGATTAGTCACCCATCCACTCACCGGGGCGCGAATTTCCGTTTGCGCCAGTTGCCATTGTGCCTGTTTTAGCGTCGCCTGTGCGGCATCAACGCTGGCCTGCATCGCTTTAACATTGAGGTTAGCGGTATCGAGTTCTTCGGCAGAAATAAAATTTTGTGAGAGATGACGACGACGATTCGCTTCGTTATTGGCTTTTGCGAGGTCAGATTGCGCTTTCGCCAGCTGAGCCTGTGCGTTCAGCTCGGCGATCTGAAAGGGCGTTTTATCGATCGTGAGCAGAAGATCCCCCGCGTTAACCAGCTGGTTGTCTTTTATATTCAGCTCAATAATACGTCCCGACACCTGTGGGGTGATAGAAACCTGTTCTGCGCGTATTTTCCCGTCGCGTGTCCACGGAGATTGCATGTAATAATTCCACAGCCACCATCCGGCAAGAACCGCAACTACCGCTACAATGATTGTTGAGAAATACTTAATTGTTTTAATTGACATAGTTACCACGCAATCAGTATTGCCAGAGCAAGGCAAACGCAAATCGCAAACAGCGATAAATCCATTAACAAGGGATGCCAGATGTCACCGGCGTAGATCCAGCCTCGAAGCAGGCGGTGTATGACAAGCCAGATGACGAATCCAAATGCGAATGCTTTGAAAAACGGAGGAAAGTAGACGGACGCACCGAACACCAGATCTTGTAAGGGCAATCCTGTTGCATTGAGCATAAACTTCACAAAGTAGATTCCTTTACGACAGAATATATTGCGTTAGATTAATAAATGTTCTTTAAGTGCGAAAAATTTACGCGCAATTTCTGAAAAATATGTCTGACGGTAACCAAATGCAGCAATACATTTGTTTTAGCAATACAATTGCTGCACACTATTCTAAAAGCCGCATAATATCTTAGCAAGCTAATTATAAGGAGATGAAATTGGAATCGCCACTAGGTTCTGATCTGGCACGGTTGGTGCGCATATGGCGTGCTCTGATAGACCATCGCCTGAAACCGCTGGAGTTAACACAAACCCATTGGGTTACGTTACACAATATCCATCAGTTACCTCCAGACCAGTCGCAAATTCAACTGGCAAAAGCGATTGGCATCGAGCAGCCATCACTGGTCCGTACGCTGGACCAACTGGAAGAAAAAGGGTTAATTTCGCGTCAAACTTGTGCCAGCGATCGTCGGGCTAAACGTATTAAACTGACGGAAAAGGCAGAGCCACTGATCAGCGAAATGGAGGCTGTTATTAACAAAACCCGCGCGGAAATTTTACATGGCATCTCCGCAGAGGAACTGGAACAACTGATTAAGCTCATCGCAAAACTTGAGCATAATATCATTGAGTTACAGGCCAAAGGGTGAAATGAAGGGGGCGTGTGGTCAGTAACCTGACCACACGCAAACTTATTTAGCGCGGGGAAACGGTCACCTGACTGCCATTGCTGGCCAGTACGACACGTTGGCCTGGAGAGAAATGAGTGTTCCCTTGTTTCTGTACCACCATGATGGTGTTGCCATCATCTTTACGAATTTCCAGCTCGACACCCTGCGTTTTGTTCATTGCACTCTGTACGCCCTGACCGGCTACACCACCTGCAACAGCCCCTGCTGCAGTAGCCAGAGAACGCCCGGTTCCGCCACCAATAGTATTTCCCAGGAAACCACCAAGTACAGCACCGCCAATTGCGCCAATAACGTTGGAATCATCACCGCCCTGAATCTGTACCTGACGTACATTAACGATGGTGCCATAGCTGACATTCTGTACTTGTTTCGCTTCAGAAGCGGTATAAACATCCCCTGACAGGGTGTCGTTATTAACACAACCGACAAGAGACAGACCTACCATTGAAACAACCAATACGCGTTTAATCATTGAAAAATCTCCTGTTCACCATGAAACGCCACGCAAGCATCCCTCATGGTCAAAGTATATGGCATATGTGAATCCATGGTTACATGTTCTACCAAATATGAGCAAATCATAATGAAAGTAGGATCAACCAATTATAAACAAAATATTCATGATGATTATTGATTTGAAGATAATGTTTTACTACCAACGGTAAAAATTGGTCATTCCGCATGGTATTCACGAAAAGTTTATGTTTGAGTGGTGCGCAAACGTCAGATTGAAAAAGGATGAACTATGAAATCGGGCCGCTTTATTGGCGTTATGTCAGGCACCAGCCTTGATGGTGTTGATGTTGTGTTGGCGACAATTGATGAACACCGGGTCGCACAGCTGGCAAGTTTGAGCTGGCCGATCCCGGTGTCTCTGAAACAGGCTGTACTGGATATTTGCCAGGGCCAGCAGCTTACACTTTCGCAGTTTGGACAGCTTGATACTCAACTCGGGCGACTTTTTGCTGATGCGGTCAATGCCTTGCTTAAGGAACAAAACCTGCAGGCGAGAGATATAGTTGCGATCGGCTGTCACGGTCAAACCGTCTGGCATGAACCGATGGGCGTGGCGCCACACACTTTACAGATTGGCGATAACAATCAAATTGTGGCGCGCACCGGAATTACGGTTGTCGGTGATTTTCGCCGTCGCGATATTGCCTTGGGAGGACAAGGTGCACCGCTGGTACCTGCGTTCCATCATGCGCTGCTGGCTCACCCAACCGAGCGACGAATGGTGCTCAATATTGGCGGCATCGCCAATCTGTCACTGCTCATTCCTGGCCAGCCGGTTGGGGGCTACGATACCGGTCCTGGTAACATGCTGATGGATGCCTGGATCTGGCGTCAGGCCGGTAAACCTTACGATAAAGATGCCGAGTGGGCACGGGCGGGTAAAGTTATTCTCCCACTGCTGCAAAATATGCTCAGCGACCCATATTTCTCGCAACCCGCACCGAAAAGCACCGGACGCGAATACTTTAACTACGGCTGGCTGGAGCGCCATTTGCGCCATTTTCCGGGTGTTGATCCCCGTGATGTGCAGGCCACACTGGCAGAACTCACCGCCGTGACCATTTCTGAACAAGTTTTGTTGAGCGGTGGCTGCGAACGATTGATGGTATGTGGTGGAGGTAGTCGTAATCCGCTAATCATGGCGCGTCTGGCGGCATTACTGCCAGGCACAGAAGTCACCACCACCGATGCCGTTGGCATTAGTGGCGATGACATGGAAGCATTGGCGTTCGCCTGGCTTGCCTGGCGAACGCTGGCGGGATTACCAGGAAATCTGCCTTCCGTCACTGGCGCAAGCCAGGAGACGGTACTGGGGGCTATTTTCCCCGCTAACCCGTGATATCAGAGTTAACTGAATTTTTCTTACCGCGTCTGCCGTTACACTTGGAACGTTAGGGAGGGCGTATTGCCCTCCAGACCAGGAAAGTCTTCGGGATATTTCTATGAAAAAACTGTTACTGATCTGTTTGCCGGTGCTTCTCACCGGCTGTAGCGCGTTCAATCAACTGGTTGAGCGCATGCAAACCGATACGCTGGAATACCAGTGTGATGAAAAACCGTTGACGGTCAAACTGAATAATCCGCGCCAGGAAGTCAGTTTTGTTTACGATAATCAACTACTGCATCTCAAACAGGGCATTTCAGCGTCTGGTGCACGTTACACCGACGGAATCTATGTTTTCTGGTCGAAAGGCGAGGAAGCGACTGTCTATAAACGCGATCGCATCGTCTTGAATAACTGTCAGTTACAAAATCCGCAGCGTTGAGATTTTTCCAGGGGCGGCGCACAATAGCGTCACCCACTGACAATCCGTAAAGAAAACCATGTCTGATAACGACGAATTGCAGCAAATCGCGCATCTGCGCCGTGAATACACCAAAGGCGGGTTACGCCGCCGCGATCTACCCGCCGATCCATTAACCCTTTTTGAACGTTGGCTCTCTCAGGCTTGTGAAGCCAAACTGGCTGACCCTACCGCGATGGTGGTCGCTACCGTGGATGAACATGGTCAGCCTTATCAGCGCATCGTTTTACTCAAACATTACGACGAAAAAGGCATGGTGTTTTACACCAACCTCGGCAGCCGTAAAGCACATCAAATCGAAAATAATCCGCGCGTTAGCCTGCTGTTCCCGTGGCATACCCTTGAACGCCAGGTGATGGTGATCGGTAAAGCGGAACGACTTTCGACTCTCGAAGTGATGAAATATTTTCATAGCCGCCCGCGTGATAGCCAGATTGGGGCATGGGTTTCGAAGCAGTCCAGTCGCATTTCTGCCCGCGGTATCCTTGAAAGTAAATTCCTGGAGCTGAAGCAGAAGTTTCAACAGGGCGAAGTGCCATTGCCAAGTTTTTGGGGCGGTTTTCGCGTCAGCCTTGAACAGATTGAGTTCTGGCAGGGCGGTGAGCATCGCCTGCATGACCGCTTTTTGTACCAGCGTGAAAATGATGCGTGGAAGATTGATCGTCTTGCACCCTGAAAAGATGCAAAAATCTTGCTTTAATCGCTGGTACTCCTGATTCTGGCACTTTATTCTATATCTCTTTCGCATCTGGCGAAAAGTCGTGTACCGGCAAAGGTGCAGTCGTTATATACATGGAGATTTTGATGGCAAGCAGTAACTTGATTAAACAATTGCAAGAGCGGGGGCTGGTAGCCCAGGTGACGGACGAGGAAGCGTTAGCAGAGCGACTGGCGCAAGGCCCGATCGCGCTCTATTGCGGCTTCGATCCTACCGCTGACAGCTTGCATTTGGGGCATCTTGTTCCATTGTTATGCCTGAAACGCTTCCAGCAGGCGGGCCACAAGCCGGTTGCGCTGGTAGGCGGCGCGACGGGTCTGATTGGCGACCCGAGCTTCAAAGCTGCCGAGCGTAAGCTGAACACTGAAGAAACTGTTCAGGAGTGGGTGGACAAAATCCGCAAGCAGGTTGCCCCGTTCCTCGATTTCGACTGTGGAGAAAACTCTGCTATCGCGGCGAACAACTATGACTGGTTCGGCAATATGAATGTGCTGACCTTCCTGCGCGATATTGGCAAACACTTCTCCGTTAACCAGATGATCAACAAAGAAGCGGTTAAGCAGCGTCTCAACCGTGAAGATCAGGGGATTTCGTTCACTGAGTTTTCCTACAACCTGTTGCAGGGTTATGACTTCGCCTGTCTGAACAAACAGTACGGTGTGGTGCTGCAAATCGGTGGTTCTGACCAGTGGGGTAACATCACTTCTGGTATCGACCTGACCCGTCGTCTGCATCAGAATCAGGTGTTTGGCTTGACCGTTCCGTTGATCACCAAAGCAGACGGCACCAAATTTGGTAAAACTGAAGGCGGCGCAGTCTGGTTGGATCCGAAGAAAACCAGCCCGTACAAATTCTACCAGTTCTGGATCAACACTGCGGATGCCGACGTTTACCGCTTCCTGAAATTCTTCACCTTCATGAGCATTGAAGAGATCAACGCCCTGGAAGAAGAAGATAAAAACAGCGGTAAAGCACCGCGCGCCCAGTATGTGCTTGCAGAACAGGTGACACGTCTGGTGCATGGTGAAGAAGGTTTGCAGGCGGCAAAACGTATTACCGAATGCCTGTTCAGCGGTTCCTTGAGTGCGCTGAGTGAAGCGGACTTCGAACAGCTGGCGCAGGACGGCGTACCGATGGTTGAGATGGAAAAGGGCGCAGACCTGATGCAGGCGCTGGTCGATTCTGAACTGCAACCTTCCCGTGGTCAGGCGCGTAAAACTATCGCCTCCAATGCCATCACCATTAACGGTGAAAAACAGTCCGATCCTGAATATTTCTTTAAAGAAGAAGATCGTCTGTTTGGTCGTTTTACCTTGCTGCGTCGCGGCAAAAAGAATTACTGTCTGATTTGCTGGAAATAATGCATTAAGTGGAAAGGGGGAGTGAGAAATCACTCCCCCTGGTTTTTATACAGGGAACATGATGAAAAATATTCTCGCTATCCAGTCTCACGTTGTTTATGGTCATGCGGGTAACAGTGCGGCAGAGTTTCCGATGCGCCGCCTGGGCGCGAACGTCTGGCCGCTGAACACCGTTCAATTTTCTAATCACACCCAATACGGCAAATGGACTGGCTGTGTGATGCCACCCAGCCATTTAACCGAAATTGTGCAAGGCATTGCCGCCATTGATAAATTACACACCTGTGATGCCGTATTAAGTGGCTATCTGGGATCGGCGGAGCAGGGTGAACATATCCTCGGTATCGTTCGTCAGGTGAAAGCAGCGAATCCACAGGCGAAATATTTTTGCGATCCGGTAATGGGTCATCCGGAAAAAGGCTGTATCGTTGCACCGGGTGTCGCAGAGTTTCATGTGCGGCACGGTTTGCCTGCCAGCGATATCATTGCGCCGAATCTGGTTGAGCTGGAAATACTCTGTGAGCATCCGGTAAATAACGTCGAAGAAGCGGTTCTGGCAGCGCGCGAACTCATTGCGCAAGGGCCACAAATTGTGTTGGTTAAACACCTGGCGCGAGCTGGCTACAGCCGTGACCGTTTTGAAATGCTGCTAGTCACCGCCGATGAAGCCTGGCATATCAGCCGTCCGCTGGTGGATTTTGGTATGCGCCAGCCGGTAGGTGTTGGTGATGTGACGAGCGGTTTACTGCTGGTGAAACTGCTTCAGGGGGCAACGCTGCAGGAGGCCCTGGAACATGTGACCGCTGCAGTATACGAAATCATGGTGACCACAAAAGCAATGCAGGAATATGAGCTGCAAGTGGTTGCTGCTCAGGATCGTATTGCCAATCCAGAACATTATTTCAGCGCAACAAAGCTCTGAAATATCTCATTTCGGCCCACAACGACCTGTGGGCCGATGGCTATTACTTTAAGCCTTCCGCTGACAGCGCGTCTTGTACTTCCGGACGTTCAGCCATACGTTGCATAAATGCCGCAATGTGCTCTAACCCTTCCAGATTCAGTTTCACCGCGTATGCCCAGCGCAGAACCGTAAACAGATAGGCATCAGCAATTGTAAATCGTTGCCCGCAGATCCAATGCTCATCCTTCAGTGCCTCGTTCACATATTGCAGCTTCTTCTCCAGCTGCGCGCGAACTGTCGATTTGTACTCTTCCGGTGTATCAGGGCGAAACAGAGGTGTGAAACCTTTATGCAGCTCGGTGGCGATGTAATTCAGCCATTCGATGGTTTTATAGCGGGAAATACTGTTTACCGGTGCCAGCAACTGGCGGTCGGGGACGCTGTCGGCAAGATACTGCATAATCGCTACGCCTTCCGTCAGCAAAGTACCATCGTCCAGCAGCAATGCAGGTACCTGTCCCTTAGGGTTAACGGCAAAGTAATCGTCACCGTTTTCGAGACGTTTTTTCATTAAATCCACACTGACGAGCGTAAAATCCTTTCCGCTCTCACGCAGGGTGATATGGGAAGCGAGAGAGCAGGCGCCCGGTTTGTAGAACAATTTCATCGGTAACTCCTTTTGTCTGTGGTTTAAAGTATGGTAGTGCGTTGCTGAACAAAAAAAAAGCCGCTAACGAAAAGTTAGCGGCTTGTAAAAGAGTTTCCCTGAATTTTACGCTACGGCTGCTTTCGCCGCTTTGTCTGCAGCGTCATCCTGCGTCATGCGGTGCAGTTTCGGCGCGGTAAACAGCATCAGTACTGCAATAACGGCAGTAGCGACACCAATCTGCAAGAATACGCGACCATAGACTTCCAGTGACATCAGCGGATCGGTAACGTTATCCGGCACAGCCATCATACCTGCAACATAACCACCAATCAGGTTTGCACCGGCAGTGGTCAGGAACCAGCTACCCATAATGAAGCCCATCAGACGCTGCGGAACGAGTTGTGCAACCATTGCCAGACCCAGGCCAGAGATCATCAGTTCCCCGATACTCTGCAGGCCATAGCTCGCGACCAGCCAGCTTACAGACACGATACCAGCGTCAGACGCGAATTTCGCACCCAGCGGCAGAATCAGGAACGCACCAGAACACATCACCATGCCGATAGCAAACTTGGTTGGCATTGGCAGGGTATCGCCCATCTTGTTATAGATGGCGGCCAGAATCGGGCTACCAATGATGATCCAGAACGGGTTCAGTGCCTGATACTGCTCAGGTTCTACGGCCAGGCCCAGAATGGTGTGTTCAACGTTACGAATCGCAAAGAAGTTCAGTGACGTTGGCATCTGGCTATAAAGCACGAAGAAGATAATGGCTTCGAGCATCAGGATGAAGGCAACGATCATTTTACGACGCGCAGCACCTTTCATCGCGAAGGCTTCTTTACCGAAGATAACCACGATACCGAAGGCAACAACGCCCAGCGCCATACGCGCAACTTCCTGATTGTGCAGCAGCCAGGTGGCGATAGCGATCAGTGCCACAACACCAATAATGGTCAGCAGCAGGTTACGGTAGTTGATAGGCTCGAAGTCTGGTTTTGAACCGTACTGTTTAACCCAACGTTGGCAGAAGGCGAAGTTAACGATAGTGATCAGCAGGCCTACAACGCTCAACGCAAACGCAACACTCCAGCCGTATTTCGCGGCCAGCCACGGCGTAGCAATCATAGAGAAGAAAGAGCCGATGTTGACGGACATGTAGTACATGGTGAATGCACCGTCCAGACGCGGGTCGTTTTTCTCATAGCATGTAGAAAGCAGAGAAGACGGGTTAGCTTTAAACAGGCCGTTACCGACCGCAATAGCCGCCATACCCATATAAACGATACCGGCGTCGTGACCAGACCAGGCAACCAGAGCATAACCAATCGCCAGCACAATAGCGCCGAGCATAATTACGCGTTTAGTACCCAGTACCTTGTCACCTAACCAGCCGCCGATAGCGACCAGACCATAAACCAGGGCACTAAAGGAAGAGAAAAGGGTGATTGAATCCGCTTCAGACATACCCAGTTGTTTAACCAGGTAAACAGCCATAATTCCTTGTAGGCCGTAATAACCAAAACGTTCCCATAACTCAATCGAGAAGATGAGATAGAACGCCTTAGGTTGTTTAAAAGCGTTCAAACTGACGCTTTCAGTTGGTTTTTGGTTTGCAGTGGACACTTTTACCTCTTTTTTTACATCCCATATTAACGGGGGGGCTTTCTCGCGTTATGTCTAAAAAACATACGCGCAATTGTTATAGTGGGAGGGGAAACGGCAGGTAATGTTCACTATCTTGCACTTTCAGACAAGTCCTTTGTAATAATCTGTTACATATAACTGAGGCGGGGAATTCAACCATTCCGGGAAATGTTATCCAGCGTTAAATTTTTCAAAAAACGTAACGGCAGATTTTTTCACTACCCTGAGAGGGTGATGATGGCTTAATGGCGATATGTTCTACTATTTGGCGTTTTTCCTAGTGAGATAGTCCAGTTTCTGAAAAATAGCCAGTGTAATGTTTTGTAGGTCAATATTTGTTGCGTGTGTAAATTTAAATGATTTTAACCTGATTCTTGCAATGTTTTTACATTGCCACAGCATCGTGATCTTGATCACGAATGAATAGAAAATTTCGCTATTAAAAAAACAATTAACCTGCATTTTTGGTTATCTGCAAACGGATTACCTGATGATAACGCTAAGCAATGGCATCATTGACGTTAAAAAGATGTTTTAAAAGAGGATAAAGAAAGGTTATGAATGGGGTAATCGGTGTTACCCCTGATCTTTAGATGTCAACTTTCTCTTTGTATTCACAAAGATCTTCAATAATACAAGAGCCACAGCGAGGCTTGCGGGCAATGCAGGTATAACGCCCGTGCAGGATCAACCAATGGTGGCAGTCGACTTTAAACTCTGCCGGAACCACTTTCAATAGCTTTTCTTCTACCTGTTCGACGTTTTTCCCCGGCGCAAATTGTGTACGATTACAAACGCGGAAAATGTGCGTGTCGACAGCAATAGTCGGCCAGCCGAATGCAGTGTTTAATACGACGTTGGCTGTTTTACGACCTACACCAGGCAGGGCTTCAAGCGCAGCACGATCTTCCGGAACCTCGCCATTATGTTGTTCCAGTAATATACGGCAGGTTTTGATGATATTTTCTGCTTTGCTGTTATAAAGGCCAATCGTTTTGATATAGGTTTTCACCCCTTCAACGCCCAGTTCAAGCATCGCTGCAGGCGTATTAGCCACCGGGTAGAGTTTCGCCGTCGCCTTATTAACACTGACATCGGTCGCCTGAGCGGAAAGCAGTACGGCAATCAGCAATTCAAAAGGCGAACTGAAATTAAGCTCGGTGGTGGGATGAGGATTGTTCTCACGCAGGCGAGTGAGGATCTCCAGGCGTTTTGCTTTGTTCATCAGACATTCCCTGTTTCACCGTTTGGCAATGCACGTTCGGCAACTGCTTCAGTACGGCGCTTTTTCATTTTTTCATCAATCAGGTATTTTCCTGCCAGCATCAGTCCCAGGCCAATAAATGCACCTGGTGGCAGCATCGCCAGCAGGAAAGGGGAGTCGGTGTGGAAAATCTCCACGCGTAATACTTTCGCCCAGCTACCTAACAGCGCATCTGCACCGTCAAACAACGTGCCATTGCCGATAATTTCGCGTAGTGAACCCAGCACGAACATGGCGCAGGTTGCGCCCATACCAATTGAAAAGCCGTCCAGTGCCGAAAGCGCCGGACCTTTTTTGGCGGCGAAGGCTTCAGCGCGGCCCACAACGATACAGTTAGTGACAATCAGCGGAATAAAAATCCCTAATGATTGATACAGGCCAAAGGCGTAGGCGTTGATCAGCATCTGTACAGCGCTGACCACCGAGGCGATGATCATCACGTAAATGGGAATGCGGATCTCGGCGGGCGTCCAGTGACGCAGCGTCGAAATGGTCAGGTTGGTTAGCGTCAGTACCAGCGTAGTCGCAAGTCCTAAACCCAGAGCGTTAGTGGCAGTGGACGTGACCGCCAACAGAGGACAAAGGCCGAGCAGCTGGACCAGCGCAGAGTTGTTTTTCCACAACCCCTGAACAATAACGTCTTTAATTTCGCTCACGTTTTATTCTCCACAGGCAGGAAGTTGAGAAAGTTGTGCCGGTAACGTCTGAGCGTACAATCCGGCGCGTTTTACCGCATTAACCACCGCGCGGGGAGTAATCGTCGCGCCGGTGAACTGGTCGAAATCACCACCATCTTTCTTCACCGCCCAGTTCGCATCATCCGCACCACTGATTTTTTTACCCGCAAAATGGGTGATCCAGTCAGAAAGGCGCAGTTCGATTTTATCGCCAAGCCCTGGCGTTTCGTGGTGCTCAGTCACGCGCGTGCCAAGTACCGTGCCGTTAAAATCGGCTCCTACCAGCAGCTGAATCGCACCTGAATAGCCATCTGGCGCGGTTGCTTCCAGAACGGCAGCTACCGGTTTGTCATCCTGTTTGGCGATGTAAACCCGATGCTCACCTTTACCTAACTCTGGCGCAGTGACCAGATAGCAACTCTGTGCCAGCGCATTGTTATAGCGTTCAGCTGGCAGCACCTGATCAAATAACGCCTTTTGTTGCAGACTGGCCTGTTCAGCAATTGTCGTTTTGGTCATCTGGTTGATGGCCGCAGTTAACCCTGTTGAACCCGCTGCAAAGAGCGCCAACGTAATGCCGTGTTTTCGGATAGTTTTCAGCATGGTTTACCCTTTGCGATGGCCGTAGACGCGCGGACGCGTGTAGTAATCGATCAGAGGAACCGTGATGTTCGCCAGCAGGACGGCAAAAGCCACGCCGTCAGGATAGCCGCCGAAACTGCGGATCAACCAGACTAATAAACCCGCCAGCGCGCCGAAAATAAGACGACCACGATTGGTCGTAGAAGCAGTAACCGGGTCAGTCAAAATAAAGAATGCGCCGAGCATGGTCGCACCAGACAGCAGATGAATTTGTGGTGCTGCCAGAGTATCTGGTGAGAACAACCAGCCCAACGTTGCGCATAACGCCAGCGTTACTAAGAAGCTGAGGGGAATATGCCAGCGAATCGCTTTCTGCCATAGCAACCACACGCCGCCAGCCAGCCAGGCGAGATTTACCCATTGCCAACCAGCGCCCGCCAGAATACCGCTGTAGATCGGATATTGCATAATCTCTTCAACCGAGTGACCGGCACGGACAGAGGTTTTAAATGTATCCAGCGGTGTCGCCTGACTAATGCCATCAATACCTAAGCGTAGCGTGTTCATATCACCACCACTGGCGGTATGACCACTGAAAATAACCTGTATGGTGTCGATAAAACCAGGGATGTTGACCGCAATTTCATGTGGCGGTAACCAACTGGTCATCTGCACCGGGAAGGAGATCAGTAAGACCACATAACCAATCATTGCCGGATTAAACGGGTTTTGCCCCAGACCGCCATACAACTGTTTAGCGATGATCACCGCAAACACCGTACCCAGCACGACCATCCACCATGGCGCGAGGGGGGGAATACTTACCGCCAGCAATAAGCCTGTCAGCAATGCTGAGTTATCTTTCAACGTTGCAGCTACCGACTGCTTGCGTAGTTTGAGGACGAGAGCTTCGGCCAGAAGAGCACTGACCGACGCCAACAGGATCTGAACGAGAGTACCCCAACCAAAAAACCACAGTTGCGCTGCGATTCCTGGCACGGCTGCGAGCAATACCAACAGCATAATGCGCGATGTCTGGCGCTGGTTATGGGTATAAGGGGAGCTAGCTATTCTGAATACCATTTAGTCCTCGTTTACAACCTTTTGCTGAGCGGCTTTTTTGGCCTGAACGCGGGCAATAGCCGCAGCAACTGCCGCTTTGCGCGGATCAATCTGTTCTTCTGGCTCTGCATTAGCCTGTTGCTGTTCCAGCTTGCGTGCTTTGGCACGGGCAATAGCAGCTTCGACGGCGGCTTTGCGTGGATCAACCTGTTCTTCTGGTTCCGCATTAGCCTGTTGTTGCTGTTCCAGCTTGCGCGCTTTGGCGCGTGCAATAGCCGCTTCGACGGCAGCTTTGCGCGGATCGACCTGTTGTTCTGGCTCCGCATTGGCCTGTTGCTGTTCAAGCTTGCGCGCTTTGGCACGTGCAATAGCCGCTTCGACGGCAGCTTTGCGCGGATCGACCTGTTGTTCTGGCTCCGCATTGGCCTGTTGCTGTTCCAGCTTGCGTGCTTTGGCGCGGGCGATAGCCGCTTCGACGGCAGCTTTGCGCGGATCGACCTGTTGTTCTGGCTCCGCATTGGCCTGTTGCTGTTCCAGCTTGCGTGCTTTGGCGCGGGCGATAGCGGCTTCGACGGCGGCTTTGCGCGGATCGACCTGTTGTTCTGGCTCCGCATTGGCCTGTTGCTGTTCCAGCTTGCGTGCTTTGGCGCGGGCAATAGCCGCTTCAACGGCAGTTTTACGTGGATCAGCAACGGTTGCAGCGTCGTTAGTTTGCTGCAGTTCTGCCTGTTTCGCTCTGGCTTGCGCTTTACGGGCTTCCCGTGCTGCAATAATTGCACTGTTATCCGGGCGTTCGCCCGCTTTAATCACAATAGGCTGTGTAGCCTGGGCCTGTTTCTCTTTCACCCGCGCCAGAGCGGCAGCAATCGCATCTTTATCTTTGGCTGCAGGTTGAACGGCTGCGCTCTTATGTCGTTCAAGGCGAGCCGCTTTTTCGCGCTCCAGACGAGCCTGGCGCGCTTCGAAACGCGCTTTGGCTTCTGCGGCGCGCTTTTCTTCCTGACGAATAGCCGCAATTTCAGCTTTTTCCTGGCGGAAATATTGCACCAGGGGAATATTGCTCGGGCAAACCCACGCGCAAGCCCCACATTCAATGCAGTCGGCAATGTTATGCGTGGTGGCTTTATCGTGTTGCTGACCTTTGCTGAACCAGTACAACTGTTGCGGCAAAAGATCCGCAGGGCAGGCGTCAGCACAGGCGCTACAACGGATGCAACTTTGTTCTTCCTGTGGTTCGCCAAGTTCATTGACAGAGGGAGCCAAAAGACAGTTGGTAATCTTTACGACCGGGACATCCAGCCACGGCAAGGTAAAGCCCATTAGCGGGCCGCCCATAATCACCATTTGATCGGCAGAGGGGCAGAATCCGGCATCATTCAATAAATGACGCACTGGCGTACCCAGCCGTGCCCAGACGTTGCCCGGGCGAGCGATTGCTTCGCCAGTCAGGGTCACGACACGCTCGGTAATCGGCTCGCCATCAATAACGGCACGTTTCACTGCATAAGCGGTGCCGACGTTTTGCATTAATACGCCGATATCGGATGAACGCCCGCCATGTGGAACCTGCTTCCCGGTCAGAATGTAGGTTAATTGTTTAGCACCGCCAGAAGGATATTTGGTGGGAATCACCCGCAGAGAAATATCGTGAGAGTCTGCCAGCACCGCGCGCAGCATGGAAATCGCCTGCGGTTTGTTATCTTCAATACCGATAAGAATTTCGCGTGGCTGCAGAATATGCGCAAGGATGCGGATACCCTCTACGACCTGAGCCGCACAATCCTGCATCAAACGGTCATCGGCGGTAATGTACGGCTCGCACTCAGCAGCGTTGATAATCAACGTTTCAATCTTATCTCCACCGCCCTGCAATTTAACGCCTGTCGGAAATCCCGCACCACCCAGCCCGGCAACACCAAACTGATGAATGCGCTCGATTAACTCTTCGCGACTGCGAGAGCGATAATCGGCCCAGCCGTCGCGCGGGATCCAGCAGTCTTCGCCATCGGCATCAATAATCACACTTAATTCAGCTAAAGCTGAAGGATGAGCCGTAGAGTGGGGCGCAATAGCCGTAACGGTACCCGAGGTGGGCGCGTGAACCGGCAGCATTTTGCCGCGACCACGGGTAAGCGGCTGGCCGCGCAATACTTTATCGCCGACGCTAACGCACAACTCACCTTCAGCGCCAATATGTTGTTTCAGTGGAATGACAAAACGCTGCGCCAGTGGTACCTGGCGCAGGGGCGTACCGTTGGACTGGGTTTTCATCTCCGGTGGATGGATGCCGCCGTTGAAATCCCAGATTTTATTTTTTCTGAATGCAGAGAATAACTTAAGCATGGTGTTCCACGGGAATGATACGCACGGGAATGGTGTTCAGATCCCATTTCCAGGAGTCAGGAGTTTCTGCGACCGGTTGCAACGAGATGCAGTGCGTCGGGCACGGATCAACACATAAATTGCAGCCCGTACAGAGATCACTCATTACCGTATGCATGGCGCGGGTAGCGCCAACGATGGCGTCTACCGGACACGCCTGAATACATTTAGTGCAGCCAATACAGTTATTTTCATCAATAACCGCCACCATCCGCGCTGGCGTTAGCTCTTGCGCTTCGCCATCCAGCGGCTGCGGCTCGACATTAAGCAACTCGGCAATTTTTAGCATCACAGCTTCGCCACCTGGGGCGCAACGGTTGATTTTTTCACCGTTACAGCTGATGGCTTCCGCGTAGGGGCGACAGCCGGGATAACCGCACTGACCACACTGGCTCTGCGGTAAGATTTCGTCAATTTTCTCAACGACCGGATCGTCTTCCACCGCAAAACGGCGGGAGGCATAACCCAGAATGGCGCCAAACGCCAGGCCCAGCAGGCTCACGGCGGCAACGGCAATCCAGATAGCATTCATTACAACTTCACCAAACCACTAAAGCCCATAAAGGCCAGAGACATAAGACCTGCGGTAATTAACGCAATGGCATTACCGCGAAAAGGTGCCGGGACATCAGCCACAGCAAGGCGTTCGCGGATGGCGGCGAAGAGCACCATCACCAGCGAGAAACCGACAGCGGCGGAAAAACCGTACAGCGCTGACTGCAAGAAATTGTGACCGAGATTGATATTCAGCAACGCCACGCCGAGCACGGCACAGTTGGTGGTGATAAGCGGCAAAAAAATCCCCAGCAGACGGTAAAGTACCGGGCTGGTTTTGCGCACCACCATTTCGGTGAACTGCACAACCACAGCAATCACCAGAATAAACGCCAGGGTGCGCAGGTAAATCAGATTAAGTGGGATCAAAATCCACGTATCGATAAGCCAGGCGCAAATAGACGCCAGCGTCATTACAAACGTTGTTGCCAGCCCCATGCCCATCGCGGTTTCCAGCTTTTTGGAAACCCCCATAAACGGACAGAGACCGAGAAACTTGACCAGTACAAAGTTATTGACCAGTACAGTTCCGACAAACAGTAACAGGTAGTCAGTCATTTTTCGGCCTGAAATAAAAAAGCCGCCTATTATCCGTTAATCCAGAGCAGGCGACAACAGGTTAACTGTAAGGTTATTACGGATTCACAAACGTCGCTTTCACCCGCGACGAGCGTTTGAAATAGGGGACGATCAATGCGGTTGCCAACAAAGTAAACAGCAACTGGCGAACGGCTATGCCATCTTCTACGGGTGAAAAAGCGAACGCTTTTACTGCCAGCAATACGGAAATAAGCAGCCAGATAATATAGTGTTTAGGAACACAACGCCGACGTTTAAAGAAAGCGATGGTCAACCACAGTGTGTAATACCACATGGCGATAGCGGTAATAAAAGAAACGCCCCATAAGATTTGTGTCGTCAGTGCTTGTCCGCCGAGCGTTTGAAATGTTTGCGGAGAAGATAACGCAGCGGTATACAGCAACAACGCCAGCGTCGTACTCAACAGAGCGACTAAAAGCCAGGCCAACGGGCCAAGCAACCAGCCTCCAATACGTTGTGGCGTTGTGGTGGTCATAGGTTCTCCAGAATAGCGACGCAAACAGACAAATCTAATTTTAGGGGCGTTATTATAAGGCTTTTATAACCGATCGCTACTTTCTTTACTGGACATAGCGCCAGACGGACTTCGGTACCTGGCCGAGGTCAAACAAACGCCCGCCAGAAACCAGCTCTGCGCGACGGTGATCGGCAGCACGATACATATTGATCAGTTCCTGATCGTCCGTCAGGGTGTAATTAAGATGGTCGTAGAGTTTTTCCAGACTTTCGAGTGAACTGATTTTGCGAAATTTTAATAAGTAGTCCTGAACAGTCATAAAAGGTCCATAAAATAATTAATACCAAAGGGGTAGGTATTATTAGTGATGATAAAATTTCACCAAAAGTGAACGCTTGTGTTATTACAATAATAAGAATGTGCTGATGGCAAATATTCAGGGATGAAAAACTGCTCTGGAAAGAGTAACGCGCTTTACTATCCCTGACAATCATCAACAACATCGAACAAGATAATAAATTCCTGGTTTAATATCCGACAAGTGAAAACATGCACCCGGACGGGCAGCATGTCGCTCAACAAGTGCAGAGCTTACTTGTGTTGTACTGTAGTACTCTGTTCAGGTGGCTGATAGTTGTCAATGTGACTCGCCACGCCAAGAAGAATGACTGAAACGACAAGAACGATCCAACCTGTTAATTCAATAAGACGATTCATTACAGCCCACATCTCTGTTGATTGATCCATTAACTTCAGGGGGTAAATGTTACTTAGCAATAATAGCTCCAGCAAGATTTTTACTGAGGTTTTTGCAATATTTAGCTTTTGTCGTTGGAAAAATCGCTATTTTTTTGACTTAAGTTAAACAACATCCCTTATTGCTGGCAGGTTATTAAACTGTTGAGCGAGGGTAAAGGATAGTGTCAAATAGCCATCATACTTCAATGAGAGGCAATGACATGAGCGACAACATCCGTGTTGGGTTGATTGGGTATGGTTATGCGAGCAAAACCTTCCATGCGCCCCTGATTGCGGGCACGCCCGGGCTGGAGCTGGCGGTAATCTCCAGCAGCGATGAAACAAAAGTAAAAGCTGACTGGCCAACGGTTACGGTTGTCTCTGAGCCGAAGCATCTGTTTAACGATCCCAACATAGACCTGATTGTCATTCCTACACCCAACGATACCCATTTTCCGTTAGCCAAAGCGGCGCTTGAGGCGGGTAAACATGTGGTCGTTGATAAACCCTTTACCGTGACACTGTCACAAGCGCGAGAGCTGGATGCGCTGGCAAAAAGCCTGGGGCGAGTGCTGTCTGTATTCCATAACCGTCGCTGGGATAGCGATTTCCTGACGCTAAAAGGTTTGCTCGCGGAAGGCGTGCTGGGTGAAATTGCTTACTTTGAGTCCCATTTTGACCGCTTCCGCCCGCAGGTGCGCGATCGTTGGCGTGAACAGGGCGGCCCAGGCAGCGGTATCTGGTACGATTTAGCACCGCACCTTCTTGATCAGGCCATTACGTTATTTGGTTTACCGGTTAGCATGACGGTAGATTTGGCACAGTTACGGCCCGGAGCGCAGTCGACCGATTATTTCCACGCTATCTTGTCCTATCCGCAGCGGCGAGTGATTTTACACGGCACCATGCTGGCAGCAGCCGAGTCAGCACGGTATATCGTGCATGGATCCCGAGGCAGTTATGTGAAATATGGCCTCGATCCACAGGAAGAACGTCTGAAAAATGGCGAGCGTCTGCCGCAGGAAGACTGGGGCTACGATATGCGCGATGGCGTACTTACCCGCGTGGAAGGTGAGGAACGTGTCGAAGAAACGCTGTTGACAGTGCCGGGGAATTATCCGGCTTACTATGCGGCTATTCGTGATGCGTTAAATGGCGATGGTGAAAATCCGGTTCCGGCAAGTCAGGCAATCCAGGTAATGGAGTTGATTGAGCTGGGCATCGAATCCGCCAAACATCGCGCGACTTTGTGCCTTGCGTGAAAAGGGGATGGTGCAATTAGCACCATCCATTTTTGTTACTTCGCGGCGACTTTTTCTCGCAGTGCGCGTTTTTCCTCTGCGCTGAGGAAAGCCATTTCCAGACCATTAATCTGTGCCTGGCGGATTTGCTCGCGGGATAACCCAGCAGCTGGCGCGGCAACGGTATATTCGTGAATGATATCCACTCCCTGCACGCCGGGATCGTCAGTGTTAATGCTGGCACGAATGCCATGCTCAAGGAACGTTTTCAGCGGATGTGCAGCCAGATCCGCCACGGTGCTGGTCTGAATATTGGAGGTCAGACAGGATTCAATACCAATTTGTTGCTCGGCGAGAAAATCCATCAGCGCCCGATCTTCAATGGCTTTTACGCCATGTCCAATACGCTCCGCCCCCAGTTCACGAATCGCCTGCCAGATGCTTTCCGGTCCGGCAGCTTCGCCTGCATGGACGGTAATATGCCAGCCCGCATCACGCGCGCGGTTGAAATGAGAAAGGAACAGACTTCCCGGGAAACCAAGTTCATCACCGGCTAAATCAAGTGCGGTAATCTGGTCACGGTGGGCTAAAAAGGCCTCCAGCTCTTGCTGACAGGCGGCTTCGCCGAAGGTCCGGCTCATAATACCGATAAGCTTCGCCTGCACACCAAAGGTGCGGCAACCTTCACGTACGCCATCGATCACCGCTTCGACAACACCCGCTACAGGCAGCTGATGTGCCATTGCCATGTAGCCTGGTGAAAAACGCAGCTCGACATAGTGCAGGCCGTTACGGGCTGCATCTTCAATGTTTTCAAATGCCACGCGGCGGCAGGCATCAAGAGAGGCGAGAACTTTAACGCCCCAGTCAAGTTTAGTCAGAAAGCTCACCAGATCGGGTTCGTTGGCAATGACCTGAACGTGGGGAATCAGTGTTTCCAGGGATTGTGCAGGAAGCGAGATATTATACTGGCGGCCAAGTTCAAGAATGGTCTGGGGACGAATGTTGCCATCAAGGTGGCGATGGATATCAGTTAATGGCAGGGTGGTATCAATCATGGTCGCACTCTTTTTCTGGATATAAAAGTGCGCACCATTATAAAAACAAAGCAGGGTAAAAATCCACGATTGCGCAACGATTTTTTACGTTGCGCAATTGGGGTTAACCAACAGCGCGGATGGCGTTAATTAATCCAGCCACACCTTTTTCCAGTTTCGAACGTGGGCAGCCGGCATTGAGTCGGACAAAACCACGACCTTCTTCACCGTAGGTATATCCCGGCATGATCGCGATCTTTTCTTGCTCGATAAGCGCTTTTTGCAACGCGTTGTCGTCAATATTCAACGGACGTAGATCAAGCCAGGCCAGATAAGTGGATTGCGGGATCTGCCAGTTGAGTTCAGGAAACGCAGCGTTCATTTTATCTGCGATATACGTCAGGTTATCTTTCAGATAGACGCGTAAGGCATCCAGCCACGGCGCGCCTTGCTGATAGGCGGCGATATGAGCAGTTAACGCCAGTACCGAAGGGGAAGAAAGCCCATCACGTCCTTTCAGTGCCGATAAATAGGCATCGCGGCTACTGCTATTTTCTATAATCCCGTAAGCACCGGTCAGGGCGGGAATATTGAAACTTTTTGATCCCGACGTTAGCAACGCCCAGTCTCCGCGCGCCACATTACTCCAGGGAATATGCGGCTGCTCGCCCCAAACCATATCCATATGGATTTCATCGGAAATAACCCGCACACCATGACGCTCGCACAGGTCAGCCATGATCTCCAGCTCATCGCACGTCCACACTTTCCCGGTAGGATTCTGTGGGCTACACAGGAGCATAATTTTACATTCTGGTTTCGCCAGCACGGCTTCCAGCTTGCCCATATCGCAAAACCAGCCGTCAGCCTGCTTCTCTAAAGCAACGGGCATTACTGTGCGCTGGTTACCTTCAATGGCCTTGTAAAATGCGTCATAGGCGGGTGTGTGGATCACCACGCCTTCACCTGTTTCAGACCACTGACGAATCAGTTCTGAAACCATATAGATAACAGAAGGGCCATACACCACCGACTGAGGATCGATGGCGGTGTAATGCTGGGTGGAAAACCAGTGGGCAATAGCCGCGAGAAACTCATCGTTTTTCCAGCGGCTGTAGCCAAACACGCCGTGTATCAGGCGCTGATTCAGCGCCTCGATAATGCAGGGGGCAGTGGCAAAATCCATGTCTGAAATCGTGAACGGTAACAGGTCAGCAGTGCCGAAACGGTCAGCGACATAATCCCACTGCGTACACCATGTGCCATGACGATCCACGACCTTTGAAAAATCGAACATATCTTATCCTTATGCCTGGACAGTACGCATCAGACCGACCATTTCATCTTTTACTGACTGAACTTGTGGCCCGATAACAACCTGCAGGTTATGTTGATTAAGTTGTACTACGCCAATTGCCCGATTGTCCTTCAGTGCCTGCACATTAACAAGCGACATATCTTTTACAGACAAACGCAGACGCGTAATGCAGTTATCGAGACTGACAATATTGTCGGCACCGCCTAAGGCTTCGAGGATTGCCGGAACGTTGTAACCTGATTTACCCGGCGCACCGGCAACGGCTTTTTCGATTGAACTGGCAACTTCACTATCGCGCCCCGGGGTTTTGAGATTGAAGCGGGTGATAGCGAAACGGAAGATGATGTAGTAAACGACAAACCAGATTGCCGCCACTACTGGCACCATGTACCACTTGGTTGACAGACCATGCAAAATACCGAACACCACAAAGTCGATGATATTGCCGTCGGTATTACCGATGGTGACGCCGAGCACAGACATGACAGTGAAGCCGAGGCCGGTTAACAGCGCGTGGATGACATACAGAACTGGCGCTACGAACAGGAACAGGAATTCCAGCGGTTCGGTCGTGCCGCCAACGACACAGGCGATCAGGCCAGAAATCAGCAGACCTTTAATTTTATGGCGATTTTCCGGGCGCGCACAGTGATACATAGCTAACGCTGCACCTGGCAGACCGCCGAGAAACGCAGGCATTTTACCTTGCGAAAGGAAACGCGTGGCGCTTTCAGAAAAACCGTGAGTGGTTGGGCAACTCAATTGCGCCTGGAAGATGGTCAGTGCACCGCTGACGGTTTGACCGCAGACTTCCTGCGTGCCGCCTGCGTCGGTAAAGCGAATTAATGCCACCAGAATGTGATGCAGACCAAACGGCAACAGCAGACGTTCACCGGTACCAAACAGCATCGGTCCGAAATCACCCGCGCTGTTGATCATATGGCCTAAGCCGCTAATACCCATGGCGAAAATCGGCCAGACTAATGGAATCACCAGGCCGACAAGACCCATCACCAGCGAGGAGATGATTGGTACGAAGCGCGTACCGCCGAAGAATGCCAGCGCATCTGGCAGGCGGATATTATGGAATCGCTCATGCAGCATCCAGACGATAATACCGGCGATCACCGCACCGAGGATCCCGGTGTCGATCGACTGGATCCCAAGAATGCTCTGGATGTTATTGGCTTTCAGAACCGCGGCGTCCGTGGTTGGCAGAATGCCTTTATTGGTCAACCAGAAGTTTACCGCGAGGTTCATTACCGCATAACCGACGAAGCCAGCGAATGCCGCTACGCCTTTGTTTTCGCGTGCCAGACCCAGCGGGATGGCGATACAGAACATGACTGGCAGGAAACTAAAAGCAAACGAGCCAATCTTACTCATCCAGGTAAAGATAGCCTGCAACACGGGGTTGCCCAGGACCGGGATCAGGGTGATGACATCATGGCTGCTAAGAGAACTACCAATGCCGAGCATAATGCCGCAGAACGACAATAATGCCACGGGTAACATGAAGGTTTTGCCTAACTGCTGGAAGAACTCCCACAGCGTGACTTTCGGTGCTGTTTTCGCCGTCATAAAACGACTCCTCGTAGAGAACAATCTGGATTCAGTATATTGCGCGAGAAGATAAAACGTTTTATCAAATTTTAGTGAGGCATAAATCACATTACGCAACGATAATAGCGGGTATAAGATAAATAAAAGATAAAACGTTTTATCTGTCACATAATCAGGGAGTAGGTCATCTGCATGGCTACCGCCAAAAAAATAACCATTCATGATGTTGCGCTGGCTGCGGGCGTGTCGGTAAGCACCGTTTCGCTGGTGCTAAGTGGCAAAGGGCGAATCTCTACCGCCACAGGAGAACGCGTTAACGCCGCCATTGAAGAGCTGGGATTTGTGCGCAATCGCCAGGCGTCGGCGCTGCGCGGCGGGCAAAGTGGCGTCATTGGTTTGATCGTCCGTGATTTATCTGCGCCGTTTTACGCCGAATTGACGGCCGGATTGACGGAAGCTCTGGAAGCGCAGGGACGGATGGTTTTTTTGCTTCACGGCGGTAAAGACGGCGAGCAGCTGGCACAGCGGTTTTCACTATTACTGAATCAGGGTGTCGATGGTGTGGTCATTGCCGGGGCTGCAGGAAGCAGCGATGACCTGCGACGGATAGCAGAAGAAAAAGCTATCCCGGTGATTTTCGCTTCCCGTGCCAGTTATCTTGATGACGTTGATACGGTTCGCCCGGACAACATGCAGGCTGCACAGTTGTTGACGGAGCATCTCATTCGCAATGGGCATCAGCGTATCGCCTGGCTGGGAGGGCAAAGTTCCTCATTAACCCGGGCAGAAAGGGTGGGGGGCTATTGTGCGACTCTACTAAAATTTGGCCTGCCGTTTCACAGCGATTGGGTGCTGGAGTGCACTTCCAGCCAGAAGCAAGCCGCGGAAGCTATCACGGCGCTTTTACGTCATAACCCGACCATCAGCGCCGTGGTTTGCTATAACGAAACTATTGCGATGGGGGCATGGTTTGGTTTGCTGAAAGCAGGAAGGCAAAGCGGGGAAAGCGGAGTCGATCGTTACTTTGAGCAACAGGTTTCGCTGGCGGCATTTACCGATGCAACGCCAACCACACTTGATGATATACCCGTTACCTGGGCCAGCACGCCAGCGCGGGGACTTGGTACCACACTTGCGGATCGCATGATGCAAAAAATCACCCATGAAGAGACGCATTCACGCAATCTTATTATTCCCGCCCGGCTCATTGCGGCGAAATAATCCTCTCTTTATCTGCTATACCTGGTAGTGTCCTTTCCTCAAGGTTAATGATAAAAAATGTGGCACACAGGCGGTGCCTTTTATTTTTACTGAAGTTCACAGGAGGTTTATGTGTTTAATTCTGACAACCTGAGACTCGACGGAAAATGCGCCATCAT
>OJIX01000251.1_pt1 | contig 31557 bp, 33 predicted proteins | sample 1595981 | NCBI WGS metagenome assembly OJIX01 (sample SAMEA4350138, study PRJEB24818) | metagenome | biome: human; feature: gut; material: faeces | place: Denmark | collected 2013-09 | reverse complement strand
TGCATACCATTACCGACGGACAGGGACGCGTCTATACCCTCACCTTCAACGACCGCTACGACCTCGAACTGCTGCGGTTCCCCAACGGCCTGTTCCGCAGGTGGGAATACGACGGCAGGGGCAGGCTTATACAGGCGGTGGATGTCAAAGGCAATGCCACCAGGTACGCCTATGACCGGGCAGACAACCTGATACGGCTGGAAGAACCGGACGGTAACGTGCACCGGTTCGAGTACGACGCCATGGGGAACATGGTACATGCTGCGGACAACATCCGTGAAGTGAAGTTCACCTATGGGGCGTTGGGAGTATTGAAAAGCCGTGAGCAGGAACGCCACCGGATCACATTCGGCTACAACAGCGAGTTGCAGCTCCGGCGTATCGGAAACGAGGCGGGCGACAACTATTTCTTCGAGCTGGACGGGCTGGGACAGGTAGTTACGGAAATCGGTTTCGACGGGCTGCGACGCGAATACGAGCGCGACGGTGCCGGACGTGTCACACGGGTAAACCGTCCCGGGGACAAATGGACGGAATACCTGTATGATGGGCTGGACAACATCCTGAAGGAAGAACAGTACGACGGCGAGGTATCCCTCTACACGTATGACAAGGACGGAATGCTTGTCAAGGCGGAAAACAGCGAGAACCTGCTGGAGTTCACCCGTGACAGGAAGACAGGACAGATTATTGAGGAAAAACAGGGAGAATATACCGTTAACCGCACGTACGACAGCGAGGGCAACTGTACCCGCATCACCAGCAGCCTGGGAGCGGACATCCGTCATACGTACGACCGTGAAGGCAACTTGCAAACCATGCAGGCGGGCAAAAGCTGGCAGGCGTCATGGGTGCGCGACAACACGGGGCTGGAGGTGCAGCGCACCTTCTCCGGTGGCGTAACCGTCAGCACCGAGCGCGACGGTTTCGGGCGAGAGGTGCGTAAGTCTGTCCGTGTGGGCGGCATCGAGCGTGGAGCGTACCGTTATGAGTGGGGCATTACCAATCGCCTGCTCTCCAAGGAGAACGAACTGACGGGAACGGTCATGCGCTACGACTACGACCGGTTCGATTTTCTTATCCGGCAGGAGACCATACAAGGTTCGGAAACGGATGTGATTTACCGCATGCCGGACTTCGTTGGCAATCTCTTCGAGACACCGGACAAGAAAGACCGTAAATACGGTGCCGGAGGAAAACTTTTGGAGGATCCGGATTGTTTCTATCATTACGATAATGAGGGGAACCTTGTCTTTAGAGAATTCAAAGAACTAAGAGGAAGCGATATTAGATACGATCGCAAACGAATGAAAAAAGAACGGGGTATTTCTTTTTTGGCAACAGGTACGGGCTGGAACTACAAATGGAATTCCAATGGAACATTGAAAAAAGTTATACGTCCGGATGGAAGACCGGTAGAGTTTCAGTATGATGCCTTGGGAAGACGAACCTCCAAACAATATTTCGGAAAGAAGACACGTTGGATATGGAATGGAAATGTGCCTCTACATGAGTGGAGCTACAAGGTAACAGATGAGCAATCGAATGAGGAGGAGAATATTCAGAAAGAACCGACAGAGGATATAATCACTTGGGTATTTGAAGTGGGTACTTTGATTCCTACAGCGAAGATGCTAGACAGCAAGCAGCATTCCATCGTATCTGACCATTTGGGTACACCTATCCAAATGTACGATGAACAAGGAAACAAGATTTGGGATTGCATATTGAATATTTACGGAAAAGTAACGAGCTTTAAAGGAAGTTCTTTAGGTGATTGTCCATTCAGATTTCAGGGACAATATGAAGATGAAGAAACAGAATTATATTATAATCGATTTAGATATTACTCTCCCAATTTGGGAAACTATGTGTCACAAGATCCAATAGAATTTGCAGGGAATAACCCAACATTTTATGGATATGTTTATGATACCAATAGTGGTTTAGACTTATTTGGGCTAAATATTGTAACAGTGTACCACTACACAAGTAAAAAATCATACAATAAAATATCTTCGCAATCACCGTATGTGTTTAAAGCTTCAATACCTAAAAAAGGAAACCCTAAAGGTGTATATGTAACAACCAAGTCTCCTGAAATATTGGCCAAAAACAATAATGGCTATAAGAAATTAGGTTTAACTGGAAATAAATCTTCTCATTTTTTTGAAATTCAGATAGATGATTCTAAATTGAAATCTTTAAATGGGGATAGAGGCCAATTTATTAAGTATATTGACGGTGATGTAGAAATAGATCGTTCATCTGTCACAAGACATGGTGAAACACCAAAAATTCATTAGATATGATAACAGGTATTGATTATATTTTTTATACAGATTTAAATTTTTCATCTTTTATACACCTATTTGAGTCTCGTATAATTGAACTATATCCAAACTTTTATAGAGAATTGGATAATGATGATAATGTGTTTAATATATTTTATACACAGGATAAGAATATGTTTGAAGCAATGGATAAAAAAGGTTTCTTTTTAGACCGAAATAAAAAAGGACCTATATATATTATTTTTAATCCCCATTTTTCTTCACAACAAAAACGGATTTCTCTGGTAGTCCCATGTGATATAAATAAATCTTCTTTTTGTTATAAGGTATACAATATGATAAAAGAAATAGTTACTAACACTCCACAAAAGCAAGAAGTTTCTCCATAAGACGAAATCTCTTGATTTTGTGAGATGTTTTAGAAAATATCATATATTTTCCAGTTACTTTTGTTGTTAAAATATCCGTTAATAAACATATTATATTAATATATAAACAAATATGAGTGAATATAACAATATTTATATAAACAGAGAAACTTTTGAGAATCTAAGAGTCCAAAGAATCCCTTATACTGGATTTGTCATTGGTGAAGGTTATGCTTTTGTACAATATCAAGAATGTTCACTGTCTTCTGATGGGGATATAGTGAATATGAATGGTGATATTCCTTGGGGACAATTATGTATGCCTGATATCATACAAGTTCAGTGTATTGATACTTCAAAAGAAATGGTGAAAAAGAGTCTGAAAGGTCTTTTTTCAAAAAATGGTTGTGCTATCTATGTCGTTTGTGAAGGAGATACATTAACCAATATTGCAGATCTTTTTGATGTCACGGTTGATGAATTAGTCAGATGGAACAAACTACATAGTAATCACCTCTCAATAGGAGAAAAGATTTTAATTTTAGATATATCGCAAAGAAAAGTCATAGATACGCCCATACAGTTAGACAATGGTGAGATTAAAGAAGCCAGACCATTAACATCATATGAGTTTTGGCTGGATTCTCCTTCTAGTAATTTATTGGAAGGGGTATGGAAAATAGCAAATAATATGGGATATGGACTCATAAACTCTCCTTTTAAACTATTTACTGGACGTTCTCTCTCTGGAAGCGTCCAATTACCTCAAGAAAAATTTGAGGCCTTTCTAGATGTGTTGCCAACTGCTTTTTTAAAAGGTGTTAAATTTTTAGGGCTATGTGGAAAAGTGGCCTCAGGATTGCAAGGATATAACTCATTTATCAAATCAAAGCAATATAAATTGAATAAAGCTTCAGGAAAAGGTTGGCAAAAAGAAGCTAGCAGACAATTCAAGCAAGCCAAGCATTATTATGACATGCACCAAACCAGTGAAGAGTTTTGGGGGAATATTAATGATGGAATTACTATTTGGAATGAATATTCAAAAGAAAAAGAATGAGTAGTATTATAACAGCCCAAAGATTAGGAAAGCTATTGACTTGGTTATGGTATAAGTATATTCGACAAACACCTATCAAGTATAAAGAACTTAATGATTACCATAATAATAGCTTTTTCATTGCTATTGGTTGTAGTTGTTTTGCAATCGTTATTAGTATAACATTACTGTATTTTTGTGTTTAAATATATACATATAAAGGTTGTATAGTCTGGCATCTCACATAAAGGAGAGTACAACTTGAAATAGGAATTAAAACACAATGATTAGTCCATAATTTGATTTAAAAAAAGAAAGATTACGTTAGGCCTATAATCAAAGTTAAATCAAAATCTTATAGTCACGGGCATTCCAGCTTCGCTTTCCATAAATATTTTCCGTGCGACTACGTCGTGGAAAATATTTATGGAAATAAATGCCCGGACAAACGATTTTGATTTTAAAGAGGATTATAGGACTAACTGTGACCGACATGACGCATAAAATATGGATAACAAACTCCGGGCTATTATTTTATCGACTATTCAAACATTAGGAATGATAACAAAGCGGTTCTACCGGAAACCGGTTGCCGTATGTATAGGTTTCATAAGAAAATATAGGACTTCAGCTCCCTCCAATCTGCATGGTTTGCGGTGTGCGTTTTCTGTTTTCTTCCCTTGCGGCCGGTTTTTGACGTTTGGGGACATTTGGTGACATCTGAAGACAGCTCCTTGCAACGGACGTTTCTTTCTTCCTACATTTGCTTCAAACCAATTGAATGTGTTTATGGAAATCGTCACTATCGAAGCGCGTGTCTTTGAAAGAATGCTGAGACGTCTGGAGGATGCGGCACAAATTACGGATGCCTTCTGTGAAAAGCACCGTGAAAAGAAAATGGGAAAATGGATGGACAACCAGGAGGCCTGTATCCTGCTTGATGTAACTCCCCGGACCTTGCAGACCCTCAGAGACAACGGTACGCTGGCATACAGCCAAATCAGTCACAAAATCTACTACAAGCCGGAAGATATACAAGGCATACTTCCCGTAGTCCAAAGGAGAAAGGAGGCGCAGGCATGAATGAGCTGCTGACCGGAGAAGACAGGGACGTCCTCTCTTTTTTCCAAAGTATTGACCGCATGGTGGAAAAAATCGGGAGTCTATCCCGGAATTGCCGCCCAGTATTGAACGGAGAGCATTTTCTGACCGACAGTGAACTCTCCGTAATGCTGAAAATCAGCCGCAGAACCCTCCAGGAATACCGTAACGAAGGCAGGTTGCCCTATATCCGGCTCGGAGGCAAGGTGCTGTACAGGGAAAGTGACATCGAAAGGATGTTGCAGGACGGATATAGAAAAGCCATGCGGTTGCCATAGGAGGCCGCTGTAAGACAATGGGGAGGAAGTCTGGACTTCCATCCCCATTGTTCTGTATATGCCATGCATTACAACTATGAATCCGTACCGTCCTTTTGCCTTCCACATTCCTTCTTCCATCCGCTGTACTGTCCGCACCGGTAAACCCTGGACGGCATGTTGTCTTCCGGTAAGGAATACTGGTCCTTCGTCTTTTCTGACAGTATCTTGAAATCTTTCCGGATTTTCTGATTGGTTATCTCCGCATATATCTGTGTGGTGCGGATGTTGGAGTGCCCCATCATTCTGCTGATGGTCTCAATGGGAACCCCGTTGGAGAGACAGACTTCGGTCGCATAGGTATGCCGAGCCATATAGTAGGTCAGATGGCAGTCCAGTCCGCAGATTTCCCCGATTATTTTCAGACTCCTGCACAGACTGGAAGTAACCGGCACATAAAATAGTCTGCCGTCCGTACCCTCCCCCTTGTACTTCTCCATGATTTTCAGCGGAATATCCAGCAGTTTGATACGGCATTCCACTTTTGTCTTCAGACGATGGATGTATATCCATTTTGAGCCGTTCTCATCCGTAACGATGTGGCTCTCGGAAAGTTCAGCCATCTCCGCTCTTCCCAGGCCTGTGAAAGCCGAAAAAACAAAAAGATCCCTTGTGTGACACAACCGGTAAGTGGGCAGGTTGGCGGCCATCAGTTTCGCAAGCTGTTCTCCCGTCAGATGTCTGTGAAGTTTCGGAGGAGTCTCCAGTTTGTAACCCGTAAACGGATAACGTCCCAGTATCTTGCGCTTGACAGCAAGCCGGACTATCTTGCACAGCAGGATCAGATAATCGTTCAAAGATACGGTTTTCAGCCTTAGCACCGTAGAAAGATAAAAATGGAAATTCTCGATGAACCGCATGTCAACCGACCGCAATGCCATATCCTCCGCACCGTACTTGTATTGCAGGAAGTCATATAAGTGCCTGCGGCCCGTCAAATACCGTACATAAGTATGGCGCGTGCGGTCGACACCCACACGTTTTGCATACTCCTCGTTATGCTCGTCAAAAAGAGCAATCAATGTCTCCTTCGGCTGGGCCTTTCCTGTCACGGCGTTTTTTATCAATTCGGCCGAGACATATCCGGTCGAATCCACATTCTTTTTGTAGGCGGCCTTTGCCTTTTCCTCCAGTTCTTCCAGTTTCCAGTTAAGTTCCCTCAACGTCGCTGTCATTTCAGAATCCTTCCCATGAACAACCGCACGTCCCTTGCCGGCATCCCAATATTCAGGTGACACTTCCTCTCCGGTAGAATATTGGCTCACTTTACCATCAAGGGTGATGCGTCCCATTACCGGACACTTCCCTGTCTTTTTGATTTTTTGTCTGTTGATATAGAACAGCAGACGAAAGGTGCTTCTCATACCTTTCCCTCCTTATCCCTGTTTAATCCAGTATTTTTTTCTTTTCTCCGCTGTTCCCTTAAACTCATGTCTTTCAAAATAGTGGATGGCGGTAGCTCAATGCCAGACAAAGTGTACTTGCCCGTAATATTATGACTCAAAGCCGTAACGTCATGGTCCACCTTCTCATTGGTTACTTTTGCATAGCGTTGCGTGGTACTGATGTTCCTATGCCCCATGGCCTTGCTGACGGTCTCGATGGGTACTCCTAGCGAAAGGCATACTTGCGAAGCAAAGCTGTGGCGGGCCATGTGAAAGGACAAGTTACGGTCTATGCCACACTGTACAGCCATCTTTTTCAGATGGATATTCATGCTTTCCTTGGTTAACATGGGGAACAGTTTCCCGTCCGGGGCCATCCCCCTGTATTTTTCCATGATTTTTACAGCAATGTCAAGCAAGCGCACATTTTCCGGAGTGCCTGTCTTCTGGCGTCTGGTTTCTATCCAAAGGTTCCCCTCATAGTCCTGTACCACATTTTTTTCAGTCAGGTTCCTCATATCACAGTAGCAAATACCGGTGAAGACGGAAAAGAGGAACATGTCTCTGGTAAAGTTACGGTTTGGGGTATCAAATGTGGTGGCCATCAGTTTGTCTAGCTCCTCACGGTTCAGGTACATCTGTTTCTGCTTCGGCTTCATTGGAGAAAAATCCTTGAATGGGCTGTAAGGTACGACTGCCCGGTTTACGGCAATCTGTGCGATGTGCTTCAGCCGTTGGACATGCCCGATGGAGGTTCCAGTCTGGAGTTTCCGGTCAATGCGAAGATATAGTTCGAACGCCTCTATGAACGATTCGTCCAATGCTTTGAAAGGAATGTCCGAAACCTTGTATTTCTCCTTAAGGAATTTCTCCATGAAACGGTATGTGTTTTTATACTGATAAAGGGTGTTTAGGGCGCGGTTCACCCCAACACGCAGGGCATATTCCTCATTGTTTTCGCGGAACAGTCCCATCAGTGTCACCTGCTTTTCAGCCATTCCCTGAAAAGCGTCACGTATCTGTGCAGCGGTAATGTCATCACTGATCTCCACCAACTCGTTGTATCTCTTTTGCAGAAGGAGCAGCATTCCGTCTATCTCCCTGTTGGTGGTAACAGCCATCCGACTTTTTCCGGTGCATCTTTGCGAAGTGGCATTCCACAGTTTCGGGTCCACCTTTATCTTACATCCCAACTGTGTGACGGAATTAACCGTTCCCTTCACCATGATTCTTCCCATCAGCGGACAAAGCCCGTCTTTTCCCTGCCCGTTCCGTTTGAGGTAGAGCAGCACCTTGATTTCTGTTTTCATCCTTTTCCTTGTTTAAATTGCAATATTATAAATTGTTACAAGGATTTCAGGTATGAAAAAACAAGCAAAACAGTGCAAAAGAATCCGACTGGTAGCTTTCTCTTGCATGAATGAAGGAAAAGCTTTAATATCGCATACGGCCGGAGAGGAAAATCCGTGGTTCTCACCAATTTACCCGGTTGGAAACAGGTAATGACTTGGTAGCTGAACCGTTGCAATATTCTTCCGATTTCGGTCATTCCTTCAAAATGAAAATCAGTGAGATATCACTATATTTCAACGGATTACGTTTTCATCTCAGTATTCTTCCTAAAAGTAATTACCTGCCACTTTGTTGCTTCACGGGACTTGCCTATGTAGATGTCCATTCATTAACAAATGATGATATAGTTGAAGATGGAGATAGACTATGGATACGCAAGGCAAGACACAAAACTAGCGTAATGTGTCATATCCCAATTATTAAACCCGCAAGAGATATTCTAAACAAATATGCCTCATTTGTTCCAACGGCAGGTAAGTTACTGCCTGTTCTATCCAATCAGAAGATGAACGCGTATCTTAAGGAAATAGCAGCTATAGTTGGAATTGAAAAGGATTTGACAACACACGGACTAAGACATTACGAATTGTCTTTATCGCTGAATTTGAATAGTTTGCAAAGATTTGTTTCTTGATGGGTAACGATTTAGAAACAAGCGAAGTTCTGTATTTTACCTCGTTTTGCATTAAATCAAAAGAACACTTTTTCTAAATGCAAATATAATACTATTTTTTGAAAAAACATACTTTTGTGGGTAACTAAATTCAGCGAATTATGGGCTATGATTGCTGAAATTTATACTTCAATCCATATTCTTCCAGTTTGTTGTACAGTGTCGTACGTCCTATTCCGAGCAGTTCGGCGGCAACCTTGCGGTTCCCGTTCGCCTGCTTCAACGCGCGTAAGACACGCTCCTTATCTTCCGCATCGCTGCGCAGGGCGAAGCTGACGGGTGAGGTCGCCCTCGTCACGGCAAGTTCCAGATGCTCTTTCGTGACAAGACCTGTCTGTGCCTGCAACACCGCTCCCATGATTTTCTGACGAAGCTCGCGGACATTGCCCGGCCAAGCATGGGTCAGCAATGTCTTGCGGGCTTCCCCGTCAAAGCCAGTGACATCACATTCCAGTTCCTGATTTGCAATTTCACGGAAGAACTCAGCCAAAGGCATGACATCCTCCTGGCAGTCGCGCAACGGCGGGACGGTTATCTCGAAGTCGTGCAGTCGGTATAATAGATCCTGCCGGAAACGCTTTTCATGGACCGCCTTCTCCAGATCCTCGTTGGTGGCGGCGATGATGCGGACATTGAAACTACGGTCAGATTTGTCACCTACCGGGCGGTATCGCCGTTCCTGTATGGCTCGCAGAAGCATCTGCTGGGTTTCCGGTGCGAGGTTGCCCACCTCGTCCAAAAACAGCGTGCCGCCTTCCGCTTCATGGAAATAACCTTTCTTTGTGCTGTCCGCACCCGTGAACGCCCCTCTGACGTGTCCGAAGAAAGCCGACGGCGCAAGCTCTTTGGTGAGCGAACCGCAGTCCACAGCCACAAACGGTTTTCCTGCCCGCTTGCCCTTGTCGTGCAGCAGGTGGGCGATATGCTCCTTGCCCGTGCCGTTCTCCCCGAATATCAGCACGCTCATGTCGGTGGGGGCTACCAGCCTTATCCGCTTCATGATGGCTTGGAACGCCGAGCCGTCACGCGAGAACAGGGGCATACGGCTTCGTCCGATATTCCGTTCTTTTAATATGTTCCGTAGCAAAGGGACGAGCTTGTCTTCCACAAGCTGCTTGGGTATGTAGTCCAGTGAGCCGAGTTTCATGCTTTCAACCGCCGTATGCACTTCGGCATAGTCGGTCATGATAATGAACGGCTGCATCCTGCCCTCCTTGCGCATCCAGCGCAGCAGGTCGATACCGTTGCCGTCGGGCAGGCGCAGGTCGGAAACCACGATGTCCCCGTCTGCGGCCTGTTGCAGATATTTCTTCGCAGTCGAGAGGTGGAAAGCCTGCACGGTGTGGAATCCCTCGCGTGCCAGCAGGTTACAGACGAACTCGCAATACACGATGTTGTCCTCCACCACGATGATTTTTGTCTTATCCATTTTCGTATTTTCTCCTTTCTTCTTTTGCCAGCCGGATGATTTCCGAACCCTTATCCAGCACAGCTTTTACAGCATTGCCAATTGTTTTATCGTCAGGTGTGCCATCGCAATGAAGCAATTTGTATAGTTCCCTTAACGGCTGGTCGGCACGGAGTATCTCCCATGAACTTCGCAGGTGGTGTGTCAGGGTGTCCAGTTCCTGAAGGTCTTTCTTTAGACCCGCTTCCCTGATTGCCTGCATTTCCTTTTCGGTTTCCGTTATCAGTTTATCCAGCATGACGGCTTCATTACCGTAGGACAGCAGGGAGGTAAAATCCGGCTTTTCATTCAGTTTACCTTTCATGGCGCATTTGCCTGAAACCTCCATCAGTTCCGATATGGAGAACGGTTTGAGCAGGCAGCCGGCAAATCCACGCCCTATAAGTTCCACCTTGCTGCAACTGCCCGAAGCGGTTATCACGACTACCGGAATAGTCTTTGAATTGCCAACGTTGGAGGTGCGCAGCAATTCCAGCAGCTCGAAGCCGTTGATTTCCGGCATGTTCAGATCCGTCAGAAGCAGGCTGTATTCTTTCCGGCGTATCATTTCCATCAGCTCCGCAGCATCAGTGCAGGTGTCGCAGTGTGTCCCTTCCTGTGCATACATTTCTTTAAGCATAAGGAGCAATACCTCGTCATTGTCGATGGCAATGACATCATGGAATGTACGGTCATGATGAATCCGTGTCTGATTTATCCTTTCCGGTAGTTCCCCGGCTGTCTGCATAGGTATTTCCACTGTGAAGCGGCTTCCTTTGCCTTTATCGCTCTCCAGCCGGATTGTGCCGCCGAGCATTGACACGATACGCTGAACGATGGAAAGTCCCAGTCCGAAGCCGTCTTTTGCGGCGGCGTTTGCCAGACGCTCGAACGCAATGAACACCCGTTGCTGTTCTTCCTCGGTCATTCCCGTGCCCGTATCTTCGACGATAAGTTTCAGGACGCCGTTATTGTAGTCCGTTGTCAGAGAAACGCCACCGTTCTCCGTGAACTTGATGGCGTTTGACAGCAGGTTGTTGCCGATTTGCAGGATACGTTCCTTATCGGTCAGGACAATAGTATCCGTTTGATTGGTTATGGTCAGAGCCAGCCCCTTGTTCATGGCAATTGGCGTAAACTCCGTTTCAAGAATGTGTGTGATTGCCGAAATCCGGTAAGGAGAGAAATTCGGCTGTTCCTTGCCGTTGTCCAGACGGAAGAAACTCAGCAGGGTGTTGAGCATTTCGCGCATACGGTCGGAGGATTGCTGAATATTTTGGATATACATCCCGGTTTTATCCGTATTGCAATCTTTCCGCATCAGTCTGGCATATCCGGTTATTGCTGTCAGCGGTGTACGCAGTTCGTGGGTGATGGTATGCACGGCTTTCTTTCGGGAGGCAATCAGTTCCTCGTTTTGTTTGATAGACCGTTTCTGCTGTTTTATTAAATCTGCTGTTTCTATTTTGTACCGTTTGATACGGGTGATATTTCGGTGGATGATTATGTAAGAGATCACCAATAACAACACAACGAATCCTGTTAAGCCACCTATCTGAATAAAAGAACTGTCACGCATGGTGGCTATTTCCGCTTCCCGTTTCTGTAAGTTTGCTTGAACTTTCTCGTCTATTTGAACTACCAGTCCTTGCAGTTGTCTGTTGAGTTCCGCATTTCGTGCAGCAAGACTATCGGCGTGTTCTGATAAACGGCGGCTTTGTGCCCGTTGTTCAGCTATCATATTCCGGTTAAGGGAACGGAGCATCGTAGTAGTCACAGTTGGTTTCGTTTCTTCCTTTTTGCTGAAGATACCCAAGAAACCCTTGCGCTTGGACTTTTGGGGCTGTTCCTGCACACTCTTCTGTACGATTATAGGTACTTGACTGGTTATCTTATCATTGATGGCTTGTTGCTGTTTAAGTACCTGCACGATTTGGCATATCTGCCGTTCCTTGTCTTCGAGAAGATGGCGTACACTGTCTATGCGCTCTGCCAGATATATAGCTTTGAAACGGCAGAGCATACTGTCTATTGCCATACGCTGGACATGGTAATGTTCTAAATCTTCATCATTCCATTCCAATATCGTTTCACCCAATAGGGAAAACTCTATCAATTGAATGTGGATGTTGTTTATGTCTTTTCGGAATTCGTCAATCTTATGGTTGTCGGATTCTAATGCCTCCACTTCTTGCCATTCATTGTACCAAGTGTAGGCAATACAGCCAATCAATAACGTAATTAACACATATCCGTGTAAAATTATTTTTTGGATATACTTCATCTCTTATATTAACAGCACATATCATTCAACACCTGCAAAAATCAAAGTAATAGGTGTTGATTATTGCACACCTATTACTTTGATTCACCTTTTAATAAGTCTACATGACTCCATACAAAGGAATCCGCTGACGACAAGTATCACGGGCAACAACGGTAACTGAACTGCACTAAACCCGGTAAACAACTCGACAAGATGGAACAGATTGAAAAGGAACATAAGAATCGCCAATACTGCGTTTCCTATATACCACGACCGACTGCGTCCATACAAAGTACAAAGAACTCCGATTACAGGTATCAGGTAGCTTACTGTCATCATGAACGTAAGCAATCCGACAGGCGCATTGCCTGTCGCTTCAACCGTAATGCTTTCATCCCAGAACAGAGGCAGCAGGTCTGCTAATGTATGCAGGGCGAACCCGCAGATAACTGCTACCCAAAGAACGGTGATTCTAATTTTTGATGTTTCCATAATGATTTAAACAAACGATTAAAAACTGTATTTCAATTTCACCCACACCTCCGAATTATGGTCATACATGGCAAACTGCCCCTTGTCGGCATGAAAAAAATCGTAGCCTGCAAAAACATGTATTTGGTCGGTCAATGCATAGTCCGCACTCAAGCGGTTGTAAATTCCACCGTTCGCTACATCCACGTATGCGAAAGTGGACAGATTGAGTGTATTGCGCAACAAGTCTTTGGAGATACGGACAGTTGCCATTCCGGAGTTGCGATACGAGGATATTTCCGACAAATCGCCACTGATATATTTGTGAGAATATTGTATTCCGAGTTGCCAGTCATTTCCGGCATACCAGTCCAAACCGATAAGGGCATTGGTGCTGTTGCGGGTAACGACAGGTGTATTGATAATAGGATCTTGTGCTTCACCAAAATATTCCGCAGCTTCTGCACGGACTACAAATTTGCCCAATGGAATTGATAGGTCAGCTCCCACCATCGTCATTCGGCGGTATTCACCATCACAGTACAACGAACCGTTTTCTGTTACGGTTTTGCGGAACACCGGCATTTTGTTCCATGTCCGAAGAACACTGACGCTGAAATCACCTCCACTAAGATAGGCTCCGATACGTCCGCCGTACTCGATACTTCGGAAGCGCTTTTCCGGTGTATTGTCTATGTTGATAGAATAAGGCATGGACACTCCCGGAAGCGTGAGAGCCCAAGGATTATTCCTGTCAGTAGATAACTCATAAAAAGAACTTACCGGAATCATCACCGCCTCGGCATTCCACTTGGGATGGGTGTATTTAAATCTTACGCAGTTCACCGGAATGCGGATATCATCATAGTCCTGTGTCAGGAACTCGGTAAAATCCATAGGTGAAACAATATCGGTAATACGCATGGCATCCGCCACGCCCCATGTGATGATTTGTCGCCCGGCGCGGATATCCCAATTCGATTTACCGTAATACAAGTAAGCCTCACGCAGAAAGAACCCACTTTGGCTTTTCAGCAAACTGTTATAAACCGCATTCGCCGACACGAACATGCCCGCATTGCCTTTCTCCAATGACAGTTCACCTCTCACACGGCTGCGCGATGCCATCCAGTCATTGGGTCTCTCAGTACGAAGGGCATGATAAGTATCCATGAATCCTTTAACTTTTACACGTAGTTGTTCGTTTTCTTCCTGCGCCAAGGCAGGAAGAAAAACAATACAAAGCAAGAAAACGAAAATTGCAATTCTTTTCATAGCCCTTTCTCTAATTTGGATACTGTAAACATCGCAGCATCTAATTTCATGTCATATTTCGGATTCTTCATCATGATAATGGTTTTGTGCCCAGTCTGGACATTATTCATCTCCATGCGGTGCTTCGTCCAGAAGCCCTGTACTTTGGTAATCTCCGAAACGGTCAATATGCGATGAAGCTTGTTCAACTTGTCGTAATACTCCACACGTATGCCCATCAGACAATCCTGCGCTACCCATGTCAGTTTACGCGAGTAAATTTCATGCTTGTCTACAGGAACGGATTCCACCACCCAACATTTCTTGCCATCCCGTGTTTCTGTGCGCAATAGCTTGTGTTTGTCCTCGTCGATATTCCGGTCACCCATATCGTCGTAGGTAAAATCTGTTCCCATAAAATAGTCCGTCTTGGACGACGAGCCGCTGATGCGCCGTGTTTTCTTCATTGCCGGCAGATAAAGCCATTTGTCATCCTCTTTCCCTATCCGGTCATAGTCCCATGTAAGGAATCCCGTACCTTTTACGTCACCGGGATATGTAAAGTACATGATTTTTTTCGTATCCTTGCCGATATCCATCGCCCACGATTCCACCTTGCGCTCACGCTTCGAACCATTCTTTTTCACTAACGTAAGTTCCATTTGTGCATAACGAGTGTCTCCGTCAGGGCGTTCATCTATCTTTTTCATGATGTCTCGTCCGGATAATTGCTGTGCCTGTAGTGCAACTGCGACAAGCGCAAGTGCCAATGTTAAAAATACATTTCTCATTTTTCTATTTGTTTTGAATTATTGATTTTTTCTTTCCCGAATACATGAAATCTTTCTACTAATACCGGAGTGATGAACAAATCGGAAATCAAGGCTGTCATGATTCCAATTACAGCCAGCCAGCCGAAATTGAAAAATTGCAAACAGCATGAATCCATAAATCCGGCAAATACGGCTGATGTTATGACTGATGTCGTGACGATTGCCACGCCGACAACACGGAATGTTCGGCGAATAGCCGTTTGATAATGGCTTGTTCGGTCATATTCCAGTTTGGCATGGTTGATGAAATGTATCGTGTCGTCCACTGCCATACCCAACATCATTGGAATTATGCAAGCTGTCATCATATCAAGGGGTATGCCCGACCAGCCCATGTAACCACCCACGCAGATTGCAGGAAACAGGTTTGGTATTAAACCGATTAAACCAATCCGTACACTTTGGAACACTATCATCAGTATCATGCCGATGATGAGTACCGAAATCAGAAATGACTGAATCTGTCCGCGCACAAGATATTGCATCATGGTGGTGAATTGCGGAAGGTTTCCTACTGCGGTTATTTTTGCACCGGGAAACAATGCGGCTGCGCGCTGTTCTATGTCGGCAAGTTCACGTTCCGCCTCACCTGAATTATAGTCGGACATCTCCACCATCAGGCGCAGACGGCGGTAGTCGTAATCCATCCAGTATTCCGATTCCGTGCCACCGGCATTCTCGTAGAGCAGCATCATCTGAGCCACCTCGTCTTCCGTATCCGGGATGCGGTAATATGCCCTGTCTCCATCATTAAGCGTCTGATTCAAATCCTTCAGAATGTCGAGGATAGACGTTGTCCGTTTGGTCAGCGGATATTCCTCGGTCAGTTTCGTAAGTTGTTCCAACCGGTGGAGATTTTCGGGCAATTTAGCCTGACCGTCTTCGGGAAACTCTACCATCAGGTCATACGAATAAAGCGAGCCGAGTTCAGAATGGCTGACTTCCAACAGCTTGTTTACATACGGTACTTTCTCTCCCATGGTCCGCTCCATGTCGAAAGCCGGTTCCATACGCCATACGCCGATGCCAAGTGCTACACAACAAAGGACGAATACGCTCAGGATCATTTTAGGATTATGCAGGTCAAAAGCACTTATGCGCACCATGATTCCCGACCATCGAGTATCACTATTGTCCGTGAAGTTTGGTTTGGGTTTCTTGTCGCGTCCGAACGATAGCAATACTGGAGTAACGAGCATAGTTGTAAGCATGACAAACAGCACGCAAAGCGATGTATGGATACCAATGTAGGCTACCGGGCGTATCGGCACGATAAGAAATGAAAGTAACGACACGATGGTTGTCATGCCGCAAAAGAATACCGGCCATCCCGTTTCGGTGAATGTTTCCACTACTGCTTGTTTGCGCCGTCCGTGAATCAACATCCGCTTGCCGAAAAACGAAAACAAATGAATATTATAGGCTATGGATACGGCAAACGCCAATATAACGGGAATAATACTCGTTGCCGAATCTACATATAATCCCAAGGCTCCGGCAATGCCGAATGTGACGAGCAATCCACCAAATGTACCGATAAATGGTGCCACGACACCGCGCACGGAACGCGTCATAATCAGCATGACAACGATGGAAATAAGTATGGCAAACTTTGCCAATCGTCCCATTTCCGCACCAATGAACACTACCTTTTGCTGGCTGACATAAGGCATGCCGGTTGCTTTCGGATGAAGTGAAGCATATTGGGGTTTGTGTATGATTCTGTCCACTTCTTCACCGGTCAGAATATCAGGCGAAACCGTCGTCTCTTTTTTCCATATAGAATCGGCCGGAAAGGGACGCAATTTGATGACAATCCACGACAGTTTCCCATCTTTAGAGATAAGTTTACGAGCCACCTCCGGTTTGCTGTAGGCCCGTTGCTTCACTGAATCCAGCCCGGCTTTATCCTTCGGAATTACTTCCGGAACAATCTGCTCAATAGCCATTCCCTCTTCGTTGCCCGCAAGAAACTCTATATCGGTAAGTGACGTTATTTTGTCTACATACGAAAGGCTGTCAAGCAGTTCGTTGGACAAATCCCGTAACGTTTCGAGATTTTGCGTTGTGAAATGGTTGTCACACTCTGTCAATACACCTACAAAATAGTCGTTGCCGAAGTGCGCCTTGAACTCGTCTGTCTTCACCAACATCGGATCTCCTTTGATGAAATAATCGTCGAAAGAAGTTTGCACCACCATTTTCTTTACACCCATTACCGCTAACATCATGACTGCGGCAAACACTGCAAGCACCCACCAGCGCACCCGCAGCAACCATCCGGCAAATAAGCCGAACTTTTCATTGATTCTTTCTATTTTCATGTCTTCTATAATTGAATTTATTGTTATTCGCTTTATGTCATGTCATTTATCGGATTATTATCATATATCAGGTATTCAAAAAGACGTCAATAATGAACATAGTTTCAAAATGTTCAAAAAAAGAGGAGAGAATCTCAATCTTGAAATTCTCTCCTCCAATTTGCCCGAAGCCTTTACATGCAGTCCGGATCGGACTCTTATATTTCCAATATGTGTTTCCATCCGTTTATCTCAAATTTGATATACTCTTCCACGACCTGCTGCATTTCATCCACGGTAATCTTGTGCATCAGTATCTCCTCGAACATCGTGAACATCCACACCGTATGCAGATGTATCATGAAATCGCTCACCCGTATATTCATATGCGGATGTCTCGTCTTGTTGTCTTTGAACCATATTTTCACTTGTTCCGTAGCTTTATCGGTAAATTCCGATTTGAAATGCTCTAATGAAGACCCTTGTGCCCCAAAGAACAAAATCTTCATCAGAGTACGGTTGCCACGCAGCAGATTCATATACTCGGAAACGGCGGAAACCAGATATTCTTCCCGTATCATATCCAATGCGTCTGCATAATTTCCGTGATGACGGTTAAACATGGAATAAAAAGACGAGGTAATAGGAGCAAGGATTGCACAGAACAGACTGTCTTTACTTGGAAAATAATGATACAGATTTCCAACTCCGACACCCACCTGCGTGGCAATGGAACGCATGGAAGCCTTCGCAAAGCCCTTGCGGGAAAACTCCTTGCGTCCTGCATCCATTATCTTTTGCCTGATGTCGTTTTTGAGTGACTGCATGATTAAACACTGTTTCCTTTTCGGATGCAAAAATACTATGATTCAATGGTATATGCAATACCAATAAATAGTGAGAAAGACAAAGGCAACTCAGTATCAATAATGTATCTATCAAAAAACAACGAACAATGAACATTACTAAATAATGTTCATTGTTAAGGCATGTGCTTATTACTAATTATTTGGTATATTAAATACGAAAAGTGCATATCTAAAATATAAGGCATGTACTCTTCGATTATAATTTTATCCCTTTTGGTCGGTTTTCATCCTTGAATTGAAACCCCGGCCGCCCGATGAACTTCGTTCATTAATCAGGTAACCTTCTTCAAGTCTGTTGTTCCCACTTGGCATACATCTCCCTTGAAAGTTTCACAATCTCCCGGCTCAGTTTCACAAGATCGATGGTATGTTTCTCCAACTTGTAGAGCAACGCCATCGCCTTCTTCTCCGAAAAGTGGATGCGCAACTCTTTAACGACTTGATTGTAGTTCGTACCGATGGCACGGAATTGGGCGTGGAAGTCCGACAGTTTGGTGTAGTAGTCCACCAGCGTCTTGTCCACTTTCAGCACCTTGAACTTCTGCCCGAAGAAATGCGCCTTGAGAAAGACGGCTTTCGCATACACGTTCGATTCCTCGTACATCGTCAGGAATCTGTTCCATTCCACATCGTCGAAGCGCACCATCACGCAGTGCGTCTTTGGGTTCAATTTGGGATTTCTCCCGTACTTGCTCTTCTTTTTCATTCTTCTTATTCTTTTAATTTTATGGCTTGTCCATTGTTTAATCTTTGATTAAGGAACCTTGAAATTATCCGACTGCGGAGGATAATTCTGCCCACGGCAGTGCTGGGATTTTCAGTTACTCGGAAGCATTCGGGTAACTGAAAATATACCTTGCTGTGTCTTTGAGGACACAAAAATCCTCCGTTTGTCGGATTGGGAAAACACCTTTCAAACTCCAAGTCGCTTCATCCGGGTATTCCTCACTGTTCGGGTACAAAGTTACACCTTAACACGGTATCGGACAGTGGTTTGAACCGGACAATGGCTACCTATCGACGCAATATGCAGCCACTTATCGAAATGCAGGTTCAATCATTTCCTTATTTAGTCAAACAATGATTCAAAAGATGAAAGTTCTGAGTACATGAGAATAGAGAAATTCAAATACTGATCAAAAGGATTTGTTGAATACCTGCCAAAACGAGTATTGAGGAAAATCAAACAATGGTTGTCTGACAATTTGATGATACATTGATTTAATGATTTCATGACGTAATGTTGTCACTCTCCAAACGACCAAAACTTTGTTTCACCACACAACTATATAGAGAACTATTAAATAAGCGGATTGTGAAATAGTCAGCCTTTCTGTTTGAACAGCATTCATGCGAAAAGAACCGTTTCTGTATGATACCCACGGACAATGATTACCGTATCGGTGCAACACGCTGCCACTTTCTGGAAATCCATTGCAAGGTAGTAGATTATATATTCCTTTGTGGCAAAAGAAACAGTAACAATAAAAAGTATGTATATGGAAATCGTATCAATTGAAAGAAAGACCTTTGAGGCGATGGTCGCCAAGTTCGACCGTTTCGTCAGTCGCATGGATGCCATCTGCCGGCGGCACGGAGAGAAGACAATGGGCGGGTGGATGGACAATCAGGACGTTTGCCGGATGCTCAACATCAGCCCACGCACATTGCAGACGCTTCGGGACAACGGGACGCTGGCTTACTCGCAGATAAACCACAAGACGTATTACCGTCCCGAAGACGTGCAGCGTATTGTTTCCGTTGTGGAGGACAGGCGCAAAGAAGCAAAGTTCAAGGGCAGGACGATTTAATCACCCGCATATAGTAAACAAAGTAATTACACTAAATCCAAAGTAACATGAATGAACTGATTAACAAGGACAACGAGTGGATAATCCACTTCATGGGCAGTCTTGACCGTCTTTTGGACAGCTTCGAGCATCTGACCGCCTATTACCGCCCGACACTGAACGGAGAGCGTTTCTTCACCGACAAGGAAGTGTCGGCACGGCTGAAAGTGAGCCGCCGGACACTTCAGGACTATCGAAACGAAGGGCGCATAGCCTATATCCAATTAGGCGGTAAAATCCTCTACCGTGAATCCGACATCGAAAGGATGCTGGCTGACAGCTACCGCTCCGCTTACCGATTGACGGCAACCTGATTTTCTTGAAGGAGCGCAGTTTGCTGTCTGCCTTATGATTGCGTCAGCAATGGACTTTCGGCAAAAAGAGAAAGGAACGGCTTACGGACGGAGCATCAAAATCCCGCTTCGTCTGTAAGCCGTTCCTCTCTTCTTTCTTCTGATTTCCCGTCAGTCGCTTGTTTCCGTTGCCGGATGCTCTTCAAGCGTATGGCAGGCAATGGCAAGGTTTTCGGGTTGAATACGCTCCGCAGGGGGAAGATTCCGCCCGAAACGGCTCTGCCGCCCGACCTTGCCACTACCATCAAGCCATACGCTACCTTTGCATCCGTGCATCGGGAACGAGTGGCTGACGGAATGAACCTCAACTATACCATCGGTTATTACCTCTGACGCTGGCAACTAATAGTGTAATCGTCGTAGCTTTCTTAATGGTGCTAATTTCATTTATTATAAACCGTCTGAACAAGACACTCTCTTTACTGCATATCCTGAATGCAACGGCTATAACCATTTCAATATCATAAACGTCATAACTGATGCCATCCGGTTGCTTGAGATACTTCATCGTGTCAAATTCGTTCAGTTCCTTGTTCTTGTAAATGGTATGAATCGCCTTGTGGACATCGCATGAGAACACACCGAACAGGTCGGCTATCTCAAATTGTGTCATCCACACGGGTGCTGTCGGCATAATGACTACACCCGTTTCACTGATTGTTATTATTCCTCTGTCCATAATGTACTGAATTGATACTGTTTACTTATTGTTGTCTGTCTTTTCGCCGATAGATTGTATTTTCCTGCGTTCCATCAGCTTGTCCATGTCCTTTGAGATTTTATCATCGGTTATCCGTGCGTAACCCTGTGTCGTCCGGATATTGGAATGCCCCATCATCTTGGCAATACTTTCGATAGGTATATCCGCCGAAATCAGAAATGTTCCGAAACTGTGCCGACTTTGATGATAGCTCAAATTTTCCTCTTTGCCTATGGTTATTCCCAATTCGTGAACCTCAAACCATAGGGCATCACGGTTGGGAAGAGGAAACACAGGTTTCTCGTCATCGGTCGTGTTGTACAGCGACAATATCTGTTCCGCTATGGGATGTAAGGGTATGAACGCCTCCACCCTTGTCTTTTTTCGGTTGATGCGGATATACCGCCTGCCATCAGCGTTCGTCCCGATATGGTGGGGATGAAGAAGTTTGATGTCCACATACGCCAGTCCCGTCAGGGTCGAGAAGATGAAAGCTCGTCTTGCCAATTCCATCCGCTTGTCATACATCGGTGTGGAAAGTATCTTCTTGAATTCTTCACGGCTGATGTACTTGTGCCTTGCTTCCGGCTTTGGCTCGTATTCCAAGTCCTCGCAGGGATTCACACGGATAATCTCTTTATCGACAGCCAAATAAAGCAGACGGTTCAGCCAACATAGGCATTTGTTGGTCTGGGAAGCCCCGAAATTCTTGCATTTCTTAAGATATGCCTTGTAAGATTTTCCAAAATCCTCCGTCACCTCTTCAAGGGCGATGTCTTTCTTCCCGAAAGAAGCAAGATAATCCGTCAGATACTTCTGATAGTACATGGAGTGACGGTAGGAAGAAATTGAATCTATTTCTGCCGAATGTTTCCTTAACCGTTCTCTTTCCCATTCCCCCATTTGCAGGAGAGTGGTCGGATGGATGTTGTTCAAGGATATGTGGTTTTTCAGCATCTCGGCACTGACCACGCCTTGTGATTTCAGTATCTCATTGTAGGCTTCCTCTGTCAGTCGCAAATATTCCCGTAAGCGGTTATTTTCCCTTACGGATTTAATTTCGTTTTTCTTGCTGTTCCATTCTTCCGGTCGGCAATAAATCCCCGTACTGATGACGGTCTGTTTTCCGTCAATGGTTATACGGCAGAGTATGGCAGTCGTACCGTCAGCCTTTACTTTGTTGCGGTTAATATAGGGCAAGAGTGAAAATGTGCTTCGCATATCGTTTTCTGTATTAAAGGATTAAAGAACTAATTGAAAATCTTCGGTGGCTTCTATGAACTTGTCCATGTCCTCGAAAAGTTTCTTCGGGCTGACACGGGCATAGACTTGTGTTGTGGAAATGTCGGAATGTCCCAGCATCCGGCTGATGGTCTCTATCGGCACACCTGCTTCAAGCGTAATCAGCGAAGCGAAACTGTGCCTCGCCTGATGGTAGCACAAATCATCCTTGATGCCTGCCAGTGCAGCCAACGCTTTCATGTGTCGTTTCATGTTCGGGTGGTGGATTATCGGAAAAAGCGTCTCCCGGGTTTCATCCCTGTATTTTTCAAGCAGAGCCAACGCTTCGGGAAGCAGTTTCACGCTCGCCCGATGTTCGTTTTTCTTCCGGCGGTATTTCAGCCATAATGCTCCGTTATCATCCGTGTGCAGGTTCTCGTCCGTGATGGAAACCACATCAGCGTATGACACGCCCGTATAACAGGCGAACAGGAAAAGGTCGCGTGCCAGTATGTGCGTCTTTCGGTATGAAGGTATCTCCACGTCACGGATTCTTTCGAACGATTCGCGGCTCAATGCACGTGGTGTCCTTTCCGATTGCCGGGGCAGGGCGAAATGTTGAAAATGGCATTTCTCGGAATACCCTTTCTTATAGGCAAGGCGGCAGATTTTCTTCAGGATGGCAAGGTGGTGGCGTACGGTATCAATCGCATAGCCTTTCTCTTCCGTGACGAAGGCCTGATAGTCGTGTATGAACTGTTCCGTCAATTGTCCGAAAGCCAGATCCTTGACCTTGTACTTAGTTTCGATGAACACCCCGAGTGTCAGCCGCATATAGTGATAGCCGGGATAAGTCCCCTTTGCCCGGTCTATACCGATACGTGCCTTAATGTCGTCACAGATTGCATCTGTCATTTTCATGAGGGTCATTTGTGTTTCCATGCTTCCTTGGAAAAGGTCTTTCACATCGGTGGCATCGAAATCAATCTTACGCTCCACAAGATTGTCGAATGCCGTGTTTACCGCCAACAGCAGCTTCTCAATTCTGGTATTGCTTTCCACCGCTTCCTTGCTCTTGCCGTTCAGACGGCTTTCACGTGGATTCCACAATTCCGGTCTGCAGGACAGCTTGCAACTGAACTGCGCCATACTCCGGTTCACGGTGATTCTTCCCATTATCGGGGCTTTGCCCGACTTGTCCGGTTCGCTCTTTTTAAGGTAGAGCAGCACCTTGAATTTTTCTACTTTCATACGCTTATACTTTTTAGTGCAAAATTACTTGCCATATAAGCGTTCTTTGATATGCAAAACACTGTGTATGAGTGCAAACAAAACGGTGGGGATTTCTTTTCATCGCTTACCGTTACCTATTTTCGTTTCGGTAACTGCCCGGCTAACGGTTTGGTAACTGAACAACCTCAATATTCTGTTATCATTTGCATTTTCTCTACTTGGCAGAATACAGAAATGCAGCTCATTTCAAACGGTTTACATTTTATCTTTACCTGTTCGCTTTCCCTTGCACAGCCTATCACTTTCCACCTTGCGCGCCATACCTTTGCTACTACAGTTACACTCGCAAATCATGTCTCAATAGAGAATGTATCCAAGATGTTAGGTCATTCAAGCATTAGGATGACACAACATTATGCGAGAATATTAGACACATCAATTGAGAATGAGATGATGAATGTAGAAAAGAATTATGAGTAAGGCCTTATCCAAAATCCCCTGTTTTCTGCTATGGAGACAGGGGATTGTTCTATCTGCACATATTAAATAGTATAACTAAATTTACTGCTTTTGACTTATTTTCTAATGCTTTAGAAAGACCTATTTTATCCATGAAGATTACATAAAGCATTATCCAAAATAAAATTTTTTTCTGAAATTTTTTTGAAGTTTGATTGAATTATTATGAGCGCAGAATACTCCAACTGCACCTCCCCCTGCCCTTAGCAAATGGGGATGCTCCCCTGTGCTAATTACAAGTGGAGCTAATTACTCCTCCTTTGTGTCTGACAAACTTCGCAGTAGGATATTCCGCTGTACAACAATAAATCATCAAACAAATGGATAATCTAAAGTTCGTTGAAACTCTGTCTGTAGCAGAGTTCAAAGCACAGAAGAATGTGCAGAAAATTGAGGTGAAACAGAACCCTCACAATGGTAAATGCTTCTTCGTCTATGGATGTGAGGTAGGCGCAGTAAGTGAAAAGTTCCTCAAAGGGAAACTCACAAATCCTGTAATCTCGCATGTATGCTCGGCTGAAACAGGTGATATGTTCTACCTGTTGCATCAGCAGGGAGAAGGAGGTGCGCCTGTCTTGGCTACTCTCTGACTCTATAGGCAGACGAAAAGGCAAGGGGGAGAAATCTCTCTTGCCATTTTATTTCTGAAACATTTGAAACTCTAAATTTTAATACAATATGCAATTAAGAAAATCATCCAAGAAGCAAGCAAAGATAAAGCTTGCTCTTCAAGGCTGTGCAGGTAGTGGTAAAACTTACTCTGCACTACTCTTAGCCTACGGGCTATCTGGCGATTGGACTAAGATTGCAGTAATAGACAGCGAGAATAACTCTGCTGATCTATATGCACACTTAGGACAATACAATGTACTTCCACTTGAGGGAAAGTATGACCCCGAAACATACATTGATGCCATCAAGGTATGTGAAAAGGCAGGTATGGAGGTAATAATCATTGACTCTATGAGTCAGTGCTGGGATAATCTTCTTGAATATCATGCCTGTCTTCCGGGCAATTCATTCACAAATTGGCAAAAGGTTACTCCGAGAATGACATCTCTAATTCAGATGATACTCGGTGTAAACTGCCATGTAATCTCCACAATGAGATGTAAACAGGATTATGTCCTGTCGGAAAAGAACGGTAAAATGGTTCCTGAAAAAGTAGGCTTAAAGGCTGTGATGAGAGATGGAATAGATTATGAATACACAATAGTCTTTGACATCAATATGAAGCACCAAGCCTTAGCATCAAAGGACAGAACCAATCTGTTCACAGGCAAAAGTGAGTTTACAATCACTCCGACTACAGGACAGCTTATCCTTGACTGGTGTAATGACGGGGTTACACTTGAAATGATAAAAGGTGAAATATCAAAGGCTGAAACCTTAGAGCAACTGACCTCTGTCTATCAGCAGTACCCCGAATGGAACCAACAGCTTATAGCTGACTTTTCCAAAAGAAAGGCTGAACTTCTTACACCCAAAGAGGAAGTTCAACCCAAAGCCACAATCAATTATCAACCCAATTTCACAAGAATAAATCATGCAGACCGCACTATCAACTTTGCAACTACAGCCTGTCAGTAGGTTCAATAGCCTGCCGAGCAGACTGAATGACAGCTTTAGACCTCCTATTGAGGTGGAGGCTGTGGAAGTGGTGGAGGACATTATAACTCCGCAATACTCCAAAAGACTTCCTTTTATAGAGGCCAACACAAAGGAGGTTACAATCAGTCATCTTAAGGATGAATGTGTTGTGCCTGTGTTCTCAAAGGACAATGAGATAACTATATCTCACCCAGCTTTCATTGAGGCAGTATGGAGTGCCGCATCTAAGGTATTTCCAAGAGAAAGTATCGAGCAACCATCTATCCGAGTAAGCCATGTAATCAAGGGCAGAACTCCCGAAGCAATCCACAAGAATGTAAAGGAACTGCTTGATGAAGATAAAACTATCTATTATGAACGCATGATGTTCTGCTTTGAAATCCCCTCAATCTGCGAGGATATTCGTGGCAATAGGCTTAATCTCACTATAGGTGGGGTAAGAGCCTATAATCACGAAAATCTCTACTCTAAAAAGGGAATGGAGAAGTTCAAAATCTTCATCGGATTTAAGAACATGGTATGCTGTAATCTATGTGTCAGTACAGACGGCTATCAGTCTGAACTCAAATGTATGGATGTCAGAGGTCTATTCAATTCTGCCGTAGCATTGTTTCAAGATTACAATATGGCTAAACATCTGTATGAGATGGGCGGCTTGCAAGAGAGTTATATGACGGAACATCAGTTTGCTCAATTCTTGGGTAAATCACGTCTATATGGCTTTCTGCCTAAAGCTGAACAGAAGAAACTACCTCAGATGCTTATGACTGATACACAGATAGGCATGATAACACGGGCATACTATAATGATGAAAGTTTCTCTATACCACAGGGTAGTAAGGAAATCAATATGTGGAATGTCTATAATCTCCTTACTGGAGCTAACAAGTCTTCCTATATTGACAACTTCCTTGACAGGAGCCTCAATGCCACTCAACTTGTAGAGGGACTGAACAAGGCTCTCTACGGTGACAGCGAGTATTCTTGGTTTATTAAATAGGTCTATGGCTGCGAGTTTTATTAACTTAATGTTCATGGTACTTTCAATCTTACTTATCGGATTATTTGCCGATGAGAATAGGAAAGACAAGCACAAATAAACAAGATTATGGAGCCAAGATATATTATAATCATGGACTTCTCCACAGGGGAACTAATCAAAATCAGACTGACAGATAAACAGCTCTCTGCATCAGAAGAATATGAGGATTTTGGAGAGTTTCTTTCTACTCTTGAAGAAGAATATGATTTTAGACTGAAAGACTGCCTATATATGACCTGTCATTCCCTATCTGAAAGAAACCCTCTCTATTATGGTAGGAAAATTCTGTTGTTGGAAAATAAATCATCATTTGTGATTTATTGTTGGATGCTCCAATCTCTGTATTTTTACAGTCGGATTGGAGCATTTTTCTTTGTAGATAAGCCTCTTGCCCACATCTGTACTGGTGCTATGTGTCTGAAATAATGGTTTTATACAGCTGATAATAATTTGCTTATGTCCTGCAAATTAGCTAATTTTGCAACATAAATAAATTAGTAACAGCCAATGAAGTAAAACTATTATAAGGACATATCGAAAAGAGTGTTTCACTTTTTACTTGATGTATTCTGAAAAATCGCCAATTTGACAGAGCTATCCATCGCAGTAGAAAGGAAATGCTTGCATCTACACAGGTGTGGGCTTTTTCTTGTTGCATGGATACAGGTGTTTGGCGATACCTTCAGAATAGCAATAAGTATCATAAAGCCTACACCTTCTTTTTGCTGTGTCGCAAAAAGAGCCTATGGAGATATATCAGGAAAATGGTTTGTACGGACTAAAAAATGATTGTGGTGAAGTTATCATTTCTCCGCAATATAGAGAGTTTTATCCATTCTCATGTGGATTAGCTTGTGTTAGAAATAGCAACTATCAATATGCTTATATCAATATCTTTAATAAGGCTGTTGTCCCCTTTGGCAAATATATATGGGTAGATCCACAATTCAAAGGTGGATATGCCCGTGTAAAAACCAATGATAATAAGCATTGGGGAATAATAGACTCAACAGGCAAAATTGCTATCTTTCCCAATTTGGACTATATCAGACCTTTGACAGTAAAGCCATCCCCTATTAAAGGCTGGGGTGATTATATTCATGTAAGTGGAGTATACTCAGGTAAAGCTGTCGGATATATTATTGACCGAATGAGCCGTATAAATCTTCCTGTAGATTTTGGATTTGAGAATAACTTTCCAATAATAAAAACGACATAATAACAAGGTAATAAGACAATTCATAAAAAACAATCAACAATGAAAATAAAAAAGTATCTTTCGCTTTTACTGCTTACAATTGCAGTATGTGCAGGGTTCACATCATGCAGCGATGATGATAAAGATGAACCCCAAAATAGCATTAGTCAAATCATCATAGGAGAATGGGACTCTGAGGTTCTCGGAGATGCCTCAGATATCAACACAAAAGACCTCAATGTCAATGACATTCAACTCGGTTCTGTCGATTCACGCCTCGTGTTCAATTCAAACGGAAAAGGCTATGAAATTGATGAATGGGACGGTACAAGAACAGATTTCTCTTACACAATCAAGGGAGAAACCTTGCGCATGTCAGCAGGAAATATCTCTCAGACCCACAAGATTATAAAGTATAGCGACAATGTAGTTTATAGTCTTATGGAGTCAGAACAAACCATATTCAAAATGGTCAAAAGAAAGTAGTAATTCCGAATTGTCTTATTACCATGTTATTTTCACAAATATGAAATACCCAATACATTACGGTTTAGAAAAGGCAGGATTACCGCTTATTCTGACCACCGACAATCCGAAGAATTTGTGTTTTCTGATAGACACAGGTTCCACGAATGATGTAATCTTTGACTTTGTTTACCAGCATTTCAAGGATTATTTTACTCTGACTGCTGAGGTCCAAAACATCATGGGAATTGATGGCTCATTAAAAACTACAATCATCGTAAATGCAGACCTGCAATTTGATGATTTAAGGTATAAAGCTCCATTTGTTGTTCTTGAAGCCAATGATGCCATAAACCAAGTTCAGGCAGAGACAGGCATACAGATACATGGTGTCTTGGGCATACCATTTCTTATGGAGAATAAATGTCTGATAGACTTTGATAAACTGATTATTAAAGGTTAATGGAAGATGAAAACAGACAATTCTAATTTTTACAGAGATATAGAATATCAATATTTGGAACTTTTTAGAGATTGTGCCCTCTCTAAAGAGTTTTTACCAATATTCCAGAAATTTGATGAAATAATCTTTTTTCGTCGGAATATGTACTGCGTAGAGGAACCCACTAAAAAGGAAAAAGTATTTGATTATTTATCTGAGTTTTATGAAACTACAGAAGACATTGAATATTTAAGTATAAAATATCTTGTTGACGAAGAAAGCTATATTCTATACTTAATGCTTGATGGAACTAGATACTCTATTTGGATTGAGGCTAATAATAATCTAATATCCACATTGTGGATTAAAGAGATTTTTAATGATACATTGCCAAATGTAGCATCAGATATACTTAAGGCTGTTGCACAGGCGTGGGAAAGTCGCCATTGGGTGTACATTGAAAATTTCTTAGATCGATACTTCAAGTTTGAGATGTATGGTTCTGAAGAAATATTTGGGAAACATATATTAAGTAAGCGTCAATTTTTGGTTTGGATTTCAAGCAGATTTAAGAGATTTGAATATACTAAAGATGTCAAATTCGAGATAAAAGCAAAGACAGGCGGCATCCTAATATCAATCAATAATCAAAGCCGTTTTATATCTATGAAGATAGTAAATGGCAAAATAATAGAAGCAAAGGAGACTGATACTCCGCTGTTTTACTTTAATAAAATTAAACTAGTATGATTGAAGCAATTGCTATAATAGCTATTGGTGCATTGATTTTACTCTATGCTCAAAGGTTGTCTGATAAAAAGACTATCGAACAACAGGATTATAAACTTCGAAGATATGAGGGACGAACCAATGCTGAAGATGAGGCAGAAGCACATAAGTTGCAAGATTGGTATCACTTTGATAAAATTATGAGGCAGTTACGTTCAGAAGATGAATACTCTGAATTTGAGCCGGAAGAAATCATTAAAGAACGAGCAAAAGCCAAGTTCCGTCAAATATATGGATATGAATACATGGAATAACAATACTTCGTCATATACTGAACTTGTGCATATCGGAGGTGTCGGATTTATGTTTGAGGTTAATAAATCTCTCAAACATAATCTAATAAGTCCTGATGTACTTGCTTTCTTTGATGGAGTCCTAGAAAGTGAAGAAGTAACCGAAGAATGTGCTTTCCCATTACCAATATCCAACACAAATCTACTCCAATCTATATTTCAATACGTTGGAGATGATTGGGTAATTTGCTCAGATGGAATATTTAGAAAATGCCAAAAGGTTAAGTGTCAGATTGAATTTAATTCAAATACTCTCATTACAGTATTCTATATAGATAAGGCATTAGCTAATGAGAAGATTGCAGGTATTATTTCATTATAAATGACTGATTCATGTTCAATAATAAAAAGTATCTCCATATTACTAGTTCAACATCTTCTGCCGGGTTATTAAAAGTTGCACTAAACAAAGGAGTACAGATGGCTTATGCCGAGTTAAATTTAGCAACTGGGTGTCTTCCTAAAAATCTATCTAAAGAGGAGTATATACGCTGCAAACAGCATGAATTATGGGATTTTGGAGATGGAGCAAGTTTTAATCTCTTTGGGACAGACCTATCTAAATATGACGGCATAGTAGTTTGGCATTCTATTGATGTAGAAAGTATGCTTGTGCTTAGTATGATAGCATCATGCTACGAAGGAAAAATATATCATATTGATGTGTCAAAGTCATTCAAAAATCAGAGGTGCGGAGACCTTATAGGGGAACAATTATTATCATGCTTAAATTCATGTAGAGAGTTGTCTTCTAGGCAGAAAACCGCATTAAAACGAAAATATGATGAGTTGCCCCATGATAGAGCCTGTATTAAAAAATATGTCCGTCATAACTTTGAAATTGTAGATAAAGAAGTCCTAAAGAAGAAGCTGCTCCGATATGTGAAAACTAAACCTCAAGGTTGGCTTATTCCATCCTCTTATGCAATTGCCAAATCAAGATTGGGAGAATGCTACTATCCTCTCTTTTGGGATTGCTTGACTTTGGAACTTATCTGCGATAGGAGGGCTATAATTTCGGAAATGTTGTTTGAACCAAAGAAAGGGTGTGAATATCCTTTGGGATGTTGTTTTACAAACTCTTATCTTTATAATGGCTTTGACCTTAGAAAATTATACTCTTTCAAATATTTCAAAGTAAAATAACCGGCTCGAAACAGACTGAACATTTAGGATAAAATGAGATGAGAAAGATATTCCTCAAGTTATTACAAGTAGAAAACTTGTATCTCAAATCCATATTGACCGTTATTGCAATAGCTTTGATTGTTATTGCAGTTGAATTAAATAATGGTTTCTCAGATTTATTTCATGTCTTATGGAAAATATACCAAGCAGTTTGAATTATATTATTGGGACAATAGCAGTAATAGGCAGTACATTAACCTCCCTATTTATTCCCTTTTTTATTGGTACATTCATTGGTGAAAAGGTTAATCCAACATTACACCATTATGAATGTACCTGTGATTGTCCTCCAGTTCTTACTGAATTTCAAGCATTGATTTTGGCTACGACTTATATGATATTACTTTCCATTGTATTATATTATTTCTTGAGATCATTAGATTTATCAAGATGCAAGAGAAGGATATGGTGGATTGTGTTATTTCTACTCAATGGAACCTCATGTTTCATTGCTATGAATATACTAAGTACAGAGGTCAGCGGGTAACTAATATTCTAATTAAACAGATTAAGAAATGGACGAAGATGCACCGAGCTTTGTTGTGGCTCTAATTATAAATAACGTGAGTTCGAAATAAAATCAAAAAATAGCAAGTTGTCCGTCATTGACAAACTTTACGTCAATGGCGGGCTTCTTTTCAAAAAAGCAGTATGCCGCGATAGCCGACAAGGAGTTGGCT
>OJIX01000230.1_pt1 | contig 33736 bp, 27 predicted proteins | sample 1595981 | NCBI WGS metagenome assembly OJIX01 (sample SAMEA4350138, study PRJEB24818) | metagenome | biome: human; feature: gut; material: faeces | place: Denmark | collected 2013-09 | reverse complement strand
GCTTATCGAGTAAATCGGTGAAAGTACCGTGCGTCAGCGCGCCCGTCGGCCCGTCCAGCGACAGTAAACGACAGCTACTGCGTTCAGGCATGGGATAGTGGGCAATCAGGGATTCGGGCAATTCAAAAGAGAAATCGGTAACGCGCATGACACTGACTCAGACTAAAATAAGAGGCGGGTAGTCTAGTGCCGGGGCGCTCTCCCTGCAACCTTTACCCCCCTTTGGATAGAATATAATCGATGAATTTTTTAGCTCACCTGCATTTAGCCCATCTCGCGGAAAGCTCGCTTTCCGGCAATTTACTGGCTGATTTCGTACGCGGAAATCCTGAAGAAAGTTTTCCGCCCGACGTCGTGGCTGGTATTCATATGCATCGGCGAATCGACGTATTAACCGACAATCTGCCGGAAGTCCGCGAAGCGCGGGAGTGGTTTCGTAATGAAACGCGCCGTGTCGCGCCTATTACGCTGGATGTGATGTGGGATCACTTTCTGTCCCGCCACTGGTCGCAGCTGTCGCCCGATTTTCCGCTACAGGAATTTACCTGTTATGCCCGGGAGCAAGTGATGACTATTCTTCCAGACTCACCGCCACGCTTTATCAATCTGAACAACTACTTATGGTCAGAGCAGTGGTTGGTGCGCTATCGCGATATGGATTTCATCCAGAGCGTGTTAAACGGCATGGCAAGCCGTCGCCCACGTCTGGATGCCCTGCGTGACTCCTGGTACGATTTAGACGCCCATTACGATGCTCTCGAAACCCGCTTCTGGCAGTTTTATCCGCGGATGATGGAGCAGGCGTCACGCAAGGCGTTATAAGACGTTAATTCATCCACACCGTAGCCGAAATGGCAGGCAAAGCCAGAATCCCGTCCGTCAGTTGCCCGTGACCTTCTTTGCGTTGCCATTGCGCGACATTAAGCAACGGCGACGCGGGTAGCACCACTTCACAGGCTTCGCCACGGTTGATTGCCACCAGTACACGCTGCTGATTCAGCATGCGGACAAATACCACCACGTTATCTTCCGCATACAGCACCTGACAGCCGCCACGACGCAGCGCCTGACTTTTCTTACGCAGCGCAATCATTCGCTGGTACAGCGCGAATAACGCCGAATCCTGCTTTTCCACCTGCCAGGGGAACGGCTTACGGCAAAACGGATCGTTTTTGCCATCCAGTCCCACTTCATCACCGTAATAAATGCACGGTACACCAGGCCAGGTGAACAGCCAGACCACCGCCAGGGGCAGGCGCGCAACATCCCGACCGAGCAGCGTTTTAAATCGCGCAGTATCGTGGCTGTCGAGCTGATTAAACATACGTAATTGTTGTTGATGAGAAAGCCCTGCGCGGTAATTATCCATCCAGGCCATACAGGTTTGGGCGTCAATTTGCTGCGGATCGTAAGAGATATCGGTGTTGGCAAGAAATCCCCACAACGGGAATGTGAAGCCGCGATAGTTCATGGCGGCATCTTCCACATCGGCCTGTAACCATTGCCGTGCATCGCCAAAATGTTCGCCGACAATATACGCATCCGGCTGGGTTTCTTTCGCCGCTTCGGTGATCCCGGCAACGTGCTGCAAATTATTGCGCGACCCACCCGCTTCCCCCAGCATATGCACCACATCCAGCCGCCAGCCATCCATATTCCACGGCGCTTTCAGCCAGTGGCGGACAATACTGTCTTCCCCGCGATAAATTTCATTCACCAGACTTTCCGACTGATAATCCAGCTTCGGCAAGCTGGCATAGCCCAGCCAGTCGAGCGCCGTGCCATCATCACTAAACGAGTACCAGTCACGCCAGGGTGATTCGGGGTTGTGACAAGCTCCCCCCGTGCCACGATTGTGCCTGTCAAACCAGGCATGGGAATCGCCACTGTGGTTAAACACGCCGTCCAGCACCAGTCGCATTCCCAGCTGCTGCGTATTGTGTCGCAAACGCAGCAACGCCCCATCACCGCCAAACTGCGGATCGACATGGCGATAATCCTCGGTATCGTATTTATGCACGCTGGGAGCTTTAAACACCGGATTGAGATACAGCGCCGTCACGCCAAGTTTTTTCAGATACGGCAGTTTTTCGCTTATCCCGTCCAGATCGCCGCCATAGAACGTTGATCCGCCAGCCTGCGCCGTGACCGGTTCATCCCAGTCACGCAATATGATCTCTTGTCCGGCTGCGTGATGGTAATAGACATGATCCTGTTCAGCTTCACGGGGAAGATTACGGGCGAAACGATCAGGGAAGATCTGATAAAAAATCTGATCCGCAGCCCATTGTGGGCCGATATCCGGTACATCAATGGCAAACTGCTCCAGTCGTGCTGGCGGCATTCGGCTGAAGCCTTGCGGTGTAAACCAACGCTGGCGATCGTGCCACAGCAATTTGAAACTATAACGCCGCCGAGGTTGTCCGCTGGAGAGATCGATCGCCGCCCGCCATGCGGTGACGCCAGGCTGCGGCTGACTGCGCTGCTTATGCATCGGTACTGACATTTCTTCGTTATCGTGTTCTGTACGCAGCATAATGCACTGCGGTGGGTCTTCGCCCGTCAGCCACAGTGTAATGAGCAGTTGATCTTTGCTTTGTTTAACAAATGGGGGCACCGGCAGATGCCATGCATTTAACATCATAATTCCCCTGTGATAAAAATCTGATCACCTTGCCATAGCCTAATGCAGGATCACTCATCATCTGAAGGATATTTGGGGGAGGAGGACGGGGGCGGATAACTTTCGGAATAGCCGGATCAGGATTTCCTCCTGAACCGGCTTACAGAACGCAAGGATTACTGGTTTTCAGCCAGCTGACGATCGTGGCGGCGCTTAAACATCCAGCCAATCAACAGCACAACAATCCACGCGAAACCAACATACAGCGAGATACGCGTATCAGGGTGATAACCAATCAACCCGATAATAAAGAGCAGGAAAATCAAACCGCCGATGGTGGTTGCGACCCCACCCGGCACTTTAAATTTCAGCGCCTTAACTTCTTCTGGCGGCAAACGGCGACGGAAGGCGATTTGCGACAGCAGGATCATAATCCACACCCACACCGTGGCGAAGGTTGCCAGCGAAGCGATCACCAGGAAGACGTTTTCCGGCATGATGTAGTTCAGATACACCGCAAACAGCAGCGCGGTAGTCATCACCAGCACCGTAACCCACGGAATACCACGACGCGAGGTTTTGCTGAAAATTTTTGGCGCGCTGCCCTGCTCTGCCATACCGTGGAGCATACGGCCTACACCAAATACGTCACTGTTAATTGCCGACAGCGAAGCGGTCAGCACAACAAAGTTAAGAATGCTGGCGGCAAAGGTAATGCCCATATGCTGGAACGTCAGCACAAACGGGCTACCGGCAGTGCCAACCTGATTCCACGGGTAGATAGACATAATGACGAACAGCGTACCGACGTAGAACACCAGAATACGCATCGGCACGGAGTTAATCGCACGCGGAATCGATTTCTCAGGATCTTTCGCTTCACCGGCGGTAATCCCGATAATTTCGATCCCACCGTAAGCAAACATCACCATTTGCAACGACATCACCATACCAAGCCAGCCGTTACTGAAGAAGCCGCCGTTGCTCCACAGGTTATGAATACCGGTCGGTTGCCCGCCGTTGCCAATCCCCCAGATGATGATGCCGAAACCGGCGACAATCATGATGATGATAGTGGCGACTTTAAAGAACGAGAACCAGAACTCCAGCTCACCGAATACCTTCACGCTCATCAGGTTTACGGCGCAAATGATCAGCACCACACTCAGTACCCAAATCCAGTGCGGCACCGTCGGGAACCAGACACCCATATAGATACCAAAAGCGGTCACATCGGCGATGGCGACAATAAGGATTTCAAAGCAGTAGGTCCAGCCGGTAATGTAACCTGCCAGCGGGCCGAGGTTTTCCTGCGCATAACGCGAGAAAGAGCTGGCTGCCGGGTTATGTACCGACATTTCCCCCAGCGCACGCATAATGATATACGCCGCGATACCACCGATAATATAGGCCAACAACACGCTTGGACCGGCCATTTTGATGGCATCTGCCGAACCGTAAAACAGCCCGGTGCCAATTGCTGAACCCAGTGCCATAAAGCGTATGTGTCGGGTACTTAGCCCACGCTTTAGCTTGTTCTTACTTTCCATCAATTCCTAACCCATCAACACAATAAAAAACCACGGGGCATCGCAGCCCCGTGGTTAAAACAAATGTTCAGTGATTTAGTGAGCGCTGGAGGTCACCTGACGACCTGCCGCGCGATCCCAGATAATGGCCAGAACCACCATCACCACTGTTGGCATTAACCACGCCAGACCTTGTTCGGCCAGCGGTAAACGCTGCGCCCAGGACGGTAAGATATCGCTGAATGCAGATGCCTTGATCCCGTCGAGAATACCAAAAAGCAGGCTGATAAACATCGGCGGAGCAATCACGCGGGACGAATTATGCCACCATGAGCGTGTAAAACTTAATACAACCAGTGCGATACACGGCGGATAAATGGCGGTCAACACCGGTACAGAGATCTGAATCAGCTGGCTCAAGCCGAGGTTAGACACCACCATCGAGAAGCCGCCGAGGATAAACACCAGCGTACGATAAGAGAGCGGTACGTACTGGGCGAAGAATTCTGCACAAGCACAGGTCAGGCCAACCGCCGTGACCAGGCAGGCGATGAAGATTAACGCCGCCAGCAGGAAGCTACCGCCGCCACCAAAGGTATGCTGAACGTAAGCATGCAGGATCGCCGCACCGTTTGCAGACTGATCGACCAGCGACGCGCTGTCTGAACCCAGACGGAACAGCGCCAGGTACAGCAGAGTCAGACCAACACCCGCCATCAGGCCAGCCCAGACGGTATAACGGGTCAGCAGACGCGCTTCGGTAACGCCACGAGAACGCGCCGCGTTAACAATAACGATACCAAACACCATTGCGCCCAGCGTATCCATGGTCAGATAGCCGTTGACGAAGCCGTTAGAAAACGCAGCGTTTTGATAAGCCTCAGTCGCCGTGCTGATAGAACCCGCCGGCCAGATAATTGCGGCAACAGACAGGATGACCAGCGCGATAATTTTCAGCGGCGCAAGGAAGTTGCCCACGGTATCCAGCAGCTTGCCCGGATAGAGCGAAACCAGAATAACGATAGCGAAATAGACCAGGCTGTAAATAAACAGCGGCAGCGCGGAATCACCCGTCAGCGGCGCAATGCCCACTTCAAAAGAAACGGTAGCTGTACGCGGCGTAGCGAAAAGCGGCCCCACCGCCAGGTAACAAACTGTTGCCAGCAGTACGCCAGCGACTTTACCAATTGGCGTGCTGAGACTGTCAACACCGCCGCCAACTTTTGCCAGCGCCACTACCGTTAATACCGGTAGGCCAACGGCAGTAATGAGGAAGCCGAATGCCGCAGTCCAGACGTGTTCGCCTGCCTGCAAGCCGACCATTGGAGGGAAAATAATGTTACCTGCGCCGACGAACAACGCAAATGTCATAAAGCCCAGAGCGATGATATCGCGCGATCTTAATTGATGGGTCATAAATCATACTGCCTGTGGATGTGGTGTTGTAACGTTAAATTTTTGTGCCAATCCCTGGGGATGATACAGCGGTATATTTAAACAATTTTAGCGGGAAATACTCCCAACCAGGCGCGGCGAAGAATAGTTTTTCGATTTACCGCGTAAATGCAGTCAGTATGACAGCACCTGAAGCGCAATTTAAACGCTTATAACGTTTTAAAGCAAGAAGGGATCTAAAAACCAGAGGTATATAGCGATAAGAAATCACCAACCAGTATAAAACACTATTTCAATGAAAAAGACATGGCTAATCATGCGAACAAAAAATCACCAACCATTGTAAAATCTAACGCCCGTATTTCGACTGCAAAGAAAATAAGCCAGCATCGGCTGGCTTATGGCAATAAAAGATGACAAAGGCGAATTAATCGCTGTTTTTGGCAATTAAACGTTCCGGGATAACAAAACTGAAACGTGTACCTTTTCCTACTGTACTCTCAATATTCAGGCGACTTTCGTGATGATTCACCGCATGTTTCACGATCGCTAACCCTAATCCGCTACCACCGGTTTGCCGGGAACGCGCTTTATCAACGCGATAAAAACGCTCGGTCAGGCGCGGAATATGCTCCGGTGCAATGCCCGGTCCGTTATCTTCAACACTAAATTCGGCACCGTGCGGCACTCGCTGCCAGCGTACGGTGATATGCGTGCCTTCCGGCGTATGATTCACGGCGTTATAGACCAGGTTCGAAATCGCACTGCGTAGCTGATCTTCATTGCCTGACACCTTGAGGCCGTTATCTATCTCAAAGGTAAATGTCTGTTTTTTCTGACTCAGAGTCTGAGCCTCGCGCTCAACGACGCGCAGCATCATCGGCACATCAACCTTTTCATTGAGCAAATGCGTCGGTGCGGCTTCTATTTTCGACAGCGTCAGCAATTGCTTCACCAACCCTTCCATCCGCTGGGTCTGCTCGCGCATGGTGTGCAACGCTTTTTCACGTACCGCGCCTTCCAGCGGTTGCTCATCCATCATCTCCAGGTAACCCTGTAACACGGTCAATGGCGTACGTAACTCATGGCTCACGTTGGCAAAAAAGTTACGCCGCGCCCCTTCCAGTTGATGCATTTGCGTGACATCTCGCGCCACCATCAGCAACTGTTTGTGGGTATAAGGCATGACGCGAATCTCCAGATGCCGCCCGGTGTTGAGCACCAGATTGAGCGGGCGAGAGAAATCACGCGTTTTCAGATATTGCGTAAACTCCGGGTAACGCAGCAAGTTAAGGATGTTCTGCCCGTTATCTTCCGGCCAGCGCAAGCCAAGAATCTGTTGCGCCAGACCGTTGCACCAGAAAATACCGCCCTCTTCCGTGGTCAGCACCACCGCGTCGGGCAGCGACTCCGCGCCGCTACGAAAGCGTTTAATCAGATTGCCCAGTTCACGGCGGCGTTTTTTATTTCGCAGCTGCATCTGGTGTAAGCCGTATAGTAGCGGTTCCCAGCTACCACGCCCCGGTGGCGGGGTCATACTACGATCCACCCACAGCCACCATGAAAGGCGCAATAAATTCCAGAAATGCCAGATAAGCAGTCCTGTTACCGATGCCAGCAAAAACCAGGGCAGGTAACCAAAAAATGCACCCAGGATGAAAGCCGGGAGGCAGCAAAGTAGCAGCTCCAGCACCAGCCTTTTCCACGACAGCCGTTCCAGCACGTAAGATACTCCAGTTAAGAAATCATAAGCCCTGCTCTACGTCCGATGAGCAAGGCCTTAAAAGCGGGTTGAAAAACGATACCCTGTACCGCGCACGGTCTGCACCATGCGGTCATGCCCGCCGGGCTCCAGTGCTTTACGCAGGCGACGAATGTGGACATCGACCGTACGATCTTCCACATACACGTTGGTTCCCCAGACGTGGTTTAACAGCTGCTCGCGGCTGTACACGCGCTCAGGATGCGTCATAAAAAAGTGCAGCAGTTTAAATTCTGTCGGCCCCATCTCCAGCGGTTCTTCGCCCGCCATCACCCGGTGAGATGTCGGGTCCAGACTTAGCCCCTGCATCTCGATCACCTCTTCCACCGCCATTGGCGAAATACGGCGCATTACCGCTTTGATTCGCGCCACCAGCTCCTTCGGAGAAAACGGCTTGGTGATATAGTCATCCGCACCGGTTTCAAGGCCGCGCACGCGATCTTCTTCTTCCCCTCTGGCGGTCAACATCACCACTGGAATATCCCGGGTCATCGACTCGCGCTTGAGGTGTTTGATGAACTGGATACCGGAGCCGCCAGGTAACATCCAGTCGAGGAGAATTAAATCCGGCCAGGGTTCATTCAGTTGATTCACAGCACTGTCATAATCTTCCGCTTCGACCGGCTGAAAGCCATTTTGTTCGAGCACGAAGCAGACCATTTCGCGAATTGGAGCTTCATCTTCTACGACCAGAATACGTCTCGCCATGATTTGCCCTGTTGTAATAAATAGGTTGCGATCATTAATGCGACGTCATTATGCGTCAGATTTATGACAGATTTATGAAAAGCTCGTCGCACATCCTTTCAGGTTATTGATTTCCGTGGCACAGAAAAAAGCAAATGGCACATCTGTTTGGGTATAATCGCGCCCATGCTTTTTCGCCAGGGAACCGTTATGCGCATCCTTCACACCTCAGACTGGCATCTCGGCCAGAACTTCTACAGTAAAAGCCGCGAAGCTGAACATCAGGCTTTTCTTGACTGGCTGCTGGAGACAGCACAAGCCCATCAGGTGGATGCGATTATTGTTGCCGGTGATGTTTTCGATACCGGCTCGCCGCCCAGTTACGCCCGCACGTTATACAACCGTTTTGTTGTCAATTTACAGCAAACTGGCTGTCATCTGGTGGTACTGGCAGGAAACCATGACTCGGTCGCCACGCTGAATGAATCGCGCGATATCATGGCGTTCCTCAATACTACCGTGGTCGCCAGCGCCGGACATGCGCCGCAAATATTGCCCCGTCGCGACGGGACGCCAGGCGCAGTGCTGTGTCCCATACCTTTTTTACGCCCGCGTGACATTATTACCAGCCAGGCGGGGCTTAACGGTATTGAAAAACAGCAGCATTTGCTGGCGGCTATTACTGATTATTATCAACAACATTATGCCGATGCCTGCAAACTGCGCGGCGATCAGCCTCTGCCCATCATCACCACTGGACATTTAACGACCGTGGGTGCCAGTAAAAGTGACGCCGTGCGTGACATTTATATTGGCACGCTGGACGCGTTTCCGGCACAAAACTTTCCACCAGCCGACTACATCGCGCTCGGGCATATTCACCGCGCGCAGATTATTGGCGGCATGGAACATGTTCGCTATTGCGGTTCCCCCATACCACTGAGTTTTGATGAATGCGGTAAGAGTAAATATGTCCATCTGGTGACATTTTCAAACGGCAAATTAGAGAGCGTGGAAAACCTGAACGTACCGGTAACGCAACCCATGGCGGTGCTGAAAGGCGATCTGGCGTCGATTACCGCACAGCTGGAACAGTGGCGCGATGTATCACAGGAGCCGCCTGTCTGGCTGGATATCGAAATCACTACTGATGAGTATCTGCATGATATTCAGCGCAAAATCCAGGCATTAACCGAATCATTGCCTGTCGAAGTATTGCTGGTACGCCGGAGTCGTGAACAGCGCGAGCGTGTGTTAGCCAGCCAACAGCGTGAAACCCTCAGCGAACTCAGCGTCGAAGAGGTGTTCAATCGCCGTCTGGCACTGGAAGAACTGGATGAATCACAGCAGCAACGTCTGCAGCATCTTTTCGCCACGACGTTGCATAGCCTCGCCGGAGAACACGAAGCATGAAAATTCTCAGCCTGCGCCTGAAAAACCTGAACTCATTAAAAGGCGAATGGAAGATTGATTTCACCCGCGAGCCGTTCGCCAGCAACGGGCTGTTTGCTATTACCGGCCCAACCGGTGCGGGGAAAACCACCCTGCTGGACGCCATTTGTCTGGCGCTGTATCACGAAACCCCGCGCCTCTCTAACGTTTCACAATCGCAAAATGATCTCATGACCCGCGATACCGCCGAATGTCTGGCGGAAGTGGAGTTTGAAGTCAAAGGTGAAGCGTATCGCGCGTTCTGGAGCCAGAATCGGGCGCGTAACCAGCCGGACGGTAATTTGCAGGTGCCACGCGTAGAGCTGGCGCGCTGTGCAGACGGCAAAATTCTCGCCGACAAAGTGAAAGATAAGCTGGAACTGACGGCGACGTTAACCGGACTGGATTACGGGCGCTTCACCCGTTCGATGCTGCTTTCGCAGGGGCAATTTGCTGCCTTCCTGAATGCCAAACCCAAAGAACGCGCAGAATTGCTCGAGGAGTTAACCGGCACTGAAATCTACGGGCAAATCTCGGCGATGGTTTTTGAGCAGCACAAATCGGCCCGCACAGAGCTGGAGAAGCTGCAAGCGCAGGCCAGCGGCGTCGCGTTGCTCACGCCGGAACAAGTGCAATCGCTGACAGCGAGTTTGCAGGTACTTACTGACGAAGAAAAACAGTTAATTACCGCGCAGCAGCAAGAACAACAATCGCTAAACTGGTTAACGCGTCTGGACGAATTGCAGCAAGAAGCCAGCCGCCGTCAACAGGCCTTGCAACAGGCATTAGCCGAAGAAGAAAAAGCGCAACCTCAACTGGCGGCGCTCAGTCTGGCACAACCGGCACGAAATCTTCGTCCGCACTGGGAACGCATCGCAGAACACAGCACGGCGCTGGCGCATACTCGCCAGCAGATTGAAGAAGTAAATACTCGCTTACAGAGCACAATGGCGCTTCGTGCGAGCATTCGCCACCACGCGGCGAAGCAGTCAGCAGAATTACAGCAGCAGCAACAAAGCCTGAATGCCTGGTTACAGGAACACGACCGCTTCCGTCAGTGGAACAACGAACTGGCGGGTTGGCGTGCACAGTTCTCCCAACAAACCAGCGATCGCGAGCATCTGCGGCAATGGCAGCAACAGTTAACTCATGCTGAGCAAAAACTTAATGCGCTTGCGGCGATCACGTTGACGTTAACCGCCGATGAAGTTGCTAGCGCCCTGGCGCAACATGCTGAGCAACGCCCACTGCGTCAGCGCCTGGTCGCACTGCATGGGCAGATTGTTCCCCAACAAAAACGTCTGGCTCAGTTACAGGTCGCTATCCAGAATGTCACTCTGGAACAGACGCAACGTAATGCCGCACTTAACGAAATGCGCCATCGTTATAAAGAAAAAACGCAACAACTTGCCGATGTGAAAACCATTTGCGAGCAGGAAGCGCGCATTAAAACGCTGGAAGCTCAACGTGCACAGTTACAGGCGGGTCAGCCTTGCCCACTTTGTGGTTCCAGCAGCCACCCGGCGGTCGAGGCGTATCAGGCGCTGGAACCGGGCGTTAATCAGGCCCGGCTATTAACGCTGGAAAAAGAAGTGAAAAAGCTCGGCGAAGAAGGTGCGGCGCTACGTGGGCAACTGGATGCATTAACGAAGCAGCTTCAGCGCGATGAAAACGAAACGCAAAGCCTCCGACAAGATGAGCAAGCACTTACTCAACAATGGCAAGCCGTCACGGCCAGCCTCAATATCACCCTGCAGCCACAGGACGATATTCAACCGTGGCTAGATGCACAAGATGAGCACGAACGCCAGCTGCGGTTACTCAGCCAACGGCATGAATTACAAGGGCAGATTGCCGCGCATAATCAGCAAATTATCCAGTATCAACAGCAAATTGAACAACGCCAGCAGCAACTCTTAACGGCATTGGCGGGTTATGCGCTGACATTGCCACAGGAAGATGAAGAAGAGAGCTGGTTGGCGACGCGTCAGCAAGAAGCGCAGAGCTGGCAGCAACGCCAGAACGAATTAACCACGCTGCAAAACCGTATGCAGCAGCTGACGCCGATTCTGGAAACGTTGCCGCAAAGTGATGAACTCCCGCACAGCGAAGAAACTGTGGCGCTGGAAAACTGGCGGCAGGTTCATGAACAATGTCTCGCATTACACAGCCAGCAGCAGACGTTACAGCAACAGGATGTTCTGGCGGCGCAAAGTCTGCAAAAAGCCCAGGCGCAGTTTGACACCGCGCTACAGGCGAGCGTCTTTGACGATCAGCAGGCGTTCCTTGCGGCGCTAATGGATGAACAAACACTAACGCAGCTGGAACAGCTCAAGCAGAATCTGGAAAACCAGCGCCGTCAGGCGCAAACGCTGGTCACTCAGACAGCAGAAACGCTGACACAGCATCAGCAACACCGACCTGGCGGGTTGTCTCTCACTGTGACGGTGGAGCAGATTCAGCAAGAGTTAGCGCAAACTCACCAAAAGTTGCGTGAAAACACCACGAGTCAAGGCGAGATTCGCCAGCAGCTGAAGCAGGATGCAGATAACCGTCAGCAACAACAAACCTTAATGCAGCAAATTGCTCAAATGACGCAGCAGGTTGAGGACTGGGGATATCTGAATTCGCTAATAGGTTCCAAAGAGGGCGATAAATTCCGCAAATTTGCCCAAGGGCTGACGCTGGATAATTTAGTCCATCTCGCTAATCAGCAACTTACCCGGCTGCACGGGCGCTATCTGTTACAGCGCAAAGCCAGCGAGGCGCTGGAAGTTGAGGTTGTTGATACCTGGCAGGCTGATGCGGTACGCGATACCCGTACCCTTTCCGGCGGCGAAAGTTTCCTCGTCAGTCTGGCGCTGGCACTGGCGCTTTCAGATCTGGTCAGCCATAAAACGCGTATTGACTCGCTGTTCCTTGATGAAGGTTTTGGCACACTGGATAGCGAAACGCTGGATACCGCCCTTGATGCGCTGGATGCCCTGAATGCCAGTGGCAAAACCATCGGTGTGATTAGCCACGTTGAAGCGATGAAAGAGCGTATTCCGGTGCAGATCAAAGTGAAGAAGATCAATGGACTGGGCTACAGCAAACTGGAAAGTGCGTTTGCAGTGAAATAACTATTCAGCAGGATAATGAATACAGAGGGGCGAATTATCTCTTGGCCTCGCTGGTCGTTATCCTGCAAGCTATCACTTTATTGGCTACGGTGATTGGTAGCCGTTCTGGTGGTTGTGATGGTGGTATGAAAAAAGTTATTTTATCTTTGGCTCTGGGCACGTTTGGTTTGGGGATGGCCGAATTTGGCATTATGGGCGTGCTCACGGAGCTGGCGCATAACGTAGGAATTTCGATTCCTGCCGCCGGGCATATGATCTCGTATTATGCGCTGGGGGTGGTGGTCGGTGCGCCTATAATCGCGCTTTTTTCCAGCCGCTACTCACTCAAACATATCTTGTTGTTTCTGGTGGCGTTGTGCGTCATTGGCAACGCCATGTTCACGCTCTCTTCGTCTTACCTGATGCTCGCCATTGGTCGGCTGGTTTCCGGCTTTCCGCATGGTGCATTTTTTGGCGTCGGCGCGATCGTGTTATCAAAAATTATCAAACCCGGCAAAGTCACCGCCGCCGTGGCAGGGATGGTTTCCGGGATGACAGTCGCCAATTTGCTGGGCATTCCACTGGGAACGTATTTAAGTCAGGAATTTAGTTGGCGTTACACCTTTTTGTTGATCGCTGTTTTTAATATTGCGGTGATGGCATCGGTCTATTTTTGGGTGCCGGATATTCGCGACGAGGCGAAAGGAAAACTACGCGAACAATTTCACTTTTTACGCAGCCCTGCCCCGTGGTTAATTTTCGCCGCTACGATGTTTGGCAACGCAGGTGTGTTTGCCTGGTTCAGCTACGTAAAGCCATACATGATGTTTATTTCCGGTTTTTCGGAAACGGCGATGACCTTTATTATGATGTTAGTTGGGCTAGGGATGGTGCTGGGGAATATGCTAAGTGGCAGGATTTCAGGACGTTATTCACCACTGCGCATTGCAGCAGTGACTGACTTTATCATTGTACTGGCACTGCTGATGCTCTTTTTCTTCGGCGGTATGAAAACAACGTCGCTTATTTTTGCTTTTATTTGTTGCGCGGGATTATTTGCCCTATCAGCACCTCTACAAATATTATTACTGCAAAATGCCAAAGGCGGAGAGTTATTAGGTGCCGCAGGTGGGCAAATAGCGTTTAACCTCGGTAGCGCCGTCGGCGCATATTGCGGTGGTATGATGCTGACGCTGGGGCTGGCATATAATTACGTGGCGCTGCCCGCCGCCCTGCTTTCGTTTGCTGCGATGTCGTCGTTGCTGCTGTATGGTCGCTATAAGCGCCAGCAAGCGGCGGATAGTTCGGTGCTGGCGAAACCACTGGGGTAGATAGCAGTCGCAGTGCGCATCGCTTGTTGCCGGATGCGGCGTGAACGCCTTATCCGGCCTACGGGACTGTTCATTTTGTAGGCCTGATAAGACACGCCAGTGTCGCATCAGGCATCGGAGCACTGGGGGGTTGCCGCCACTGTGCGCGTTATTTGTTGCCGGATGCGGCGCGAGCGCCTTATCCGGCCTACCGGACGGCTCACTTTGTAGGCCTGATAAGACGCGGCAAGCGTCGCATCAGGCATGATACGCCAATTGCCTGGTTTTTTTACTCTTGTGGCCATAACCATGCAGCGCCGCGTACGCCGCTCGAATCACCATGTTTCGCCTTGCGTACCGGCGTTTCACATTCTCCGCCGAAGACAAATTGTTTAATCAACTGTGGAACCGTTTGATATAAACGGTCTACATTGCTCATTCCGCCGCCCAGGACAATCACATCCGGATCGAGAATATTCACGACATGTGCCAGCGATTTTGCCAGCCGCAGCTCGTAGCGACGCAATGCCAGTTCCGCTACCGGATCGCTTTCTTCTACCAGGCGGATAATTTCACTGCCTTTCAGCGCATGTCCGCTCAAACGACGATAATCCGTCGCGAATCCCGTGCCTGAAATAAAGGTTTCAATACAACCTTGTTTACCGCAATAACAAGGGACTTCCTCGCGATAACGCAGTTCGTCTTCGTCCATCCACGGTAGCGGATTGTGTCCCCACTCGCCTGCCGTGCCATTGCCGCCGATATGCGCCCGCCCATTGAATGCCACGCCCGCGCCGCATCCCGTGCCGATAATCACGGCAAAAACCGTCTGCGCTCCCGCCGCCGCGCCATCTACCGCTTCTGAAACCGCCAGACAGTTGGCGTCATTTGCCAGCCGCACTTCCCGCTGCAACCGCGCGCTTAAGTCTTTATCGAATGGCTGACCGTTGAGCCAGGTTGAATTGGCATTCTTCACCACGCCGGTGTAGGGCGAAATCGAACCTGGAATGCCCATACCTACCGTTCCGCGCTGCCCTGTTGCCTGCTCCGCCATATCAACCAACGTGGCGATCGTTTCAATAGTCTGCCGGTAATCATCACGCGGCGTGGGCAGACGATGGCGGTACAACTGCTCCCCTGCATCGCCCAATGCAATCACTTCAGTTTTGGTGCCGCCTAAATCGATACCTATACGCACGGTACTCTCCTTATTTTTTTCAATATCAATAGCGTAGAGACGGACAACCGGATTGGCAATGCAAGGCCGCCGACAATTCGTTATCATGCCCGCTAAATTTAACGACAAGGCCGTGGAAATTATCATGCTGTGGTTCAAAAATTTAATGGTTTACCGTCTTAGCCGCGAGATTTCGCTGCGTGCAGAAGAGATGGAAAAACAGCTAGCCTCGATGGCATTTACCCCATGCGGCAGCCAGGACATGGCGAAGATGGGCTGGGTACCTCCGATGGGATCGCACAGCGATGCGTTAACGCACGTTGCCAATGGTCAAATTGTTATCTGTGCGCGCAAAGAAGAAAAAATCCTCCCGTCCCCGGTGATTAAACAGGCGCTGGAAGCGAAAATCGCCAAACTGGAAGCGGAACAGGCGCGTAAGCTGAAGAAAACCGAAAAAGATTCGCTGAAAGACGAAGTGCTGCACTCTCTGCTGCCGCGTGCTTTCAGCCGTTTTAGCCAGACAATGATGTGGATCGACACGGTTAACGGTTTGATTATGGTGGACTGCGCCAGCGCCAAAAAAGCGGAAGATACGCTGGCACTGCTGCGTAAAAGCCTGGGGTCGTTACCGGTTGTACCATTGAGCATGGAAAACCCGATTGAACTGACGCTGACCGAATGGGTACGTTCCGGCAGCACGGCACAGGGCTTCCAGCTGCTTGATGAAGCCGAGCTGAAATCGTTGCTGGAAGATGGCGGCGTGATCCGCGCGAAGAAACAAGATCTGACCAGCGAAGAGATCACCAACCACATTGAAGCCGGAAAAGTGGTGACTAAACTGGCGCTCGACTGGCAGCAACGCATTCAGTTTGTGATATGCGACGATGGTTCGCTCAAGCGTCTGAAGTTCTGCGACGAGCTGCGCGATCAAAACGAAGATATCGACCGTGAAGATTTCGCCCAGCGCTTTGATGCCGATTTCATCCTGATGACTGGTGAACTGGCAGCGTTAATTCAAAACCTGATTGAAGGATTAGGTGGCGAAGCACAACGTTAATTGCTGATTTACCTTTAATGCCGGATGCGACGCCTGCCGCGTCTTATCCGGCGTACGAAGCCACACCAGGAATATAATCGTTAGCTACAGCGGGCAATAATTCTTAGCGCAGCAATATTATGCGTTTTATGCTGTAACTTGCTCCAGGGGCGTTGTGTCATTGTTTTTCCTCAAGCCGGTGACGCGCTTCACTGCGAATTTTTCGCGTTGCCCCGGTTTTCACTAAATCACGTAACAGCGAAAGATCGGGTTGTTCGACAAATAAGAGTAATGATGGCTCCTCTTTTAACCACGCCGTTTTCACATCGGCAGCCAGCTGTGAATTATTAATAGCCAGCGACCGCTCCTGAGGCTCAGTCAATGTCGTTAACAACAACACCGGGGTATGTGCGTTGTGCAATGCCGTTTGGCGCAAATGATCATTGCGACTTTGCAGCAATGCACGCCACCATTCATCATCTGATTTATCTTTTATCGTCGCCAGTTCCGCAACAATATCTGGAGATCTTCGCTGATATTTATATCAACCTTGATGAATTATGAATATATCGGAAATCGAAAAAATCCCAGCAAAGGAAATATTATTATGGGTTAAAGAGAGGACATTTCAGAAAAATGCCCTCCCGTTCAAGGGGAAGGCGAGGAATTACAGATAGCGGCACAGATAAGAGGTGGGTTCGGCAACTTGCAGATGAAACTCGCTGTGACCGGGAACATTAAACACCGAACCGGCTTCATACACTTGCCAGTCGGTCGCGTCAGGCAGTAACACATTCAGCGCGCCACTGATTACCGTCATCTCTTCAGGCTCAGCGGTGCTGAAGGTGTATTCACCTTCAACCATAACACCCACGCTGGCGCGACCAGTGCTGCTGCTGGAAAAGCCGATCGATTTCACTTTGCCGGAAAAGTACTCATTACTTTGAAGCATAAACTGGCCCTGTCTGGTAGTTGAACATCTACTTCACTATAGGGGCCAGAGGCGCTGGCTGTCACGCAAAATTACATCAGTAATTCCGCAGCCAGCCGTGCAATCAATACGTTAGAGAGCAAGACAGGAACATCGAGCTGTTTTTGCAGTAAATCGCGATGACGCTGGTTAAATCCCAAACAATCCAGCATGATGACATCTGCACCTTTTGCCAGTAATTCTTTCCCGGCATCAATGATTTTTTGTTCCGAATCATGAATGGGATTACCCAATGAAAATACTGGCGGTTTCTGCAAAATTTGCCATTTTTGCGCCTGAACGGTCAGCAACTCCTCAACCGGTACGATAACCCCCACCTGATGATCTTCAACAATAGAGGAAACCAGCGGTGGCAATATCCGCGACGGCTCAAGAAAGATCGTATTACGCGCGGTCATACTACTAATGTTTGCTGTACTCATTAATATAATGACGTCGTAACCCTGATTATCGAGCACTTCAACCACACCTTGCAGGTCTCGCTCTACTTTGCGACGCGAAACATGGGCCAGATGGTTGTCATTTAATAATGTGAGAATTGTGTCTTCGCCTGCTTCTGGCGCGTACTCCGCCATCACTTCTTCGCGGCTTAACTTCCCCAGCAGGCTATGATGGGAAATATTATCTTCGTCAATGTATTCTGTCAGGAGCGGCAAAACTTCCTGCATAGGTACAATGCCGATAGTCAGGATCGCCAACGACGCACTCATTGTTCTTCCACCTTACTTTTATTTCGTCGTTAATTACCGGGCAAGTGTTAAGCACCACTGCTGACACTTACTTGTGCTACAAATGACAAAAAGCGTAGCAGCAGACCTGCACTGCATAATGTAAAGATTCCAAATGATTCCAGTAATGGATTGTTATTGTTTAATATTCTAATTATTTGAAAAACATGAATTGTGAAAAATGTGACGCAGATCCCTTGTGGCGGCACTCAGAATCCCTTCCGAGCGGTCTGATGCGGTCACTCTTTGTCAGGGTCCTCATAGCGTTTTTTCGCATCCATCGCTTCCTGAGCGGTCGGATGTTCACTGATCAACGAGTCTGGTTTAGGATGATCGGCTCTGAGTTGGTACCAGGTTACCGTCTGTCCTGGCTTTCCTTTTTCAATCGTCACTATATATGCTTCACGAGGATAAGGCGGTTTCGTTGGCATCGTTCTTCCTTATTTCACGGGATGAACGTTAAGTATAGGCGCTCGAAAATCAACAATTGATCGTCTGTGCCAGAGCGCTGCGAATTTCAGAAATCACCTGGCTGGGTTCGTTTGTTGCGTCGATGATAATATGCGCAACTTCGCGATATAGCGCATCGCGTTCTTCCAGCACTTCCTGAACTTCTTCGCTCAGTGGTTTTCCCGTTAAGGTTGGCCGTAAATCTTCTTCCGGTGCAGCTTGCAGTCGGTTAACCAGGACTGATACTGGCGCACACAAATAAACCACGATCCCGTTATTTTGCATGAAGTGACGATTAAATTCCGTCAGAATAATGCCGCCGCCCGTGGCGATAACGGTGGATGGCGCAGTTACCGCTTCCAGTGCCGCCGTTTCTCTGGCGCGGAATCCCGCCCACTCTTCCCTTTCGACGATCTCCGCGACCGTCATATTGAGCTGTGATTGCAACCACTGGTCGGTATCGACAAACCGACGGTTAAGCGAATCGGCAAGGGCCATTCCGACCGTTGTTTTACCACAGCCCCGAGGCCCGATCAGAAAAAGAGGTTGTGTCATCGTGGGTTTTCCCCAAAAGGTCGCAATGCGGCGAAAGCCGGTGTCATGAGAATAGCGATCATACCATCAAACTAGTACAATTTCGATTGTAAAGAAAAAATTCCACTTAAAGTGAAAATCTCAATACATCCCTTACTATACCAATAAATATTCAAGAATGAAGTGTAAATAATAAATTACATTTAGCCACGACTACGTTGCACTTCCAGCCACCACTTCTCCAGCTCCGCAGCAAAGGCCTGGCGGTCACGTTGTGAAAGACTATCTGGTCCTCCGGTCTGGATCCCACTGGCACGTAAGGTATCCATAAAATCGCGCATCGTCAGGCGCTCACGAATGGTCGCTGGCGTGTAACGTTCGCCGCGAGGATTAAGCGCCGCCGCGCCTTTCTCGATGGCTTCAGCAGCCAAAGGTATATCTGCGGTGATCACCAAATCGCCCGCTTCACACTGCCGAACAATTTCGTTATCGGCAACGTCGAAACCTGCCGCGACGCGCAGCGTACGAATAAATCGTGATGGCGGCACGCGTAAACTCTGGTTTGCTACCAGTACCAGCGGCATCTGCATACGTTCCGCCGCGCGATACAAAATCTCTTTAATTACATTGGGACACGCGTCGGCATCCACCCAAATTGTCATAAAGTCATCCTTTGTTGGGTAATCCTCTATTGTGTCGCGCTTTTGCCTTCCGGCATAGTTCTGTTTATGCTTCTGCCAGCGATTATCAAAACAATGAATTTCACGGCAGGAGTGAGGCAATGGAAAAGAAAATCGGTTTTATTGGCTGCGGCAATATGGGAAAAGCCATTCTCGGCGGTCTGATTGCCAGCGGTCAGGTGCTTCCAGGGCAAATCTGGGTATATACCCTCTCCCCGGATAAAGTCACCGCCCTGCATGACCAGTTCGGCATCAACGCCGCAGAATCGGCGCAAGAAGTAGCGCAAATCGCCGACATCATTTTTGCCGCCGTTAAACCAGGCATCATGATTAAAGTGCTTAGCGAAATCACCTCCAGCCTGAATAAAGACTCTCTGGTCGTTTCTATTGCTGCAGGTATCACGCTCGACCAGCTTGCCCGCGCGCTGGGCCATGACCGGAAAATTATCCGCGCCATGCCGAACACTCCCGCGCTGGTTAATGCCGGGATGACCTCCGTAACGCCAAACGCGCTGGTAACCCCAGAAGATACCGCTGATGTGCTGAATATTTTCCGCTGCTTTGGCGAAGCGGAAGTGATTGCTGAGCCGATGATCCACCCGGTGGTCGGTGTGAGCGGTTCTTCGCCAGCCTACGTCTTTATGTTTATCGAAGCGATGGCCGACGCCGCCGTGCTGGGCGGGATGCCACGCGCCCAGGCGTATAAATTTGCCGCTCAGGCGGTAATGGGCTCCGCAAAAATGGTGCTGGAAACGGGAGAACATCCGGGAACACTGAAAGATATGGTCTGCTCACCGGGAGGCACCACCATTGAGGCGGTACGCGTACTGGAAGAGAAAGGCTTCCGTGCCGCAGTGATCGAAGCGATGACGAAGTGTATGGAAAAATCAGAAAAACTCAGCAAATCCTGATGGCTTTTGCCGGACGTCAGGCCGCCACTTCGGTGCGGTTACGTCCGGCTTTCTTTGCTTTGTAGAGCGCCAAATCTGCCGATTTCAACCACTCGCGATAGTGACTCATTTGTGGATTCAGCGGCGCAACCCCCACACTAATCCGTAAAGTTACCTGTGGCGTATTCGGCAAGCGTAACGTGTTTAGCCCTTCATGCACCCGTAACATGGCGGTGATGGCGCTCTCAGCTGGCGTACCGGACATGATTACTGCAAACTCATCGCCGCCAAACCGACCAATCACATCGCTACCGCGCAGGGTAATTTGTAACTGTCGGGTAAGCGCCACAATCGCTTCATCACCCACATCATGGCCCCAGGTATCGTTGATGCTCTTGAAATGGTCGATATCGATAATCAGTAACGTTGCATCGCGATTATGCCGCCGACAGTTATCAAATTCATTGCGTAACATAGTTTCCCAATGACGTCGGTTATACACGCCCGTCATACCGTCGCGGGTACTCATGACCTGCAACCTGCGTTTATGTTCCGCCAGTTTAGTCGCCGTCTGGTAGCTGACCCAGCCAAACAGCAGAGGATAAATGACAATAATGGGAAGGGAGAGCCACCATTCCAGCGGTGCGCTATTGAACGACACGGTGATGCCCGTCAGCTCGAGGGTGACAAGGCAGGAGACCACCATCAACACCAGACCCGCGACAAACAGACGGGGGCCGCCTGCCCCCATCAAATTCAGACACATAATCATCAACATCGCGGTGGAAGGCAGTGCGTTTACGCCCATTACGCCTACCCACATTCCCGCTAATACTGCATCGGTTTTTAAGTTGTAAATTTCCCGGCTAAGCGGATCGACGGCCCTGCTCGCTATTTGCCAGGCTAAATGCGGCCAGACGAACGCCCAGCCGACCAACAACAGCCACCACCAGCCCGGCGACGGATGCGAAACCAGCGTTGAAGCAATCGGTAAGAACATGCCAGCCAGGCCAACCGCGCGGGGTAGTCTGACGCGACGGGCAAAGCGCAGCCCGGACCGCTGATGTTCGTTTTGAGGAGTTAAAGGAGGTTCCTCCCCATGCGCCGCCGCTTTTTTGAAAAAGTTTTCATCATTCATTATTTTGGGGAACATTCAGAAACAATTTTCCCAAATTATAGAGACGGGGCTAAAGGCAGAAGTATGAAATTTCGGGTGAGCCATTTTCGTAGCTCACCCGTTAGCACTATCAGGTATCAGGCGGCTTTCTTGAGGCAGGCACTCATAAACTTATTACGATCATCCCCTTTCAGAGATTGTTGTGTTGCTTGATTATTACATTCGCGCATCTTTTGCTGCTGTGGCGTCAAACTTTTTTCACCAGGCGCAGATTTGCTGTTCTTCAGGCAATCACTCATGTAGGTCTTACGAGCATCCCCTTTCAACGCCTGCGCCGTCGCCTGCTGATTACAAGAGGTCATACGCTGTTGTTGTGGGGTTAAGGTTCTCTCGGCAGCGCCGACGGTGGTTAAAAAAACCAGACCGAAAAGCAAGGTAACCAGTAATGTAATTTTCATCGCACCATCCCTCTTCATGTTTTAACCATGAGCGTATGCGCCCGTGATCTGCCATTAAGTCTGGTTGCTAACAGCAAAAAAACCACCCGGCAGCGAAAATTCACTGCCGGGCGCGGTTTTATTTCAGCCCCAGGGCGGCTTTCATGGTGTAGAAGAGATCGGTCTGGTCGGTCAGTCCAACAACATTGGCGGCATGCGGGCCATACGCCGCAATACGCAACTGACTGCCGGTATGTTCTTGTGAATCCTCTTCGGAGTTCCCGTAACTCATCACCATCACTGCGCCATCTTTGGTATTTAGCGCCAGGGTGAGGCCCGGAGCTTTGGTATCTGGCGCAACTATCTGGCTGGCATGGGCGTGATCAGCGGTGACTATGACCAACGTGTTACCATCCTTTTTAGCGAATTCCAGCGCCCGTTGTACGGCTTCATCGAGATCGACCGTCTCGCCAATTTGCCCACAAGGATTCGCAGCGTGATCCTGTTTATCGATTGACGCACCTTCAACTTGCAGGAAAAAGCCTTTCTCATTTTTACTCAACAATTCAATGGCTTTGTCGGTCATCTGCGCCAGGGTCGGTACACTGTCATTACGTTGCGGATTAGGCGTACAGGTGACTGCGGGCTTATCTATATTACCGTGGTACGTTGCTTTCGGTCCTTGCCAGCGCACTGGCATATTGCCGTCAGCAAACAGTCCTAATAGGGGTTTTTGCTGATTCGCTTCCGTCACCGAATTCAGTGAGGCAGTATCGCTCACCAACTGATAACCACGCGCCTGTGCCTGTTCACGCAGCGTTTTTCCCTGCCATTCACCGGCGGTTGCCGTTTCAGCAAAGGTTTTTGCACCGCCGCCAAGCGTAACATCGGCACGGGCGTTAAGCAGCTGTTCGGTAATCGATCCTTTTCCGCCTTTTTCCAGAGCGTTACCCGGACATTTTTCACTGGTCGCACTCGGACCGTAGCATTTGCGCGAGGTCACATGCGCCACCAGCGCAGCGGGCGTGGCATCCTGCAACTCTGCGGTAGAAACGTTACCGGTCGCCAGACCTGCGGCTTTTGCCATTTCCAGAATCGTTGGGTGATCTTTTTCGTGAACATCGACGCCCAGCGCGCCGTTATAGGTTTTGACACCAGTTGACCAGGCGGTTGCTGATGCAGCCGAGTCGGTGACGTAGTCCGGTTTGCCGGTTTTTTTATTCAGCGCATAGTGAGTGTATTGCCCGGTAAGCGGTAAGGCATCGATACCTTTAAAAAAGCCGCCCGCACCTTCGGCATAATTGCGTGCGGCAGTAATTTCCGAGTCCCCCATCCCATCGCCAATCAGCAAAATAATATTTTTTGCAGGTTTATCGCTAAGAGAATCACGCAGAGCGGCGGTCTGATCACCCGTTAAGCGGCGAGCACCGCCGGGTGCAGTAATATCGCCCTGAGCAGCCCGTTTTTCCAGAACAGGCATTTCTGGTGTCCGGGCTTTTGTCACAGGGGTAAACAGTAACGGTAAGAGTGCCAGTGCAATAGTGCTTTGTTTCACTTTATTTTCTCCATGTACAAATACATTAAAAAATAAAAACAAAGCGACTATAAGTCTCGGCCGTGACAACTTTATGACAGCTGTTGAAAAGATTAACTTTTTACTGACGAGGATGCCTCAATAACTTCTTTACGTAATCGCGCAGCAGCTCCGTATCGTCGTCAGGAATGCTGGCATCGGACTTTACCTCGTACAGCGCCCCCTCTACCTGATCAATCAACCGCTGTTGATCATTTTGCGCCATATTGCGAAGCATTGCCGTGACGATAATCTCCAAAGCTTCTACCTGCGCGCACAGTTCTTTCGACTCTTCTTCTTTTTGGGCAAGCTTAAATAACAACTCAGCAATGAGATTTTTCATGTCTTTATTTCCTTATCCAAAGTATGGAGAAGTTAACATTATGTTTCACAACTTCATAGTGTCTGGAAGTATTATTTTTATGACAAAGGAAATACTTTGCGCAAATATTTTTTGTTTGATTACCAGCGAAACGTTTCTCTTATTTAAATAATTACCCACATAAAATATAGGCCTTTAATTATCAACCTTTATTATAAATAAAAGTTATGAAATATATTCTCTTCGTTATCTTATAATTAAGAGAAAAAAACTCACCACATGGTCATTTAAGCCAGGAATAAATTAGCTTCCCGTTCATCATTTTTGTGATCTTGCACACATCTTTGAGATAACGCACTTTCTTCACCAGTACGTTGCTCGCTTTGTCAGCAGAAGATTGCAACATTCTGTCAGAAGGCCGCGAATCCCCCGTTTTGTCGTGGTAATGTATGCACTTTGTGTTAGACGGGATAGGTTTTTAAGATGGAAAAACTGCGGGTAGGAATCGTTTTTGGTGGTAAATCAGCGGAACATGAAGTGTCTCTGCAATCGGCAAAAAACATTGTCGATGCCATTGATAAAAGTCGCTTCGATGTTGTGCTGCTGGGCATTGATAAACAAGGGCAATGGCACGTCAGCGATGCCAGCAATTATCTGCTAAATGCAGACGATCCTGCCCATATTGCGTTGCGCCCTTCGGCGACCAGCCTTGCGCAGGTGCCAGGTAAACATGAGCATCAGCTTATCGACGCACAAAACGGTCAGCCGTTGCCGACGGTGGATGTCATTTTCCCGATTGTCCACGGTACGCTGGGCGAAGATGGTTCCTTGCAGGGAATGCTGCGGGTCGCCAATTTACCGTTTGTAGGTTCTGATGTTCTGGCTTCAGCGGCCTGTATGGATAAAGATGTCACCAAACGTCTGCTGCGCGATGCCGGGCTGAACATTGCGCCATTTATTACCCTGACGCGTGCTAATCGTCACAACATCAGTTTTGCCGAAGTGGAGTCTAAACTGGGGTTACCGCTGTTTGTAAAACCGGCTAATCAGGGCTCTTCTGTTGGTGTCAGCAAAGTAACCAGTGAAGAACAGTACACAATTGCCGTCGATCTGGCGTTCGAGTTCGATCATAAAGTGATCGTTGAGCAAGGGATCAAAGGTCGTGAAATCGAATGCGCAGTTCTTGGCAACGATAACCCGCAAGCAAGCACCTGTGGCGAGATCGTACTCACCAGCGATTTCTATGCCTACGACACCAAGTACATTGACGAAGATGGCGCGAAAGTGGTAGTTCCGGCAGCCATTGCGCCAGAAATCAACGATAAGATCCGGGCGATTGCCGTTCAGGCTTATCAGACGTTGGGATGCGCAGGCATGGCGCGTGTAGACGTGTTTTTAACCCCAGAGAACGAAGTGGTGATCAACGAGATCAACACCCTGCCTGGCTTCACCAACATCAGTATGTATCCGAAGCTGTGGCAAGCCAGCGGTCTGGGTTACACCGACCTGATCACGCGTTTGATTGAGCTGGCGCTGGAGCGTCACGCTGCGGATAACGCACTGAAAACCACAATGTAATATTCAAACGCCCGGTAATATTCTTATTGGGCGTTTTCAGTTTCTTCATCGCGACGACGAATAATCAACCCCGCCAGCCAGAAACTAATCACCCATGTCACCAGACCGACGGCATAGGTCTGCCAACCTTTTGCTTCAAATCCCAGTAACCCCACCACGCCATTAAGAATGAATATAAGGCCAATGGCGAACGCATAGTAGTGCCAGTCACGGCGGATTTTTACAGGCAGATTCATGGCAGCTCCGTTAACGCAAAACAACATCCTTGCATATTCTGTAACAACTGTCTGTGGTGTAGACAACACTTTCGCAATTGTTAATAAATTTAACTTAAGATTGCTATTTTGTGACCCACAACGAAGATTCACGCTTCGGGAATATTCCCAACATCAATTTACCATGATTCTGATATTGACAATCTAAATGACCTGTCAGACTTGCCATAAGCCGCTGGTATCACACCAGAAGAGAAGCAGATGACTTCCGGAGGTTTTTATGGCTGATTTCACCCTGTCAAAATCGCTGTTTAGCGGAAAATATCGCAATGCCTCTTCAACGCCTGGCAATATTGCCTATGCGTTGTTTGTGCTGTTTTGCTTTTGGGCTGGGGCACAATTGCTGAACCTGCTAGTGCATGCGCCCGGCGTCTATGAGCGTTTAATGCAGGTCCAGGAAACAGGTCGCCCACGGGTGGAAATTGGTTTAGGTGTCGGCACCATTTTTGGGCTGATCCCGTTTTTAGTAGGCTGCCTCATTTTTGCAGTAGTGGCGCTATGGCTGCACTGGCGACATCGCCGCCAGTAAGATTTACGTTGCCAGATGCGGCCTAAAACGCCTTATCTGGCGTGACATTCCTGTTTGATCACTGTTTCATACAACGCGCCCGCCGTTCGTCTACGCGCTTCGCAAACCAGGCCGTAGTCAGATTGCGGGTGATTTTCGGGCTTTCCAGTTGAATGCCAGGCAACATTTCGCGGGGTAGTGATTTACCGGTTTTCGCTTCGGCAAGTTGATAAACTTTCTTGTACAGCGCCGTCTCCTCAAAAGAGAAGCTGTCCCCTTTCTCTAACTGACGGCGAATTTCACTGTCGCTCATCCCCAGTTTTCCCGCCAGTTTGCGCGTTGCCAGTTCGGTTTTCCCGGGCTCTTTACTGTCGTAACGAATTAAATCACCGTCCAGTGCCAGCTTCACGCCGCTGGCCTTACTGACCGCGTTCTGAAACGCGGCATTACGGCTGGCGTACCAGCCAGCGTTAAAATCAGCAAAACGGTATATCGGCGCGCTATAGCTGGCGGGATAATTCAGTAAATGGTAAGTACCAAACCACAACCCGCCGCGGCGACTGAAGACTTCCTGACGGACTGTACCGTCCATTTTCCACGGATACCCTTTGGTATGCTGTTCGGCAAAAGCAATACTGACCTGCATCGGCCCACCGGTGCGCACCGGATTGAGCGAACCAAACAGCGTCTGCCCCATTGGCACCATGCTGATCAGATCGTCAAAAATCGCGCTCAATTGCTTTTCTGTACGCACCGAATCTAACCGTTCGCTATAGCTTTTGCCGTTTGGCGATTTGATTTTTAGCGCGGTATGCACCAGAAAAGCAGGAATGTGCATCCGTTCAGCACGACGGTCAATCTCTTGCCATGCGATCTTGCTTAAGCCCGGAACGGCCGGATCTGCCTGATAATTTGACTCCTGCTGCGCCACCGCCAGCACCGAGCAGACGTTTTCCAGCGTCGGTGCCAGCCCCTGACTTTCAAAGGTGGTGGCGAGATCTTTCGCCCAGGCATCGCGGTCTTTCACGCTCGCAGGCATCTTCTGCCGCACGACGCTCGCCACATCTATCGCTTTTTCGCCCTTTTTCAACGGTTGCGGAGCCTGACTACTACACCCCGCTAAAACCAGAACCGCCAACAATGACAGCGAAGATAGAGGATTGACGCGCGACATTACTTCTCCTTTTTAGCTCAAGGTATGGGTTACTTCCTGAATTTTGTCACCATCCAGCTCATGTTCAAAGCTGCGCAGACGTTTGTAGATAGACATCAACTCAACCAGTGTGGTCCATGAGTTAATCAGGTACTGGAAAGCACCGCGAACCTGACCAAAAACGTTAGTAATCTGCGTCATCAGGCCGAGTGTAATCGTACCGGCAACAATTGACGGAAACAGCAAGAACAAACCGAAAACGTTATCGACCTGCAAATAGAGAATGCGGGCGATATTGAAATACATATAGTGAAAATAGAGGCGGAAATAGTTTTTCCGTACGGCGCTAAAAAGCTCGCGTACCGTAGGCGGCGTCGCGCGCGTGGCATCGTCTTCACCATAAACCAGCTCTTTACGGTAGGCAGCCTCTACACGCTGGTTTTTAAACTCCAGCCCCGGCAGTTTGATCCCTACCACTGCCAGTAATCCGGTCCCCATCAGCGACCAGACGATAGCGGCAATCACCAGACCATACGGAATGTGCCCGACAATCGGCAGCTCCGGCACATGTGCGGAGAGCGTTACCAGCACCGGCAGGAAGGCGATCAACGTCATGATAGCGTTGATAAAGCTGACGCCCATATTCTCCAGCGTTGAAGCAAAACGCATGGTGTCTTCCTGCACACGCTGCGCGGCCCCTTCGATATGACGCAGTTGTTGCCAGTTCGCCATGTAATATTCGTTCATCGCCGTACGCCAGCGGAACACGTAGTGACTGACAAAGAAGTTGTTCAGCACACTGATCACCACCGCGATCAGCGCAATCCCCAGAAAGACGCCCACTTCGCGGTAAAATTGTTCGATGGTGACTTTATGCGGCGAACTTAGCGCCGTTTGAATCAGATCATAGAACGGCGCATACCAGGCGTTGACGGCAACCCCGACTTCCACCAAAAACCAGGTGACAAAGATAATCAGCGCAGTACCGAGTATTGACCAGTATTGCCAACGGTGCGGGCTATAGATAAACCAGAACAATGCAAAAAGTCCTACGCAAACAATGTAGTAAGCGTAAAAAATCAGGAAATCCAACGACCAGAAACGAGCGGCGCTAATCGGGATCTGCCCGAAAGCGCCGGTGATACGCGCCACCCAATCACCCCCACCGGCTTGCCAGAAGATAACGGCAATCAATGCCCAAACAAAGGCCGAGAGAAAAAACGTTCCCGGCTTTGGGAAAAAAGACTTAAACATATGCACTCCTGCTAACTTCTTATCGTTTTAACAACTGCTGTGTATTAACCGCATGACCGCTACAAAGCGTCAGCCAAATGAAACCGCCCATTGTGACCCATAGCAAGGCGCTTAGTTCGCCAGCCTGACCATAAGAATTGTTTCGACGGGTTTCACAAACCAAAGATTGTTTACATAAGCGGATTAACACGCGCAGGATCACAAATGCAGGCATTGGTGAGCAGGAAAAAGATCGTGTTTACGCGCCGTTACGTTTTTAACACTATTATTGCACTAATTCGCCCTTTGCAATCCATCAATGAGTAGTATAAATACGCTCAGTTACCTTCATTCAATCTATGGACACCACCGTTGAAACGTAGTCTGCTTTTTTCTGCCGTGCTGTATGCGGCGTCATTGACCTCCGTCCATGCGGCGCAGCCGATCACTGAACCGGAGTTTGCCTCTGATATTGTCGATCGTTATGCCGATCATATTTTTTACGGCAGCGGTGCCACGGGGATGGCGCTGGTTGTTATCGACGGTAACCAGCGCGTCTTTCGCAGTTATGGCGAAACGCGACCTGGTAATAACGTTCGCCCGCAGCTGGATTCCGTCATACGTATTGCTTCCCTCACCAAGTTAATGACCAGTGAGATGCTGGTGAAATTGCTCGACCAGGGGACCGTGAAGTTAAACGATCCGCTAAGTAAATATGCTCCGCCAGGCGCACGCGTACCGACCTACAATGGGACGCCCATTACGCTGGTGAATCTGGCAACCCATACCAGCGCCCTGCCCCGTGAACAGCCCGGTGGCGCGGCACATCGTCCGGTATTTGTCTGGCCAACGCGCGAGCAACGCTGGAAATACCTCTCCACTGCCAAACTAAAAGCCGCGCCGGGCAGCCAGGCCGCGTACTCCAACCTCGCATTCGATCTGCTGGCAGATGCACTGGCGAATGCGTCCGGCAAGCCTTATACCCAGTTGTTTGAAGAGCAGATTACCCGTCCGTTGGGGATGAAAGACACCACCTACACCCCCTCACCGGATCAGTGCCGCCGTTTAATGGTTGCTGAGCGCGGTGCCAGTCCGTGCAATAACACGCTGGCGGCAATTGGCAGCGGCGGCGTCTATTCCACGCCAGGCGATATGATGCGCTGGATGCAGCAGTATTTGTCATCTGATTTTTATCAGCGCAGTAACCAGGCTGATCGCATGCAGACGTTGATTTATCAGCGCGCGCAGTTTACAAAAGTGATTGGCATGGATGTCCCCGGCAAAGCGGATGCGCTTGGTTTAGGCTGGGTATATATGGCCCCGAAAGAGGGTCGTCCGGGGATTATTCAGAAGACAGGTGGTGGTGGCGGTTTCATTACCTATATGGCGATGATCCCGCAGAAGAATATTGGCGCGTTTGTGGTGGTCACTCGTTCGCCGTTGACGCGCTTTAAAAATATGAGCGATGGCATCAATGACCTGGTGACCGAGCTAAGCGGGAATAAACCGTTGGTTATCCCCGCATCCTGATTAATACTCTGAAGGCAAACGGTTGATAGCGACCAGTTTGCCTTTATTCATTTCGATATAGCCACCTTTACGCAAAGCAGCGAGAACTTCCGCAACGACAGAACGCGATATACGTGTACGTTGATGGATATAATTCATCACGCCAATACGTGATCGCAATTCTTCATTCCAGTCAATCATTGATAATAACGTCGCGCGGATTTGTTCGTAGGAATTATGCCCAATGAGCTGAACGTCGCGTAATTCCAGAATTCTATTTTGCCAGGCTAACCAGTAAAAAGCGTCTCGCCAGAGTTGATTTTGTTCAATAAGAGTAATGGTTTGTTTGGCTGGCAAATGATATCCCGTACAGTTTCCTTCTGATATTAATTTGTATGGTATATCGTTTTTCATTAAACCATCAGCCAGCCCCATAATATAAGGAGCCTGTGTAATACCGATAAGTACGTTTTCTTCTCTACGCAAAGAGATAACGCCCTCTAAAATAACGAAAGTATCTTCGCTATTGACATCACTGGAAAATATAACTTGCTTTTCATTATTAAACTCGAAGCGCGTACCGTATCTGGACAAACATTTATCGAGCTTACCAAATTCCTGAAGAGGTTTAACTACAGATAACATTTGCGCGTCCTTTGCAGTAATGCCCGTCAAATCCTTGACGGGCATTATTTAGATTAAATTACCTATTTCTTCGGAGTGAAGAATATTACCAGGTATATTTAACACCCACATTCGCGGACCAGTCTTGATCTACGTCACCACCACCGAGGTAGTTAGCATCGGTATAGGCGCTGAAGTTCTTGGTGAAGCTGAACTGAGTACCCAGACCAACACGTACCGCAGACCCTTCAGTACCGTTATCGATGGAATCACCGTTCACATCGTTATCGTTGTTAGAGTCGTCGTAGACGTAAGCCAGTTTGAAGTACGGAGTCAGAGCCTGGTCTTCGCTGTAGGTGAAGGTATAACCTGCATCTACACCCAGTTCATAACGCATGCTGTCGTAAGACTGACCATCAACTTTCATGTCGTTGCTCAGCTGGTAATCATCACCAGACTGGAACAGACCAGAAACGCTGCCGTAAGGAGTCACGTAACCTGCATCACCCAGTTTGAAGTCGTAACCGGCTTTCAAACCAAAGCCCCAAGCGTCGGAGTTGGTGCTGCCGTCAACGTAAGTACCGTTGCTCATGGTTGCAGACAGGTCGTTGTTGAAGTGAGAGTAGCTCAAGCTACCGTCAACAAAGACGTTGTTCGCGAAGTGAGCAGAAGAGTAGATGTAGGCAGTCTGGCTGTCTTGATCCACCTGACCAGAACGGTCATTCATATCACCTTTAGCGAAGCCTGCAGCCGCACCGACGATCCACTTAGCGTTGTTACCGTCAATTTTGGTATCAACACCGACCATGATGCCGTTAACATCCTGATCATAGTTGATGGTGCCGTTGTCGCCGTTGAAGTTACCACCGAAGTAGCTTACCCATGCGCCGCCGTTATCAGCCAGACCATGACGAGAGTTGGTCAGACGAGTACCAACGGTGTCTTGTTCCAGGTTCCAGATATTGGTGTTCGCAGACGGGATGCTCAGCGCCATGTTAGCGTAGTCGGTCAGCTCCATCTGTTGCAGAACAACGGTGTTACCACGCTGCTCAGCCTGATAGGTGTATGCACCCAGGTCAGCTTTGTTAGCAGCAGAGAAGGTTGCGTTGCTGTTTTTGTCGTTAACGTAGATCAGTTCGTTACCGTTGTAGTCAGCAACAGAACCTGCACCAGTTGCGTTGTCGATACGAACTTTGTAGTTACCGGTTGCCGCAGCTACACGGTCACCCGCGTTATCAACTTCGTTCTGACCAGCTTCGATAGAAGCAGTGTTGTCGTTATCGCCGTTACCATTGATGGTCAGGTGACCATCAGAGTTCATCGCGATGGTGCCGTAGCCGTAGTTAGCTTTAGTGGTATCGTTTGTACGATCGTTGACCAGGTCAGCATTCAGCACGAAGCGGTTGCTTTCGATGTTGAACACACCTGCGTGAATGTTACCACTGGTATCAGTAGTGCTGGTCAGGTTCAGAGTATCAACCTGCAGAGCATTCGCCGCAGTGTTACCTACATCCAGAATACCGTCGTTAGTCACTTTGATGTTGTTGGCATACAGAGCCGCATCACCTACAGCCCAGCCAGCAGAAACTTCATCAGAAATGGTTACGGTACTGTTGTCGACAGTCAGTGAATCAGTTGCAACATGACCATCTTCGTTGATGTTCAGTGCCGAACCGCCCGTCAGAGAGATAGAGTCTGAAACCAGAGTGGAGTCTGCTACGTTAACAACAGAACCACTGTTGATGTTCAGAGTATCAATCAGAGACGTTTTAGTGGTGTCCCACTGTGAACCGGTGTTCAGGGTCACATTGAACAGGCCGCTCTGGTAAACTTCGTTACCAATAATATGCTCATATTCGTTGTATGCTGAATCATCGTTCTCAACGCCAACAGTCGATGACGGCCACAAGCTGTTCGCGGTGATATCGATAAGCGTTGCAGTCTTTTCGGTACCGGCGTTGTAATCAATGTTACCGTAAGCAGTGACAACCTGGTGTGCGGACATTGCCGCACCGACCCATTTGCTGCCATTGTTCAGGGTCAGATCCAGACGATCGGTGCCATCCCAACCATTAGTGTCGAGATCGCCATCCGCGTCACGGTAACTGTCAGCACCATTCGGGAAGAAGTTTTCATCAAAGTTGCTGGAGAAGAAAACGTCGCCCATCAGGGTAGAATTATCAAACGTTGCAGTCGTCTGCATCGCGTTGTCAGCATTTGGATGTGCAATAATCGCTAATGCTACATCATTAGCATTCCAGTCAATGCCGTTGTAATCGCTGGCATTGCCAGTGTTACCAAACCAACCTTCTGTTCCTTCATCAGACCATGAACCTGAAGTGACAGTAGAGTTCGCAACATTGATGGTGTTGTTAAACACTTCGCCGCTGTTTACACCAGTGCTGACAGTGTTGTCGTCGATATCTTCCCACTCATAACTCTGAGTCAGCGTAATACCTGCTACATGAGAGTTATTAGAGATGGACAGATCAACTTCCTGATCCAGAGTGATGGCAGTACCAATGTTAAATACATCTACAACATGAGAGTCAGCAGCATTATTGTAGGTGCCGTTATATGTGTAGTGTTCGTAGTTGTCATCGATCGTTGAATTATCAACGGTCAGCGCCAGACGATCATGGTAGTAGTCATCCGCACGATTAGAACAATCAGTTGCTATGCACTCGGAATAAATCATACCGTGAATAGTGCTGTTTTTGATTGTCAGGCTATTGGCGTTGGTATTAGTAGAAATACCATCGTCCAGATAGTAGGTAGAAATCACGCCGTTAACGGTAGCGTTATTAATGACCGGATAGATATCGCCGTTGTAATAACTATCAGCGGCATAGTTATTCCAGCCTACATAACCATCATAGTAAACGTCATCAGCATAGGTGGCGTCGTTGTAGTGATGGAAAGTATTGTAAGTTTGACCAGAAATATCGTTGGTCGCTGCATTAGCCTGAGAGGTGATAGCCAGAGTGCAAGCCAATGCTAATTGTGATACTACAAGTTTCTTTTTCCAGGAGTGCATTTGTCATCCCTCCTCAGGGACGTAATAAGTTGATCCATCAATTATC
>OJIX01000225.1_pt1 | contig 34362 bp, 31 predicted proteins | sample 1595981 | NCBI WGS metagenome assembly OJIX01 (sample SAMEA4350138, study PRJEB24818) | metagenome | biome: human; feature: gut; material: faeces | place: Denmark | collected 2013-09 | reverse complement strand
CGAAAACCTTATCAGCAGCGAACAGATAATCTACCGGCATGGCGTGGTCACACGAAGCTGTGACTACATGGAGCTGTACCGTGTGGTAGATTTCAGGGAACACCGCAGCTTCCTGCAACAACTGTCCGGGCTGAAAACGGTGAGCGTGTATTCGGGAGACCGCATGACCCCCAAACTGGATATATGCGGCGTGGAATATCGGATGGATCTTGTCGGGCATATCCGTGAACGAGTGGAAACCAATAAACTACGAAAGGGAATTTATGAAATTACAAACCGTTAGCCTCCTACTGCTTATGAGCCTTCTGTGGGTACAACGTGCCGAGGCGCAATATGTGCAAACCAATCCGATGGAGTGGATGGCGCTTGCCGAGGGAAATGAGGCAATCAATGGAGAGATAGAGAACCAGACGAACGGACAACTGCGCACGGCCGCCTTGCAGAATACCATTGCCGCCGAATTCAACAAAATCCATGAATGGGAACGGAAATATAGCGGCTACCTGCAAACGGCCAGCGGGTACGCCTCCTCGCTGAAAGCCGCCACCACTCTGTATGAGGAAGGCGTGCGCATCTTCATTTCATTGGGAAGGTTGCGCAAGGCGGCGGGCGAAAACCCACAGGGTATCCTCGCCACGTCGTCGATGAACAACCTGTATATCGAGACCGCCACGGAGCTGGTGACAGTCTATACGCTGCTACGGAATGCCGTAGCTGCCGGAGGACCGCAAAATATGCTGACCGGTGCGGAACGGAGTGAAACGATGTGGGCGTTGGCAGATAAGCTGGGAGCGTTCAATAAAAAGCTCAACCGCCTGTGCCTGAGCATACGTTACTATACGATGACGGACGTGTGGAACAACATCACCGCCGGGATGATTGACCGAAACAACAGCGAGATAGCGCACCTTGTCCTAGACCGGTGGAGACGGGCTGCAAGGGCGGCGAGGCATTGATGCAAGAGAAGGGATTATGAAAAGGTTGCTTACATACTACACCGGGTTTATCCTGCTGCTGTTTGTGGGAACAGCAAAGATACAGGCACAGACAGACCCGACACTGGCCGGAATGATACTGGGCTACACCAACAAGGCAGAAAAGGAACTGAAAAGTCAAGAGAGGGCGATGCTGATGCAGACAACCGGACATCTCTGGATACGGGAGGAAGTGGAAGGCATGACCGACCTGCAACGGAAATTCAACGACTACCTTGATTCGTTCCGGGATATTGTGTGCTATGCCGCACAGATTTATGGCTTCTACCATGAGATAGGACGGCTGTCGGACAACATGGGAGACTTGTCGAAACAACTGAGGCAATACGCTGACGGGGCTTTTGCCGTGGCACTAACACCCCGGAGAAACCAAATATATCGTGACCTGATATTGGGAAGCGTGGAAATCGTGAACGATATCCGGCAGGTGTGCATGAGCGACACGAAAATGACGGAAAAGCAGCGTATAGAGATTGTATTCGCCATACGCCCCAAGCTGAAACGGATGAACAAGAAGCTGAAGCATCTGGCACTCGCCGTAAAATACACCTCGTTTGCCGATGTGTGGGCCGGGATTGACGAAGGAAGCCGGCCGAAACCGGCAAACAAGGCTGAAATCGTGCAGGCTGCCATGCGGCGGTGGAAACGGAACGGAAACAGATAACGACTATAAAATGAATAACATAATCGGACACGACAATGGGAAAATGGGCAACAATCTTGGGAATAGGTAAAAAGGTAGCCGGACATCCGGCAACACAAGCCACGGCACGCAATATTGGGGACGCACTCGTGCATCCCCGGCGCACGCTTATCGGCTTGGGGCACGGTGCGAAAGCGGCGGTAGTGGGCGGCGGCATGGGGTATCTCGCTTGGGAGAATCTTGTGAACGACAAGCCGGTAGTACGGGCGGCTGCGGAGGTGCTTGTGGGAGAAGAAACGGTGGACAAAGGGCTGGAACTTGCCGGGAACGCTGCGGATAAAATAGCGGACGTGGCAAACAAGACTGCCAAAAGTATGGAGGGAGTGGAACAGTCCGTGTCATCGGCCAACGAGACGTTGAACGGCGTGAGCACCTTCCTGCGGAACATGACCGGCGGCAACGGGATGGATATGCTGGGAAACTTCTTCGGCAATCTCGGCAAGGGGAACGTGTCGGGATTGGGCATCTTCGGGCTGTTGGCCTCTGCCATGCTGATATTCGGCCGCTTCGGGTGGTTGGGGAAAATCGCCGGTGCGTTGTTGGGCATGATGCTGATTGGCAATAACTCCAAAGTGGCGCAACCATTGGCATCTGTGGTGAGTGAGGAACAGGAACGGTCGGGAGGAATGCGGAGATAATGAAAAATTTAGTTCTGAAATTTATGATTCCAGACAAACACAAAAAAGACAAAAGACAATGAATATCGGATTATTGGCAGTAGACAGCCGTTACCCTAACCTTGCGCTGATGAAGATAAGCAGCTACCACAAGGCACAGGGCGATCGTGTGGAGTGGTACAATCCGCTCAACCGATACGATAAGGTGTATCTGGCGAAAGTGTTCACCTTTACTCCGGATTACGCTTACTTCCTGAATGCCGATGAAGCGGAACGAGGGGGAACCGGCTATGACATAGGAAAGGTGCTGCCACCGGAGATAGACAGGGCTGTGCCGGACTACAGCCTGTATGAGATAGACAAAAGAGTGGCTTACGGCTTTCTGACAAGAGGTTGCCCGAACCGGTGCAAATGGTGTGTGGTGCCTCAGAAAGAAGGGAGAATCACGCCTTACATGGATATAGCGGAGATTGCGGTGGACGGACGAAACCGTATCACCCTCATGGATAACAATGTGTTGGCTTCAAACTATGGGCTGGAACAGATTGAAAAGATTATCCGGATGGGGTTGCGTGTGGATTTCAACCAAGGGCTTGACGCCCGGTTAGTGACGGACGAAATTGCAAGGCGGCTTGCGCAGGTGAAATGGCTGAAATATATCCGCTTCGGTTGCGACACGCAAGCGCAGATAGCGGAGTGCGAGCGTGCTACTACCTTGATAGATAAATACGGCTACAAGGGGGAATACTTCTTTTACTGCATCCTGCTCGATGATTTTGAAGAATCATTTTCCCGTGTGAACCATTGGAAACGTAAAGGGAAACGCTTCTTGCCCTACTGCCAGCCATACCGGGATTTGCATAATCCCCACCAAAGCATACCTCAATGGCAGAAGGACTTGGCAGGCTGGGCCGATAAGAAATGGATATTCCTAAGCTGCGAATTCGAGGATTTCACGCCAAGAAAGGGCTTCAAGTGCGGCGCATATTTCAACTCAAAAACAGAGACGGCATGAAAGTGTTGAGTCTATTTGACGGAATGAGCTGCGGACAGATTGCCTTGAAACGGCTTGGCATCCAATCGGAAAAGTATTATGCTTCCGAAATCGACAAACACGCTATCCGGCAAACCCAACTGAATTTTCCGGACACGATACAGCTCGGTGATGTCACACAAATAGACGTGCGCCAACTAGATTCGATAGACCTGCTGATAGGCGGAAGTCCCTGCCAGTCGTTTTCCTTTGCCGGTAAACGTGCCGGTATGTCCACCATAGACAAGAGGGAAATCCATACGTTGGAGCATTACCTGGAATTGAAGCATGAAGGCTTCCTGTTTGAAGGGGAATCATACCTGTTTTGGGAATATATGCGCATCCTGACAGATATTCGCAAGTATAATCCTGATGTGCTGTTCCTATTAGAAAATGTGGAAATGGGCAAAAAATGGGAACGCGTGCTGAGTGAGGCCATCGGGATTTTCGGGGTGCATATCAACTCCGCTTTGGTGTCGGCACAGAATCGTACCCGTATCTATTGGACGAACATACGGACAAAGAATATCGGACTGTTCGGTGAACTGCACTCCGACATTCCACAGCCCAAAGACCGGGAAATATACCTCCGCAACATCGTGGAGGATGAAGTAGATAAGAAATACTACCTGAGCGAAAAAATGCTGGGCTGGCTGAAAAGGCATGGAGAGAAGCGGAACACCAGAATGAACGTGCTGGGCAACAACGACAAAAGCCACTGCCTGATGACTACCGCACAAGCCAAAGGAAACCTTACCACGAACTATGTCTGCATGGCCATGCGTGGCCGTGAGACCTGTCTTGCTCCCCGAAGGACAGAGTACGGCAAACAGATACGCAAGGCATACGAAAAGGGAAAAATCACCGAACCCCGAAAAAATATCCAACAACTTGAACCCCGGACTGACGGCAAGACAAACTGCCTGACGAGCGTACAGAAAGACAACCTGATATGGGCCAGTCTGGACGGATGCAGACTTGACGGAAAGGGGAAAACAGACACTTATACCGGAAATTCACTTCCCTTCGGAGAAATATGTATGTCGTGCGGACGCATCCGCCGCCTGACACCCACGGAGTGCGCACGACTGCAAACCATTCCAGACTGGTACGTCTGGAAGTGCAGCGACACGCAACAGTACCGTATGCTGGGGAACGGTTGGACAGTGGAAATGATTGCGCACATATTCAGCTTTTTAAGAAATGAAATCAATATAAACATCGCCTGACAACAGGCTTGAAAGGAACGAAAAATGAACTATACGCAAGAAATGAACCTGGTATCAAAAAGCGGCTATTGTATGCCGTTTGAAGAGAGAAACGGAGAAGTGAACATGACATTGGGCTATGGAAAGCAGAACCACCCGGTGACACAGGAGGATTTTTTTCATCACGGTGTGGATTTCGCCACACACCGCTACATCCTTGCCGCCGTAGCGGACGGTGTGGTATCGGGTATCGGCAGCACACCCACGCACGGACTGTATCAAGTGATACGCTATGGCAAGTATGAAGTGACCTATGCCCATCTTGCCAACGCGCTTGCCGCCTTCGGTACACGGGTAAGAGCCGGTAGCGTGGTGGGTATCAGTGGAGACCTGCTGCATATCGGGGTAAAGTATGACGGGGAGGAAATCAATCCGATGGAGTTCCTTGCCATGCTATACGGCAACCTGCTGACGATGCGGCAGCAAGGACATCCGGGTACGCCGGAACTGGCGACCATGGAAATGGATATTCCGACAGCGTATGACGATGACCGGGAGGAAATCGAAGAACTGATGCTGCGCTTCTATCCGGAGTACCTGCTGGAAGTAGGCAACGGCGGCTACCGCGTGCCGGAGCATACGGAACAATCGCTGCGGAATATCTTCTCACTGTCCGCTGTGAAGAACTATTTCTATGAAACGATACCCTCGCTCGCCAACCCGTTGGGGATAGGCGGCCGCTCGATGCCGATAGCCGCCAAAGTGCAAAATCTGCTTATCGGTGACTTCTTGAGCTACCTTGCCCTGCGTCATAACCTCTTTCTCTCCACACTGAATGAAAATGATAAAAAAAAACGGCAGACCAAGCCGTAGCGACTTGCGGCGTGGTGGACCCGCTTGCCGATTTGGAGATAGACGTGCAGAGTTTCGACATACCCCGGCTGGTGACGGTATATCCCGACAAGGCCGGAATGCGCTGGTGGACGAAAGCATGGTTCAACAACCGGGAGGAAGGCGAAGCGTCCGTGGAAATCAGCCGGCAGGTGGCGGTAAGGTTCATTCAAGACCAAATTGACAAAGACACGATGCTGGAAGAATACTTCCCCCAACAAATGGAAGTGTACCATCACGCCATTGAACAGACCAAAGAACAACTATTGCAACAAATGAACCTGACATGAGCACCCCCCGACAGACCCAGCGTTTTGCAGAAATAGAATATTGCCTGCAAAAATATTTCAATACCCGGCTGGCCCCCATAATGAAGGAGGCCAAAGCCTACCTTGCGCAAAAACAAGTGGAGGAAATCGGTACATACCAATCCAGTGTAGCCGGTACGCTTCGCTCCCTTGCCAACGGAGCAAACGGAATACCGGACGACTCTTTATTATACCTCCGACAGACCGGCGAATGGAACAGCAAGACAACAGAGGATTATGTGACGATGTGCCGGGAACGGATAGACTCCACCCCGGAGACCGGACAAGACCTGAGCCTGCTTGCCGGTGAGTGGCGCAACGCCCTTGTAGCGGAAATCAGCCGGGAACGGTATGAGGAACTTTCCAAAGAGTTAGGTGGAGACCTCGCCTTTGCCTACGTGGACTACCGGGTGGAACAAATGATGATTGACCGGATGGTGGCCGAACAGATGCCCAAATCATCCGTGGAGTATGTCTTGCGGAAAGGTGCGGAAGGCAGCCTGTTAGGATTGGCGCAAGGCATGGTGAAGTCGCCCCTGCAACAGGAAATAGAACGGCGTGGCGAAGCGGCCTATCGCCCAAGCGGTGCGGAGCAAGCATTGGGCATGGCGGTGGGTATCGGTATGGATACTGTGACGATGGGCGGTACTTCTTCTTGGGGAAGCCTTGTCAAGCTGGGCGGCATGGAAGCGGTAAGTTATGCGGTGGGAAAATTCATGGACGGAACGAAGGATGCTCCGGCCATGACGGTGGAAGATTGTATCAGCCGCAGCGTGTTCGGCAGCGAGCGCAATGTATTTGCCGACTTCCGCACACAAAGCAAGGAGATAAAATCGTATGAGAACCCTTACATCTTGTCGCTTAACGAACAGTTGGATAAAAGGATGGGCATACTGACCGAAAAGCCGCTTTGGGTGGAACTTATGGAAGCCGAGGCGCAGGTTCCGCAGGGGTGGCCATTCCCGGCATACGAGCCTCCTTCCAATGAGCGCAAACCCGAATACGAGGATGTGCCCATGGTGGTGGCATCCGGCCAGGAAGAAGAATACCTGATGATGATGCAGGAGGAAAAGGAACGCAAGGCACGTGCCGAAGCTGCGGAGGGGCTTGTGGAAGAAGAAACGACTGTACAGCAGGATGATACGGTGACGGGACACCATACGGAAACCAACGACACGCAAGGAAAGGACTATGAAAACGGTTGGGGCAACTTGTTCAGCACTTTCGGGCTGGAGGGTCTGGGCAACATCGGCCAAAACCTGGGCTATGTCGTTTCCATGCTGCCCAACATCCTTTTCGGGCTGTTTACCGGCAAGTCGAAATCGCTGCTTCCGCAAAACAACCTGTTGCCCATCGCTTCCATATTGGCCGGAATGTATGTGCGGAACCCGATGCTGAAGATGATATTGATAGGCATGGGCGGCGCGAACCTGTTGAACAAGGCCGGACATGAAGCCCTTGAACGGCAGGGAAACCAGGCGGCAAAACCCTATAAGGTATATGCCAATGAGACGCTTAATCCACGCATTGCCAACCCGGTGTTGCAAGGGAACAGCCTGATTGCGGTGATTGACAAAGTGCCGTGCAGCATCCAACTGACCGATAATGTGGCAGATGCCCATCGTAGTGGTGCACTTCCCCTGAGTACACTCGCCAACGCCGTGCTTGCCAAACACGATGAAATGCACCGGATGGCACAGCAGAACTACCGGATTGCCGAAGCGGAACGGGATGAGGGCCGAAAACGCAGCATTGTACTCAAATAACCACTTAAATGCAGAGCGATATGAAAGAAAAAAGTCCACGTGAACAATCTGCCGCCCACCAACAGGCGGCACTCCTGGTAAACGCACTGAACGGTGCGGTTGCCAGTACCGGATACTGGCTGAATGCGGCAGGAAGAAACCTACCGAAGTTCTATCCGAAAGGCATTACGGTCAGCCCGTTCAATGCCCTTGTGCTGGGTATGCATACCGACCAAAGCGGCTACACAACCGGGCTATATACAATGTTCTCCGATGCGAAGCAGCGTGGAGAAGCGATATTGCAACAGGAACACGGCGTGCCGTTCAACTGGTACAAATGGGATCAGTATGTAAACCGACACAATTCGGAAGATACGCTGTCCCGTGAGGCATACCAAGCCTTACCCGAAGAACAGCAGAAGCTCTACAAGGGAGTGCGCCAACGGGAAATCATTATTCTGTTCAATATTGACCAGACCACCTTGCCGATGACGGATGCGGAAAAATACCGGGATTTGCAGCAACGCTTCGGAAGCCGTGCTGACCGAGGATATCTGAAAAGTGAGGAACGGCAACTGCGAAGCACGGTGAACCAATTTGTGGCACAAATCAGGACACATCTGATACCTGTGCGCAAGAATGCCGCAGGTATGGCACACTTCGATACTGCCAAAGATGCCGTCTATATGCCCGAACCGAAACAGTTTGAACACTACGAAGATTATGTGCAGGAGTTGATGCGCCAAGTGGCGAGCTCCACCGGTCACGCCCAACGGCTTGCCCGTGAAGGTATGGTGATGAAAGGCGGCAAAGCCCCTTCGGAAGATGCCGTGCACTATGAGCGGCTGGTGGCAGAACTGGTCTCCGGCGTAAAGATGATGGAACTCGGACTGCCCGCCCGGTTAGCGGACGACAGCCTACCTTTGGTGGAACACTGGACACGAGAATTGCAAGAGAACCCACACTATATAGAGGCCATAGAGAGCGATGTGAACAATGCACTGGGGGTTATCCGCAGAGCGGAACAGGGCGAGAAGGTGGAATATGCCACGCTGCGCACGCAACGCCAGACCTCGGAAATGCAGGAACGGCAAGGGCCGCAGGTGGACGCCCGTGAGAGTGCCATACTGGTAGATATTCTCCGCACCGGAGGAATGGCGATAGACAGCCGTAATTTTCCTTCTCCCGAAGCCCGGAATGCATTTTTGGAGAAATTCGACCTGGGCTATTACGAGCAGAAGAAGAACGAAGCCTTGTCGATGGTGACGGATGAGGATACCGACGTGGTGGAGATAGCCTATACAGAGGCACTCACCTATGGTACGAAGATAGCTACGGCGTGCCGAGAATACCTGCCTGCCGAATGGAACACAAAAGGAAGTTACCGGATAGCGGACGAACTGAAAAGCGTGCCTGACCGCTCCACCAAAGAAATGGTGGTGGTGCGTGACAGGCAGACCGGGATTGTGGACGTAGTGCTGCCTGCCGGTGCCACCACAGGGGGCCACGTGATACTGTCCGCTACGGACAGACGTCCGTTTTACCTGACTCCCGATGAGGTAATGCCTGCGCAGGAACGGTCGGAACAACAGGCAAGGCTCGTAGCCCACAACCTGCCCGGATTTTCCAAACAACAGATAGCCGGTGCGCTGATGAAGCAGGGAGCAAGCTATGTGCGCTTCTTCAATAAAGACGGCCTGCTGGGATACCGCCCCGATGACAGCTACTTCAAGGACAAGGAGGTGTTTACCGCCAAGCTGAACAACAAGGAGTTGCAGGTGCAAGCGACGCTTGATGTGGAGGAAGCGGTGGATAAGGCCACCCACGTACAGTTTGAACACATACAGATGTTGCGTGACGACAACAACCGCTGGGCACTCTACCTGAGACCCACAGAAGGGGAAGCATTCAGCATCTATCCCGACAAGGAGGACTTGAACCGTTTCTTCTCTGCCGTGAAACAGAATGAACAGAAATCGGCACAGGAAGTACGCATGGAACTGGCGCAAAAATACTATGCGCTCGGCACCGACCGCCCCGAACTGAGGCAAGACTTGTTCGGCACGGCACCTGCGGACGTGGACTTGTCGCTTATCCAACGTGCAAATATCTTCCGGGCCAAAGATGACAAGTTCCTTTGTGTGCCGCAAATCAAGGGAATGGGAAAAATAGAAGCCCGTGAGGTATCGAGGCAACAATGGCAACGGCTCTGGATTGCGGAGGATATGGCCGGGTATAAGACAAAGCTGGCGGCTACGCTGTTTGCAGATGTGCTGAAACAGGCGCAAGAAGCGAAGCTAGCGGAAAACCGGAGGGAAACTTCGGAGATGAAGAATGAAGGGAAAGAACTGACGGATTGGAAGATATTTGAGGAATTGAAAGATAAGTACAAGGATGCCGTGCTTCTCTTCCGTGACCATGACCGCTATGAATCTTATAAGGAGGATGCGGACAGGGTGGCAAACGTGCTTGGAATTAGTGTGTCGGAACGTGACGGGGGGATTCATGCGGTTTCTTTTCCTAATTCGGATTTGGACAAGCACCTGCCCAAACTGGTACGGTCGGGAATGAGAGTAGGAATATGCGATAAACTGCCCCGTGTGCCGGTGTCCGCATTGGACACCCCCATTGAGAATGAACAGCGTCCGACACGACGGATGTAATGTGTAACGCATAAGAGAAACATATACCTATATAATAATGAGTAAGAATCAAGAATATGCAGAGCGATACGCCGGGTTTGCGATGGAGCAGATGCACAAGTACGGCATTCCGGCATCGGTGACGTTGGCGCAAGGTATTTTGGAAAGCTCCAACGGACAAAGCCAGCTAGCAATGAAAGAGAACAACCATTTCGGCATCAAGGCGACTGTGGCGTGGATAGAGGGTGGCGGTCGATACGGACTGTACACCGATGACAAACCCGACGAGAAATTTTGCAGCTATGCTTCGGCGGGTGATTCATACGAGCATCATTCCCGATTCCTAAAGGAGAACAAGCGGTATGCGGGCTGTTTCAAACTGGCAGCTGACGACTACAAGGGCTGGGCGCAAGGTCTGGAACGTGCCGGATACGCCACCGGAGGGAACTATGCCGCCAATCTGCAACGGATTATCGAAGCGAACGGACTTGACAGGTACGACCGTATGGTGATGGAAACCGGACTTGCGCAAGGCGAAGCAGTCACAGCGCATTATTCCTTCCCGGTGAAAAGAAATGAGTTCCTGTTGGTAACTTCCCCTTTCGGAATGCGTGGAGACCCGATAAACCCGGACAAACAGCAAATACACAAAGGAATCGATATCCAGACAAACCGGGAAGCCGTGCTTGCCACGGAGGATAAAGGAAAGGTAGTGGCGGTCAATCTGAATGCCAACACGCCGGGCGGCCGCTCTGTCACGGTGGAGTACGAACGTGCAGACAACAGCAAGGTGCAGGTAAGCTATCATCATCTGGAGGCGGTAGGCGTAAAAACAGGTGACACGGTGAATGCCGGGTTACAGCTTGGCGTGTCGGGCAACACCGGTACACGGACAACCGGCGAACATCTGCATCTGGAGGTAAAAAAAATCCATGCGGACGGAACCCTGCGTGAAGTGAATCCTGCGGCTTACCTTGCCGAGATAGCGCAGAAAGGGAACATCGGACTCCAACTGTTGTCGGACGGCAAAGACCTGTTGGCGAAATTCCGCACGCAAGGGAACGAGGCTCCGGCAATTGGTCCTGCCACTTCTCCGGAAGACTGGATGAAAAAGCTGCTATCCTCGGAGGATAGCGGTATTCAACTAAACGGCAACGACCCGATTATGGAGTTGGTGATGGGGATGTTTACTTCGCTGATGTCTCTTGCCGTACAGATTGACGGCAAGGAGCAGGAGCAGCAAATGGCGGCTGCGACCCAAGCAGCATTGGAAAAACGCATTGATTTGTCGCCACTCGCCCCCTCGCTGGAATCCTGTGAACTGGTGATACAAGGCAGTGCAAGACCTATGCTGCACGCCAAAGACGGTACCGGCAGCTATTCGCATGAACTGACTGCAACTGAGATGAACCGACTGTCGCTGATATTGAATGACACGGCGATGCCGGATGAGGGCAAGCGGCAACGAATCGGTACGGCGGTGAACCATATACTCGTGGCTGAACGTGCGACCAAGAGCTATGAGCAGGGAATGGAACAACGCGGGCAGTCGGACAGTTTGCAGATACGATAGTGAATATAGAAACGAAATAGTTGTGTAACAGTTAAAAGTGTGATTTATGATTAAATGTAATGTGACAATGAACGGTATTGTGAGCCGCACGGCTTCCATGCGTACCAACAAAGAGGGGAAATCCTACATCGGCTTTGCCGTAAAAACGACCATTCTTGCCAAAGCAGGCAGCAGCAAGCAAGTGGAGGTGTTCGTGTCGAAGGACGGAACGGCTGCAGAACTACCTCTTTATGTGGCCGGACAGCGTATTGAGCTGAAGGGGGTGCTGACCTTCCGCAAGCGTGAAGAAAACCTGTACCTCAATTTCTATGCCGAGAGCGTGGATTTCCACCCACAAAACGAACGTGATGTGATTGAAGGCAGTATCGAGTTCCGGGGTACGGTGGGCAAACAGGTAGAGGAAAAGAGGGATAAGAGGGGTAATGCCTACTCGGTGTTCTCCGCATTCAGTACAAAGAAGCATGAGGAAAACTTTGTTTTCACGTGGGTGCGCTTTATCCGTTTCTCCGCTGAAAAAGAGAGTTGGCTCCAGCCTAAAGCACGTATCTGTGCCAAAGGAATGTTGGAGCTGTCGGTGTATCTGGATAAAATCAACCTCTCCTGCCGGGTGGAGGAAATGAGGGAATGGGTGAAACCGGCTGTAACGAATGAAACTGAATTTTGAGCATGGCAGGAAAAAGATATAATCCGGATGGACCAAGTGCAGAGGAACGTGCGCTTGAACGGTTTACGGAACTGATGATAAAGAAAATATCGTCTATCAAGGGAGACTGGAAGAAACCGTGGTTTACCGAGAACTTTATGGCATGGCCGAAGAACCTGTCCGGACGAGAATATAACGGGATGAATGCGCTGATGCTCATGTTGCTTTGCGAGGAAAACAGCTACAAGCTACCGGTGTTCTGTACCTTTCAGCGCGTGTCGGGACTGAACTATTCGACGGACAGACAGGGGAATCATAAGCCATTGACGGATGCCAATGGGGAGAGACTTCCGCAGGTGTCTGTCCTGAAGGGGGAAAAATCGTTTCCGGTATTCATTACCACGTTTACCGTGGTGGATAAGGAGACGAAAGAGAAAATCAAGATGGAGGACTACCGGAAACTGTCGCCGGAAGAACAGAAAAAGTATTCGGTATATCCCAAGCTGAACGTACATAATGTATTCAATGTGGCACAAACCAACCTCCGAGAAGCACGTCCGGAACTATATGAGAAGCTATGTGAACGGAACAACTTAAAACGCCCGGCCTCCCTGGACGATGAAAAAATGGCGTTTGCCCCATTGGATGAGATGATTGAAAAAAAACTGTGGGTGTGTCCGATTTCTTTGGAACATCAGGATAGTGCTTATTACAGCATTGCCAAAGATGCGATTGTGCTGCCGGAAAAGAGCCAGTTTATCAACGGGGAATCGTTTTACGGGACGCTGCTGCATGAAATGACGCACAGTACGGGGGCTGAAGGACGCTTAGACCGTATCAAGCCAGCCGCTTTCGGAAGCAAAGAGTATGCCCGTGAGGAACTGGTGGCTGAATTGGGCAGTGCTTTGGTAGCCTCGCAGTATGGTATTACCAAGACAATCAAGGAGGATAGCGCACAGTATCTCGGTTCCTGGCTGGATGTATTGAAGGAATCCCCGGAGTTTCTGAAAACCACATTGTTTGATGTAAAAAAGGCTTCGTCGATGATTGCACAACGGATTGATGCGGTGGCTGAGAAGATTGAGGCAAAAGAACGGATGTTTTACAGTTCCGTGGCTTATCTCCAGTTTTCGGATGATACCGGGCAATTCGATGAACTTAAAGAAAAAGGCGACTACGAGGGCTTGTTGGCACTCGGCAGGGAGTATTACGATGGCAACGGCATCAATGAGAAGTACACTTATCTGTCCCCCTTGCAAAACAAGGGAGATGACCTGCTGATTGAAGATAAAGACTTTGCCGTTGTCTATAACGGAAGCGTAGGCGGTACCTACGAGGTGATGCTGAAGTTCACGGAACAGGAAATCCGTGACCATATCAAACAGTATGGCGTGGATATTGCAGGGGAAACAATAAAAGAGGTGGCCAGGGATATGGTGGCAGAGCAATTTGATAGGCTGCCCCGTTCGCCAATCTTTGAAATGGCCAGTGGGGATATTCTGTATCTGGAGTATAACCGTGAGAAAGATTGCCTTACGGTCGGCACGGCTACCAATGCAGGACTGGCGGTTCAGCACAGCTTTGCCTACAACCATAACCAAGACCTTGACAGCAACTTGCAAGATGTGCTGACCACCCTTAAAGCCTGTCCCGAATACCAGTACCGGGGTGATGCCGAAGAAAGGGTGAATCCGCAAATAGACCTTATGGATGCGGACAATGACGGCAATACGCAGGAAGTGGCGCATGAGGAAAGGGAACAGGAGGATGAGTATGTGCCTTATCGCAGGGGAAGATAAGATATTGAGTGCAAGGAGTGTATGGGACACATTCCTTGCACGTTCTTTTTATTCTTCTACGAGCGTTAATTGCTCCGGGCGGTCGGCAAACCAATAGGCTTCGCTGTCGGTATATACACATCTGCCATTGACAGGCTTTCCAAAAGCCAACACTTCGTGGGGGCCGAATACCACTCCGTAGTCGTTGGTGAAAATCACCCTATCGCCGACTGACAATTCCCGGTCTGTGTAGGTGGCTTCGGAAAGGCGGTCGTAGAAAATCGTACCTTCCGCTTCACACCGGGCTTTCCAACGCAAGAAATCTTCTTTGTGGCTCATAACCATGCCAAAGGGTGATAACTTGGAAGGGAAAACTTCGGCTTCCGAATGGTCGGAGGCAATCAGGATAATGCTGTCCTCGTCAATTTCTTCGGGAACGGAAATCACTTTGTAAGCTCCTGAAGATTCACCGTTGTTTGGGTCGTTCCAATAAAGGGTATTACCGTTCTTGATAAAATCGTACTTGCTCATTGTATATAAATATTTAGTGAAAATCAATATAAATCATCCAAACATTTTTGTGCCGCCACTTCTAAGGCTTCTTCCAATGTTGCAAAAAACTTGTCCTCTTTCTTTGAGTTATAGAAGATATGTTTTCCTCTTTGGGCGACCATTTTATAACCACGTTCCTGTTTTCTCGGCTTGAAATCAATAGTTCTTTCTTTGCTCAAATACTGAAGGCACTCCAACAAGGTCGGGCAACCACACATATAATAAGGAGAATAACAGCCGTTTTTTTCTGTGTGCAAACCTCCCAATTTGTCGTACCAAAATAAGCTGGGAATATAGATTCGAAGTTCGTGCATTGCCAAAGCGGTTTTGCTACTCACCAACTTGTCTTTGTTAATCTGCATTTCATACTTTTTCATCATAATCTGTTTTTATAGTTATTATTGAGTTTTTTCCCTTACTTCAAAGCCTTTCGGCTCTTACTGCCAAGAGTTCTATTTTTACGTGCAATCTCAAACGGCTTGTTAGTCAAAATAAAGGCAAGGAATTTGGAGATTTTGATGCCGAGCTTGGAGAGCCTGTCAAAATCTTCAAATAGCGAAGCGGTACTTGACGGATTTTGCGAGCCGTAACTTTGCAGAGTAAAAAAAGAGGGCTTGGGAGGGAAGAATGGTAGATTATGGTATAAAAGGGAGGTGGAATTGAACTAAAATAGAGGAGGTAATTATCGTTACTAGATAACGATAACGCCTGCTAGTGGTAGATTACTTTCGATTCTAATGGAATAAGAGGTTTTACAATGTGAAAGGGGAAATAATATAATAAAAATGAAAACAGGGAGGGTATCTCGTACCCTCCCTGAAAAAGATTAGTTATCTAAAATAGTTTATTAGAGGTTTTACCAAGAATGTGATAAACTCTCTAATACTTATCTTAAACTCAAAAAAGTGTTTTTTCTCAATTGACTAGGACTACTCTTTTTGGGTAGTCTTAATCTAATACATATAATGTATCATACTTAATTAAGATATTAATAGTTAGGAACGTTTTCTTTTGCCATATATCCCATTCATGCAAGGTATTAACCTACTCTCCCATTATAATAACAGTACCATTGGCAATGCAAAGCTTAACTTCTCTGTTCGGAATGGGAAGAGGTGTTTCCTTTGCTTTATAAATACCACAAGACAAATATAGGTGGTTTATTTGAATTTTCACTAGTTTATTGTGCAAATTTCAATTCAGGGAAAACGAGCCCGTCCTCATCATTGGTAAAAATGATTTCATCATCCCACTCTCCTATACTATGATAATAGAGAGTAATACCAAATGATTCAGCAATGGCTTGGAATAATGAAACACTGGGAGTCCAAGTGCTATCAGCTTCAACTTTAAAGCCACAAATACCAGGTTTCATTTGAAAAATGTTATCACTTGTCAATCGGAATGTTCCTCAACACAGAAAATCATCCAGACTATTACGCAAAAGCTCTATTATGATATAACCTAACCAATCCGGACTTCCTCGTAAAAAATTTGCATCTTTCCATTGACTGCGGTCGGTCTTTAGAGGACTATCCAATGCTTGGAAGGCTTTTGTTACTGCTTTTTTATTACCTTCAAACAGATACTTATCGAAACGCCAATCTGCCATACTAGTAATTTTAGAAATTTGAGAATATTGTAAGTTAAGCCACGCTCTTTTGTCCTGCAATTTTCCAACCATAGACTTTTGCCACATCGGGATATAAGGAACGTGTCAGTTTGCGGAAACCTTTCTCATCTATCTCACCGTTGTAAATCTTGGCTGCTATCCGTTCGGCTGTTTCCTCGTCTTTGGCTATGCGGTAAAGCACATAGTTGGTGCCGTCGTGGTGGTGCAGCGTTCCACGTATGTTATAGGTATCGCCGTACCATTCGGCATCCTCACATTGGGTATGGAGTATATTGGCGATATTATCACCAAAAATCTGAAAGGCATTTCTTCTGCCTTGCCACAGCCCTAAATCGGCAAAAGCGATGATAACACCTTCTATCTTTTTATCAAGGTTGATTCTTTCATCGGACAGACCGATATACACTTCTTCTACCCATTCCTCGTCCGTGAGTTGATAATCTTCATCTTCCGTATTCGCACGCATATCTTCCAGATAGTTTGCACGTGCTTCATCATCATAAATCATTTCACTGCTCCAAATCATTTTCTTTTCCATTGTCTTACTGTTTAAATTGTTGGTTATGTACTTTCCCTTTCATTAGAGAATTTTCATCTCTACCAAGGGGCTATTTTTACGTGCAATCCCCTAACGGCTTGTCTGGCAAAACAAAGGCAAGGAATTTGGGGATTTTGATGCCAGGCTTGGGGAGTCTATTAAAATATTCAAATAGCAGAGCGGTACTTGACGGATTTTACGAGCCGTAACTTTGCAGAGTAAAAAGGAAGGCTTGGTAGGTGGGAATGGTGGATTATGGGAGAAAAGGGAGGTTAGGAAGATATAATTGGGGGTAAAATCGAATGAATTTCGGATATTCTTCGTATTTTTGCACCGAAAAATTTGAAATAATTCGGTATTAAATGATGTTAATAAAAAAAACACCAAGCATAAAATCCGCCATTTTAAGGCGCATTGAAGAAAGTCCGGAACATAGTATTTTCTTCATAAACGATTTTGTGGAACTCGGTTCTATGGAAACCGTCAGGAAGGTTCTGCAACAGGCTCGTTTACTTGGGCTTGTATCTCATGTAGCGCACGGGATTTATGTCAAGCCTATGCAGTCGAGATTTGGGGAAGTGCCACCACCTTTAGAAAAAATCGCCAAAGAGATTGCGCAAAGGGATCGTGTGGAAATCATGCCTACCGGTAGTACGGCTGCCAATATATTGGGGCTATCGACACAAATACCGATGGTGGTGTCCTACCTTACAACAGGGTCATCAAGAACCATAAAGATAGGAAAACGTGCGATTAAGTTTCGCCATGCGGCTCCCCGTAACTTTGCTTATGAAGGCACTACCATTCCATTGGTCGTACAAGCCCTTAAAGACTTGGAAACTGAAAATATAGGAGAAAGGGAACTTTCGGCTCTGTATCAGTATTTATCCAATGCGCAGGACAAAGATACCTTTCTAAAAGATATTCTTCTGGTTCCCCAGTGGATTCAAAACCTCGTTAAACCCATAATAACCAATATACAAAATGAAACATTGGCAACAATATAATTTGGAAGAACGCTTACAGATTCTTGATATAACCAGCGCAGAGAAGGGCTTACCCAGACTTGCCGTAGAAAAAGACTGGTGGGTGGTAATGGTGCTGAAAGCATTATCCCAAACACAATATGCTCATTTGGCTTCCTTTAAGGGCGGAACTTCCCTTTCTAAAGGGTGGTCGTTAATCGAACGATTCAGTGAGGATATTGATGTAGCATTAAGACGTGAAGGACGGTTTGCCATATCCGGTACATCCAATACGCAGTTGGCCAAAGCAAGAAGAATGGCACGGCACTACATCGTGCGTGAATTACCTGAAGAACTGGCAAAAGCCTTATCTGCATTGGGCGTTTCCGACTTTACTGTAGAGCCGGAAACAAGCAAGAACAAAGGCGGAGAGCAGTACGAATTGAGAGCAGACACACATCCTTCTGTCATTTATGTCAATTACAAGTCCGTCATTGATGAGACATCTGAATATCTTCTTCCGAGAGTAAAGATTGAAATCAGTTGCTTGTCGATGGATGAACCGGTCGAAGAAAAGACGATTCGTTCCTTCATATCTGAAGCCATACCGGAAGCGGAAGATGTTTCGGTCAATTTCAATACCGTGATACCTACAAGGACTTTTCTGGAGAAGATATTCCTGCTGCATGAGGAATTTCAAAAGGAGAAGCCGAGAAGTTACCGTATGTCACGCCACCTTTATGACTTGGAAAAGATAATGGATACTTCATTCGGGAAAGATGCACTGGCAGATAAAAACTTGTATGATGAGATAGTCAAACATCGCAGCATATTTAACCGGATAAGCTTTGTGGATTACACTACCCATGCTCCTGCCACGGTAAATTTTATCCCGTCTGAGGAAGTCAAGCCGGATTGGGAGAACGATTACAATGCGCTGACAGAGCATTTCCTTTATTACAATGAAGTAAAACTTTCATTCGGCGAGTTGATGAATCGAATAGAGGAGTTATTGGCAAGAATACGGGGAATGGAATAAAATTGAAATTAGCCGGCTGACCCTCACAGGCTGACCGGCTATCACACAATGTAAGTTTATTATTATGAACAAAAAGTAATCCTTAATTTTGAGGAGCAAGCAATCTCACGCAAGCGTTCCTGTTTGCCTCATTGGGTGAGTAATCATCAATACCACCTTCTGAGACAATCTCAATATGGCTGTCCGGCACGGCACGTTTGATAAGCTGCACCTTGATGTACTCGGCACGGTAAAGCCCCAATGATTTGTTGAGCGTTTCATTACCCGTAGCGTTGTCCGCTGCTCCAGAAACCCGGATATGCAGCCCATGCTTGTTGGCGATCCGGGCTATTCCGTCAAGGTTGATTAGTTGCGAGGTATCGGTCAGCCTATCAGTGTTCAGGATAAAGAAGAAATAGATGGGTGCCCCGACATACAGGCTGTCGGAAACAGACTGTGAGGCATCACTATCCCAATGATATGTATGCTGTCTTTGTGAAACTGCTTGCCCATTGGTATGCGCTACCGAATGAGCGGAAGCTGTAGAGTCGCCTACCTCCGTCAAGGGGGATTGATTCAACCTTGCACGAAGCGAATTTAATCCGCTGTAATTGTTTCTCGGATAGCCGGAAGAAGTAGTTTCGCTTTCTGCATTACCGGAAAGTCCGGACAGTTTATCAGCATATCGGTCTAACAGACCTTCTAACTCCAGAATCTTCTTCAACTCGGCGATAATGGCCAGGTTCATGGCATTGCTTTTCTGCAATTCCCGGTTCTTCCCTGCCAGGCACAAGGTATGAACAGCCAGTTCCTCATTCTGCCTTATATGAGGAACAGGGTCTATCACTTTTCGCCACCCGGTCTTGCCAATCGTGAATGAAATACCTGCGGTCAATCCCACTAAATTATCCCCGAATTGATTGGAGACACCATAGCTGTCGAAATCCTTGAAAGTCGTGGCACCACCCAATTCCGCAAGCAAGTGGAAGCAGTCTGTAAGACGGTATCTGCCCTGTACGCCATAGGAAAGGGCAAATGGATGGTGACCGTTCCCCTTGTGGTGGATGATGCCGGCTCCCGCATAAGGGATGAGACTCCAACGGCACGGTGTATTGCCCCTATCCAAGCCTGCCAATACATTCCAAAGCAAATCCGCATGGCAGAATTGATATGATTGTGTTTCCAACCGTGAATCCTTGAATCGGAAACCTTGATAGGATAAGCGCCCGCCTATCGCTGGCGTGAACCATTTTCCTGCCGCAACAGCCAGTATGGGCTTCATCCTGCCAAATAAATCTTCACAACCTAATGGCGAACCCAAGAAAGCTGAAGTACCGCCGGAAACACTCAGAAACCAGTTGTCTTTCCATGTGGAAACGGAAACGACATCGGTCAGGTAAGCGGGCTGTACCGTTTCCCACCTCTCCTTGAAATACTCCCTGTGACGGACGCACACCGTATCGGCTATATCCACATGGTAAGCCTGTACGTTCATTGAAAATGCCATTGGCAACATAAGCAAAAATATTCTCTTCATTCTATCTAAAATTTGGTTTGTGATGCAAAGAAACAGCGTGGCCGGTCTATGCCTAGACGTATGGAAGCCTATCACGCCGTCTTTAACAAGTATTCTTTTTTACGTCTTCCAATCAGACTGTCAATCAGACTTCATGGAAAGTATTCCTGTTATTTTTTACGGACACTCTTGCCACCGGCCGGCTTCATCATCCGGTGCGCCCTCTGCAAACAACGTCTTGCCCATGCCCGGTCGTCCTCGTCCTCATTCCTTCCCCAAGACAGGTCACTTCCTCCTCCCCCACCGCCATGTCCTTCGGCAAAGGTAGTGGCCAAATCGACATAATTGGCAAAAAGGTAAATGGCGCACTTGAAAATATCCTCGCCACGTTCGGCCATGCCCTTAATCAAAGAATCATCGAATACGTTTTGAGCCTCCTTCCCCAAACTTTGGAAGTGGGTTCTGAACTCCTGGATGATGTCACCTATCATAGCTTCCGACAGTCGGTACCTGACTTGGTTCTCCAGATTACAAGTGGCCAGTCTTATTTCCTCCCTGTAGCTCTCCGCCTTGTCTTTCGACTCGGTCTCCAGCATTTTCAACTCTGACAATTTGCGGTCGGCTTCCGTCAGTTTCTCCCGTTTATCGGACAGGCTTTCAAGTATTTTCTGAAGTTCATAGTCGAGTTTGACAATACGCTTTTGGAGTTCTTCGGAATCCCCTTTGCCCGTCCTTAAATCGGCGGCTATTGTTTCGATTTCTTCCTCCAATTCCATTTTCCGTTGTTCCTGGTTGGCAATCATGGTGGATAATCCTTTCACTCTTTTCTCTGCCAGACGGATGTCGGAATGGAGCTGACGAAGTAACCCACGGTTATTCTCAATCTGTTCCTCCAGTGTGGTGCATTCACGGCTCAACGCACGCCTGTATTCTTCCGTGGTTCGGTGCTTGGCACCGGTCACGCTCACGCTGTCGCCACGGTTCAATCCCCACTTCTCATTGACTTTGGCAAACTCGTCATGGAGTGCGAACAGACGCTCCTTGAAGTCATAGATATTTCCTCCGAAAATCTTGTTGAACGAAATTTTATTTCGGTCATCCACCGGTATCACAGTGCAATGCACGTGGGGATTAAGTTCATCGAGATGTACATAGAAGCCTATGACATTATCCTTCCCCCATTTGTCACACGCAAACCTGTACACATCCTGCGCCCAAAGTTCTATTTCCTTGTTACGCCGGATATGTGAATTGTCGGCTCCATGCGTGAGGTTTACTTTCTGGTCGCCAAAGGCTATCTCGTGCATCCTCTCCCTTGACCCTCCAAAAATGATATTCGCCACGGTGCGGAACTTCGGTTCGGCAATCCCGGCGTTGGGGTCTTTGATGCCACGTCCACGCAAGGTCTCCGCCATGCGCTCCGGTATGGATTTGGACTTATCCACCGGCACGACCTTGCCCCCTTTGACGATTTCAAAATTGAGCTTTTCACGGGTGCGGTCATAGTTGCCGTGCTTCGATGCCCATTCCCAACCTCTTTCTGTCCAGTTGCGCTGATGCTCGTCGCTCTGACCGGCTGTCATGCCCTTTCCGGGCCTGATGTCCATAACCTGTTTAATGTTGTTCGCCATGTATCCTATATGCTATTTTTACAGCTTGCTGCCGCCCTTGCGGTCTCTGCATTTTGCCCGGACGGGTCAAAGTGCGTATTAGGCTACGTGCTGGAAGCACTTCCTTCCGGACGGGCAAGCCCGACGTAAAACTGGAGGTCAAGACCTCGCATGAGGGTTACGCTTCCGCAAGTGGAAATAAGGGCATACCCGGTGAGTCTAAAAGGAGAGGCAGCAAACTGGGTTCTATTGGTTGGTTTGGGGTGTTTTCCCAGCCTTCTCTTGATTGATTCCCTCAAAATAGGGAGCGTAGTATTCCCAAAGCTGTCGGAGGTCTTCTGAAGCCTTGTCTGGTATCAAGGCTAACAAATATTCCGGAACTTTTGGGCATTGTACGCCAATCAGGTTCAGACCTGCCGATGCGAGCAGTTGAAGGTATATCGCCACATCCCTGTGGCAAACCTCACTGTACACTCTCTCCAGCGTGGCGGAAAGCGTCGGATTGGCTGGAAACAGGTTCGTCCTTTGCAAGATTATATGGGCGAACAGCTTATGCAAGCGTTCCCCGATGCCAGCTCCGCTATCTGTCACCGGCATGGATAGAACATGTTCGGTGGTTGTGATGAACTGTACAGCCGATTCAGCCATTTCCTCCAGGCACAGGTAGCCACATATCCACTTGTTGATGCGTTCTTCCTCCGGCGACATCATACGGGGCTGCAAGCCTTCCGTTTCCGGCAACGTGTAATTCATTGTTATCAGGAAAAACTTCTTGTGTGCGTCTATCCTCGCCATGCCGAAGTTCTCCAACGCATCGAGGAAACTGCGTGTCGTGGCACGGTGCCATTTCCATTGCTGGGCAAGGTTGCTGACGGTCGTGACGAATTGCCCTTTCCGCAAGGTGACGGTCGTTCCGAAATAGGTCAGGCTGTCACGGCTTTCACCGGATGCCTTGTCAAGTAAGTCACAGAGGGCATCCATTTTGGAGAATCTTTCTTCTTCATCCGAACGGAGGAACTCAAGCAGTTCCTTGTCCGCAATTATTCTGTAATTGATGTATTCCTTCTTCATGAATTTATGATGATTATATAGTCTTCGAACGGTAATAAAAGCAGGAAAAACATTATCATTTCTTCCTATACCCCCAGTTTCGATAGTGCGGAATGATACTTTCGGGATTCTCTAAAAACGATTGTCTTAAAAAGGGCTTCTTTACCATACGGCAAACCGATAATGAGGGGTAAAACGCCGCCCCGAAAATCATTGCGCCAATGGTAACGCCAAGCGGCAGGAAATGAGGGGCAAACAGGCAGACAACAGAGAATACCGCCACTCCGAGAAGTGTCCGCTCCTGCTGCAAAAAGCGGAATACCCGTTCTGAAATCCGATGGGAGAACAGCAACAGGCATACCACGGACGAGGGAGCCAGTTCCAATGGCAACTTGAACAAAGAGAGGTGGTAGAAATGGAACATGAGCAAGGCTGAAAGCAATACCAGCCTGTAACACTTGCGGAAGTTATGGCTGAATGCCATACGCAGGTAGAACTTGGTCATGGACGGTTTGGACTTCTTCCTGTGATAAAAGAAAGGAAGCACTAAAAACGTAAGTAGAAAAAGCAGATAAAGGGATTTTACAATCATGGTTATCTATGTCTTAGGGTTCTAATTCGAGTTTGATGAAATGATTGGAAGCGATACGGACAATATCTTCCACATCAGTATATAGCAATGCTTCCGATTGGTAACGTGACTTGAAATCGGGATTGCGTTTCAATGAACGCACGGCACTGTCCAATTTGTATTCCGGTATGCTCAATACATGACCTTTGGGATAGACGCTGTTCGGGACTTTCGCCACCAAGTACAGGACACGGCAATGCACCGGATGCAACTCTCCACCCTTCTGGACGGAGAACGTGCTTTCCCTGTCTGCATCCAGCACATCAATCCATGTTCTGTAATCATGGATAACGGATACCAGTTTTCTATAAATACTCTCTTTCATTCAGATAAAATCTCTTAACAGTTCTTCCTCACTCCGCGCAAACAGCATATGGCCGTTCTTGATGACCTTCAACAGTTCTTCCCGAAGTTCGCAGCCCATTATCTCCAGAGAATCATAGAGGGTCACATACAGGGTATCACATTCAATGTTTCCGTTTGCCGTGGCATTGAGCTTATACATCCGGCCGAAACGTGGATTGGAATAGGCACAACATTTCTGGCCGAAATCCGTGGACGTGGATGGCAGGTAGTGATAAAGCAATATGAGTTCCATTTGATCCTCCAATTCGTCAATCAGTTCTTCCAACGGATACACCTTTGGCAAGAGGAAGGTCAGCACGGCACTGTCCTCATAAATCTCCGCTCCTTGAAATTTTCCCGGAGAAATCAGTGCCGGCATTTCCAGACCTGCCAGCGTGACGAACCGGTCTATTTGTTCTTTCTGCATGATATATTCTTTGATATTAGTTGATATTCGTGATGTATGCCTTGATAAGAAGTGCAGGCAACTCGTCCACCTCCAGCGGGAAGCCGGAGTGCTTCAACTTCCTGGTTGCTTTGGAAGTCTCTTTGGCCAACCTGTGAAGTGCATCGGTCTGCCTCTCGGACAACAGCGTATAGGAGAGTTCATCGAAGGAAATCCACGGTTGAACCAACATCCAGAGATATGCCGTTGAACGGTTACTGTCGGCTATGTACCTGTCACGCCATATCTCGTCCAGACAAACGAGGGCATTTTGCAGCAAACGGCGGTTGTTGCGTACTGTCAGGAGGATAACCAGTTCTTCCTTGTGGAATAGAGGCTGCTCCTTCATGGAAAGGTCTGTGATATGCCGTATCACTTTTCCGGTCTGAACCGTGATGTCGCCCAGTGGAATATCCCCATACACAGGAAGATACTTCAAGAAAGAACGGAATGCCATATCTTCCTCCTGCAAAAAGGTGATAATGTCTGCTTTGGACCGGAAGCCGTCTTTCAATGTCCGCTCGAGCATCTTCTGATACAGGGCTACGGTCTGTTCAGCGTTCGTGCCGTAAGTTGGAACACTGTCCAGACCGGCATAAAAACGGTGTGCGGAAGCTACCAATGGCAGGGAAAACGTATCGACTTCCACTCTATTCAGTGACTCTATGATTGTGAGGTAATCCGTAAAAGCCCACTGCCGTTTGTCAATCAGCCTGCCCATATAAAAACGTAGGGAATCATGGATGATTTCCTGTCTGGCCGGTGCATGGGCTTTCATGCTGTCACGGATAATACAACTTGCCACGGAATCATCCAACGCATACCATTTCCGTGCCAGTTCCACAAGCCGGCCGGTGGTTATATTTTCCGTATTTTTTACCGTCTGTGAAAAATCTGCATAGGCATCGAAAGCTTCTTCGGAAGAATGGAAGCCATGTTCCGCAGAACGGTTGCAAGAAGCCAACAAGATTATGGCCAACAAAGCCACCCATGTCGTGTGTAAAAGAGGACGGTCACCTTTGAATAACAGGCGACCAATGCCCGGATAGAAACAAGATGATTGTCTCCGTGTCTGTCGTACTGACAATGTTTTTGTCACTAAATACAATTTCATATCGGACTTTAGTTTTATGATTTCAAGAAGCAAAAATAAGGTGTAATATCCATATAAGAAGTATGTAAAATACAAGTTTACAAAAGCTTATGGAATTATACTCCAAGTCTGTTTTTTGCAACTTTGTGTAAATCAACCAACGGATAACAAATAGCACAAAAAACATTTTTCAAGCTATCCGATAAAAGAGGGGAAGAATAACTGGAAATACTTTCAAAAAGGAGTGGCAACATGGCAAACAATCTGTCTGACACGCTATGGAACCTCGATGTGAAATGATAAAAAAGGTTGTCCGAGCTGCCATTTATGCGGCTTTGTGAGGTATTTGTTATACCTTTGTACTTGAATAAATTAGGAACAAATAAATATGGCAAAGGTAGGATATGTAATGAATTATGCTGGGTATAGGGCGAACACGGATAAAGAGTGGATGAAGCGATTCGGCTGTAACGAGATTATGGAAGAACAGCAGGATTATGAGTTGCGTACGGAATGGAACAAATTACTTGACCGACTAAACAAGGGGGATGAACTGGTCGTTCCCAAGTTGAGCCACGTTCTCCGTGAGACACGGCAGCTTTCGTATCTCCTTGAATATTGCCGTCTGAAGGAAATCCGTCTTATTTCAATCCATGACTGCATAGATTCCGGCAACGAGCTTTTTCCGGAGACACAGATGTCGGATATACTCAATGTCGTGGCATTGCTGCCCAAAGAAGCATTTGATATCCGCAAGTCCTCCGATGCAGTCCGCAGAGTGAAAAGCCGCATGAGAACATTGTCCCCGGTGGATTACAACCGCATCGAGCGGAAAGAGTTCGTGGTGAATATGTATAAAAGCGGACACCTTATCAATGAGATATGGAAAGCCAGTGGATTCAGGAGCCGGAGTTCCGTGTTCCGGGTGCTGAAAGAAGCCGGGATAATATTGAACAGAGGGCGTAAAAAAGGATAAGCCTTTATGTAGTTAAAGGGGGGCTAAGGTACAATGATACAGCATGGATGGGAGAGATAAATCCCATCCATGCTGCCATTTCGTAGTACGACTTTTATTCAATGACCCGAATACGTCTGTTATAATAAACACCCTTGAATGCTTTTACAACAGTATCATAGACTTCATCGCACGATACGGCATCAAAGCAAAGCTCCATCGTCCAGAAATCAAATTGAAATTCCACCAATGTTCCCGAATAACGGTCTGACGTATTGTAAATGGTCACGGACATATAATCGACCGTTCCGCTTTGCAATTCCACCCAATGCCCGTAATAGGAAAACGAGTCATTGTTTGACTGGCTGTTAAGGGTGATTTTGTTTATCAATCTTCTTATGAAATTATATCTCTTTTTCATTGCAGTATCTGTTCATCTATTCCCACCATAAAGCCTTGTCCGTCTTCATTCATAAACTCATAAAGCCTTTCAAAGTCATGCTTGACCTCTCCATGGCGGAAGTTTTTCATGCACTCTTGAATTTCAACTTCCATTGCGGCTTTGGCTTTCTCCAAAGTACAGTAAAGCGTATGGCAGTCGGAAACGCTTTCACCGCAATCAACTAATGTATAAAGTATGTAGATGGTGTTCGTTTTCATTTTTGTAAACCAGTTAGATGTGAGGTATATATCGTTCGTTCTCTGCTAAAAACTCTATAATTGCTTTAGCCTCTTCGTGCGAAGCCCTGTTACGGTCATCGTATCGGCGTTCTTCGTCAGCCATGACCTTCAGGCATTTCCGGATTAATCGGTACAGCAGTTGTTGGATGGTCGGGTGCATGAATGGGATGGAAGCAGCAAATACGGAATGGTTGAAACTATAATTATTCAACGTATTCTCTACTTCTTTTGCAAATTGGTACTCCTTGGTTGCTTGGATGTTCGGAATTTTTTCCATTGTCTTTTCTGTTTTAATGGGTTACACATATCTTTCCCTGTCTTCGGCTTCTTTCTGTCCTGCCGGTTCGGAATTTATGCTGCGGTTTCCAATCATCGGCCGGACTTATAGGTACGGTCTTTCTTGCCAATTACGCTTGCATGGCAAGGAAGAATTTGCAAGAAATACATTTCAGGCCGGACTATTAAGACACGATGATAGACCTTTGCAGCCAAAATCTGAACGGTGCGGACAGATTGGAGTGGAAATATCGAAGCTGGATAAGAAGCTGTAAATGATTAGCCAAATTGACTAAGGACAATTTGGAATAAATGCTATAGCTACCATCACTTCCACCGTTTCAGTCAGGAATTCGTAATCAATAGTAAATCTCCTATAGTTCTCAAGCTATGAGAAGGTGCGTTCTACAATCCATCGTTTAGGGATGACGTTGAACTTCTTAGGACTTTCTTTTGGTCTAAGTACAACTTCCAGTTCCCAACCAAACTTTTCTTTCACTCACATAGCCAAGTCTCTCTGAAGCCTCCGTCAGCAAAGATTTTACTGAACCATGGGAGTTTATATGCCGGACGTTCTATTGTCGGCATTGCTCCTTTGCTGTCATGAATGTTGGCCTCGTGTACCTTAATGTTCATTGGTAGTCCCAAAGTGCCAACTATAATATGCTCTTTTCGTCCTTTTATTTTCTTATTCCTCTCTATTCCTCTGTCTGTATCAACATAATGGGAAATTTTTACGCTTCTGGAGTCTATAATACCATACAAGGACTTTCTTGTTTTCCAACTGGTTTTCTTGCCAGGTCATGAAGCACGTTCAAAAGTTCCTCCCATATTCCTTCTAATTTCTATTTGTAGAAATAATAATAAACCTTTGTCAAAGGGTAAAATCGGAAAGCAACATCCATCATTGACACCCGCTCTTGACGAGATAGGAAATTGTATTTATGATTTTTATAAATGAGATTTTTCGGCTTCTTTCTTGTGGAAATACAATATTTTTGATAACTTGCCATTGTTTTTCAGTTAGGTTAGTTGAATAATTGTTTATAACTTCTAATTAGACACCTTTTAAGTTATGAACTACAATTAACCTACTGATTAGCAAGAAAACATTGACCAATTAATCATTTCAAAACTAATTCTTATTTTTTGAAGAAAGACAAAAAATAACACATTTAACAAACGGAGGTCATTATGATTATTGAAGTATTAGCTGTAAAAGGATTCGCCGCTATTTGTACATTTGTAGCACACCATGCGGTCGCAACTAAAGTAGTGTTCACAGGTTATAAGTTATTAAAGGCTTATTCATTGGCACAAATTGCAACGGGGGTAGTAACAGCAAGTGTAGTGATTGGTGGAGTTGTATGGGGCATTGACCGTATTAACAATTTGCGGAATGGTTACAATGCCGTTGTAGAAGGAGATAAGTGGAAAGCTATACGCAATTTTGGAGAATTAGCACTATCTATAGGAGGAGTACATACGTTGCCTGAAGCTGTGCAATCAGGTCTTATACAACTTCATGTTTCTCCAGAACATGCTCAAAATATTGCTAATTGGGTTTCTACAAATGAAAATGCCATTATAAACTATGTAAATAGTCATCGTTAGAGAATAATTAAGAATAGCGTTTATTTAAATTACTCTTAATCGATTTTTCTAATCCTTTCAAAACACTTTTAAAAGGATAATGGGTCGGTATAACAGGAAAGCAAACTGCTTCCGGGTGGGTCGGACAAGGGGCTGCCGGGCAAACTATGTAGTGACTTTTCCGATTTTGGACTCTACCGAAGGTACAGGGAAAAATAGGAAGTGTCACTGTTTGCCCTACCACAACCTGTCTGGAAAGGAAAGAGACGATAGGGAGAAAAAACAATGGCGGATGAACGGAAGGGTCTTGGCTTATGTCGTGGAATACCGTGTCGTTTCGGTTTGCCGAAGCTCCGGCATGGAACAGCACAAAGTCAAGACCCTGTTTGTCCGGCATTGCCTCCCCGTATCTTGTATGGAAAAGATGGTTGTGGTACAGACATTCCGCTGATATGGGTGGGGAAGCAAGCGATAAAAAAGGAGACTGGTAAATGGTATAAAAGGATGACGGGCAATTCCTTTGGGATTGTCCTAAAAAGGGAGTGGGCTTATAGCCTTGTAAATAGGAAAGCCGGGGGAGCAAACCTTTATGGCTCACTACCCCCGACATTGCATATTCACATTTGCTAATCAAACCAGTCGGGATTATCAGCTTTGAGTTGGACTATCAACTCATTATTTTTTATTGTTGTCATTTCATATGTTTGAATTAAAGAAAGTAAGTAGTGGGTGGATTGCTCCACCCTTGCTACTTATTTAGGCTGCCACTTCGGGTTGCTGTTCTTCTGTGGGTTGAAGAACTTCTTCAGATTGAGGTTGTTCGGTTTCTTTTGTCTGCTCCAACAAAGCGACTTTCTTTTCTTCAATGCGTTTATGGCGGTTTTCATACACTTTATTGTACTTGTTTGTAATGTTTGCCAACTCTTCGGGCATGTGTTTTTTTGCAAAGTCAAACAAAAGTGCAGCCGTGCCATTGTTCCTAAAGGCATCTTTAAAATTAGCAATCAAGAAATCCCTGCGGATAATGGCTTTTGCTTTTGCCGTAAGATTGGCTATGACGTTTATCTTATCTTCATCTTTCAGATAGTCACATTCTTTGTCAATGCCGATGGCTGCATAATTTTCCTTACGGAGAGAGGACAACAAGAAGAAATACATCATCCTATCTTCATCAGCACCAAATTTCGTTTCCGTTGTATCAATTTCCTTTATCACCCTTTTTACATCATCTACTGTGTTTTCAGTGGCGATTTCCTTGTTACGCTTGTCTTTTTTCTCCAATTCGGCTATTTGTACAGCTATTGTTTGTATAGCCTTGTCACTTTCTGCTATTTGAGCTGCGGTCTTTTCCATATAACAGAGAGTGATGTCAGCCTGACCAATCTTGGCATAAAGGGTAATCTCCCCAGCTTCGCATCGCCGACTGATTTCATTGCATATCTCCATGTAATCAGCTTGTTCTTCCTCGTGCTCCTTCAGTGCATCCTCATAATCTTCGGAGTTATCGTAATCTTTGATTTGTGGTTCTATCGGATTTTTAGGAAAAGCTATACAGCTATTTATTGTTTCAACGTCATAGCCCGAAGCGATGAGACGTTCAACCGTGGTTTCATTAGTGCAATATGGGTCATGGCAAAGGATTATATCGGGCTGTTGTTGCGCAATCTGAATGGCTTTCTCTTTCAAAAAGGCTGCATTCATTTCGGCAAGACAGGCACGGTTGGAACATTGTCCGCAACCACCATCATTGAACAGCAAAAAGTTGTTGGTGTTATGTCGGCAAGAAGCACATTCGGTTTTGTCGAAGCAGTAACGCTCCAAGTCTATGGTGAATTTCTGTTCGATAAGTTCTGCTATCTCTTTGGCTTTTCGGCCTCTCCAACTGGAATAGTGCTGAATGCCTTCTTTGAGGTATTTCTCGTACACCTCACGTTGCACATCTTCCCCATATCGGCATATCTCAGAAGCCACGCTAATGGTGATAATGTCTGCATCCAGCAATTCAGCAAGTTCGGGAATGAGGGTGGAGAAATTCAATCGGGTACGGATATAGTTCTCACTTTTGACAAATAAGACAGACAAGGTTTCTACCGTATGACGTCCACTATCAATGAGTTGCTTATAAGCATTGGCTTCTTCCGTAGGAGTAACGTCTTTACGCTGCAAGTTCTCTGTGACCGCCATTTCCTGTGCTTCCTCGTCCGAAAGTTCGGATATGATAGCCGGAACTTCTTCCAAACCTGCGATAACGGAAGCACGGTATCTGCGTTCACCAAACACAATCTCGTAACGGCCTGTTTCTGCAATGGGACGCACGGTGATAGGTTGCAATATGCCTTGTTGCTTGATGCTTTCCGCAAGTTCGTCCAGCCCCGTTTCATCGAAACGCTTGCGAGGGTTGTAGTTACTCGGCTGAATGTTTGCCACTGACACTAACGTGATGTTTCTTTTTGCTGCTGATTGATTAGCTGTTGTCATAATCTTTGTAATTTTAAGAATTTGATGTTATGTGAATATTTGTTTTTTCCCTTTCATCGGTTCCTTTTTGCCGAAACCGTTTTTGGAGTTTTACAATGCCGCACACAGCTATCGGAACAGCTTCATGCGACGGCTTTTCTTGTCAATTACGCTCCGAAGGAGGAAGAATTTGCAAGAAATTCACTTCAAGCCAGTGGCATCAAGCGCGATAGCAGACCTTTGCATTAGGAAAACCCAACCGGTGCCGGCTTAAAAAGTGACTGGAAGAAAGGTTAAGGGAAAGGATGAGTAGAAAAGGATTGTGAAGTCTCTGTATATAAATAGGTATGTGAAGAATGGTATAAAAAGGAAGGATAATATTTATAAAGGTCTCCGGATTGGGCGGGTAGAAAATCAAGGCTTGCCGGACATACAAAACAGCGGCTTTTTCCAGAACTCCATGCTGAGACAACTCGACTGCTGTCGAAGTCCCTGCATGGAGTACCCGGAATGTGCCGCCGTTTGTCCTGCCTCTCCCCGTGTCTGAGCGAAGTGAAAACTCTGGGAGAGGTCAAGCCTTATACCTCTGGAAAATCCGGGTGGGGAAACCGGAGTAAGCCATGCTTATTATAAAAGGTATGGTTGCCATGAGGTATTACTCATTGAGCAATTATAAAAGGGAGACGGTGACTTATGATGTGGCACGTAGGCGCATCATAGAAAGGAATCCCCTTGCCTTGTCTCACGACAAATCAAAGGGGATGGTTAAAAATATACTGTATGAATTAAGCTGCGATTGCTGTCACAACCAGTTGTTGCTCCAACTCTTTCAAAGAGTTATCAATCTTCTGTTGCAACTCCTTGCACTCCTGTTTTAATGCGTCCAGTTCAGCGGTCTTGTTCCACCTGCGGCTGACAATCTGCTTCAAGGTCGGAATTTCATTTGCCAATTGGTCAATCTTTTCCTGTTGGCGTCTTATCAGTTCCGGCAACTTGTCAAGGGTGGCTTGCGGATAGGCTGCGGAATCGGCAAAGCCCAATGGCAATGCGCCGGACAAACCACATTTGTATTTCAAGCCGCTCTTACCCTCTACCAAGAAGATGTTACGCTCAAAAGCACCAGTATAGTGGTATTCGCTGCGGACGGACAGGTTCAGCCCGATGTAGCTGCCAATGGTGCCGATGGCTTCGCTCCTGTAAGTCTTGGCTATCTTATGCAACTCACGTCCGGTTTCTTCCGCTGTGGCTTGTTGCAGGTTCAGAAGCAAGGTTTTCCGTTCGCCTTTGTATTCTTTATAATATGCCCAATCCTCGGACATCCGTTGTTTGGTTAGCATGGTTTCCTCTATATCCTGCTCAGTTTTGGCAATCTTGCGCTCAGCACGGTATCTTTCCTTGTTGAAAATGGCCTGCTCTTTCTCCAACTGCATAATCCGGTTGTCAAGCTTTGCCTTGTTCAACAAATCCATATTGCCGGAAAGGACTGCAACGAACTCGGCGAAGTTCATGCCTGTGTTCTCGTCCATGCTGTCCTCGTCAATCCTGCGCACGGCTATCGTGCCGTTGTTTATCTGATTGATAAACAGTTGCTTGTTTCGTAACAGGTTGAATTTGTAGGCATCCAGCGTTTTCTCCGTGCCGTAAATGATAATATCCACGACATTGCCACCCCAAAACTTCACGGTATTGCCTTTGCGGACGGCACGCCCGTTGCGCTGCTCCAAATCTGCCGGGCGCCAGGGTACCTCCAAATGATGCACCGCCACGGCTCGCTGCTGCGCATTGACACCTGTACCCAACATGGAAGTAGAGCCGAACAATACCCGGACAGTGCCGTTGTTCATGTCGGTAAACAGTTTCTTACGTTCCTGTTCGGTCTTGGCAGTCTGTATAAACCGTATCTCATTTGCCGGAATACCCATTGTCACTAACTTATCTTTGATGTCCTGGTAGATGTTCCACTCATTAGACTTGTACGTGCTTAAGTCACTGAACACGAACTGCGTACCTTTGTTAGATTTGGAACGTACATAATAGTCGTAGATAGTGGCCGCACACCGAGAAGCCTTGTTATCCGGATCGTCAGAGAACTTATCACCCAACAGGCGCATATCCAAAGCCATTTTCCGTGCCACATTGGTAGCCACCAGCATTTTAGCCATATCCAGATTGTCGGGCTGCGGAATGTCAAGCCCCAAATCATCCCAATTACCGCTACCGGCGAACGACACCAGACGTCCAATCATTTCCTCTTGGGCAATGGTAGGCTTGTCGGAGAGAAAACGTACATTCTTCTGCGGCACGTCAAGGTTTATCATTTCAGCCGTGCGATAATCGGTTATCTCACGCAGGAAGGTCGCCAGTTCAGGAATCTTGATATACGTGCGGAAACGCTCTTTGCGCTTGATTGAGCCGGTGATGTTCAACTCATAGTCGGTTGTCTTTTTCGTGAAAATAGCCGCCCAAGCGTCAAAGCAACTTATACATTGGCGTGACAACTCTTTCGGCCGCAAGTATTTGAACAACACATACAATTCGGTCAGCGCATTTACCACCACCGTGCCGGAAAGGAACGTGGCACCCAAATCCTTGCCCGTCCGTTGCTGTATGTCACGAATGGCGACAAGCAGGTTCATGGCACGTTGCGAGCCTTGTGTATTACCAATCCCGGCAACCCTTGTGTGGCGTGTCTGGAACATCAGATTTTTAAAATAGTGCGATAAATCCAAAATTTCGGATTTGAGCCATTATCAGAACTTTTATGAGTTTCCTATTAAATCACTCAATTATTTAGTAATCATTTGTTTTGATCTGTAAACAGTTCTGATTATATTCCGTCATAATTGTAGAATAACTTTTAAACAAGAT
>OJIX01000140.1_pt1 | contig 50568 bp, 60 predicted proteins | sample 1595981 | NCBI WGS metagenome assembly OJIX01 (sample SAMEA4350138, study PRJEB24818) | metagenome | biome: human; feature: gut; material: faeces | place: Denmark | collected 2013-09 | reverse complement strand
CAGGGTTGTCACGGGAAACAAGAGAGAGTATCGCTATGTATCACCTTCGGGTTCCACAAACAGAAGAAGAATTAGAGCGTTACTATCAGTTTCGCTGGGAAATGTTGCGTAAGCCCCTGCATCAACCAAAAGGTTCGGAACGCGACGCGTGGGATGCGATGGCGCATCACCAGATGGTCGTCGACGAGCAGGGTAATCTGGTAGCGGTAGGCCGACTGTATATTAATGCCGACAATGAAGCGTCCATTCGCTTTATGGCCGTTCATCCCGACGTGCAGGACAAAGGGTTAGGCACGCTGATGGCGATGACCCTGGAGTCGGTGGCACGTCAGGAAGGCGTTAAGCGCGTGACCTGTAGCGCCCGTGAAGACGCGGTGGAGTTTTTCGCCAAGCTGGGGTTTGTTAATCAGGGTGAAATCACCACGCCAACCACCACGCCGATTCGCCATTTTTTGATGATTAAACCCGTCGCCACTCTGGATGATATTTTGCATCGCGGCGACTGGTGCGCGCAGCTGCAACAGGCGTGGTATGAACACATCCCGCTGAGTGAAAAAATGGGTGTGCGCATTCAGCAATATACCGGGCAAAAATTTATCACCACCATGCCGGAAACAGGCAATCAGAATCCGCATCACACGCTGTTTGCCGGGAGTTTATTCTCGCTGGCAACGCTCACTGGTTGGGGGCTTATCTGGCTGATGCTGCGCGAACGCCACCTCGGCGGAACGATTATTCTGGCGGATGCGCATATCCGCTACAGCAAGCCGATTAGCGGAAAACCCCATGCGGTAGCCGACCTTGGTGCCTTAAGTGGCGATCTCGACCGTCTGGCGCGCGGACGAAAAGCGCGGGTACAAATGCAGGTCGAAATCTTTGGCGACGAGACGCCGGGTGCAGTGTTTGAAGGCACGTATATCGTTCTGCCCGCGAAGCCATTTGGCCCGTATGAAGAGGGCGGGAACGAAGAAGAGTAGGGGCGTTTTACTTGACTGAAAAGGTTTTCAATCTGAAAACCTTTTCTGGGCCCTGGTCCGGAGTTACCTTCCCGCTCTCCAGGCAACATCCCGTAGCGCCGATCGCGCAGCCTCACTGATACCACCTAACTGAAAAAATCCGTGGATAACGCCAAGGTAGCGTTGGCAGGTGCATTGCACTCCTTGCCCTGTCATGCGGTGATACAACGCTTCACCTTCATCGCAAAGTGGGTCGTATTCAGCGGTAATGATATGTACAGGTGGCAAGCCATTGAAATCATTGCGCCAAATAGGGCTGGCTTCAGGATGCCTGCGTTCAATGCCTGGCAGGTACATCTCAAAGCCGCTCAGTAAAGTGTCGCGTGTGATGATGTAATCGTGACCATTGCGTATGTAGCTTTCGAAATGCGCAGTCGCATCAAGCATAGGATAAATTAAGATGAGTTGTGCTGGTTGCCACTCGCCAGCACGCTTCAATCGCAAAGCAGTTACCAGCGCCAGATGCCCTCCCGCACTGTCACCGGCAAGAGTTATTCGTTGTTTATCAACGCCGAGTCGTTCGGCGTGTTGCCGGACTAATTCTGCACCTCGTTGTGCATCATCATGGGCGGCGGGGAAAGTATGTTCCGGTGCCAGCCGATACTGGACGGCAATAATCCGACATTGCCCGTAATAGGCTAACTGGCGCAGCTGGTTGTCGTGAGTTGCGAACCCGCCGCTAACAAAACAGCCACCGTAGTAATAAATTATCGTCGGGAGTAATGTCGGGGCATTCAGCGGTGACACTATTCGTAAGGTCATCCCTTCAAGTTCGATAGTCTGAATATCTACCCGCGTTTCTGTCTCACCCGCAAGGACAGCGCTGGCGATATAGCCCTCTCTGCGCTGCGTAATACTTTGTTGGCGCGATGAGGGGCGACCCGCAGCGATAAACTCTTCGACTAACTCTGCAATTCCTTTTTCCAGTGCCATAGTAGAACTCATTTTGCTGTATGAATGTACAGTTTTATACACCCGTTTTTGCTGGATGGATACAGGGAAATTCACGGGCGTGAAAAATCTGGAAAGCGCCTCGCAAATGTAAAGACAAACCCGGCAGAGACGTGGTTTTGCTGGAGCACTATCAGTAAGCTAGTGGTTTCAATGGTACGTCAATGACGTACAAAAAGGATTGTTACTCTAAGCCAATGGCGTATAATTATGCTCTTCATCGAAACGGAAATTTTTACTGAAGATGTTCAAAAACTGTTGAACGACGATGAATTCAGTCGTTTTCAGTTTTTCCTGGCCTTGAATCCTGACTATGGTGAGGTAATACCTGAAACTGGTGGGTTAAGAAAGGTTCGATGGGTCTCAGGAGGAAAGGGGAAACGTGCTGGTGTCAGGGTTATTTACTTTCATCAGGTTAAACATTATGAGATCAGATTACTGCTTATTTATCGTAAGGGTATTAAAGATGATCTGTCTCCCCAGGAAAAAGCAATGCTCCGGTTGTTAAATACGAGGTGGTAAATGGATAAGGCACTTTTTGAGCGGTTGACTCACAGCATGGCCCAGATGAATGAAATTATTGAAGGAACGCGACAGCCTTCACGGACTTTTGAAGTTGATGCTATGAAAATCAAAGAAATACGCCGCGCTTCAGGGTTGTCACAATCTAAATTTGCCGATCTTATTTCCGTAAGCGTAGACACGTTGCGTAACTGGGAGCAGGGGCGACGTTCACCGACCGGGCCTGCAAAGGCTTTGCTGCGAGCGATTGCCAATGATCCGCAACATGTGCTGCAAGCACTTAACCGTTAGAGGCATGGTTATGCCATACAGAAAGCACCAGCATTCAGAACTCCTATGAAAGCGGCATAGTGCCGCCTGCTCAGGAGTTTTGCTATGACCCGTAATCGTGCTGAACGTCGCCATCATATGGTGCGATTAAAAAAAATCCGCTGTCGTTATCGCACTGCAGGCGATGGAAGCAAAAAAGCATCAGGTATTTGCTTTCGTACTCCCTGTATTTGTTCTTGTTGGATGTGTGGGCATCGACGCTATCATAATGGTCCCCGCGTATCGGAAATTCGTGCAAAAGCACGCTATGCGAATTAAGGGAAAATGATGAACTATTTTAAGGAAGCACATTTTTAGAACTCTTAACAGGAGACTAAAAATGTCCACGTTTAATACGCGTAAAGATAGGGATCGTAATGGTAAAGCGAAGCCGCATAAGCATTCAGGGATCCCAACACTTACAGGTAAATGGCGTCACCCTTCAATGGATTGTTGGGTAAACTACAGTACACCGGGCGATCATGAATGGAAGCGGCTCTATACTACGCTTCGCCGTCGCGCAGATGATCGACGCCAATGTCATCGGGTAATGCAGGGGGATGATCCGGAAGGAATCGTCTGGTTCCCGGACTGTTATCCACAAATTTACTACTACTAACAATTAAAGACCGGTTGGTGCGGCACTGACCGGTCGTTATGAATGGTAGATTTCACCTTAAACCCTGGTGCGGTAAAGCTGCTGACTTTTTCGGGTACACCATCCTGATGAAGCAAATGAAGACCCAATCAAAAAATATTCTTGAATATAAAATATTTATAGCATCCATAATTCATCCTTATTATTTGTTGTTTCTTTTCTGTAGATGTGCCCCCGCTTAATTAAAAGTAATAAACCATTTTTGAGTAACAATTGAAATAACTGAAACTGTTACATTATCTTTGGATGCCGTCTCGCAAAAACAAAACAATATGAAAAAATCCGCTTTCGTTAATTAACTTTCCGGCGTAATTTTCGCACATACATTAATGAGTAATATATGTAAGGTGGTGGTAATGGCGATGAATACGGTTTTTCTTCATTTATCAGAAGAGGCAATTAAACGGCTGAATAAACTCAGGGGCTGGCGTAAGGTTTCACGATCTGCAATTTTACGCGAAGCGGTAGAGCAATATCTGGAGCGGCAGCAATTTCCGGTGCGTAAGGCAAAAGGCGGCAGGCAAAGGGACGAGGCAGTTGGTGTTGAAGAACTATGTAAGCAGCATAAGGAATGACAAAAGTTTTTTTATTCATGAATATAAAAAACCAGATGCCCTTATTCTGGTATTAATACAAGGCTGTTTTACTTGAACTTATAATAACTGCAACTGTTACATCATATCTGGAAAACGCCTCGCGAAATACGAGAGATTTTGCGGGAATAGCAGGTGTCGTCACACCCTATGAGCTGTAATCCGGGCGACCAGCGCCACCCGGAAAACGTCAGAGATTACTCCCCTTCACCCGGAAACAGGAACGGGTTAATGGAACTACGGGCATAGCCTTCTTGCTCCATTCGCGCGTCCAGTACCAGAGAGGCGAGGTCATCTGCCACGGCTTCAACTTTCGGTTCTTTTTCCTGATAAAGAATCTTCAGGTAAGTGCCGCAGTCATCGCAGCTTTCGGCTTTAATCGCGGCCTGTTCGTCATCCAGCGACCAGTAATGCAGTTTGCCGCTTTGTTCACAGTTGCTGCATTTTACGCGTACTACGTGCCATTCAGTTTCACACAGGTTGCAGTGCAGGTAACGCAGACCCTGAGTGGTGCCAATTTGCACCATGCTGGACACCGGCATAGAGCCACATACCGGGCAATATTGACGTTGTTCGCCGTATTCAGCGCGGGCTTTGCCGGGGATCAGATTAGCCATCTGCGCCCAGTAGAGCGACAGCGCAGCCCAGATAAACGGCGCTTTATCGCTGCTGACGGACGAGAAATCAGAGGCAAACAGTGCGCTGGCCATATCTTCCAGCTCCTGAGTCGATGCCTTCTCCAGATTCTCAATCACTGCCAGCGCCGGGCCGCTCATTTCAGGTTTCAGCTCAGCAATTAGCGCCATCAGCAGCTTTTGCCAGTGCTTATCACGCGGCAGAACGTGAATATCCAGCGGGGGCTTGCCCTGTGCGCTGGCTTCTTTAATGCGCGCGGTCAGATCCATCTCCAGCGGATGGTCGTACAGCACCACTTCCTGGGCGTGGGCGATAAGCGCAGCAAAGCGCAGGTAATCACCCAGCGGATTACTTTCTGCCAGCTCGCGCAGACGCTCGGCGCGGCGGTTGTATAAATTCTTGAGCCGAGGGAACAATAACGGCGGAATCATATCCGCCGTACGTTTCTCGCTCGAACCCAGCTCATCTTGCGGGATTATGCGAATACTCATTCAGCTTTCTTTTCCGTTGTCTTGCGGACCTCACGGTACCAGCGCGGGTGATGTTTCTTTGCCCATGCGCTGGTCACCCATCCTTCCACCATGGCGGTAATCGTGCCTTTCACCCAAAGGGCGGCGTAGATATGCACCATGATAACCACAATTAACGCCACTGCGGCAAATGAATGCAGCATTAACGCGAATCGGATCACCGGGATTGAGAAAGCAGGCGCAAAATAAGGACGCCAGATAATCACGCCGCTCACCAGCAGCAGAACCAGGAAAATAATCGCCGCCCAGAAAACGCATTTCTGACCGAAGTTATAACGCCCGGTGTCACCTACTTCCTCGTTGACGACGATCTTACGAATATTCTTCGCCCAAAAGATATCATCCCGATTGATTAGGTTGTGATGCCAGTAACGGAAAAACATGATGATGAACGAGGCAAACATAACCACGCCGACAAACGGGTGCAGAATGCGCGCCAGCTGCGGTGTGCCCATGATTTGCATCAACCAGTTGAAGGACGGGAACAAAAAGCCCAGCCCGCTCACCGCCGCCAGGATGAAGCAGAAGGCGGTGATCCAGTGGTTGATACGTTCCGGCGCGGTGTAGCGCACGATGGTGTCACGTCGTTTCATTTGCGCTCCTCGTCTTTCTCTTCGTGCAGATTATTCTCTTCCTCATCCGCACGGTTCGGACCGACACCCACGTAGTGGAAGATACTGGCTGCGAAGGTAGCCGCAAAGCCAACAGCTGCGAGCGGTTTCCAGATGCCTTTCCAGAATTTCACGGTTTCGCTGATTTCCGGGTTCTCCGGCAAGCCATGATACAGATTTGGCTTGTCAGCATGGTGCAGCACGTACATAACATGTGTACCACCGACGCCTGCCGGGTCGTACAAACCCGCATTGTCGTAACCGCGGGTTTTCAGCTCCGCCACGCGCTCGCTCGCCAGCGTTTTCATCGACTCTTTCGTACCGAAGTGAATCGCGCCCGTTGGGCAGGTCTTCACGCAGGCCGGTTCTTGCCCAACCACCACGCGGTCAACGCACAGCGTACATTTGTAGACGCGGTTGTCTTCCGGGTTGAGGCGCGGAATGTCGAACGGACAGCCCGCAATGCAATAACCGCAGCCGATGCACTGCTCGGACTGGAAGTCGACGATACCGTTGGCATACTGAATAATTGCCCCTTCCGCCGGGCACGCTTTCAGGCAGCCTGGATCGGAACAGTGCATACAGCCGTCTTTGCGGATCAGCCATTCCAGTTTGTCGTTCTGCTCCACTTCCGAGAATCGCATCACCGTCCACGATTTGGCACTTAAATCATTGGGGTTGTCGTACACCCCAATGTTATTGCCGACGGTATCGCGAATGTCGTTCCACTCTGAACACGCCACCTGACAGGCTTTACAGCCGATACAGGTGGTAACGTCGATGAGTTTCGCCACTTCTTCCTGGAAGTCCCGCGCCTGAGGCGCGGGGGTCAGACCGTTAGTCGCGGAACGACGAATGATATCTTGCGATTGATAAGCCATATGTCGTCTCCGTTACACCTTTTCCACATTCACAAGGAAGGACTTAAACTCCGGCGTCTGCGTGTTCGCATCACCGACGAATGGCGTCAACGTATTGGCAATAAAGCCTTTTTTCGCAACACCTTCATAGCCCCAGTGAATCGGAATACCGATGGTATCGATATCTTTGCCGTTTGCTTTCAGCGTGCGAATACGTTTGGTCACTACCGCTTTGGCTTTGATATAGCCACGGTTGGAGGAGACTTTCACAGTATCGCCCTGGGCAATGCCAAGTTTATTCGCCAGCGACTCCCCGATTTCCACAAACTGCTCTGGTTGCAAAATCGCATTCAACAGCGCGTGTTTGGTCCAGTAGTGGAAGTGCTCGGTCAGACGATAGGTGGTTCCGACATACGGGAACTTATCGGCTTTACCCAATGCTTCGGCGTCGTCTTTAAAGATTCGCGCAGCCGGGTTCGAGATAACGTTTGGATGCAGCGGGTTAGTTCCCAGCGGCGTTTCAAACGGCTCGTAGTGTTCCGGGAACGGACCTTCCGCCATCTTATCGAGGGCAAACAGACGTCCCATGCCTTCCTGCTGCATGATAAACGGCCCTACGCCGCTGCCCGGAGGCGCTGCGCTGTAGTCCGGAATATCCCAGCCGGTCCACTTAGTGCCGTCCCATTTCAGCAACTGACGCTTCGGATCCCACGGGTTACCCTGCGGATCTGCGGAGGCGCGGTTATACAGAATGCGGCGGTTAAGCGGCCATGCCCATGCCCAGCCCAGCGTGTTACCGAGGCCAGACGGATCGGCGTTATCACGACGCGCCATCTGGTTGCCTTCCGGCGTCCAGCTACCGGCGAAAATCCAGCAGCCACAGGAGGTTGTACCGTCATCGCGCAGTTGGGCGAACGAGCTAAGTTGTTGGCCTTTCTTGACGATAACCGCACCGGTTGCCGGGTCGGTAATATCGGCCAGCGCTTTGCCGTTGCTCTCCATTGCCACTTCTTCTGAAGATGGCTCATGCGGAATGGCGTAGTTCCAGGTCATGTTCAGCACCTGGTCCGGGTTCGCGCCACCCTGTTCGGCATACATCTTGCGCAAGCGCAGGAAGATACCGGAGAGGATCTCGCCATCAGTCAGCGCAATCCCCGGGGCGTCCGCACCTTTCCAGTGCCATTGCAACCAGCGACCAGAGTTAACGATTGAACCGTTCTCTTCCGCGAAGCAGGTCGATGGCAGACGGAACACTTCGGTCTGGATCTTCGACGAGTCAACTTCGTTCAGTTCACCGTGGTTCTGCCAGAAGTTAGAGGTTTCAGTGTTCAGCGGGTCGATAGTCACGAGGAATTTCAGCTTCGACAGACAGCCGATCACTTTGTTTTTGTTCGGGAATGAGGCAACAGGGTTAAAGCCCTGGCAGATATAGCCATTGACCTTGCCTTCTTTCATCATCTCGAAGTATTGCAGGACGTCGTAGCCTTTATCCCACTTCGGCAACCAGTCAAAGCCCCAGCTATTTTCCGCCGTCGCTTTATCACCAAAGAATGCCTTCATCATTGAGACGAAGAATTTCGGGTAGTTGCCCCAGTAGTTGACCTGGCCTTCCAGCAGTGGTTTTGGCGTGTTGGCAGCGAGGTAAGTTTGCAGATCGGTTTGCTTCTCGCTTGGCAGCGTCATGTAACCTGGCAGGCTCTGCGACAGCAGCCCAAGGTCCGTCAGCCCCTGAATATTGGAGTGACCGCGCAGGGCGTTAACGCCGCCGCCTGCCATCCCCATGTTGCCGAGCAGCAGCTGGATCATCGCCATCGTACGAATGTTTTGCGCACCAATGGAGTGTTGCGTCCAGCCGAGCGCGTAGAGGAACGACGCTGTTTTATCGTGAGCACTGGTTTCGGCGATGTATTCGCAGACTTTCAGGAACGCGTCTTTTGGCGTACCGCAGATGTTTTCAACCACATCTGGCGTGTAGCGGGAAACGTGCTGTTTCAGCAAGTTCCACACGCAACGTGGATGTTGCAGGGTAGTATCGCGTTTGGCGAAGCCGTTTTCGTCCAGTTCGTAAGTCCAGGTGGACTTATCGTACTTGCGTTTTTCCGCGTCGTAGCCGGTGAACAGGCCATCTTCAAAGCCGTAATCCTCACGCACGATCAGGCTGGCGTTGGTATAGGCTTCGGTGTATTCGCGGTTGAATTTTTCATTGTTCAGCAGGTACAGCAATACGCCTGACAGGAAAGCAATGTCAGTACCGGAACGGATAGGGGCATAGTAGTCAGCCACCGCCGCCGTACGCGTAAAGCGAGGATCGATCACAATCAGCTTCGCGCCGTTGTGAATTTTGGCTTCCATCGCCCAGCGGAACCCGACCGGGTGAGCTTCAGCGGCGTTACCGCCCATCACCACGACGAGGTTGGCATTCTTGATGTCGACCCAGTGGTTGGTCATCGCACCGCGACCAAATGTTGGAGCAAGACTTGCTACCGTTGGTCCGTGTCAGACACGCGCCTGGTTGTCGACCGCGAGCATACCCAGCGCGCGGGAGAATTTTTGCGTTAAATAGCCGGTTTCGTTACTCGACGCGGAAGCACACAGCATCCCGGTGGAGAGCCAGCGGTTAACAGTCACGCCTTCGGCGTTTTGCGCAATGTAGTTCGCATCGCGGTCTTCTTTCATCAGTTTGGCGATGCGATCAAACGCCTCTTCCCAACTGATTTGTTGCCATTTATCAGAACCTGGCGCACGGTATTCCGGAAACTTCAGGCGGCTTTCGGAGTGGATGAAATCCACCAGACCAGCGCCTTTCGGACAAAGTGCTCCGCGGTTGACCGGGTGATCCGGGTCACCTTCGATATGGAAGATAGATGCTTTGGCGTTTTTTGCTCCGTCACCGAGGCTGTACATCAACAGCCCACAGCCTACGGAACAATAGGTGCAGGTATTACGGGTTTCGCGGGTGCGCAGCAGTTTATACTGCCGGGTTTCCGCGAGTGCTACGCTGGGTGCAAAACCCAGTGCCGCTGCCGTGGTGCCTGCCATACCGCCAGCGCAGATCTTAAAGAACTGCCTTCTGCTGACCTGCATGGATTGCTCCTTGTTTCGACATTGTCACGTCCCATTTACATTCGCTTGCTGCGTGTGCAGGGAGTGGGAGTTATTTTTCTTTGCGGAAGGGGCCGCAAAGGTCCAGAATTGGCTCAATTTCCCTCCATCCAGGAAGGGTTTGTAACAGAATACCATAATGTTGGTGTGTGTGTTCTTATCTGGTTAATAGAAAGTGAAAAAAACACAGCAAAAAGAAATCGAGAATGTGACAAATATCACAGGTGTTCGTCAAATTGAGTTATGGCGGCGTGATGATTTACGACACCCACGGTTAGATGAGGTGGCGGAAGAAGTTCCCGTTGCGCTGGTCTACAACGGCATTTCGCACGTGGTGATGATGGCGTCGCCCAAAGACCTTGAGTACTTTGCGCTCGGTTTTTCGCTTTCCGAAGGAATTATCGAAAGCCCGCGCGATATCTTCGGCATGGATGTCGTTCCTTCCTGTAATGGCCTGGAAGTACAAATTGAGCTTTCCAGCCGCCGCTTTATGGGGTTGAAGGAACGCCGCCGGGCGCTGGCGGGACGTACGGGCTGTGGCGTATGCGGTGTAGAACAGCTTAACGATATCGGTAAACCGGTGCAGCCGCTGCCGTTCACCCAGACGTTTGGTCTCAACAAACTGGATGATGCATTACGTCATCTCAACGATTTTCAGCCAGTGGGGCAACTGACTGGTTGTACTCACGCCGCTGCCTGGATGTTGCCATCTGGCGAACTGGTCGGCGGGCATGAAGACGTGGGTCGCCATGTGGCGCTGGACAAACTGTTAGGCCGCCGGTCACAAGAAGGGGAAAGCTGGCAGCAAGGTGCGGTGCTGGTTTCCAGCCGTGCCAGTTATGAAATGGTGCAAAAGTCGGCGATGTGCGGCGTAGAGATTTTGTTTGCGGTGTCTGCCGCGACCACACTTGCTGTAGAAGTGGCTGAGCGCTGTAATCTGACGCTGGTGGGCTTTTGTAAACCGGGTCGGGCAACGGTTTATACCCATCCGCAGCGTTTGAGCAATTAATTAAAATAAGTCCTGCGATATATATTAAATTACAGGACTTATTCATTTCGTGAATTTTGTTATTTTTTTATAAACAAAACGCGTGTAGTGGCGTTAACGCCTGCGCTGCAACCTATTGATGGCGTGGCGGTGAGTTATATTGATGCTGCCGTAGCGTTGGGTAATACCATTAACGAAATGGATAAATATTACACCCAGGAAAATTATAAAGACGATGCGTTTGGGAAAGGGAAAACATTCCACTACTACTCTCTGGCAGTCATGATTTCAGCGAAACAAATTAATAACCTGATATCGCAAGATAAGTTAGATGCAGAAGCGGCAATGAAGAAAGTGTCTGAACTGGAAACGCTGGTGGCGCAGGCCAAAGAAGCGGATAAAAGCGGCATGAATTTCTCGTTTATTAATTCGGCAGGCCAGTATCAACTCGAGGCTAAAAAATACGTTCGCCGCATCAGAGATAAAGTCCCGTACTCTGACTGGGATAAAGAGCAACTTCAGGACGCAAACTCAAGCTGGATGGCCGAAGACTCATTTCCCGAGAGCATTATGCGAGTACAACGAAATGGTCGATGAAATATTTCAGTCAATTGTAATCGCGGGGCGGGTTTGTGATGAGCGCGGATATGTCACGAAGTCGTGACAATATAAAGCAGAGTGAAGGATAAATTTTGTGAATAAAGTATCATTATTTAATGATTTTGTGAATGTTTAAATGTCTCAGATAATTTGTTTAAGCGTTATTTATATTTGTGGCTTATGAGTCAGCGTGAATCATATCTAATATTTTTTACGATATTTAGTTAAAAACGGCACTATTGTTATATTCCTCACGTTCCAGGAAATCAGCGGATTTACTCATATTATGCGGCGGGATACTATCCATCGGCCTGCTGAAGTTGGATTAAAAATTCGAAAGTGCACACCTTATATTTCTCTATATACGTATTCCTTTTGGAAAGCGTAGGGTCTCCTTTATTTCAGGGAACGTAAATAATGAAAAAATCGACATTATCTTTAGCCATCGGTTTATTATTGGCATGTAGTACCGGTATGGCAAAAACACAGCATTTAACGCTGGAACAACGCATGGCATTGCTGGAAGAACGCCTGGAAGCGGCAGAAATGCGGGCAGCAAAAGCAGAGGGGCAGGTTAAACAGCTTCAGACACAACAAGCCGCCGAGATCCGCGAAATTAAAACCGCACAGGGCAACACGCCGGTAAACGGTCAATCAACGACGGAGTCAGAGAAGAAAAACGCCACCCCGCCTAATCTCCTGCTTTCAGGGTATGGCGATTTAAAAATCTACGGTGACGTCGAATTTAATATGGATGCGGAAAGTAATCATGGCCTGCTGGCAATGACTAACGCTGATGTGAATAGCGATCCCACTAATGAACAGTGGAATCTCAATGGTCGTATTCTGTTAGGTTTTGATGGTATGCGAAAACTGGATAATGGCTATTTCGCTGGGTTCTCCGCACAACCGCTGGGGGATATGCACGGTTCAGTAAATATCGATGATGCGGTTTTCTTCTTTGGCAAAGAAAACGACTGGAAGGTCAAAGTAGGCCGTTTTGAAGCCTACGATATGTTCCCACTGAATCAGGATACCTTTGTTGAACATTCCGGTAATACTGCGAACGATCTTTATGACGATGGCAGCGGTTATATCTATATGATGAAAGAGGGCCGCGGGCGTTCTAACGCTGGCGGTAATTTCCTCGTCAGCAAACAACTCGATAACTGGTATTTTGAATTAAACACGTTACTGGAAGACGGAACATCTTTATATAACGACGGTAATTATCATGGACGCGATATGGAACAGCAGAAAAATGTTGCTTATCTGCGTCCGGTAATTGCCTGGTCGCCGACGGAAGAATTCACCGTTTCCGCAGCGATGGAAGCGAATGTGGTAAATAATGCTTATGGTTATACCGATAGCAAGGGTAATTTTGTCGATCAGTCCGATCGTACCGGTTATGGCATGAGCATGACCTGGAATGGCCTGAAAACCGATCCGGAAAATGGCATCGTGGTTAATCTTAATACCGCCTATTTAGATGCTAATAATGAAAAAGATTTCACCGCTGGGATTAACGCGCTGTGGAAACGTTTCGAGCTGGGTTATATCTACGCACATAATAGGATTGATGAATTTAGTGGCGTGGTTTGTGATAACGCTTGCTGGATTGATGATGAAGGAACATACAACATTCACACCATTCATGCGTCTTATCAGTTCGCTAATGTGATGGATATGGAGAACTTTAATATTTACCTCGGCACGTATTACTCCATTCTGGATAGCGACGGCGATAAGATACACGGCGACGATAGTGATGACCGTTACGGCGCACGCGTTCGCTTTAAATACTTCTTCTGATGAAAGGGCGGTGCTGGATATTTTCCGGCACCGCAACTCATTAAGGCAGGTAAAACACTTCTTGCAGTTCGCTACTGACTGGGCTGTTATCCGCATTAGCGGGCATAACGTCGGTCATATATTTCCACCAACGTTGGCAAACATCTGTACTGGCAACCGCATTCCACCGCTCTTCAGATTCAATCTCTATCGTGGCAAATAGCAGATTACGCGCTTTGTCGAGATAGATGGCGTAGTTATGCGCACCGTGAGATTTCAGCACTGCTTCCAGTTCCGGCCAGATGGGATTATGCCGACGCTGATACTCTTCGTGGGCGTCGGGGTTTACCTGCATGACAAAGGCTTTGCGGATCATGTTTGCTCCTTACAGCGCCAGCGCACTGGCGAGTGGTGTAACGCCGAAACGCTGGCCGAGCGCTATCAACTCTTCACGGCTGATGGTCTGTTTCATGCCGCCCATCGAATAAACCTTCACTAATATTTGTGCTGATTTTTCTGCGGTGTCGATTAAACCGAAGGTTTCATCCAGCGTCGGTCCGGAACCGAACACACCGTGGAAGGGCCACAACACCAGCGAATGTTTTTGCATCTCTTGTGCAGTTGCCTGGCCGATTTCGTCCGTGCCGGGTACCATCCACGGCAGAATGCCAACGCCATCCGGGAATACCACCAGACACTCGGTGCTGCCTTCCCACAGTTGGCGAGTGAAGACCGCGGTGTCGTTTTCCAGCACGTAGGTGAGAGCGATCAGGTTAGTGGCGTGGCAGTGCATGATCACCCGATCTTTGCCGTTGGTGGCTTTAATGCGCTCGCAGTGGGAAAGGAAGTGAGCTGGAAGTTCGGAAGTGGGGACGGCTTCGTTGGTTAACCCCCAAAGAATGTGGTAGCCCGCGCCGTCGCTGTCGACTTTTACGATGCCTAAGTTAGCCGCAGGATCAAGCTGGACGTTACGGAAGAATTTGCCGGAGCCGGTGACAATAAACGGTGTATTTGCCAGTAAAGGCATGGGCTGGCTGAGCGGGATATAGCGCGGTTGTTGGTGAAAATTGTCGTGATATGGTGCGATATCGGCGTCATCCAGGCGCAGCGTCAGGTTGCCGCCGTTGCGCTCGTCCCAGCCTTTCAGCCAGGCATCGGTGGTGGCTTTGATCATTCCCTGGACAAACCAGGACTGGGTTATGTTTTGCATGTTCTGTGTTCCTGTTAATTGGACGTCCGTGCCTGTTGCCGGATGTACGATCTGTAGGCCGGATAAGGCACTCGTGCCGCATCCGGCAATCAATGCCTGATGCGATGCTGTCGCGTCTTATCAGGCCTACAACTGTTGCTGACCCGTAGGCCGGATAAGGCACTTGTGCCGCATCCGGCAATCAATGCCTGATGCGACGCTGTCGCGTCTTATCAGGCCTACAACTGTTGCTGACCCGTAGGCCGGATAAGGCACTCGTGCCGCATCCGGCAATCAATGCCTGATGCGACGCTGTCGCGTCTTATCAGGCCTACAACTATTGCCGACCCGTAGGCCGGATAAGGCACTTGTGCCGCATCCGGCAATCAATGCCTGATGCGACGCTGTCGCGTCTTATCAGGCCTACAACTATTGCCGACCCGTAGGCCGGATAAGACTTGTGCCGCATCCGGCAGTGTTTACCCGCGGCGACTCAAAATTTCTTTCTCATAAGTCCGCACGTTCTCCAGCCATTCGCTACCCGCTGGCGTATCGTGACGCTGACAATACATTTCCCATACCGCCTGCCACGGCAACGATTTCTGCTCTTCCAGTAGCGCCAGACGCGCAGTGTAATCGCCCGCCGATTCTAGCTTGCGTAGTTCAGCGGTAGGTTCCAGTAACGCACGTAGCAGGGCTTTTTTCATATTGCGTGTACCAATGACCCACGCGGCAATGCGGTTGATAGAGGCATCGAAGAAGTCGAGGCCGATATGCACCCGGTCAAACAGATCGTGACGAACAATCTCACTGGCAATCGCCTGGGTTTCATCATCCAGCAGCACTACGTGATCGCTGTCCCAGCGAACCGGACGGCTGACGTGCAGCAGCAACTGCGGCACATACAGCATGGCGGCGGAAATCTTGTCGGAAATCACTTCAGTCGGGTGGAAATGCCCGGCGTCCAGGCACAGCGCCGTCTGGCGGCTGGTGGCATACCCCATGTAAAACTCATTGGAGCCAACCGTGTAACTCTCCGCGCCAATGCCAAACAATTTGCTCTCAACGGCGTCGATATGGTGCGCCGGATCCAGCTTCTCGCTGATCACCTCATCCAGAGCTGCCAGCAGACGCTGGCGCGGGGCGAGACGGTCAACGGTAATATCTTTCATGCCATCCGGGATCCAGATGTTCATCACCGACGGTGTGCCGAGTTGCTCACCAAAATAGGCTGAAACACGGCGGCTGGCTTTACAGTGGTCAATCCAGAACTGGCGAATGCGGTCGTCGGCATGGGAAAGCGTAAAGCCATCGGCGCTTAGCGGATGCGAAAAACAGGAGGGGTTAAAATCCAGACCGAGCTGATTGGCTTTCGCCCATTCAACCCAGTTTTTGAAGTGCTCTGGTTTGATCTGGTCGCGCGAGACTGGCGTGTCTGATTCCAGATAGATGGCATGTAAATTAAGCCGTTTCGGCCCTGGAATCAGCCGCATAGCCTGTTCCAGATCGGCACGTAGCTCACTGGCATTACGCGCTTTGCCCGGATAATTACCAGTAGCCTGAATACCACCGGTCAGCAAACCTTCCGGGTTTTCAAAACCGGAAACATCATCGCCCTGCCAGCAGTGCATTGAAACGGGTAAACGATCAAGTTGGCGCAGCGCCTCCTCGACATCAATCCCTACTGCCGCGAAACGCTGTTTCGCCAGCTCCCAGGCCTGTTCCAGTTGAGTGGTCATGCGCAAAGCTCCTTTGTCTGTCGTGTAGAGTGAATCTGCGCCACATAGTGGGCAATTTCACTGTCAGGATTAGGGGTAAAGGTGGTCAGATTCGCGGTAGTGCTGACGACCTGACGGAAATCATCCACATTGTTGAGTTCATCCAGCGTCATTAACTGGATGCCGATATTGCCGAGCGTCGAGGCTTCAACAGGCCCTGCGATCACCCGAATACCGCAGGCATCGGCACACAGCTGGTTGAGCAGCGTGTTCTGGCAGCCGCCGCCGACAATATGCAGTTGCGAGAAATCTTCACCACGCAGCTGCGCCAGCTCATGCAACACATCGGCATACAGCAGCGCCAGACTGTCGAAAATACAGCGCGCCAGTTCAGCATCACTTTCCGGGATCGGTTGCGCCGTTTCCCGACACGCAGCCTGAATTTCGCTGCACATCTCGTCAGGATTAATAAAGCGATCGTCATTGGGATTGATGATGAAGCGGCAGGCCGGAAGTGCCTGTGTTGCGGCGATAAGCGCCGGAAGATCGTTGATTTGCCGCTCCTGAAGCACTCGCTGAAGCAGCCATAAGCCCATAATATTTTTCAGCACCCGATAGCGACCTTCCGCCCCGCCTTCGTTGGTGATATTGGCTGCCAGCGCCGTGTCATTGGTAAATGGCGTCTGGCTTTCGAAGCCCATCAATGACCAGGTGCCAGAAGAGAGATAAGCGGCGCGTGAACCGTTTAACGGCGAGGCGATAACCGCGCTGGCGGTATCATGGCTGGCAACGGCGACCACCGGAATCTCATTACCCTGCGGGCAAATCCAGTGACCTATGACATTACCCGGATGCGTCGGGCGACCAAACCAGGCTTTGTTGGCACCGCTCCACGCCAGTAGCGACTCGTCCCAGTCGTCGCTATTGATATTGACCAGTTGCGTGGTCGTGGCGTTGGTATATTCCCAGTTCATCTTGCCGGTCAGGCGATAACTAAAGTAATCCGGTATCAGCAAAGCGTGAGCAATGTGTGGAATAAGTTCTGGTTGCTGCTCTGTCAGTGCACGTAGCTGATAGATCGTATTGAAGGGCAGAAACTGGATGCCGCTACGTTGATAAATATCGCGTTTGCCGAGTTGTTGTTGTGCCTGCGCCATTAGGCCATTGGTGCGGCTATCGCGATAAGCAACGGGCAGGCCCACACGCTGACCCTGTTGGTCGAGCAGCACAAAGTCCACGCCCCAGGTATCAATCCCAATGCTATCGATACGAATCCCTTCCTCGCACACCTTGTTTAATCCAAGGCGAATGGCACTTTCCAGGCTATCCACATTCCAGGTGACATAACCGTTCTGGCTATGCAGGCCATTGTTAAAACGATGGATTTCGCGCAGCGTTAGGCTGCGGCATTCACGCTCGTAACGCGCCAGCATCACGCGCCCACTGGATGCGCCGAGATCGACGGCGACACAATTGCGAAAGGTCATAATGTGATCCTGCTGAATTTCATTACGACCAGTCTAAAAAGCGCCTGAATTCGTGACCTTCTCGTTACTGACAGGAAAATGGGCCATTGGCAACCAGGGAAAGATGAACGTGATGATGTTCACAATTTGCTTCATTGTGGTGATGTGATGCTCACCGCATTTTCTGAAAATTCACGCTGTATCTTGAAAAATCGACGTTTTTTACGTGGTTTTCCGTCGAAAATTTAAGGTAAGAACCTGACCTCGTGATTACTATTTCGCCGTGTTGACGACATCAGGAGGCCAGTATGACCGTATTACATAGTGTGGATTTTTTTCCGTCTGGTAACGCGTCCGTGGCGATAGAACCCCGGCTCCCGCAGGCGGATTTTCCTGAACATCATCATGATTTTCAGGAAATTGTGATTGTCGAACATGGCACGGGTATTCATGTATTTAATGGGCAGCCCTATACCATCACCGGTGGGACGGTCTGTTTCGTACGCGATCATGATCGGCATCTGTATGAACATACCGATAATCTGTGTCTGACCAATGTGCTGTATCGCTCGCCGGATCGATTTCAGTTTCTCGCCGGGCTGAATCAGTTGCTGCCACAAGAGCAGGATGGGCAGTATCCGTCTCACTGGCGTGTTAACCACAGCGTATTGCAGCAGGTGCGACAGCTGGTTGCACAGATGGAACAGCAGGAAGGGGAAAATGATTTACCCTCGACCGCCAGTCGTGAAATTCTGTTTATGCAATTACTGCTCTTGCTGCGTAAAAGCAGTTTGCAGGAGAACCTGGAAAACAGCGCATCACGTCTCAACTTGCTTCTGGCCTGGCTGGAGGACCATTTTGCCGATGAGGTGAATTGGGACGCTGTGGCGGATCAATTTTCTCTTTCATTGCGTACGCTGCATCGCCAGCTTAAGCAGCAAACGGGGCTGACGCCTCAGCGTTACCTGAACCGCCTGCGACTGATGAAAGCCCGACATCTGCTACGCCACAGCGAGGCCAGCGTTACTGACATCGCCTATCGCTGCGGATTCAGCGACAGTAACCACTTTTCGACGCTTTTTCGCCGAGAGTTTAACTGGTCACCGCGTGATATTCGTCAGGGACGGGATGGTTTTCTGCAATAACGCGAATCTTCTCAACGTATTTGTACGCCATATTGCGAATAATCAACTTCGTTCTCTGGCCGAGGTAGCCACGGTGGCGCATCAGTTAAAACTTCTCAAAGATGATTTTTTTGCCAGCGACCAGCAGGCAGTCGCTGTGGCTGACCGTTATCCGCAAGATGTCTTTGCCGAACATACACATGATTTTTGTGAGCTGGTGATTGTCTGGCGCGGTAATGGTCTGCATGTACTCAACGATCGCCCTTATCGCATTACCCGTGGCGATCTCTTTTATATTCATGCTGACGATAAACACTCCTACGCTTCCGTTAACGATCTGGTTTTGCAGAATATTATTTATTGCCCGGAGCGGCTGAAGCTGAATCTTGACTGGCAGGGAGCGATTCCGGGATTTAGCGCCAGCGCAGGGCAACCACACTGGCGCTTAGGTAGCGTGGGGATGGCGCAGGCGCGGCAGGTTATCGGTCAGCTTGAGCATGAAAGTAGTCAGCATGTGTCGTTTGCTAACGAAATGGCTGAGTTGCTGTTCGGGCAGTTGGTGATGTTGCTGAATCGCCATCGTTACACCAGTGATTCGTTGCCGCCAACATCCAGCGAAACGTTGCTGGATAAGCTGATTACCCGGCTGGCGGCTAGCCTGAAAAGTCCCTTTGCGCTGGATAAATTTTGTGATGAGGCATCGTGCAGTGAGCGCGTTTTGCGTCAGCAATTTCGTCAGCAGACTGGAATGACCATCAATCAATATCTGCGACAGGTCAGAGTGTGTCATGCGCAATATCTCCTCCAGCATAGCCGCCTGTTAATCAGTGATATTTCGACCGAATGTGGCTTTGAAGATAGTAACTATTTTTCGGTGGTGTTTACCCGGGAAACCGGGATGACGCCCAGCCAGTGGCGTCATCTCAATTCGCAGAAAGATTAATTCGCCATGCCGATGCCGACGATGTTAGCGGCGACAATAATCACCACACAACCGAGGCTCAACACCGTTACCGGACGGCGTCCTGCATTGTTCCACTCTTTCAGCACCAGCCCAACGATACCGCCGCACAATACATAGAAGCTCATATGCAGCATCCAACTGATGTAGTCATACTGCGCCGGAATGCGGGCGTGGCCCCAGGCATAGAAAAAGAATTGCAGATACCACATCAACCCACCCAGAGCTGAGAGTAGCACATTGTGAATGATCAGCGGTTTTGCCAGCGAGAAGTCGGCTTTTAGCGACAAATCTTTCACTTTTGCCAGACGAATGAAGCAGAAGCCGAGGTTGATGATTGCGCCGCCGCCCATGATGACAACATAGCTTGGCAGAGCGACATACAGGGGATCGACGCCCAGCGCGGCAGCGGCTTCATGCATCGGTTTTGCGGCGTTCATCGCAAAGGACATCCCGGCAGAGAAAATGCCGCACATCACCGCCAGCACCAGCCCTTTTTTCAGATTGAACTCTTCGGCTTTAATGCCCATCTTGCGCTCTTTCAACTGCCCGGCGCGAGTTACAATCCCTACGCCAATCAGCGCCACCAGAACGCCGAGCAACGTCATGCGTCCGCCTTCGGTATTAATCAGCACATCGAAATTGCCGTTGATAATTGGCGTCATCAGCGTACCGACAATCAACGTAATGCCAATGGCGATGCCAATTCCCATCGACATGCCGAGATAACGCATGGTCAGGCCGTAGTTGATATTACCGATCCCCCACATAGCGCCGAACAGAAAAACAGGCAGCAGCGTAGAGAGACTAAACGAGCTGTAATACGCCCAGAAATTCGGTAGTAACAGGGCGCTGATGGCCCACGGCAGGATAATCCACGAAACAATCCCACCGACTGACCACATGGTTTCCCATGACCATTTTTTTACTTTTTTGAACGGAGCGTAAAAACAGGCTGCACTGGCCGCGCCGATCAAATGCCAAAATATCCCCATCGTAATCGCGTTACTCATCTTCTTATCCTCATCATTTTTTCGTCGCGTCACATCTCCGACGAGATGAGTGTAAAAATTGAGCTGTCGATTAACCTTTCGCCTGTTGCCGCCGCTGCCGATTTACTGGCAATCACGGCATTAAGTGGGTGATTTGCTTCACATCTTGGGCATTTTCCTGCAAAACCATACCCTTATGAAAAGTACGGCATTGATAATCATTTTCAATATCATTTAATTAACTATAATGAACCAACTGCTTACGCGGCATTAACAATCGGCCGCCCGACAACACTGGAGATGAATATGAGTTATACCCTGCCATCCCTGCCGTATGCTTACGATGCCCTGGAACCGCACTTCGATAAGCAGACCATGGAAATCCACCACACCAAACACCATCAGACTTACGTCAACAACGCCAACGCGGCGCTGGAAAACCTGCCAGAATTTGCCAACCTGCCGGTTGAAGAGCTGATCACCAAACTGGACCAGCTGCCAGCAGACAAGAAAACCGTACTGCGCAATAACGCTGGTGGTCACGCTAACCACAGTCTGTTCTGGAAAGGTCTGAAAAAAGGCACCACCCTGCAGGGCGACCTGAAAGCGGCTATCGAACGTGATTTCGGTTCCGTTGATAATTTCAAAGCAGAATTTGAAAAAGCGGCAGCTTCCCGCTTTGGTTCCGGCTGGGCATGGCTGGTGCAAAAAGGCGATAAACTGGCGGTGGTTTCTACTGCTAACCAGGACTCTCCGCTGATGGGCGAAGCCATTTCTGGCGCTTCCGGCTTCCCGATTCTGGGCCTGGATGTGTGGGAACATGCTTACTATCTGAAATTCCAGAACCGCCGTCCGGACTACATTAAAGAGTTCTGGAACGTGGTGAACTGGGACGAAGCAGCGGCACGTTTCGCGGCGAAAAAATAATCATTTGCCGCCTGCTGCAATGAGGCGTTTACGCCGCATTGCAGCTTAAAAAATGAACCATCGCCAACGGCGGTGGTTTTTTTGTGATCAATTTCAAAATAAAAACAATGATCCGATAAAAATAAAACAGCGTTTCAATTGATGTGGTTTCGATCACTTTTATTGATCAAATGAATGTTTATCTTCGTTTCCATCAACACTGATGCTCCGTTGAGGAATGACGCATCAGCCCTTAAAAATATGCCGACAGGTGATGGAAATGCAGATAAAACGCTCGATTGAGAAAATCCCGGGGGGGGATGATGCTCGTCCCGCTATTCCTTGGCGCACTGTGCCACACCTTCTCGCCGGGGGCGGGGAAATATTTTGGATCATTCACCAACGGGATGATTACCGGTACGGTGCCCATTCTGGCGGTGTGGTTTTTTTGCATGGGGGCGTCAATAAAATTAAGCGCGACGGGAACGGTACTGCGTAAATCCGGTACGCTGGTGGTAACTAAAATTGCCGTCGCGTGGGTGGTTGCGGCAATTGCCTCGCGCATTATTCCGGAACATGGTGTTGAAGTTGGATTTTTTGCCGGACTTTCAACGTTGGCGCTGGTGGCGGCGATGGATATGACCAACGGCGGACTTTACGCTTCCATCATGCAGCAGTACGGCACAAAAGAAGAAGCTGGGGCATTTGTGTTGATGTCGTTGGAGTCCGGGCCGCTCATGACGATGATTATTCTGGGCACTGCCGGGATTGCCTCGTTTGAACCGCATGTTTTCGTCGGCGCAGTATTGCCGTTCCTGGTGGGCTTTGCCCTGGGGAACCTTGACCCTGAGTTACGAGAATTTTTCAGCAAAGCGGTGCAGACGCTTATTCCATTCTTTGCCTTCGCACTGGGCAATACCATTGATTTGACTGTAATTGCCCAGACAGGTTTGCTGGGGATCCTGTTGGGTGTGGCAGTAATTATCGTGACCGGTATTCCGTTGATTATCGCCGATAAATTGATTGGCGGTGGCGATGGCACTGCCGGAATTGCCGCTTCCAGTTCCGCAGGGGCCGCGGTAGCGACACCTGTGCTGATTGCTGAAATGGTGCCTGCGTTTAAACCGATGGCTCCGGCAGCAACTTCGCTGGTCGCGACGGCGGTCATTGTGACTTCGATTCTGGTGCCAATTCTTACCTCTATCTGGTCACGTAAAGTCAAAGCCAGAGCGGCGAAAATCGAAATTTTAGGTACGGTGAAATAAACCAACTTCCTTAATCCCCACAGCCGGATGAACTAACGTTCGTCCGGTTTTCAATTGCGTTTCTGCCTGGATACTTACCGCGAAAACAGCACGCCTGACATAAAATAAATATGGTCTAATGGGGAAATTTCTCGTGGAGAGGGAACAGATGCGATATCCGGTTGATGTATACACAGGCAAGATTCAGGCTTATCCCGAAGGCAAACCCAGCGCAATTGCCAAAATCCAGGTTGATGGTGAGTTGATGCTGACGGACCTGGGGCTGGAAGGTGACGAACAGGCGGAGAAAAAGATCCACGGCGGGCCAGACAGAGCGCTGTGTCATTATCCTCGTGAGCATTATCTCTACTGGGCGCGGGAATTTTCGGAACAGGCGGAGCTGTTTGTTGCGCCTGCGTTTGGCGAAAATCTCTCAACCGACGGTCTGACGGAAAGTAATGTTTATATTGGTGATATTTTCCGCTGGGGAGAGGCATTAATTCAGGTCAGCCAGCCACGCTCACCTTGCTATAAACTCAATTACCATTTTGATATCAGCGATATAGCGCAGTTGATGCAAAACACGGGTAAAGTGGGGTGGTTGTATAGCGTAATTGCACCAGGGTTGGTATCTGCTGATGCGCCACTGGAGTTGGTTTCCCGTGTCAGCGATGTGACCGTGCAGGAGGCTGCCGCCATCGCATGGCATATGCCGTTTGATGACGATCAGTATCACCGTTTACTCTCCGCCGCAGGGTTATCGAAAAGCTGGACGCGAACGATGCAAAAGCGCCGACTGAGCGGCAAGATCGAAGATTTTTCCCGCCGGTTGTGGGGAAAATAACCCCCGGAGTGTAGGCCTGATAAGACGCTATCAGCGTCGCATCAGGCATCCTGCTCAAATGCCGGATGCGGCGTAAACGCCTTATCCTGCCTACAAATGCGGAGTTTAACTCCGCTTATACAGCGGCAACCAAATCACCAGCCGTAAACCGCCCAGCGGGCTGTCTTCTGCCTTCACCCAGCCACGATGCTGCTGAATGGCGGTTTCAACAATCGCCAGCCCCAAACCTGTACCGCCAGATTCACGATCGCGTGCTTCATCGGTCCGATAGAATGGACGGAAAATCTGTTCGCGATCTTCCGGGCTAACGCCAGGACCATCGTCGTCCACCGTAATGGTGATACCGTCTTTATCTACCGCAAAGCCCACTTCAATCTTCGTATGGGAATAACGCAGAGCATTACGAACAATGTTTTCCAGCGCACTTTCCAGGGCGTTCGGGTTGCCGTACAGCGGCCACGGCCCAGGTGGGAAGTTAACCGTCAACGACTTGCCCATTTGCTCGGCTTCGAACGCCGCGTTATCCAGCACTTCACTCCACAACTGGTTGGCTTTGATGGTCTCGCTAACCAGCGCATTTTTCTGCTGATTACGTGACATCACCAACAGATCGTTGATCATGCTGTCCAGACGTTGCGCTTCGGTTTCAATACGCTCCAGTTCCTTGCTTTCACCGCTACGACGGCGCAGTAACGCCGTACCCAGTTGCAGACGCGTCAGCGGGGTGCGCAGTTCGTGAGAGATATCAGAAAGTAGACGCTGCTGAGAGGTCATCATGCGCTCCAGCGCGGTGACCATCTGGTTAAAACTGGCACCGGCGGCAAGGAATTCCTGTGGCCCCGCTTCCAGTTCCGGGTGCTGGCGTAAGTTTCCCTGGGCAACTTCATCGGCAGCGTTTTTCAGCTTACGCGCCGGTTTTGCCAGACTCCAGGCCAACCACAACAGCAGCGGCGTACTGACCAGCATGGTGACAATCAGCAGTAATAGCGGGCGGTCAAACAGTAAGTTGATGAAATCGGATTGAGAACTGCTGGCCGGACGAATCAGATAAAGTTGGTAATTATCTTCGCCATCACGCACGGAGAACGGACCGACCAGTTCCACGCGGCCATACTTTTTCTTCTGCGGATGATCGGCGTTATCGGCCTGACCAATAAAGTTACGAATGATCTGCATTTCGCTGCGTTCAGCGCCGATCACGCGGCCTTCGGTGGTCACCAATAACAAACGTTGTCCTGGCGGTGCCCACTTATCAATCGCCCGGAACAGACGCCGCCACCACATTAAATCGTTGGGCGGATCGTTCGCCAGCTCCGCTTCGACATGCTGCTCAATCATCAGACCCTGACGCTGTTCGCTATCCAGAAGCTCGGTCATCTGGCGTGAATCGAGCTTGGGTAACATCAAAACCAACATCAACACCAGCGCCAGCGTCAGCCAGAAGATGGCGAAGATGCGCGCGGTTAAGCTGCCTATCATGAAGCAGAAACCATCAGATAGCCGCGACCACGCAGGGTTTTAAACCACGGGTGACCATCTTTACGATCCGGCAGTTTACGACGCAGGTTGGAAATGTGCATATCGATAGCGCGGTCGAAAGGCGTCAGGCGCTTGCCCAGCACTTCCTGGCTTAAATGCTCACGGGAAACCACCTGACCCAGATGCTGTGCCAGCAAATAGAGCAGGGTAAACTCAGTACCGGTTAACTCCAGTGTTTGCCCGTCGAAGCTGGCTTCCTGGCGACCAGGATTGAGACTTAAGGCATCAACTTCCAGTGTCGGTGAACCGTTGTCGTTGTTTTGCTGTTGTTCGCTCCAGTGCGAACGGCGCAGGATTGCGCGAATACGTGCCACCAGCTCACGATCATTAAACGGTTTTGGGAGATAGTCATCTGCGCCCAGCTCAAGCCCGAGAACGCGATCAAGTTCACTGCCGCGCGCCGTCAACATAATGACAGGCGTCTGGTGTGTCTGGCGAAGTGCTTTTAATGTGTCGATACCATTTTTCTTCGGCATCATTACATCAAGCAAAAGTAAATCAATGCTGTCGTCCAGAAGATCAAGCGCCTGTTCCCCATCGTGGGCAACAATCACGTTGAAGCCTTCCATCTCGAGCAGCTCCTTTAATAGGGAAGTCAGCTCTCGGTCATCATCAACTAACAGGATTTTATTCATTGTTTAAATACCTCCGAGGCAGAAATTACGTCATCAGACGTCGCTAATCCATGACTTTACGTTGTTTTACACCCCCTGACGCATGTTTGCAGCCTGAATCGTAAACTCTCTATCGTTGAATCGCGACAGAAAGATTTTGGGAGCAAATGATGCGCATAGTTACCGCTGCCGTCATGGCCTCAACGCTGGCAGTCAGTTCATTAAGCCACGCTGCTGAAGTCGGTTCAGGCGATAACTGGCATCCGGGTGAAGAACTTACGCAGCGCAGTACGCAGAGCCATATGTTCGACGGCATAAGTTTAACCGAACATCAGCGTCAGCAGATGCGAGATCTTATGCAACAGGCCCGGCACGAACAGCCTCCTGTTAATGTTAGCGAACTGGAGACAATGCATCGCCTTGTCACCGCAGAAAATTTTGATGAAAACGCTGTGCGCGCACAGGCAGAAAAAATGGCGAACGAGCAAATAGCTCGTCAGGTTGAGATGGCAAAAGTCCGCAACCAAATGTATCGCCTGTTAACGCCGGAGCAGCAAGCGGTTTTAAACGAGAAACATCAACAACGAATGGAGCAGTTGCGCGACGTGACGCAATGGCAAAAAAGTTCATCGTTGAAGCTATTGAGTAGTAGCAACTCACGTTCCCAGTAGTAAACCCTGTTTTCCTTGCCATAGACACCATCCCTGTCTTCCCCCACATGATGTGGGGGTTTTTTTTATCAATCACTTACATCAGTTTCCGTAAGAAAACAGTAACTTAAGAAAACCTATAAGGGACTGGAAGGGCTACAAAGTTCTGAGAGTGTGGACACTATGTGGACACTCAGAAGGGAAATTTATAACGTCACTCCGCCTTTTAGAGGATTCAGCGCGACGGCATTTTGCAGGTAGTCAGGCGCAAGGTGCGCATAGGCCATCGTCTGCTGAATGCTCGCATGTCCCAGAATCTGTTGCAGTGCGATTATATTGCCCCCATTCATCATGAAATGGCTTGCGAATGTATGCCGCAGGATGTGGGTTGCCTGATTGGGTGGTATATCTGGCTTCACTCTGCGTAAAATCCCGCAAAACTTCTCATAATCAACTTTGAATAATTTAGCGCTGGCCTCCTCTTTAACTTTTTTCTCCAGTTCCTCAGAAATCGGCACGGTTCGCTTTTTACCGTTTTTGGTTTTCAGGAAGGTAACCCTGCAATTTGTAATCTGTGCTGGTTTTAGCGTGGCAACTTCCGTCCATCTTCCTCCAGTGCTCAGACATAAAAGTGCGACAAGTAAGTCATCACCATCCAAAACATTTAACAGTTTTTCGATTTCTGCTTTTTCCAGGAACGTCATTTCAGGGTTGGCCTCCGCCAGTGGCGGCAGTCCGTGAATTGGGTGTTGCCCGGAAAATTCATCCAATTGAATTAATTTTGTGAACATGCCGGATAATCGGTACATGTCACGGTTTATCGTTGCGGCACTGATACCATTTCGTAGTCGCATGGAACGATAATCCATCAAAGCTCTTTTGCTCATCCGGCTCACTGGTATATCACCTATGCCGCTGATGGTTTTGAGCAGATGATTAAACTCTTTTGTTCCATGCTCGTGGTTTTGCCCGTGATATTTCCACCAGATGTCCAGCAACTCACTCAAAGTTCTGCGATCTGCTCGCTGACCTGCCCATTCTTTCTGGCTGGCGTAGGCGATTGTGTATCGCTCAAATGCTACAGCCTCAGCTTTTCTTTCAAATTTCCTGCGGATGCGTTTTCCGTCGCGACCGCGAGGTCTAATGTCCACTTCATAGCGTCCATCATCGAGCTTCTTAATTGACATAAGAAAGCCCTCTGACGCTGTATTCACCATCTTGGTAACAAATGGTGAAAATGTAATGTTTATAGAGTGTTAACCAGTCTGTTTTTCGGAGCGGTCTGATTCTGTTGGTTTTTGCCCAATGTGTGCGAGAGCCGGCGCGATCTGACCAGCTTGTGGTGACGTATCACCAGTCATTAACCAGAGCGTATATTTTTTAAATAAAGGCGTATTTGTGACTCGCATAACGATGCTGAGACCAGGGTCTTTATGCCCACTTTCGTAATTTTTGACTGTTCCTAGAGCTATCCCGCTAATTTCGCTGAATTTCGCCTGTGTTAAGCCTTCTGCTTTCCTAATCGCTTTCAGTTTTTCGAATGTCTGCATTTGACAGTAACCTATTGGTGACTTATATTCCCGTCAAAAGGTTGTGTATTGGTGACCTTTTGAGTGTGTTAGCCAGTCCCTAGAAAGGACAGGGGCGACCTAGAAGGGGCTGGATCTAATAAGGGTAACACGAAAGCAAAAAGGGCTAATCAATGGAAGTCAATGACTATGTGATTCAGTACCCGATTGATGCGGTACATACGGTTAAGTTTGCAGAGTTACTTGGTAAGCCAGAAACGGCTGTAGTCAAGATGGTAAAAGAGAATAAATTGCCAGTTATTGAGCTTCGTGATCCAAGTAAGCCGAACGCTCGTGTCGGTGAGAAGTGGGTTTTCATTCCAGAGTTTAATCGCGCTGTACGAGAGGCGTTTTATAACCGACCAGTTGAACAGCGTGATGCATGGCTTTTGTGGATGGGGTTGTGATTATGAGTGAACCGCGTTGTATTGCTCAGTTACTGCGTAACGAAAGCCCCAGGGCGATTGACTTCACCATCACCCACGGTAAGGGGCGTAAGGGAATCATTATCCGCACCAAAAAACAGAGTCCGTTAAAAAAGGCTCTGACCTTTCTGAAAAGCCGGAGGGTCTGGAAATGACAGTGATGACGCTCAATCTCGTCGAAAAACAGCCAGCAGCTATGCGCCGGATAATTGGTAAGCATCTTGCCGTCCCTCGCTGGCAGGATACATGTGATTATTATAATCAGATGATGGAGCGCGAACGGCTAACAGTTTGCTTTCATGCGCAGTTAAAACAACGTCACGCAACGATGCGTTTTGAAGAAATGAACGACGTCGAACGTGAACGGCTGGTTTGTGCAATTGATGAATTGCGTGGGGCATTCTCAAAACGCCGTCAGGTTGGCGCAAGTGAGTATGCATATATTAGTTTTTTAACAGTCAGTCAGCGTCGTACTTTATTTATGCATGCCGGATTGACTGAAAAAGAATTCAATCAGCCATACTGGCGAATTAATGAAGAGTCATGTTACTGGCGTGATGCTTTATTCCGTGCATTACGTGAACTATTCAGTCTGTTTGAGTATGCACCGACAATTCTGACGTCGGTAAAACCAGAGCAATATTTGCATTAAATAATTAACCAGAGTTTTTAACGCACTTAATCGTGCGGGGCTTCTTTTTGCCTGGAGAAAGTCATGCATACAGTTTCTGAAAATCAGTGCGGTAAATACGCATTACTGCTGCAACAGGCCAGAACCGAAGCACAGGCCGACGCTGCGACGCGCTTTTCTTCTCATCTTGACGCCATGATTCGCCATATCACAAAGGCGGAGTTATCCCGCGTGGAGATAGTCGAGCTGCTCAGTCAGGAGTCGGAAAAATTTCACAATATCGGATTGTCTCGCGGGGAGGTGCTTTGATGTCCTGTTCTCATTCAGTTGTATTACTGAATAACGCCTTAAAAATCGCCGTTATGGAAAATGGTGATTTGTCTCTTATTCAACTTTGTCTTGATAAAGAAAAACGCGACATAACTGAATCTGTTATCGCGATTTATCAGAATGAATTAAACCTCCTGTCTGATGTGGTCAATTTACTTGTTAAACGCGCTGTGTTCCACAAGCAAATTTCCTCAGTGGATGAACTGACAAAATTAACGACAGAACTCGCCAGTTATTGCGCTGATGTATCCAGGAAACTTAACGATAAAAGGAGCTGATAATGCCGGACAACGTAGATTTTATTCAGGAACAACAGGCTGAATTACTGGAGCGCCAGATTAACGCGGCAAGGGTAAAACATTGCGGTGTTTCTTCGCTGGTTTGCGAAGAGTGTGATGCGCCAATACCTGCTGCCCGTCGTGCGGATTATCCGTCAGCCACGCGTTGTGTTTCCTGTCAGTCAGTCTTTGAAGCAAAAAACAAACATTACCGGAGAACGGCATGAGTATTCGTATTGAAATTGGCGAACGTTATGTCGTTACCAGTGACAGCTTTCAGTTTATTCTCCACGAGAAAAAGAGAGCGGAAAGCGGTAAAAACGCCGGTCAGGAATGGCTGTCGGTGGTTGGTTATTACCCGAAATTAAGCCAGCTCGTTTCCGGCCTGATGCATCACGATATTCTGACCGGAAGCGCAAAATCTTTTGCCGATTTAAACGCGCAGGTTGAGCAACTCAGCAAGCGTTGTTCAGAGGCTTTTGGCTCATATGGACGTTAAAGCCTCCGGGCGTTTTGTCCCTCCGTCAGCATTTGCCGCAGGTACCGGTAAGACGTTTACCGGTGCTTATGCATGGAACGCGCCACGCGAGGCTGTCGGGCGCGAAAGACCCCTTACACGTGACGAGATGCGTCAGGTGCAAGGTGTTTTATCCACGATTAACCGTCTGCCTTACTTTTTGCGCTCGCTGTTTACTTCACGTTATGACTACATCCGGCGCAATAAAAGCCCGGTGCACGGGTTTTATTTCCTCACATCCACTTTTCAGCGTCGCTTATGGCCGCGCATTGAGCGCGTGAATCAGCGCCATGAAATGAACACCGACGCGTCGTTGCTGTTTCTGGCAGAGCGTGACCATTATGCGCGCCTGCCTGGAATGAATGACAAGGAGCTGAAAAAGTTTGCCGCCCGTATCTCATCGCAGCTTTTCATGATGTATGAGGAACTCTGCGATGCATGGGTGGATGCGCATGGCGAAAAAGAATCGCTGTTTACGGATGAGGCGCAGGCTCACCTCTATGGTCATGTTGCTGGCGCTGCACGTGCTTTCAATATTTCCCCTCTCTACTGGAAAAAATACCGTAAAGGACAGATGACCACGAGGCAGGCATATTCTGCCATTGCCCGTCTGTTTAACGATGAGTGGTGGACTCATCAGCTTAAAGGCCAGCGTATGCGCTGGCATGAGGCGTTACTGATTGCTGTCGGGGAGGTCAATAAAGACCGTTCTCCTTATGCCAGTAAACATGCCATTCGTGATGTGCGTGCACGCCGCCAGGCAAATCTGGAATTTCTTAAATCGTGTGATCTCGAAAACAGGGAAACAGGCGAGCGCATCGACCTTATCAGTAAGGTGATGGGCAGTATTTCTAATCCTGAAATTCGCCGGATGGAGCTGATGAACACCATTGCCGGTATTGAGCGTTACGCCGCCGCAGAGGGTGATGTGGGGATGTTTATCACGCTGACCGCGCCGTCAAAGTATCACCCGACACGTCAGGTTGGAAAAGGCGAAAGTAAAACCGTCCAGCTAAATCACGGCTGGAACGATGAGGCATTTAATCCAAAGGATGCGCAGCGTTATCTCTGCCGTATCTGGAGCCTGATGCGCACGGCATTCAAGGATAATGATTTACAGGTCTACGGTTTGCGAGTCGTCGAGCCACACCACGACGGAACGCCGCACTGGCATATGATGTTTTTTTGTAATCCACGCCAGCGTAACCAGATTATCGAAATCATGCGTCGCTATGCGCTCAAAGAGGATGGCGACGAAAGAGGAGCCGCGCGAAACCGTTTTCAGGCAAAACATCTTAATCGGGGCGGTGCTGCGGGGTATATCGCGAAATACATCTCAAAAAATATCGACGGCTATGCACTGGATGGGCAGCTCGATAACGATACCGGCAGACCGCTGAAAGATACTGCCGCGGCTGTTACCGCATGGGCGTCAACGTGGCGCATTCCGCAATTTAAAACGGTTGGCCTGCCGACAATGGGGGCTTACCGTGAACTACGCAAATTGCCTCGCGGCGTCAGCATTGCTGATGAGTTTGACGAGCGCGTCGAGGCTGCACGCGCCGCCGCAGACAGTGGTGATTTTGCGCTGTATATCAGCGCGCAGGGTGGGGCAAATGTCCCGCGCGATTGTCAGACTGTCAGGGTCGCCCGTAGTCCGTCGGATGAAGTTAACGAGTACGAGGAAGAAGTCGAGAGAGTGGTCGGCATTTACGCGCCGCATCTCGGCGCGCGTCATATTCATATCACCAGAACGACGGACTGGCGCATTGTTCCGAAAGTGCCGGTCGTTGAGCCTTTGACTTTAAAAAGCGGCATCGCCGCGCCTCGGAGTCCTGTCAATAACTGTGGAAAGCTCACTGGTGGTGATACTTCGTTACCGGCTCCCACACCTTCTGAGCACGCCGCAGCAGTGCTTAATCTGGTTGATGACGGTGTTATTGAATGGAATGAACCGGAGGTCGTGAGGGCGCTCAGGGGCGCATTAAAACACGACCTGCGAACGCCAAACCGTCAGCAAAGAAACGGAAGCCCGTTAAAACCACATGAAATTGCACCATCGGCCAGACTGACCCGGTCGGAAAGAATGCAAATTACCCGTATCCGCGTTGACCTTGCTCAGAACGGTATCAGGCCGCAGCGATGGGAGCTTGAGGCGCTGGCGCGTGGCGCGACCGTAAATTATGACGGGAAAAAATTCACGTATCCGGTCGCTGATGAGTGGCCGGGATTCTCAACAGTAATGGAGTGGAAATGATGGCAAAAATTCACGAGGTAAAGCTGCACGCCAAATATTTTGACCTTGTGCTGGAAGGAAAGAAACGCGCAGAGTTTCGGAAAAATGACCGTAATTATGAGCGCGGGGACACGCTGATTTTGCATGAATGGGTACAGGGTGTGTTTACGGGGCGAAAGGTTGAAGCCCGGATAACAGATGTTACTGACCTGTCAGACTGGCTGGAAGATTATGTCTTGCTAAGTATTGAGCTGCTTAATACAGGCGCATATGAGATTGTGAACTGGAAAGAACTTAGTGAGCGTGGTCTGGTATTCAGAATTAATCATGAAATTATGCATCAGCTCGGTCTTGCTGTTATGTATGAGTCAGTGACAGGCCTGTCTGGCGGAGCAGTGGTTGCCACGGATGGAGCATGGAACTATTCAGATGAACAGATGGAGCGTGCACAGCAAAACGGGTGGCTTGGATAATGCACAGAATACCAGGCGAGATACCGCACCATAAAACTAAAAATATCAAGCTGATGGCCATTGTTCACCGTCTACAGCAGATTATGGTAAACGAAAATCTGACGCCTGATGAGCTGGTAGGGTGTGCGCAAATTGTTAGGGATAATTACGAGCGTTTGAACGATATGATTCAGCTTGGTACTTTCCAGCCAACAATACCTTTCTGGGGGCAACCTCGATAACCATAAAACCCTGCAGGTGCTGAAACTTGTTTTCAACACCTGCAGGGTTGAGCAATGAGCGGCGCTAGGAGTTAGCAGCCTAGATTTCTGAATGTAACCCATTATAAAAATGATTTTGTGATTTGAAGCTTGGAATTAAAATGAGTTAAAATGAGTAGTGTTAACAGGCTGATAAACTAAACCAAGTAAGTTGTAAAAATAAATAGTGGAGTGTACAAATGACACAGCAATATGTTAAAGACGTCATGATTGGTCAGAGGAAATTGCTTTCATCTAATACTTTCATAATTCCAAAAGGTGAAATGTGTGATTTTAAATTAAATATATCTGATGACGAGAATGAGTTTAACTTTCCTATTCGCATTGCCTTTGATGATGATGGCGGTTCAACTCAATCAGTTGAGTTCAAACCAGATCCATCCTCAAGCTCTATGAAAATGATCTTGCATAACTGGAATAACCCTCTTGGCTCTGCGCTGAAAGAGTTTTACCCTATTGTTAATATCGAGAATAGAACAACAATTGAAATGCTTATGGTAAATAAAAGACTTGGCGATGTAAATGAACTGGTTATTCAATTCTGGCGAAAGGTCGAAATGTCATGAATAAGCCAAAAATAGAACTAGCTACAATTCCTGTCTCGCCTGATGATATATCCACTAACTTGCAGGTGGGTGTAATAGTTGTTAGTGAGGATAAGTTGATTCGCATCCTTGAAAAGGATCGGGAGAGGACTAAAAAGAATATGGCTTGGACAGCTCCTGCTAGTTTTTTTATAACATTGATTGTTGCAATATTAACAACTGATTTTAAAAGTCGGTGGGGTATGCCTGCGGAAGCATGGCAGGCGCTTTTTTATGTAGGGGCGGGATTATCTGCAATCTTTGCTGTTATTTATTGGTGTAAAGTAGACAGAAAAGACATGGATAAGTTGATTGAAGAGATAAAAGGTAAATAGTCTCTTCCTATTTCACATTATGGGGGATTCTTGAGTTATGCCCCCTTTTGTAACGTGAAAAACTGGCATCTTGAGAGCCAGTTTTTTATGCGTTTCTTCCCGATTTTCAGACTTTTTTAGATCTGCATGCGTTATTGCATCGAATTGCATGCGTTTCCATCTCCTGTAGCGTCTGAGCGTCGCCAGTGCTGGCGCCCCTCCGGCATGTTCGTGCACCTGCATTAAAACCGCCCTATGAAGCGGGCGGGCGAGGCGGGGAAAGCACTGCGCGCTGGCGGTGGTGCTGATTTTATTTTTTCAGCGTCTGAGCGCGTCGTGACGGCGTTTAGATTGTTCGCCGGGGCGTTGGAGTGTCTGCGGGGTGTTTTGTGCGGTGGTGAGCGTGTGAGGGCGTGATGACGGGGTGTAAAAAAGCCGCCCGCAGGCGGCGATGTTCAACCGTTGTCAGTGTCCAGTGAGTAGTTTTTAAAGCGGATGACCTCCTGACCGAGCCAGCCGTTTATTTCCCGAATTCTGTCCTGTAACGGGATAAGCTCATTGCGGACAAAGACCTTTGCCACTTTCTCAATATCTCCCAGTGACCCGACGTTCTCCGGCTTGCCGCCCATCAACTGAAAGGGGATACGGTGCGCGTCCAGCAGGTCAGCGGTGCTGGCTTTTTTGATATTAAAAAAATCGTCCTTCGTTGCCACTTCACTGAGCGGGATAATTTTAATGCCGTCGGCTTTCCCCTGTGGGGCATAGAGAAACAGATTTTTAAAGTTATTGCGGCCTTTCGACTTAACCATGTTTTCGCGAAGCATTTCGATATCGTTGCGGTCCTGCACGGCATCGGTGACGTACATGATGTATCCGGCATGTGCGCCGTTTTCGTAATACTTGCGGCGGAACAGCGTGGCCGACTCATTCAGCCAGGCAGAATTAAGGGCGCTGAGATATTCCGGCAGGCCGTACAGCTCCTGATTAATATCCGGCTCCAGCAGGTGAAACACGGAGCCGGGCGTGAAAGGTGTCGGCTCGTTGAAGGACGGCACCCACCAGTAAACATCCTCCTCCACGCCACGGCGGGTATATTTTGCCGGCGAGGTTTCCAGCCTGATAACCTTACCGGTGGTGCTGTAACGCTTTTCCAGAAACGCATTACCGAACACCAGAAAATCCAGCACAAAGCGGCTGAAATCCTGCTGGGAAAGCCACGGGTGCGGAATAAACGTTGAAGCCAGAATATTACGTTTGACGTAAATCGGTGAGCTGTGATGCACGGCAGCACGCAGGCTTTTTGCCAGACCGGTAAAGCTGACCGGTGGCTCATACCATCTGCCGTTACTGATGCACTCGACGTAATCCAGAATGTCACGGCGGTCGAGTACCGGCACCGGCTCACCAAAGGTGAATGCCTCCATTTTTGGGGCGCTGGCAGTCATTTTTTTTGCCGCAGGTTGCGGTGTTTTCCCTTTTTTCTTGCTCATCAGTAAAACTCCAGAATGGTGGATGTCAGCGGGGTGCTGATACCGGCGGTGAGTGGCTCATTTAACAGGGCGTGCATGGTCGCCCAGGCGAGGTCGGCGTGGCTGGCTTCCTCGCTGCGGCTGGCCTCATAGGTGGCGCTGCGTCCGCTGCTGGTCATGGTCTTGCGGATAGCCATAAACGAGCTGGTGATGTCGGTGGCGCTGACGTCATATTCCAGACAGCCACGACGGATAACGTCTTTTGCCTTGAGCACCATTGCGGTTTTCATTTCCGGTGTGTAGCGGATATCGCGCGCGGCGGGATAGAACGAGCGCACGAGCTGGAACACGCCGACACCGAGGCCGGTGGCATCAATACCGATGTATTCGACGTTGTATTTTTCGGTGAGTTTGCGGATGGATTCAGCCTGGGTGGCAAAGTCCATGCCTTTCCACTGGTGACGCTCAAGTATTCTGAATTTGCCACCGGCCACCACCGGCGGTGCCAGCACCACGCATCCGGCACTGTCGCCACGGTGTGACGGGTCGTAACCAATCCAGACCGGGCGGGAGCCGAACGGATTCGCGGCAAACGGCGCATAGTCTTCCCATTCTTCCAGCGTGTCGACCATGCAGCGTTGCAGCTCCTCGAACGGGAATACCGACGCCTTGTCGTCAACAAATTCACACATGAACAGGTTTTTAAAATCGTCGGCGCTGTTTTCGCGTTTAAGCTGCTCAATGTCGAACAGCGTGCAGCCACCTTTCAGGGCGTCCTCAATGGTGACAATCTGCCGCCACTGGCCGTCCGCACAGAGAAGCCCACCGGCAAGGGCGTTATGACTGACGTCGATTTCCACGCGTTCGGCGGCGCTGGCGCGTCCCCGGTTGAACAGTTCACCCGACCAGAACGGATAGGCGTCGTGCGCCAGCGTGGACGGGGTGGAGAAATAGGTCGAGCGCAGGTGACTCTGTGAGGCCATACCTGATGCCACCTTACGCAGTACCTGAAAATTCGGGATCCAGAAAATCTCGTCGACGTACAGGTCGCCGTTATGGCTCTGTGCGGTGTTGGAGTTGGTGCCGAGAAAAATCAGTTTTGCGCCGTTATTTCCCAGGACAATCGGGTCACCGGTCAGGTCAACGTCAACCAGACGGGCAAAGGCGATGATGTATTCACGGAACACATACGCCTGCGTTTTACTGGCCGACAGAAAAATCTGGTTATGGCCGGTTTTCAGGGCGCGCAGCAGCGCCTCGCGGGAAAAATAAAACGTCGCGCCAATCTGGCGGGATTTCAGGATATCGCGGATGCGGTGCTCAAGCCCGGCGCGATACCAGTGCAACTGATATTCGAAAGACTGCTCAAAGAAAATCTGCTCCAGCTTTTCGATGGCCTCGTCACTGAAAAAATTCTTTTTCGGTTTGCGACGCCCGCCTTTGTTGCGGTTAGCGACGTTCGGATTAAGGTCTGCCTCGTTGCCGGTCTGACTGTAACGGTTGACCCGTGCCAGTCGTTCAATCTGGCGTCCGAGCAGGTCAATTTCCTTGAAGTCACCGCCGGTTTTCTGCGGTTTGATGATGAGCTGGGTCAGCCGCGCTTCCAGACTCATTTCGACACGGCTGATGGGGGCAACGCTGTCCCAGCCGTCGCGCTGTTTCCAGCTCTGCACCGTCGGGCGTTTCATCTGCAACATGGCGGCAATCTGCGGCACGGAAAATCCCTGCCAGTACAGCAGCGCCGCCTGACGACGCGGGTCGTGTAAAAGAGTGGTGTCTGTGGTGATGGTCATGAATACCTCGCCGTGATGAATACACGGCAAGGCTACTGAGTCGCGCCCCGCGATTCGCTAAGGTGCTGTTGTGTCAGTGATAAGCCATCCGGGACTGATGGCGGAGGATGCGCATCGTCGGGAAACTGATGCCGACATGTGACTCCTCTAATCACTATTCAGGACTCCTGACAATGGCAAAAAAAGTCTCAAAATTCTTTCGTATCGGCGTTGAGGGTGACACCTGTGACGGGCGTGTCATCAGTGCGCAGGATATTCAGGAAATGGCCGAAACCTTTGACCCGCGTGTCTATGGTTGCCGTATTAACCTGGAACATCTGCGCGGCATCCTGCCTGACGGTATTTTTAAACGTTATGGTGATGTGGCCGAACTGAAGGCCGAAAAGATTGACGATGATTCGGCGCTGAAAGGCAAATGGGCGCTGTTTGCGAAAATCACCCCGACCGATGACCTTATCGCGATGAACAAGGCCGCGCAGAAGGTCTACACCTCAATGGAAATTCAGCCGAACTTTGCCAACACCGGCAAATGTTATCTGGTGGGTCTGGCCGTCACCGATGACCCGGCAAGCCTCGGCACGGAATACCTGGAATTCTGCCGCACGGCAAAACACAACCCCCTGAACCGCTTCAAATTAAGCCCTGAAAACCTGATTTCAGTGGCAACGCCTGTTGAGCTGGAATTTGAAGACCTGCCTGAAACCGTGTTCACCGCCCTGACCGAAAAGGTGAAGTCCATTTTTGGCCGCAAACAGGCCAGCGATGACGCCCGCCTGAATGATGTGCATGAAGCGGTGACCGCTGTTGCTGAACATGTGCAGGAAAAACTGAGCGCCACTGAGCAGCGCATCGCAGAAATGGAAACCGCCTTTTCTGCACTTAAGCAGGAGGTGACTGACAGGGCGGATGAAACCAGCCAGGCATTCAGCCGCCTGAAAAACAGTCTCGACCACACCGAAAGTCTGACCCAGCAGCGCCGCAGCAAAGCCACCGGCGGTGGCGGTGACGCCCTGATGACGAACTGCTGACCGGCGTCAGTCAGTCCGGGAAAACCTTCACGATTAACCCTTAATTTCAGGAAAAACTATGCGCCAGGAAACCCGCTTTAAATTTAATGCCTACCTGTCCCGTGTTGCCGAACTGAACGGCATCGACGCCGGTGATGTGTCGAAAAAGTTCACCGTTGAACCGTCGGTCACCCAGACCCTGATGAACACCATGCAGGAGTCCTCTGACTTTCTGACCCGCATCAATATTGTGCCGGTCAGCGAAATGAAAGGGGAAAAAATTGGCATCGGTGTCACCGGCTCCATCGCCAGCACCACCGACACCGCCGGTGGCACCGAGCGTCAGCCGAAGGACTTCTCGAAGCTGGCGTCAAACAAGTACGAATGCGACCAGATTAACTTCGATTTTTATATCCGCTACAAAAAGCTGGACCTGTGGGCGCGTTATCAGGATTTCCAGCTCCGTATCCGTAACGCCATTATCAAACGCCAGTCCCTTGATTTCATCATGGCCGGTTTTAACGGCGTGAGGCGTGCCGAAACCTCTGACCGCAACAGTAATCCGATGCTGCAGGATGTGGCGGTCGGCTGGCTGCAGAAATACCGCAATGAAGCCCCGGCGCGTGTGATGAGCAAGGTCACTGACGAGGAAGGTCACACCACCTCTGAGGTCATCCGCGTGGGTAAGGGCGGTGATTATGCCAGCCTTGATGCACTGGTGATGGATGCGACCAACAACCTGATTGAGCCGTGGTATCAGGAAGACCCTGACCTTGTGGTGATTGTGGGACGTCAGTTACTGGCGGACAAGTATTTCCCCATCGTTAACAAGGAGCAGGACAACAGCGAAATGCTGGCCGCTGACGTCATCATCAGCCAGAAACGCATCGGTAACCTGCCGGCGGTACGCGTCCCGTACTTCCCGGCGGATGCGATGCTCATCACGAAGCTGGAAAACCTGTCCATCTACTACATGGATGACAGCCATCGCCGCGTGATTGAGGAAAACCCGAAACTCGACCGCGTGGAGAACTACGAGTCAATGAACATTGATTACGTGGTGGAAGACTACGCCGCCGGTTGTCTGGTGGAAAAAATTAAGGTCGGTGATTTCTCCACACCGGCTAAGGCGACCGCAGAGCCGGGAGCGTAACCGATGACGAGTCCCGCACAGCGCCACATGATGCGGGTCTCGGCAGCGATGACCGCGCAGCGGGAAGCCGCCCCGCTGCGACATGCAACTGTCTATGAGCAGATGCTGGTTAAGCTCGCCGCAGACCAGCGCACACTGAAAGCGATTTATTCAAAAGAGCTGAAGGCCGCGAAAAAACGCGAACTGCTGCCGTTCTGGTTGCCGTGGGTGAACGGCGTGCTGGAGCAGGGCAAAGGTGCACAGGATGACATTCTGATGACGGTCATGCTGTGGCGTCTGGATACCGGCGATATTGCCGGTGCGCTGGAGATTGCCCGTTATGCCCTGAAGTACGGTCTGACCATGCCGGGTAAACACCGCCGTACCCCGCCGTACATGTTCACCGAGGAGGTGGCGCTTGCGGCCATGCGCGCTCACGCTGCCGGTGAGTCTGTGGATACCCGCCTGCTGACGGACACCCTTGAACTGACTGCCGCTGCTGACATGCCTGATGAAGTGCGCGCAAAGCTGCACAAAATCACCGGTCTGTTTCTGCGTGACGCTGGTGATGCCGCAGGGGCGCTGGCACACCTGCAACGTGCGACACAGCTCGACTGTCAGGCAGGCGTCAAAAAAGAAATTGAACGACTGGAGCGGGAGCTGAAACCGAAGCCGGAGCCGCAGCCCAAAGCGGTCACCCGCGCCCCCCGTAAGACACGGAGCGTGACACCGGCAAAACGTGGACGCCCGAAAAAGAAAGCCAGTTAACAACCGAATGCGCCCCGCGCCAGGGCGGCACGCCGGTCAGTGAGGGTGAATCACCTGACACTGCACCGGCGTCCACCGCCCGACTTTTCAGAGGTAGTCATGATGACGCTGATTATTCCGCGAAAGGAGGCTCCCGTGTCCGGTGAGGGTACGGTGGTCATCCCGCAACCGGCAGGCGACGAGCCGGTGATTAAAAACACGTTCTTTTTTCCCGATATCGACCCGAAGCGCGTCCGGGAACGTATGCGCCTTGAGCAGACCGTCGCCCCCGCCCGTCTGCGTGAGGCCATCAAGTCAGGCATGGCGGAAACAAATGCGGAGCTGTACGAGTACCGCGAACAGAAAATTGCCGCCGGTTTTACGCGTCTGGCGGACGTTCCGGCAGACGATATCGACGGTGAAAGCATCAAAGTTTTTTACTACGAGCGCGCCGTGTGTGCGATGGCGACCGCGTCGCTTTATGAGCGTTATCGCGGTGTAGATGCCAGTGCGAAAGGCGACAAGAAGGCTGACAGCATTGACAGCACCATTGATGAGCTGTGGCGGGATATGCGCTGGGCGGTGGCGCGCATCCAGGACAAGCCGCGCTGCATCGTGAGTCAAATCTGATGAAGACCTTTGCGCTACAGGGCGACACGCTCGACGCCATTTGTGTCCGGTATTACGGGCGCACTGAGGGCGTGGTTGAGACCGTGCTCGCCGCAAATCCGGGACTGGCTGAACTGGGTGCGGTGCTGCCACACGGCACCGCCGTCGAACTGCCCGACGTTCAGACCGCGCCCGTGGCTGAAACTGTCAATCTGTGGGAGTAACGCATGACAGCAGAAGAAAAAAGCGTCCTGTCGCTTTTCATGATTGGGGTGCTGATTGTTGTCGGCAAGGTGCTTGCCGGTGGTGAACCCATCACCCCGCGTCTGTTTATCGGGCGCATGTTGCTCGGTGGTTTTGTCTCGATGGTTGCCGGTGTTGTTCTGGTGCAGTTTCCTGACCTGTCACTGCCTGCGGTGTGCGGTATCGGCTCCATGCTGGGTATCGCCGGTTATCAGGTGATTGAGATTGCCATTCAGCGCCGCTTTAAGGGCAGGGGGAAACCGTAATGCCGGTTATTAACACGCATCAGAATATCGCCGCCTTTCTCGACATGCTGGCCGAGTCCGAAGGGACGGCAAACCATCCGCTGACGAAAAACCGGGGCTATGACGTGATAGTCACCGGACTGGACGGGAAGCCGGAAATTTTCACCGACTACAGTGACCACCCGTTCGCACATGGCCGACCGGCGAAGGTGTTTAACCGTCGCGGTGAAAAATCCACGGCCTCCGGTCGCTATCAGCAGCTTTACCTGTTCTGGCCGCATTACCGCAAACAGCTTGCCCTGCCGGATTTCAGTCCGTTGTCACAGGACAGACTTGCCATTCAGTTGATCCGCGAACGCGGTGCACTGGATGACATCCGGGCGGGGCGCATTGAGCGCGCCATTTCACGCTGTCGCAATATCTGGGCGTCCCTGCCGGGTGCCGGTTACGGTCAGCGTGAGCATTCACTGGAAAAACTGGTCACCGTCTGGCGTACCGCTGGCGGCGTACCGGCTTAAACGGAGTAAACACCATGAAGAAATTATCCCTTTCACTGATGCTGAACGTGTCGCTGGCGCTGATGCTGGCACTGTCCCTGATTTACCCGCAGAGCGTGGCCGTCAATTTTGTCGCTGCCTGGGCGATTCTGGCGACGGTTATCTGTGTGGTTGACGGTGGTGTCGGCGTGTATGCCACTGAGTATGTGCTGGAACGCTACGGGCGGGAGCTGCCGCCGGAATCGCTGGCCGTGAAGATTGTCACGGCGCTGTTTTTGCAGCCGGTGCCGTGGCGCAGACGGGCGGCGGCTCTGGTGGTGATGGTGGCGACGTTTATCGCGCTGGTCGCTGCCGGGTGGATTTTTACCGCGCTGATTTATCTCGTGGCGTCGCTGTTTTTCCGGCTGATACGCACGGCCTGCCGTCAGCGTCTTGAGGGGCGGGAACTATGTCAAAGCTGATGATTGCACTGGTCGTGTTGTTATCGCTGGGGGTGGCGGGGCTGTTTCTGGCGAAGCATGAAAACGCCAGACTGCGCGCCTCACTGGACAGGGCGAACAACGTCGCCAGCGGGCAGCAGACGACCATCACCATGCTGAAAAACCAGCTTCATGTTGCCCTTACCAGGGCAGACAAAAACGAGCTGGCGCAGGTGGCACTGCGTCAGGAGCTGGAGAACGCCGCGAAGCGTGAAGCACAGCGCGAGAAAACCATCACGAGGTTACTCAATGAAAACGAAGATTTTCGCCGCTGGTACGGTGCTGACCTGCCTGATGCTGTGCGCCGGTTGCACCAGCGCCCGGCCTGCGCCGACGCCAGTGATTGTCCACAACGCCTGCCCGAAAGTGAGTCTTTGCCCGATGCCGGGCAGTGACCCGGAGAAGAACGGCGATTTAAGTGCCGATATCCGGCAGCTTGAGAACGCGCTGGCACACTGTGCCAGCCAGATAAAAATGATTAAACACTGTCAGGACGGAAACGATGCTCAAACCCGACAGCCTGCGCAGGGCGCTGACTGATGCCGTCACGGTGCTGAAAACCAGTCCCGAGATGCTGCGGATATTCGTGGATAACGGAAGTATTGCCTCCACACTGGCGACGTCGCTGTCATTTGAAAAGCGTTACACGCTCAATGTCATTGTGACCGACTTTACCGGTGATTTTGACCTGCTCATCGTGCCGGTGCTGGCGTGGCTGCGGGAAAATCAGCCCGACATCATGACCACCGACGAAGGCCAGAAAAAGGGCTTCACGTTTTATGCGGACATCAACAATGACAGCAGCTTTGATATCAGCATCAGCCTGATGCTGACCGAGCGCACGCTGGTCAGTGAGGTTGACGGCGCGCTGCATGTGAAGAATATCCCGGAACCCCCGCTGCCGGAGCCGGTCACCCGCCCGATGGAGCTTTATATCAATGGTGAACTGGTGAGTAAGTGGGATGAATGAGTTTAAGCGTTTTGAAGACCGGCTGACCGGACTGATTGAGTCGCTGTCACCGTCAGGGCGTCGGCGACTGAGCGCCGAACTGGCGAAACGTCTGCGTCAGAGTCAGCAGCGCCGGGTGATGGCACAGAAAGCCCCGGACGGCACACCCTACGCGCCACGCCAGCAGCAGAGCGCCAGAAAAAAGACCGGTCGTGTTAAGCGAAAAATGTTTGCGAAACTTATCACCAGCCGTTTTTTGCATATCCGCGCCAGCCCGGAACAGGCATCAATGGAATTTTACGGCGGGAAGTCACCGAAAATCGCCAGCGTGCATCAGTTCGGTCTGTCGGAAGAAAACCGGAAAGACGGTAAGAAAATTGATTATCCGGCGCGTCCTCTGCTCGGCTTTACCGGTGAGGATGTGCAGATGATTGAAGAGATTATCCTGGCTCACCTCGACCGTTAGTTGTGCCATTCCCGACACCTCATCGTCACATTGCCGCCGGTATGACCCGGCGGCATCCTTCCCGTTATGAACACTCTCGCAAATATTCAGGAACTCGCGCGCGCACTGCGCAACATGATTCGCACCGGCGTTATCGTCGAAACCGACCTTAACGCCGGTCGCTGCCGTGTGCAGACCGGCGGCATGTGTACCGACTGGCTGCAGTGGCTGACCCATCGCGCCGGACGTTCGCGTACATGGTGGGCACCTTCCGTGGGGGAACAGGTGCTGATTCTGGCCGTGGGCGGTGAACTCGACACGGCGTTCGTTCTGCCGGGGATTTATTCCGGCGATAACCCCGCGCCGTCTGCGTCGGCGGATGCCCTGCATATCCGTTTCCCTGACGGGGCGGTGATTGAGTATGAACCCGAAACCAGTGCACTCACGGTAAGCGGAATTAAAACGGCCAGCGTGACGGCTTCTGATTCTGTTACTGCCACGGTGCCGGTGGTCATGGTGAAAGCATCAACCCGCATCACCCTGGACACACCGGAGGTGGTCTGCACCAACAGGCTGATTACCGGCACGCTGGAAGTGCAGAAGGGCGGGACGATGCGCGGCAACATTGAACACACCGGCGGTGAGCTCTCATCAAACGGTAAGGTACTGCATACCCATAAACACCCCGGCGACAGCGGCGGCACAACCGGGGGACCTCTATGACTGCGCGTTATCTCGGAATGAATCGCAGTGATGGCCTGACTGTCACTGACCTTGAGCATATCAGCCAGAGTATCGGCGATATCCTGCGTACCCCCGTCGGCTCACGGGTGATGCGTCGTGATTACGGCTCGTTGCTGGCGTCAATGATTGACCAGCCGCAGACCCCGGCGCTTGAGTTGCAGATTAAGGTCGCCTGTTACATGGCAGTGCTGAAATGGGAACCCCGCGTCACCCTGTCATCCGTCACCACGGCGCGCAGTTTTGACGGGCGAATGACGGTCACGTTAACCGGTCAGCACAACGACACCGGCCAGCCACTTTCGTTAACCATCCCTGTGAGTTGAAACCATGCCGATTATCGACCTGAACCAGCTACCCGCACCGGATGTGGTTGAGGAGCTGGACTTTGAAACCATTCTCGCCGAACGCAAGGCGACACTGATTTCCCTTTACCCGGAAGACCAGCAGGAGGCGGTCGCCCGTACCCTGACGCTGGAATCCGAGCCTCTCGTCAAATTGCTGGAGGAAAATGCTTATCGTGAGCTTATCTGGCGTCAGCGTGTGAATGAGGCCGCACGGGCGGTGATGCTGGCCTGTGCCGCGGGTAATGACCTTGATGTGATTGGTGCCAATTACAACACCACGCGTCTGACTATCACCCCGGCAGATGATTCGACTATCCCGCCGACACCGGCAGTGATGGAATCTGATACCGATTATCGTCTGCGTATTCAGCAGGCGTTTGAAGGTTTAAGCGTCGCCGGGTCGGTGGGTGCCTATCAGTATCATGGTCGCAGTGCTGACGGGCGTGTCGCGGATATCTCTGTCACCAGTCCGTCTCCGGCCTGCGTCACCATCTCTGTGCTGTCACGTGAGAATAACGGTGTCGCATCCGAAGACCTGCTGGCGGTGGTGCGTAACGCCCTGAATGGCGAGGACGTCAGACCGGTGGCCGACCGCGTGACCGTGCAGTCTGCCGCCATTGTTGAATACCAGATAAACGCCACGCTTTACCTTTACCCTGGTCCCGAAAGTGAACCCATCCGCGCGGCCGCCGTGAAAAAACTGGAAGCATACATCACGGCACAGCACCGGCTGGGGCGCGACATCCGTCTGTCTGCCATTTATGCCGCTTTGCATGTGGAAGGCGTGCAGCGTGTCGAACTGGCCGCACCACTGGCCGACATCGTGCTCAACAGTACGCAGGCGTCTTTCTGCACCGAATACCGCGTCGTGACCGGAGGCTCGGATGAGTGATTCGCGACTGCTGCCGACCGGCTCATCACCGCTTGAAGTTGCTGCCGCAAAAGCCTGTGCGGAAATTGAAAAAACGCCGGTCAGGATTCGTGAGCTGTGGAACCCGGACACTTGCCCGGCAAATTTGCTGCCGTGGCTGGCATGGGCGTTTTCGGTCGACAGGTGGGATGAAAAGTGGCCGGAAGCGACAAAACGCGCCGTTATTCGCGATGCCTATTTCATCCACTGTCATAAAGGCACTATAGGCGCAATCCGGCGTGTGGTGGAGCCGCTCGGCTATCTCATTAACGTAAAGGAATGGTGGGAGACAAGCGACCCGCCCGGCACCTTTCGCCTTGATATCGGTGTGCTGGAAAGCGGCATCACAGAGGCAATGTATCAGGAAATGGAACGGCTGATTGCTGATGCCAAACCTGCAAGCCGCCACCTTATTGGCCTGAACATTACCCGGGACATTCCCGGCTACCTGTTCGCCGGTGGTGTGGCTTACGACGGCGATGTAATTACGGTTTACCCCGGATAAGTGAGGAATAATGAGCACAAAATTCAAAACCGTTATCACCACTGCCGGTGCAGCAAAGCTGGCAGCGGCAACCGCACCGGGAGGGCGGAAGGTCAACATTACCACGATGGCCGTCGGGGATGGCGGTGGTAAATTGCCTGTCCCGGATGCCGGACAGACCGGGCTTATCCACGAAGTCTGGCGACATGCGCTGAACAAAATCAGTCAGGACAAACGAAACAGTAATTATATTATCGCAGAGCTGGTTATTCCGCCGGAGGTGGGCGGTTTCTGGATGCGTGAGCTTGGCCTGTACGATGATGCGGGAACGTTAATTGCCGTGGCGAACATGGCCGAAAGTTATAAGCCAGCTCTTGCCGAAGGTTCAGGGCGTTCGCAGACCTGCCGCATGGTCATCATCGTCAGCAGTGTGGCCTCAGTGGAGCTGACCATTGACACCACAACGGTGATGGCGACGCAGGATTACGTTGATGACAAAATTGCAGAGCACGAACAGTCACGACGTCACCCGGACGCCTCGCTGACCGCAAAAGGTTTTACTCAGTTAAGCAGTGCGACCAACAGCACGTCTGAAATGCTGGCCGCAACGCCAAAAGCCGTTAAGACGGTAATGGATGAAACGAACAAGAAAGCGCCATTAAACAGCCCTGCACTGACCGGCACGCCAACGACGCCAACTGCGCGACAGGGAACGAATAATACTCAGATCGCAAACACGGCTTTCGTTATGGCCGCGATTGCCGCCCTTGTAGACTCGTCGCCTGACGCACTGAATACGCTGAACGAGCTGGCGGCGGCGCTGGGCAATGACCCGAATTTTGCTACCACCATGACTAATGCGCTTGCGGGTAAGCAACCGAAAGATGCTACCCTGACGGCGCTGGCGGGGCTTGCTACTGCGGCAGACAGGTTTCCGTATTTTACGGGGAATGATGTTGCCAGCCTGGCAACCCTGACAAAAGTCGGGCGGGATATTCTGGCTAAATCGACCGTTGCCGCCGTTATCGAATATCTCGGTTTGCAGGAAACGGTAAATCAGGCTTCTGGCGCATTGCAGAAAAATCAGAACGGCGCGGATATTCCTGATAAAGATCGCTTCCTGAGTAACATTAATGTTTACAGCAAAGGCGAGGTGGATAAGAAAAAAGGAATGCGGCAGTACGTATTTAACGCGCCGTCTAATGCTGTTGGTGGAAAGTGGTATCCAGTTATTTTCCGGCGTTCCACTGGTAGCACTGGCGAACTGGCTTCCAGAGTGGTTATTACAACCACATCTGCCGGTGGTGATTACGCAATGAATAACTGCGAATTTAATGGAATGGTAATGCCCGGAGGTTGGACTGATCGTGGTTCATATGCAGCAGGTTATTTTTCGACATATCAGACTAATGAGCGCGCAATCCATTCCATTGTAACAAGCCTGAAAGAAGATGATGTATGCAGCGTTTTTTACGTTGAAGGCAGGGCTTTTCCTGTGCGAGTTTTTGCCGAAGAAGGGCTAACGGTTATTGTTCCAACTCAGGATTATACCGTCGGTCAAACAACATATAAGTGGGGAGCAACTAATCCCGCGACAGAAAGCACGAACGCACAAGCCATTCTGGATTTTAACAATGGGCGAGGGTTTTATTGTTCTCACTCAATATTCGGTATTAATGCCATTTTTAGCGGAAATCTGGGGATTGGAACGGCTAATGCCCTGGGGGGAAATTCAATAGTTTTAGGAGATAACGATACTGGGTTTAAACAAAATGGTGATGGGGTGCTGGATGCTTATGCTAATGGTGTGCATGTATTCCGCTTTAGAAATGGCTCAGCAATATCATTAAAGGGTATTCAAGCTGGGGAAAGTAAGTTATTCACACTTTCAAGTGCAAATACCGCTGCCCATAATGCATCATTTAACTTGTGGGGAAATTCGTCAAGACCAACTGTTGCAGAGCTTGGTGATGATTCAGGCTGGCATTTCTATAGTCAGCGAAATACAGATAACTCGGTGATATTTGCTGTAAACGGTCAGATACAACCAAGCAACTGGGATAACATTGATTCCCGATATGTGAAAGATGTTCGGCTTGGCTCACAGCAATATTATGGTGTGAACAACTGGCAAACATGGAACTTTCAGTGCCCTTCAGGTCATGTATTGTCTGGTATAAATGTTCAGGATACAGGTTCCAACTCCGCCGATAATATTGCGGGTGTTTATTACAGACCCGTTCAAAAGTATATAAATGGCACATGGTATAATGTAGCGAGCGTTTAATATGATGCACTTAAAGAACATAAAAGCGGGTAACGCTAAAACACTGGAACAGTATGAGTTAACAAAGAAGCATGGAGTCATCTGGCTTTACACTGAAGACGGGAAAAACTGGTATGAGGAAGTGAAGAACTTTCAGTCAGACACAATAAAGATTGTTTACGACGAGAATAATATAATTGTCGGCATCACCCGAGATGCTTCAACGCTTAACCCTGAAGGTTTTAGCGTTGTCGAGGTTCCTGATATTACTGCCAACCGACGTGCTGATGACTCAGGTAAATGGATGTTTAAGGATGGTGCCGTGATTAAGCGGATTTATACGGCAGACGAACAGCAGCAACTGGCAGAATCACAAAAGGCAACTTTGCTTTCCGAAGCCGAATCCGTGATTTTGCCGCTGGAGCGCGCTGTCAGGCTGAATATGGCAACAGATGAGGAACGCAGCCGACTGGAAGCATGGGAACGCTACAGCGTTCTGGTCAGCCGTGTGGATCCTGCAAATCCTGAATGGCCGGAAATGCCGCAATAAGTTGTATAAGCTCTGGTGTGAGATTACATATCTATGGCACAGAGTAAAGCCTAATCTGACAGGCCGCTCTGTGTCTGGAGTAGATTTTAGTAAAGCATTATTTTATTAGTGCAAATTCTAATCAATACATTTTATGTATATGATATCCTGCGGACTTTAATGACTTGGTTTAGGCTAACCAGATAACACTGAAGGAATATTTTTGATAATTAAGGTGCGGTATGTTTACTAAGCGACGATTAAAAAATATTAACTGGGAGGCAAGTTCAGTGATTCTTGCTATGGTTCTCTTTGTTGGAAATATATTTTATACAAATCATCGTGATGATATAAACATGGAGGCTGAGAGAGACAGTATCAGAACAATGTTTGCATATGAAATCGCTAATAACCATCGCGCTCTCACTTTTCTTGATAAAACGAGACATATTGGCTTTGACGAAAATTCGGAGCATTTTGTTGGCGAGCCTTTTGCCATTAATGTCAAATCATTAGGGGGACCTCGCTTACAGATTGCATTAAACCAGACTGATAAAGTGTTTAAATCCTACTTCGGCGAATTAAGTAAGCTTGATAAAGAGGATGTTACTCTTCTTATGGACTATTACCATGAGCAAAGCATCCTGCTGGAGCGTGTAAAATCTACGTTACAGAAGATGAAAAGTGGTAATGATATTAAAGTTGATATTGATGGTTACTTATTAGAAGAACACTTCATGAATGAGCTTAATCTTTCTAATATTTTGCTTAAACGCTATAGCTATTTATTATCACAACACGCTAAAGAACATAAAACAAAAGATTTACATAATTGATAATCTGCTAATGGTTATTCATGGGGTAACTATGTTTTATATGTAATCCAGCTCAGATGAATTATTGATTCTGGATAATAACCGCAGAGCGGCATATACCCTGACAGGCAAATGTCCGCTTCTTGCTCAAAGCAGACTGTCAGATTTGATAACTTTTGGGCTATGTAAACTGTCAGTCGGAAAATGAGTGTGTACAAATCAGGACAGGCGGGCGAATTGCCCGCATTTTCTTTATCTGTTGTTTCATCCACTGACCAGCCAGGTCAAATAGCGTCTCATGCTCTGCACAACAGAAAATAGTTGCACCCATTAACCACGGAGTTAAACGGATGAGTGACTATCATCACGGCGTGCAGGTGCTGGAGATTAACGACGGCACCCGCGTCATTTCCACCGTATCCACGGCCATTGTCGGCATGGTCTGCACGGCCAGCGATGCAGATGCGGAAACCTTCCCCCTCAATAAACCGGTGCTGATTACCAATGTGCAGAGCGCAATTGCAAAGGCCGGTAAAAAAGGCACGCTGGCGGCATCGTTGCAGGCCATCGCTGACCAGTCAAAACCGGTCACCGTTGTCGTGCGCGTGGAAGACGGCACCGGCGACAATGAGGAAACGAAACTCGCGCAGACCGTTTCCAATATCATCGGCACCACCGACGAAAACGGTCAGTACACCGGACTAAAAGCCCTGCTGGCGGCGGAGTCGGTAACCGGTGTTAAACCGCGTATTCTCGGTGTGCCGGGACTGGATACCAAAGAGGTGGCTGTTGCACTGGCATCCGTCTGTCAGAAGCTGCGCGCTTTCGGGT
>OJIX01000124.1_pt1 | contig 53172 bp, 33 predicted proteins | sample 1595981 | NCBI WGS metagenome assembly OJIX01 (sample SAMEA4350138, study PRJEB24818) | metagenome | biome: human; feature: gut; material: faeces | place: Denmark | collected 2013-09 | reverse complement strand
TGTTATTTACCAGTGGTCGGTTATTAACCCAAATGTTCGTTGCCGGGATGGGGACCAGCGTTATTGCCGGAAATTTTATCGCGTTCTCAATTGCGGCTCTTATCAACTTACCCGGAAGTGCGCTCGGTTCTGCTTCTACGATCATTACAGGCCGAAGGTTGGGGGTAGGGCAGATAGCGCAAGCAGAGATTCAGTTGCGGCATGTGTTCTGGCTGTCCACTCTTGGATTAACGGCCATCGCCTGGCTAACGGCTCCCTTTGCCGGGGTTATGGCATCGTTTTACACCCAGGATCCACAGGTTAAACACGTCGTTGTGATTCTGATTTGGCTAAATGCTTTATTTATGCCTATTTGGTCCGCCTCATGGGTGCTACCCGCTGGATTTAAGGGTGCTCGTGATGCCCGTTACGCCATGTGGGTTTCGATGTTGAGCATGTGGGGTTGCCGGGTTGTAGTCGGTTATGTGCTGGGAATCATGCTTGGCTGGGGTGTGGTTGGTGTCTGGATGGGAATGTTTGCCGACTGGGCTGTGCGGGCCGTGCTGTTTTACTGGCGAATGGTTACTGGACGTTGGCTGTGGAAATACCCTCGATCCGAGCCGCAAAAGTGTGAAAAAAAGCCAGTTGTGTCGGAATAAACGACAAAATGCAGATTATTTCAGCAAACGATTTCAAATTTAAAAAACAGGCTTTGACATTGTGGATGGGCATCGCTAATATACGCCTCGTTCTCACGATTCCTCTGTAGTTCAGTCGGTAGAACGGCGGACTGTTAATCCGTATGTCACTGGTTCGAGTCCAGTCGGAGGAGCCAAATTTTAGTTTTGAGACATCTTTATGAGTCTCAAGGCAGTTAAAAAATAAAAATTATTTTTACCCGGTCACTTTGTAAAAAAAGTGACCGGGTTTTTTGATTTCTGTGTTTCGTTCGTTTAATCGAGTCTCACGCTTCAGTGAGCAAATTGCCCCCCAACAGACATCACGATTCGCAAGGTCAAAAACTTCGTTCCGTGAAGTACCGTACAAAGATAAAGAGAAAAATGCCTTATGTGGGATGTTGCTGTCACGTCTTTATCGGGAAACTATACGTAATTGCCACCTTGTCTTCGGTAATCAGAAAAAGAAGGCCTGGAATTTTAATAAATATTATTTCTCTGGGAGCGTGGATTTTATAATCAAGATGACGAGTTGGATATTATATTTTTATAAGAATTATATGAGATTAAAGAAATCTGCCATAAAGACAGATTTCTTTAAAATATAATTAGAGATTTGCGACGTTATGATAAACTTTTTGTACATCGTCGTCATCTTCAAGGGCATCAACAAGCCCTTCAAAGATTTCTAAATCTTCTGGGGAAAGCTCAACTTCAGATTGAGCAATCATTTCTAATTCTGTTGTTGAGAACTCAGTGATTCCAGCTGCTTTTAGCGCCGCGATTCCTTTATGAAGGTCAGTAGGTTCAGTATAAATAACAATGTTACCTTCTTCTTCAGTCACATCACGAACATCAACTTCAGCTTCAAGTAAAATTTCAAAAATATGGTCAGGGTCTGTTCCTTTAAATACAATCACACCCGTATTGTCAAACATATAGCTGACAGAACCTGCCGCTCCGATATTGCCGCCTTTTTTATTGAAAATTGTGCGAACGTTAGCAATCGTACGGTTAACATTTGAAGTCAATGTCTCAGCAATAATCATTGAGCCATTAGGACCAAAGCCTTCATAACGTCCCTGTACGAACGTTTCATCTCCGCCGCCTTTGGCTTTATCAATTGCTTTATCAATAACGTGCTTTGGAACTTGTGCCTGCTTTGCACGTTCAATAACGAATTTTAAAGATGTGTTTAATTCTGGATCGGGTTCACCTTGTTTGGCAGCAGCATAGATTTCTACACCGAATTTTGCATAAATTTTAGACGTTGCACCGTCTTTAGCCGTTTTTTTAGCAACAATATTGGCCCATTTACGTCCCACTGGAATGATCTCCTCGAAAATTTATTTACATTACTGGTAAATCGTTAACATGTGTTAATTCAGCATATTATATCATAACAGGAAAAATCTCGTCTATTAGAAATAAAAATATTCTAAAGCCATAATCTTATATTTAATTTTATAAAAACTAATGTTGTTGGCGGGATTTTTTATAATTGTGTTTTGAAAGCATACTTGCTTTTAATATGTGGAAATCATTAAGACGATAATAAAACTCGCATCTGCCCAAGGAAGCAAACAGCCCGCGTTTATTGCAGGCTATTTGCCAGATGTCTTACTTAATCCTTCACATCTATTTCTGATAAGAAGGTTCATAACTTATTATCGGAACGGCGGCTCATTAAAGGTTCGTAATTTACGTGAATGCAGTCGGTCGCCTTCTGCGCGCAGCAAATCGATCGCCCGAATGCCAATTTGCAGGTGTTCGGAAATAGCGCCTTCATAAAAACGGTTAGCCTGGCCGGGAAGTTTAATCTCACCATGTAACGGTTTATCTGAAACACACAGTAGTGTCCCGTATGGCACGCGGAAACGATATCCTTGCGCGGCAATGGTTGCACTTTCCATATCAATTGCTACGGCCCGGCTTAAGTTAAAACGAAGTGCAGAAGCTGAGTAACGTAACTCCCAGTTCCTGTCATCTGTGGTTACCACAGTACCTGTACGCAGCCGCTGTTTGACTTCCTCACCAGGCCTGCCGCTGACTAACTTGGTAGCGTCATAAAGCGCACGTTGCACTTCAGCAATGCTCGGAATAGGAATATCGGGCGGCAGAACCGCATCAAGAACGTGGTCATCGCGTAAATAAGCGTGTGCAAGGACATAATCTCCAATGGCCTGGCTTTCACGTAATCCGCCACAGTGGCCAATCATCAACCAGACATCCGGGCGTAACACTGCCAGATGATCGCAGATGGTTTTAGCATTGGACGGTCCCACGCCAATATTCACCAGAGTAATACCCTGACCATCAGCGGTAATTAAATGCCATGCTGGCATCTGGTGTTTTTTCCATGCAAGGTCGGAAATGGCTTCTTCTGGCGCTTCGGTTTCGGCAGTGATCCAGTTCCCGCCAGCACAAGAAAGGGCAATGTAGGGACTATCAGGATCGAGGATCTGGCTGCATCCCCAACGAACGAATTCATCCACATAACGTGTGTAGTTGGTAAACAAGACGAACGGTTGAAAATGTTCTACTGGCGTACCGGTATAATGGCGCAACCGTGCGAGGGAAAAATCAACCCGGCGAGCATCAAAATGCGATAACGGGGAGAATTCCGTTGGATGATAAATGCCGTCTGCAGTTTCATCGCCGATTTGCGCCAGTTCTGTTGTCGGGAAGTAGCGAGTTAAACCAGCGCTCATTGAGCGATCAAGTGTCAATTCGGAGCCATCGATGACATAAGGATAAGGGATTTCATGCTGCGAGGGTTGCACAGAGATATGCGCACCATAATCCTGATACAGCAACGTAAGTTGTTCATTGAGATACGAACGAAAGAGAGTAGGGCGAGTAATCGTGGTGGTGTAACTGCCTGCGTGAGTAAAACGACCAAATGCGCGCGTTTTGGGGGGATTAGTTGTGCTACCGTCCCAGGTTACGGTCAGTGATGGATAGACAAAAAGACCTTGTTTGCGGGCGTTTTCATCAGGTAATTCGCCACTTGTAATATATTTGCCAATGGCGTTGCGTAAAGCAACTACAGATTGCTCATACAGCGCGTCGAGTTTATCCAGTGCCTGAGCTGGGGTCAGACCGGAGCCCTTATTATTCATGTGTGTCTCCTGTTCCATACAATTACCGCACATCCGATAGTATGTCACAGGAATGTGAAACAAAAGTGTAAGGCGAAGATCGGATGATCTTCGCCAGGCTATCAAGCGCGTTGATTGTCTTTCATCAACAAAGCGGTCATTGCAGAAATCAGGCATCCAGCCAGCAAATAAATGGCGACGCTATGCCAGTTCCCGGCAAAGTAAGTGATGAGTGCAGCGGCAATAAAAGGTGTAAATCCACCGCCAACCACACTGGCAACCTGATAACCGACTCCAGCACCACTGTAGCGATAACTGGCACCAAACATTTCGGTAAACATCGGTTGTTGCACACACACCACCATATCATGCGCAATGTTTGCCAGCATTATGGAGAAGAAAACTATCCAGAAAATAGATTGTGCTTCAAGCGCCATAAAGAAAGGAAATGCGCTCAACGTTCCGATCAACGCGCCTGTGATATAAACCCTGCGCCGACCAAAACGATCGGCAAGCCAGGCAAAACAGGGAATTGTCAGGCAGCTTAATCCACCTACCAGCAAACCAATATTAAGGAAAAGTTCGCGCGGTAACCCCATATTCTGGGTTGAATAATTAAGTGCAAAGGCAGTAACAATGTACATCGTCAGCAACTCGCACAGTCGTAGTGCAATAATCTTCAGGAAAGCACCGGGATGTCGTAACAGAGCTTCGATAACCGGGATGCGTTTTTTCGCGGCCGCTTGATTATGTTGCTGTTGTTCAAATTCCGCGGACTCCTCCATGCCATTGCGCACCCACAATGCTCCCAGTACCAGTACGATGCTAAACAGGAAAGGAATGCGCCAGCCCCAGCTTAAAAACTGTTCGTCAGTCGTCATTATACTGATCAATGAAACCAGTCCGGTTGAAAGCAGTAAACCTACTCCGTAGCCAACTTGTACACCGCTACTGTAAAAGGCTTTTTTATTTTTCGGCGCACTTTCAACGGAAAGCAACGCTGCGCCTCCCCATTCGCCGCCGACGGCAAATCCCTGTATGGCACGCAGCGTCACCAGTAAAATGGGAGCCCACCACCCAATGGTAGAGAAGGAAGGAAGAATGCCAATCAAGGCTGTCGCGATGCCCATCATCCAGACGGTCAGCATTAACATGCGCTTACGTCCCAGTCGGTCGCCAAAGTGACCGAAAATGACACCGCCGAGCGGTCGGAAAAGGAAACCGACACCAAAGGTGGCAAATGCGGCGAGCGTTCCCATCGCCGGGCTTACTTGCGGGAAAAACTCGCGATTAAACACCAGTGCGGCGGTAATGCCATAGAGTAGAAAATCATACCAGTCGACGACGGCACCAGCGAAACTGCCTAACGCAGCTCGTCGGGCGCGACTTAACGAAAGCGTCCCTTCATCGGGACGAGTGGAGATGAGCGTGGAGTCCATAATGATCCTGTTTGTACTGTCTTTTTATAATTAGTATGGAAAAGGTAACTCACATTGCCGTCGATCTATAAACGAACCTTATGAGACTACCTCGACAGAGCGCATCTGCAAATGATTTTATGGCTGATTAGCGGCAACATGAAAAATTCGATGGAGGATGAAAGCGCAGGAGTTGCTGGTGTTGTTTAAGGATTAAGCAGAGGACCCACAGGTTCGAGATATGAAACATAAAAGTCCGCATATGCACAAAATTGCACCCTGATGATTCTGATAGACTGCATTGCATTATAACCAGTAGGGAGGCGAGGTTAGTTATGTTTTTAGTATCATTGTTGAGACGTATTGCATTTAGTTACTACGATTATAAAGCTTATAATTTTAATATTGAAAAAACAGACTTTGTTGTCATACATATTCCCGATCAGATTGGCGATGCTATGGCCATCTTTCCTGTTATTCGGGCGCTTGAATTGCATAAAATTAAGCATCTATTAATTGTTACGTCGACAATTAATTTAGAAGTCTTTAATGTGCTCAAACTTGAACAGACTAAATTAACATTAGTCACAATGACTATGCAGGATCACGCAATATTAAAAGAAATAAAAGATTTAGCGAAGAACATAACACTGCAATACGGTACGCCGGATCTTTGTATAGAGGCGATGCGTAAAAAGAACCTGAAAACGATGATATTTATCAGTCAGTTGAAAGCAAAAACGAATTTCCAGGTCGTCGGTTTAACCATGAAGTGCTATTCCCCTTTGTGTAATAACGCGTCCCGGATGGATCAGAATCTCCGGGCTTCTGTACCCATGACATGGGCATTTATGATGCGTGAGGCGGGTTTTCCGGCAGTCAGGTCAATATATGAATTGCCATTAAGCGATGATGTACTCGATGAGGTACGCGAGGAAATGCGATCGTTAGGATCTTACATTGCGCTCAATTTAGAAGGTAGCTCGCAGGAACGTACATTTTCATTATCGATTGCAGAAAATCTAATAGCAAAAATTCAAAGTGAAACAGATATGCCAATAGTGATCGTTTATGGACCCAAAGGGGAAGATAAAGCCAGGGCATTAGTGGATTGTTATAATAATGTCTACCGTTTATCCTTATCACCCTCGATTAAACGTTCAGCAGCAATCATAAAAGATGCTTATATTGCAATAACTCCTGACACCTCAATATTACATATGGCAAGTGCCTATAATACCCCTGTTGTTGCAATTTATGCTGATTACAAAACGCGATGGCCCGCAATGGCCGATGTTTCGGAGTCAGTCATCGTTGGGCAAAAAATTGACAATATAAGTCTGGATGAATTCGCAAAGGCATTAAAAAGTGTTTTGGCGAGAATTTGAGGCAGTACTTATGCATAGTAATGCCGATCTGTTATGAACGGTAGTGTCATCAATACTCTGAGGCTGGTCAATCATCACAGAAAACCAGCCTTTGGAGCAAAGCAATACTCACCGAAAATGATCATAGTCACACCGAACGCGATTCATGCGGAACTGTTTGGTAAATAGCACCACCGGATCTTGGGGGCGCTGTGATTATTACAGTATTGCTATCACCGTCATTTTTGAATGTCACTTTACCAGTAGCATCAACGCCTACCCAGGAGGCCGAGCTTGAAACAAATAATCAGCCGCCGTTTTTCCTGGTGCAAAGCTGTCATTATTCAACTGATAATACGCCCCGGTAAATCCCTGCGAAGGGAATGAAGCTGTCGGTAGGTTTGCACCATTCACTGACACTGTACCGGTCATTGGTCTGGTTTCCGCGCTAATGAATTCTATCGTGGTACTCAGGCCCGTCTGATGAACACCATTCAATACGGGGATCAGCGTTGCGATACCCTCTCCGCCTCCTGTAACAGTAGCTTTGTAATCACCGTTGATATTTTGACTGTAATCAATTGCGCTAATTTTCATATAGGGCACGTTTGTACCTGATTGCACAAATTCCATCCCTTAAGAAACTTTGATCGGATTGCCTGATATATCGTGCAGAACAAGATGTAGCTCAGCACTATCGGTAAAGTCCCCTTTCAGTGATGACTGGTTGTTCTTAAGGATGGACTGCGAGGCGTCTGCTGGGCCTGCCACTAGCGATATATCTACTGTTTGCATTCCACCTGCGCTTGTGACTGTGCTTACAGTGACGCTCCCCGTTATCGCTCCTTTCACGCTTGTTGTCGCGATTCCGTTTTGATCGGTCACCGCTGTTAATGACGTTAATGTGGTGGAGCCGTTTTTTAAGGCGAAGTACACAGTGAGACCTTCGATCAGGTTACCACTGCCATCCTCAACCGTTGCCTTTAAGGTACTTAAATCACTGTTGGTGGCGGCGATAGTCGACGGTTCAGCGATAAAGCTAGCAACATGTGCGGTGCTTGGGTTGCCAGTAACCTTCACGGTTGTCTGTGTCTGTATTGTGACGCCGTTATGGAACGATGCAGTCACCGTATATGTACCGACTTTATTGCTGGTCAGAACGACTGGAGCCTGACCTGAAGAGTTGGTTCTCACTTTTCCGCCACTTAACGTCGCACCTTCTAGCGTTACGCTAAAGTTGATGACCTGACCCTCCACTGGAGTGCCATTTGCAGAGGTTAGCATTGCCGTCAGAGTAGCGCCTTTAGGAGCATTGACACCGATAAGCGGACTGGACGTGAGTGTCAGTTTTTCATCAATAGCCTCCAGTTGTTTCTCAAGTGAAGCTCCATTCGCTAGGGATGCTTTTACAGTATACGAGCCGTTTCTTTCAGGCGTCATGGTGACCTCGGCTACTCCCTGCGTATTAGTAGAGACCGTATTCTGGCTGATGATCATTTGCGAGGATGGCGCTGCACTGAATGTCGCGGGTTGATGCGTCACCGGGTTGCCAAACTGGTCGTTAACGTGAGCTTTAACTGCTATGTCTTGTGCGACCATGACCTGACCTTCAGGTATCTCCTGACTGGTAATCGTCGCAGAATTAACATCTACCTTGGCATTCAGTAATCGCGAGATGACTTCAGTAGGTTTATCTGCCAGAGAGGCTGAAACTGTTTTTAGTCCGACCTCGGTGCTTGTCACAAGAATTTCAGCGAAAACCTGATCATCCGTTTCAACGCTGGTGCTGCTTAGCGTGACGGAGGTTCCACGGAAATTAACTTTTATACCTTCTACTGGGTTGCCGTTTCCATCAGTCACTGTTGCCTGTAGCCTGGTCATTCCAATGTTATTGGCGATGAAATTGTCCTCGGTAACGTTAAGATTAACCTGCGTAGTGAGCGTATCCGCAGTAAAGTTCACCACCAACTGCTCACTCTTACCGCCAACCATCGATGCTGTCACGGTATGAGCGCCTGCTTTTGTACCTTTCAGCGTGACTTTCGCTTTGCCATCGGCATCAGTAACCGCTTTGTCGCCATCGCTCAGCGTGAAGTTCGCCTTCACATCTTCCGGTAGAGTAAATGTTACCTCAGTGTTGGCTATTGCATTGCCCTCTGTATCAGCGACGGTGCTGTTAGTGTCGTGAGATCGTTATTGTCGGCAATCACCGGGTCCTTCGAGGCTGCCAGCGTGATTTCAGCATTCGTGACGTTCGGCACATAGTTCACTGTTTGTTGCATCGAATCGCCATTTTCGAGGGTTGCCGTCACGGGAGTTCTTCAGGCTGAAATCTTCATCCACGCCCAGCGTGATTCTTGCGGTACCGAAGCGGCTTAACCAGTCTGTCATTACCCCTGAAGCCTGAGAAGAGGCCCATCCACGTGCTATGTTTGCCGCTTGCTCGCTGTTCATATCTTCGGCGAGCAGAGATCCAATTAGCTGTGAAGTACTGGCTATCTGTTGCTCAAGGTTGCCACTGCTGTTACCCGGCGGCGGGGTTAAATTTTTTTCACTAACTTGTGCCGGGACATCCAGTTCATCACCCGGGCGGACATTACGAACAAACGTACGAAACTGGTTGAGTTTGCGTAACAGGGGGGTATCTATAATTTGTTGCACAGGACAAATATATCTAGCTTCTGTACAGAGTCTTAAATTTTGACCATAAATAAAACCGTCCCTGTCAAGCATGCATAGTTTATCAAGTAGGTCTCCCACAAACTGCCTGAATTTTATTTTTCCATTAAAAGTTTGTATCTTCTTAAGTATCACAGGAGACTGGAAATAGACCGATAGTAGGATGTTGCCACTCAAGGCATGACGATAAATATCGCTAGGAGTAATTTTTTGTTTTATGGCTTTGGTAGTGATCTCAACTGCTTCCGTTATAGTGACCCATGTTGACATATAATGAGTTATAAGCAATGGCTGATATTTTTTTTGACATAATATTATCTCCTTCTACACAACAATTCGTTCCGTTAAGGAAAAAGATTGGTGTCACAAGTATTTATTTATGATTAATTAGAGGGTTTATGACAGAGAAAAGGATGTATATTTCTGAGTAAACATGTACAGGCCTATGGGGTGACTATTTAATGAGTAAATGCCGAATGATTTTCGGGGTGATGATTATAACTTGAGGAAAAATCCCAGCGTGGTTTGAGTAGTGTACCTGAGTGATATTTGTGTTATGTATGCATTGATTGCAGCAGAATAAATATAGTTCAGGCTAGTATAGTTTGTGGTAGCTATGAGAATATATAATCTATTTTACCTATAAAATAATTTATATGTATGGGGTTGTTTTTTTTAGGTTGTTTGTCTGTGCTTTTATATTCTGGAGATGTGCCTTGTATATAGGATTGTTTGTTGGTTGTATTTTTTAATGTTGCACTGTTGTGAATTTTTATTTTGATATGATTATTTCTTTAGTATAAGGAGAGAAAGGAACGAGAAAGTTAAATCTATTTATCCTAATCGCAATTTCATTGTTTAAATAATCACTATGGATTAATATTTTTTGCGACTCTGCTGAGTTACTGGTTTTAACTAGTGGTGTAAAAGGGATACCTTTTCGGTATCCCTTTTACAATAATCAGAAGAAATCAATTCGCGTATTGATACCGACGGTGCGACCCATATTGACCTGCGCGACGGCGCTGCTGCCGTTCATGTAGCCATAGGTACGGTAACGACGGTCGAACAGGTTATCGACATAGACGGAAATGTTCATCCGTTCAGTCGCCTGCCAGCCCAGGCTGCTGTCCAGGGTGGCATAGGTGCCTTGCCGCAACTGGTTGTCGCCATCGAAATAATGCGGCCCGACCAGATTAACCGCCAGTCGGGGCATCAGTGCGCCATAGCGCGTATCAATCACGCCGTTCACGCTGCTTCCCGCGCCATAACGTGGTACGAACGGCACCCGGTTACCGTGATACAACTCACTGTCATTGGTGAATTCGGAACGGATCACGTTGCCATTGATATCCCATGACCAGCCTGGCGCAAACCGCCACTTCGCTTCAAGCTCAACGCCGGTGGCGTCGGCTTTACCCGCATTGCTTAATGTCTGCATCCCGACCGGGCCAGAGTAAAGCTGCATGTCTTTGGTGTGGGTATAAAACGTCGCGGCTTGCAGCGTGACGTCAGCGGTTTCGTAGCGGGTGCCAAGTTCATAGTTGATGGATTTCTCGGCGACGAACGGTTTGGCATCAAGACCCGCAGTAGGCACGATGTTGTACCCGGAAGGTTTATATCCCTGGGCTACACGGGTATACACTCTCCAGTCATCGGTCAGCATATAGCCTGCGGATAGCTGCCCGAGCACCTGATCGTCATTGCTCTTACCCTGGTCGCCAAACGGGTTGCCGAGCATGCTGCCGTGATATTGTGTACTGGATTTATCATGCGAGAAGCGCACGCCGCCGCCGATATCAAAACGATCGGTTAAATGCCAGGTCAGGTCACTGTATGCGGCCAGCGTTTCAGCGGTGGTATAGCCGGTACTGCTTAAATAAGGCATTGTCGGCATGTCGTAGGCTGAATTTAACTTCTCGCGGGTGTTCTGCCGGTACAGCCCAAACACCATATCAACGGTACGCGCATCGCCCAGGGTTGCGGCGCGCAGCTCCTGCACATCCTGATTCCAGCGCTGAGGCATATTGACGATTAACGAACCGGAAGGGAAGGTGCGCGAATAATGCTGCTGCTGCCAGGCGCTGATCAGGTTGAAAACCCAGTCATCGGTGGTGTATTTCCCACTCAGGGTCTGGCTGTCAGTGCAGCGCCGCATGTACGGGTCTGGTGAACCATCGCTGATCGACAGCTTACGGCCCTTAATATCATTCCATCCCACATAGGCGTCCTGGGTGGCGCGGGTACATTCGCGTGAGGCGGCAAAGCCCATTTCCCAGGGCTGATCGTCCGGCGCCAGACGCAGTTTCACATTCCCTATGCTGGCGCGGGTGCCGCCTAAGTCATCGCTTCCCGTCGCGGGGTTAATCATGTCGCCGTCATCAACCTGGCGTAACAGGGTGACGCTGCCGTACAGCAGGCCATCCTGAATGGGGCCGCTCAGGTTGAACTTACTTCGATAACTGTCGCGGCTACTGACGCCGCCTTCAATATAGCCGCGCGGCGTGCTGTCCGGCTGCTGGGTGACGATGTTGATGATCCCGCCCTGAGCGCTTTTGCCATATAACGTTCCCTGTGGGCCTCGCAGCAACTCCACGCTTTGCACATCGGTAAGCGCCTGGATGGTGTTGGTGGAAAGCTGAGGGACGCCATCGACATACAGGGTGACGGCGGGGTTATAGAAGTCCTGCGCTGAAGAGACGCCGCGTAGCGAGATCGTCGAAAAAAGCATGTTGCCGCTATTTTCAATATTGAGCCCGGGCAAGACTCTGGGGAGTTTGTCGCTGGCGGTGACGCCGGCGTCGCTTAATTCCGGCGCGCTGACAACAGTAGACGAGACGTTGTTGGCTGATGCCGAGCGGGAAGATTGTTTACTGGCGGTAACCACCAGCGTGCTTTCGTCTTGCTGTGAAGTCTGGGCATTAGCAATGGCGGGGAGCAATAATCCCCCCAAGGCCAGAGGATAAAGCCGTGTCATTTTCATTGTTGTGAGTCCCTGTAAGACGGCGAAACGCCAAAAATACCGACAATGGTGAATTGAAAATGATAACTATTTCTAATAGTAGTGCTACCCGAAACGGGTTTATTTCAACCTGTTTCGGGTCGGTTTGCGCTTATTGGGCAGAATGGCGATAACGGTCGACGGCGAGAGCCGTCAGGCGTTTTTTGTCTATCTTGCCGACGGCGGTGAGCGGCCAGTGGTCCAGAAACTCGATTTGGTCAGGAATTTTCCACGCGCTGAGCCCCATACGGGTCAGTTGTTGACGCAACTGCTGATAGTCAGTTGGCACCTGCTGCGCGATGATAAACGCGCAAATCCGCTCGCCAAGCAGCGTGTCCGGCGCGGCGACCACCGCGCAATCTTGCACTTCCGCTAAACGCAGCAGTGCCGATTCCACTTCAGCCGCGGCTATTTTTTCTCCGGCGCGGTTGATCTGCTCTTTTATGCGTCCCTCAACGTGCAGGTTCCCCACCTCATCCAGCCTGACATTGTCGCCTGTGCGGTAAAACCCTTGCGCGGTAAAGGCCTGCGCGTTGTGGGCAGGGGCGCGGTAATAGCCCGAAATGGTATAAGGGCCGCGCGTTAACAATTGCCCGGTTTCGCCCGGCGCGACGTCGTTCTCGTCTTGATCAACGATGCGGATTTCATCCAGAGGGGACAACGGGCGCCCCTGGCTGTGGAGAATGGTGGCATGCGGATCGTCCAGCCGGGTAAAACAGAGCAGGCCTTCCGCCATACCGAAAACCTGTTGCAGGGTACAGTCAAAGGTGGCGATAACCTGCTCAGCAAGCGTCGGGTCGAGCCGGGCGCCGCCTGCCTGAATGACGCGCAGCGACGAAAGGTCGCTGTCTTCCCACTCCCTGGCCTGCACCCATAATTGCGCCAGCGCCGGAACCAGGGCGACGTGAGTCACTCTTTCCTGCGCGATTAAAGGCATCACCTCATCACAGCTGGCGCTGTCGGTCAGCACCACTTTTCCGCCGCAGGCAAGCGTTCCCAGAATACCGGGGCAGGCCAGCGGAAAGTTATGCGCCACCGGGAGGACGGCGAGATACACGCTCTGTTGGCTGATGCCGCACAGTTCAGCAGAAGCGCTGAAGTTATAGCTATAGTCGGCATGTCGGCGCGGGATGAGTTTTGGCGTGCCGGTTGTGCCGCCTGAGAGCAACAACAACGCGGTGGCGGAAACATCAGGCTGCGGCCATGCCTGTCGCTCACCGTGAAGGGAGAAGAGCGGCGTAAAATCGTCGCTCACGGTCTCTCCAGCGACCAGAACATGACGCAAGCAGGCGTGTTTGTGCGCCATCTGTCGGGCCAGCTCTGCGTGGTTTTCCCCGTGAATAACGTAAGCGACGGGTTGCGCCAGCTCAATCAGCGCGTCGATATCCAGCGCCCGTTGCGAGGGCATCGCCAGCACGGGGATAACGCCCAGTCTTAACAAGGCGAACAGCAGGGTAACAAACGCGTTGTCGTTGGGAAGCTGCACAATTACATGCTCCCCCGAACGCAAACCCAGTGATGACAGACCTGCGGCAAGTTCGTCAACTTGTGCATCAAGCGCGCTGTAGGTTAACGACCCCTTTGCATCAACGACGGCAATTCGCGAGGCATAACGGGCCGCCCAGTGGCGCAACTGTTCGGCAATGGGTAAGGGATACTGTTCAATCAGAGATTCAAAGGAAGAATTCATGCGTCACCTTTCTGAAGTACTGGGCTGTTTTTGCAACGCGGTCATTGCAGAAAATGCGTGGGGAAAATGGCGGACAATCTGCGTAAAAAAGGACCGGGCTTGTTGAATGGGATAGAAATGATCGCCGTCAATCACCACCGGGCCTGTAACGTGGCTCAGCCACTGACGCCAGGCATCGACCTGCTGCCAGGAGGCTTCGCGATCGTGGCTGCCGCACAATAACAGCGCAGGCGTGCGCAGCGGCGGACAGACGTCGGGCGAGTCGTAGTGATAGCTCTCGGTGGCGTAAAAATCAGCGCGCAGAAGAGGAAGAAACAGCGACATTAATTCCTGGTTTTCCCGCAGTTCAGGAGAACATCCGCCAATGTCTATCAGCTCAGCGATAAAGTCGGCATCATCGCGATGGCTGAGCTGGCGTTCAGAATGCAGATGCGGGGCATGGCACCCGGAAATAATCAGTCCTTGTGGCGCAAGCCCCCGTTGCTCCAGAAGTCGGCAGGTTTCAAACGCCACCTGCGCCCCCATGCTGTGCCCGGCGAGTAAAAGCGGCGTGTCAGGCGATACGGATGCTTCCAGCTCGTTCGCCAGCAGTGCCGCCAGTTGTGTAATGCTTCTGAGCGGTTCCAGATGGCGAAGGCGATCGCGCCCCGGCCAGGTCACCAGAGAAAGCGCGCAATCAGCCAGTTGCTCAGCTTGCCAGTGGCGAAACGCGCTACTGCTGCCGCCAGCGAAAGGGCACATGACCAGATGCGCAGTATTGCCGTTCCGGGCGGGCCACAGCGGTATGCACATTGCAGATTGCGTCACAGCGCCTCCTTATCATCATCGTTGTAGAAACCGGCTAACCGGTCGTGGTGCGGCGGCGTCAGGCGTCTGATCTCCGCATTGCCGGTCTTACGTAAAATCTGCTGCCATAAACGTGATAACGCGATCTGATGTACGCTTTGGCAGGCCGCTGGTGGATGTTCGCCCGCCAGATGGCTGCGCAACTGGTGTAGCAACCAGCTGACGCCCTCCGGCCCGACGGTTTCGCAGCAGTCGCGCCAGCTCAGGGGCGCCGCGCTGCGCGTCAGACCCGGCAGATCGCGCAGGATCTCCGGTCTGCGGTAGAGGCTGTGGGCGTTCTCCTGATGGTCTGCGACAAACAGGCTGGATGACCAGATGACGGGGCCGTAGCTCGCCTCCAGCGAAAGATGACCTTCCGGCCAGCCCAGCAGCAGGCGGTGCATGATAAGGCTATGCATATCTGGATCGTCAGGATCGAGATAGCGCTGAAGCAGCAGGCAGGCTTCTCCCTCCGGCCAGAAGAGTCTCAGACAGTGAAAATCGCTAAAGCTGCCAACCACGTCGCACTCCACGGCGACGGCATCAACGCCCAGAGCCAGCAACAACAAATCCAGAGTGGAGTAGAGCAACTGTCGGCTGGTGGTGGCGTGGACCACCTGCGGCGTCTTAGCCAGACAGCGACGCAGCTGCTGCGCATCGCGAAGCCATGTGCGTCCCGCGCGCGTATGCGGATAAAACGTGTTTACCCAATAGCAGCAGCCCTGTTCCTGCGCCAGCGTTTGTAAGGAACTGATGTCATCCGGGTGGAGGGGATGCTCCTGAATGACGTGTACGCCGCGCGTCAGAAAGTGTCTGGCAAGCTGCGTACCGGTTCCTCCGGCGACGGTCGAACGCACGACAATACAGGCGATATCCGGCATCCTGGTTATCTGTTCCGGCGAGGTATACAGCGGAATGCCAAACGCATGAGCCAGCTCTCTTGAACGGGCGCTTCCCTGCGCCAGCAGGCCGACCAGTTCCAGCCCCTCCGGGGGCTGCATAAAGGCATTCAGGTACATTTCGCCAAATTTGGCGCCCACAATCAGTACGCGTTGTTTTGGGGAGGCGGACGGCATCATAACGTGTTCTCCGGTTGCGTTGAGGTTGCGCAAAGCCAGCGCGTAATGTGTTGCGCACAAGCCTGAACGTGGGGGGCTTCCATCATGATTTGCCAGTGGCTGGCTTCAATCACAGCGTCGTCGGCGTTGTTTATCCAGCCCTGCCACTCGGTTTCTGCTGGCGTCCAGTGCGCGGGTCTCCCGGCGGCATACACCATGAGACAGGGGACCGGAACGCTTTCGCCCGGCGTATGCTCAGTCAGTAAACGCAGCAGATGCGCGATGTTGTCGAGCCACGTTTCTGCCGCTTGCAGCGTCAGGTTTTGCGACACCATACCGGCCGTTTTAGCGAGGCTGATAAAGTCGGCAAGCTGGCTGTCGGGCGTCTGCTGGTCGAAATGTTCGGGCAGTGCCAGAGGCGTTTGTCCTTCGGCTAACAGGCGCAGCAGGGCCGCCCGGTTTTCGCAACAGAAATCCTGTCGGCACACGGGATCGATTAACACCATCCGAACCTGCTCGCCTTTGGCGTACAGGCGTTGTGCGGCGCCCGCCGCAAGAAACGCGCCATACGACCAACCCGCCAGCACATAAGGGCCGTGAGGCTGCTGACGACGGATGCACCCGACATACTCATCGATCATCTGGTCGAGCGTGGCAAGGCGCTGCGGCGATTTTGCTTGCAGGCCGAAAACGCGCCTGTTCAACGCGCTAGCGAGCGGCAGCCAGGCGCTGATATCGCCGTCTGAAGCGTGGAAGACAAACAGGGTTTCCTCACCGTCGCCCTGGCAAAGGGGTATCGGGTTGTCCTCTCCTGACGTAGCCGCCTGTAGATGGGCGCAGAAGTCGCTCAGCGTCGAATGGCTGAACAGATCCTGAAGGTTAGCCCTGGCAATCCCTCTCCGGTTTAGCTGCGCGACCATCCTTGTCGCCATCAGGCTGTCGCCGCCCAGTTCGAAAAAGTCGTGATGCCTTGCCACGGGGCGAGACAGCAGCGATTGCCAGAGTTCAGCCACCTGTTTTTCCAGTGCCGGATTCCCCCCGGCAACTGGCGTGGGTTTGGCTGGCTCAGTCGGCGCATCAGACGGGGCATGCAGCGGCGTAAATAACGCTTCTCTTTGCCGGATCTGTAAAATGGGCAGACCGGTGCCAAAGCGCTGCTGTAAATAGCGGCTCACGGCTTTTTTATCCGGGCGATTTACGCCAGGCGAACGCGCTACCAGCAGATGCTGGCGCAGCGGCGACGATTCCTGCGCGGGCCACGCCAGCTCGTTTGCAAACCCGGCCTGAACGAGAACCTCCTGCCATGCGGAGCGGGTGAGCATCGGTTTCTCATCCCGGCGGCGGAAATCGCGGTATCCGCTTAATCCCTCAATAAAGCCCACGCTCGCCAGCTGGAATACGCTGTTTCGCTCCGTCGCTTCAACGATCAGCAAACGTCCGCCGGCTTTCAGCAACAGTTTTAATCTGCGCAACGTCTGGACGACATGGCTGGCGTCGTGGAGCACATTGACGGCAACGATCAGGTCGTAACCCGCCTCCGGGTGGGCGGTGAAATCCAGCGGCTGGTTGATGTCGAACAAGGCATAAGACACCTGCGATTCATCATGGAAACGGGCTCTGGCGTCATTGAGGAACTGCGCGGAGACGTCCGTGAAGTGGTACGACTGTCGCGTGTTCCGCGTGGCCTTCAGCACCGGCGCGGTAGTGGCTGCGGTTCCGGCGCCAACCTCCAGAATCCGTTCTGCGCTGCACAAGGCGGCAATCTGCGCGGTATAGCGATTCAGACAGGCGCTGGCGGGGTTGTCGCGATACAGCGCGTCGGTAACGCGATGCTGCTCGTTGAACAGCAATTCCAGCGGAGAACACTGCCCGGAGAAGAGGGCGTCGTGCCGGGCGATGCAGGTTTCCAGATACTGCGCCAGCGCCTGGCTCCATTGGCTTTGCGGGCACGCTTCCTGAGGCTCAGGAATCTCGCTGAGCGGAATGCGGCAGCGCCAGCTTTCACCTTCGCGGATTAACCACTCTCTTTCCGTCAGACACTGTAGCCACTGGCGCAGCAGACGCTGGTGAGATGCTTGCGAGGACAGCGCCTGTACTATTGCGCTAAAGCGATGGGCGATCTCCGGCGTGGTAAACAGGCCGTGACGATTTAGCGTAGCCGCGATCCCCTGTAGCGCACGCGCCTCCAGCCAGCGCCAGGTCGCCTCCAGCTCATCAAGCTGCGCCTGCTCAGGCAACGGCAGCGCCAGTTGGGTAAGTTCGTGCTCATCAGGCATCGCCGCTGATGGCGAAGGATCGTCGGCCATCACGATATCCAGCGTCAACGCGCCCTGTTCGGTTATTTCCGCTCTGGCCTGCCGGATGCCGGGGTATTCGAGCGTCGCCTGCTCAATATCCCGCAGGTCGTAGTCCGCCTGCGCGTTCAGCGGCCAGCGTCGGCGGGGAATGTGCCTGGCGATGCCGCTGGCGAGAGTCTTCAGGCTTTCAGGGGCGGCGATGACGGCTTGCAGGATGGCGCAATAGTCATTAAACATCGCCTCGGCAGCGCCGGGTTCCAGCACGTTGTCCATGCAGTACCAGCTAAACATCAACTCGCCGTCGCTCTCCATGACCTGATGATCCAGCCAGACCTGCGGCGTTTGCGTGAATACATAGCAGGGTTCGCCGAACAGATGGCTCATCGCCTGATCGATAGTCATGCCTTCCAGCGTCATCCCCAGCATACTGGTAAACACTACCGGCATCAGCGGTTGACGTTGTGATCCGCGCAGGCGGCCCAGCTCACGGATCACCTCAACACCGTTCATTTCACTGTGCGCCATGTTTTGCCAGAGGCGCTGTTGGGTCTGTTGCATCTGCTCTTGCAACGTCACCGGCGCTGAGAAGTTAAAATCAACCAGCGTGACGGAGGTAAAATCACCAATCAACTGGTTGATTTGCGGATGGATCGGCTGGCGATTGAAGAACGTCAGGTTCAGCGTAAATGTTGTGGTACGGCTCCAGCGCTCAAGGGTGGCGGCAAACAGCGTGAGCAGCGCGGCAGACGGTGTGACGCCTTGCTGCTGCCAGCGCTGTTTCACGGCCTGCCATTCTGTCTTGCCGATCGTCGATTTGAAGGTGGTGAAGTGTGGCGTTTCCGGGGGCGTCTCAACCACCGGCAGCTCTGGCGCTAAGGGCAGTTGCGGCAGTTTTTCCTGCCAGTAATCCCAGGCATCGTGCCATGCCGATGTCTGTCGGCGCGCCTGTTCAGCCATCACATAATCACGGAAGGTAATAGCGAGCGGTGCCAGCGTTTCACCGCGCCAGACCTGCGCCAGGTCGTCCATCATGACTTTAAAACTCTGCACATCAAACTGCAAAAGGTCGAGGTTCATATGCAGACGGTAATGGCAATCGTCGATTTCGCTGACCACCAGCTCAAAAAGAGGCCACTGGTCGGCAGGCAAAACGCGATAGCTCAGTTCATGCCGCCGTTTTTCCAGCGCGATGCGCTGTTCTTCCGGGGAAAGCGCGCGCAGATCGTCACGCGGGATGTGATACTCCGGCGTTGTCGCCAGGATTCGCTGCTGCCCGTCGGCATCAACCACCATACGCAACATATCGTGGCGTGCGATGAGCTGGTTCCATGCTTTCTCCAGTATGGCGAGATCGAACTCATCGTGGCGTTTATCCCACTCAAACAGGACGTGACAGGCGACGCCGCCATAGCCAATGAGGTGGGTTCGCCCCAGCCAGTAGGCGTGCTGAATGGGCGTCAAAGGGAAGGGCGCATAACGCTCGTCGGCGTCGTGCCGCAACACTTCCGGCTGCGAAGCGGCAGGCGTCGCCTCTGGCTTAGAACAGATAAGCTGCGTGAGTCCATGAGGAGACAGATCCTGCCACGCCCGTTCCGCATTGATGCGTACACCCAGGTAGTGCTGAATATCGCTACTGAGTTCAAGGAAGAGCAGCGAGTCCATGCCGAGTTGCAACAGATCCTGGTTTGGATGCAGTGACGCCGGATCGCTCAGCCTTAGCTGAACCGCAATCCGCTTTTTCAGCCATGCCATCACCGCTGTTTCATCGCTCAGGCTGCCGTTAAAGGCGTTGTCATCAGCAGGAGGAATGACCGGCGTTGCGGCTTTTTCTGTGGCGCTGATGTTAAACAGAGCCTGTTGTAACGGGGGCATTTTGTCGGTAAAAACGCGCATCGCCAGTCGCCACGGGGCGCCGCGCATCACCGCCTGTTCCAGGTGCCAGCAGCCTTCGGCATCGCTTAACGCGCCCATACCTCGGCTGGCGAGCGTCGCCAGCATTTCCGGCGTGGCCGCCCGACCGCTTTCTCCCCATGCGCCCCAGGCGACAGAGAGCGTTTTCGGCGCATCAAGGGTGGAAAACTGCTGGGCCAGCCCGTCCAGGTAGCCGCAGGCCAGCGCATGGGCGCTCTGACCCGGCGCGCCGAGGGTGGCGGCAGCGGAAGAGTAGAGAATAAGATAGCGTCCGTCGTGGTTGCGCAGGGTTTGCAACAGCTGGCTTGCCGCCTGCGCTTTTACCGCGAAAACGGCAGCCAGCTGGTGGTCATCAAGCTCCTGCAAGGGCGCGTCAGCCAATACGCCAGCGGCATGAATCGCTCCGGCAATGCCGCCGTTGGCCGCCAGATCGTCAAGAACCGTGGCCAGTTGCCCGGCATCGCCCACATCACAACGGCAGACGCGCGTCTGCCCGCCCTCCACGTCGCGTAGCCATGACTCATCCACGCGCGGCGCCAGCAGGGCGATGCGTCGCGCCCCTTTTTCTCTGAGCCAGTTCACGGCAAGGCGGCCTAATCCGCCAAACGCTCCGGTCACCAGATGCCAGCGGCTATCGCCGGTAAACACGTTTGCCGGTAATTCAGCGGCGCATCCCGTATTGGGCGACAGTGAAGGAAGCCAAAGGGTGTCACCCCGTGCGGCGAGCCAGCGCTGTGATAGTGAGACTGCGCTCAACCCTTGATGCAGCGTTTCCCACGGGGTGTTTTCGGCGAGATCGATGGCGGCAAGCAACCGTTCCGGCTGTTCGTTGGCCGCGACGCGAAGCAAGGCCCATAGCGCGTGATGGGATGCAGAGAGTGCTTCATTTTCCTCGACTCGCCACGCGCGGCGAGTAACCACAATCAATCCGGCTGCGCTGGCGGTGAGCGCTGCTATCACTTTCTCCGCTAAGGCCAGCGTATCCTCGCTCTCCTCAACAATCATCAGTCGTGAAGAGGCGTGCGGATCGTGAATGATGCCGTATTGCGCCAGCTCGTCGCTGCGCGCAAGCGTACCGGCGCTGAAGCTAAAGGTAAGCGGATGGTCAATGCTGGCGACGTTGAGGGGCGTCCAGCGCCATTGATAATGCGTTTGCGGCGCAGGAAGAGGCGCGGCGGGCGATAGCGGCAGCCACTCGCCAGCAGGATGACGGGCTTCAACGCGCATCTGACCGCGGGAAAAGGCTTCGTTTTGCCAGCTTAAGCGAACCTTCCCCAGCCACTCCGGGGCGGCGACGGGGGGCGGTTCCACAGGCAGAGCGTCGCCATGACGCTGTGAAAGCAGACGCCATGCCTCCTGCCAGCGGGCGTTAAACTGTTCGGGCTGACCTGCGCAATCAGACCAGTCGGCGAGATAATCACCGTTATCCGTCAGCGCCTGCCCCAACACGGGTTCTGATGGCGCGGTGAATGTTACGGCGCTAACCGCCTGACCGGGCAGCGTGGCGAGAATGATATGTTCGCTCATCCCGGCGTTCGGGCTGCCATCCTGCGGTAGCCACGCCACTTTGCTGAATCCGGCGTGGCGGCACTGTTGTTGCCACTGAGCGGTGGTGAGGAATAACTCACCTTCGCGGGCGTCGAGATCCTGTAGCGGAAGAACCAGCGGGCCGAAAACGAAGTCAAACAGACGCATTGGCTGGGTGATTTCGCGCATCAGCAGGCGCCCGCCCGGCTTGAGCAGGGGGCGCAGATTATCGAGCGTGCGGCCAATATGGCGGGTGGCGTGAATCACGTTCGCTGCCACGATAAGATCGTAAGACTGTGCCTGGAAACCCTGAGACTGCGCCTCTTTTTCGAGATCCAGCTCGCTATACTTCACAAAATCGTAGTCGGCGAATTTCTGCTGGGCGCGACGGGTGAACAGCGCCGAGATATCGGTGAAATGGTACTCCAGTGCCGGAACGCCGTTGAGTTCCGGCAGCAGCCACGCGGTGGTGCCGCCGGTTCCGCCGCCAACTTCAAGAATACGCAACGGCTGGCGGGGCTGACGCGTCTGGACAATGCCGCGTAATACCCCGGCGGCGATTTGGTTGAAATAGCGGCCAAAGCTGAATTCCTGATACAGCACTTCCACGCCGTCGGAGGCGCTTTGCGGGAAGATAATCGCCACCGGTTCTTCCGCGCCGCTCATCATTTCATATAACCGATCGCCGGCACGGGCGATGGTGTCGGGAATAGCCTGAAAACCTTCACAATAACCGGCAAGTTCCGTCAGCAGTGATTCCCGCTGTTGATGTTCAATGGGGCGGGCGCGGACGTATCGCCCGTCGGTGCAGCGGTAATCGCCGTCGACCACGCAGTTATTCAGCAGGCGCTGGAGTAGCTGCTGGTAGCGGGGCAGCAGACGTCCACGGCGCATGATGGTCATGGCGTCCACGCCGTTCTCAATGGCATCGCCGGTACAGCGTTGTACCAGTTGATCGACGTAGATGGCGTGCAGTCGCGTGGCGCACTGTTTAAGCGCTTCCAGGCGAGGGAGATCGAGCGCTGTCGCGGCGCGACTCGCCACCTCCAGCCCGGCAGACAGCGCTGCGTCGGCAGGCTCGCAGGCCGGGGAGACGCGCTCTTTCCAGTAACGTTCAGTATCAAACGGATAACATGGCGCAGCGATACGTTGTCCATCGCCCGCCAGCAGGTCGGCCCACGGTAGGGCGACGCCGGCAGCGTAAAGCTGGAGCAGGGCCTGATTGAGGACATCGCTCGCCTCTTTGTTACGCCGGGCGCTGGCTATCCAGTATGCGTTATCGCGGTATTCGCGCTGCCCGCAAGCAACCAACTGGGCATCGGGCCCCATCTCCAGAAAAACGCGGGCGCCGAGCTGATGCGCCACCTGAATACTCTGGATAAAACGCACCGGCTGGCGCATGTGTCGGCGCCAGTAATCCGCCTGGTTGAGCGTTGACTCATCAATGACGTCGGCGGTGAGCGTGGAAATAATCGGTATTTGCCCCGGCTCCGCGTGCAGTCCCGCGCAGGCGTCCTGGAACCGATCGAGTATCGGCTCCAGTAAAGCGGAGTGCGCCGCACCGGTTACGCTCAGGCGACGATAGTTAATGTCATGCTGCGAGAGCGTGGCGCAAAATACCGCGAGACGGGCTTCCGGCCCGGAAAATACCGTATGTTGCGTACCGTTGTTGGCGGCGAGATCCAGCTCAAACTGGCGAGCCAGCGGCATCAGCGTGTCTTCGTCTGCAAATACCGCCACCATCGCGCCGCTTGCGCACTGCTGCATTAGCGCGCCGCGCCGACAAACCAGTGGCATGACCTGTTCAATCGTATAGTGTCCGCAGACAACGGCAGCGGCAAATTCACCGACGGAATGCCCAATGGCGAAGTCTGGCTTCAGTCCTTCAGCACGCCAGTGCGCCGCCATCGCGATTTCAAACGCGACAATCGCCGGCTGCGCCCAGGCCATATTGTCCAGCTGCGCCGAATCGGGGTTAAACATCGCTTCGCGCAGTGACGGCGTGAGCATTTCGCTACAGGCGGAAAAACAGCGATCCAGCGTGTCGGCAAACGCCGTTGAGTGATGGTACATCGTTTGACCCATAGTGCGCCAGTGCGAGCCCTGGCCGGTAAACAGCCACACCTGCTTGCCGCTGGCGCCGTGGCCGCTGTAAACCAGCGCCCCCGATTTCTCACCGGCCCAGGCGCTGAGCGCCTCGGCGGTTTCACGGTTTAATGGCGCCGCCAGGCGGAAGGGGAGATCGAGACGGCGCGCGTGCAGGGCTGTGAAGGCCAGAGAGCTGGCATCCGCATTCTCTCTCAGCGCCCCGGCATAATCCGTCGCCAGCCGCCGCAACGCGCTGTCGCTGGCGGCGCTGAGCAGCAGCGCGGTACTTTTTCTGCCGCTATCCGTATTGGGGAGGCGCGCGTTGAGCGCGTCGGGCAGCGAGGCGACGATCATATGGCAGTTGGTGCCGCCAATACCAAAGGAGGAGACGCCCGCATAGCGCATTTCGTCCTGCCATGCCTGTGCCGACACCGGTATGGTAAAGGGGCTCTCTTCAAGTTTCAGCGCCGGGTTGGGGGTGTGAAAATTCAGTAAGGGAGGAATTTGCCCGCGACTGACTGCCAGAACGGTTTTCAGCAGTCCGGCAATGCCCGCCGCGGTATCCAGATGGCCCATGTTACTTTTCACGGAACCGAGCGCACAGCGCTGATCCTGCGGGCGAGGCGCATAGACGTTGCGTAACGCTTCAATTTCAATCGCGTCGCCCAGCGGTGTGCCGGTGCCGTGGGTTTCAATGTAACCTACCTGCCTGTCGTCGATGGCCGCCAGCATTAACGCCTCTTCGATGACTGCCTGTTGCCCTGCGACGGAAGGGGCGGTATAGCCGACCTTTCTGTTGCCGTCGTTGTTGACCGCGCTGGAGAGGATCACCGAGATAATCGGATCGCCTGACAGCAGCGCGTCTCTCAGGCGACGCAGCACCACGCAGCCGAGACCGTTACCGGCCCAGGTGCCCTCAGCCGAGGCGTCAAAGGGACGACAGTGACCATCAGGAGAGAAAATCATTCCGGGCTGGTAGCGGTAGCCTGCCTGCTGGGGGAAAGAGAGCGCCACGCCGCCGGCAACCGCCATATCGGATTCGCCTGCGCGCAGGCTTTCACAGGCCAGATGCACGGCAACCAGCGAGCTGGAGCAGGCGGTCTGTACCGATAACGCCGGGCCGTGCAGGTTGAGTTTGTACGCGGCGCGGGTGGCAATATAGTCTTTATCATTGCCCATCAGAGATTGCAGACCTTTTACCTGCGCGACTTCTGTCACGTTCAATGCTTCGCGACCGGGGTAGGTACTCATCCGGGAAGAGGCGAAAACGCCGGTCTTATGGGGGACGGCGCCGGGGGCATAACCGGCATGTTCCAGCGCATGCCAGACCGCCTGCAAAAACAGGCGCTGCTGCGGGTCCATCGACTCCGCTTCCTGTCGCGAATAGCCAAACAGGGTGGCGTCGAAGCAGTCGGCGTTGTCTAACACCGTACCGATATTGACATAATGAGGATCGTCAATGATGGCGGCATCCAGACCGACGGCCAGAAGCTCTTCGCGCGTAAAGCGTCGGCTGCATTCACGACCTTCCAGCAGATTTTGCCAGAACGTTTCGCCATCCGGCGATTCAGGAAAATGGCAGGCGTAGCCGATAACCGCGACAGGTTCGCAGTCCGGGTAGTGTTGAACGATCGATGCATCAATGGAATCTGCTGTCGGCGCAGAAGAGAAGCGCAAGTTATCCATAATCGGTCCCGTTTCCTAAGATTCACAAAGTCAATGGAACGCCATGCGTTCGCGATGGCGTTCCGGGGAAAATCAGTTTGCTTCGCGCTATATCCGCCGCTGACGACGGCGAACAGGGCGAGGTCGTTTTGTTTTCTCCACCGTGGCGACGCCGGCCAGATAATCGGCCAGGGCAGCAGGAGAAGGGTGGGTGAAGAGGTCAAGCAACGTCAGGGTGGAAAATTCGTGACGTTGTAACAAAACGTGCAGTTGCACCAGATTCAGCGACGTTGCGCCCGCCTCAAAGAAGTTTTCTGCGGGCGTGACAGACTCGCCAACCACCTCGCGGAAGGCGTCGCAAATCAGGCTGACGGTGCTCTCGTCCGCCGCAATGTGTGGCTGAGAGTGCTCAGGGCATACGCGCGGTGAGCGCTCTGCGCATTGCCCTGCGTGTTTAACGGGAGGCACCAGCGCGGCGAGCGGCAGTTGCCAGCCGCTTTCATCCTCGGCCATTCGGTTTAGCAATGCGCAATACTGTTCAAACTGGCGCTCCACCTGCCCGGCAGGAAACAGCGCGGCGACAAAATCCCAGTTAAAGCGCAGTTCGCCTTCGGATTCATAAATCTGGTGATCGAGCCAGACCTGCGGCGTCTGGGAGATGCCCCAGACCGGTTTGAGCAGATTACGCCGGGCGAGGAAGTTATCCTGCTCAAAGCCCAGTGCGCTGGTAAAGACGACGGGCATCGGAACGGCAGGCACGTTTTGCCGTTGCGCCAGTTGACGCATCACGCGGATGGCTGACACATCGCGGTGGTTGAGGTTCTGGCTCAGCCGCTGCTGTAGTGACTGCGCGCTGTGCAGCCAGCTTTCGCCGGGATGCCAGCTCAGCAGCATCAGCGAGGTGAAATCGCCCAGAATCTGGTTGATTTGCGGGTGCAGCGGTCGCCTGTCGAAAAGCGTAAGGTTAAGCGTGAACTCAGGCTGTGCACTCCATGCAGAGAGAACCGTTGACCACACCGACAACAGTACGGCCGACGGGGTGAGATGGGCGTCAGCCGCCCGTTTTTTCAGCCGATGCCAGCGCGTGCTGTCCAGTGCGCCGTTCAGGCGGGCGAAGCGCGGTGTTTCAACCTCCTGAGGCAAGCAGCGCAGCGGCAACGCAGGCGCCGGAGGAATATCATCAAGCTGCGCCTGCCACCATGCCAGAGAATCTGGATTGGGCGACTGTAGCGAGGGTTGTTGCAGATAATCCCTGAAGGTGACGGGCAGCGGCGGAAGCAGCTGTTGCGGGTAGCGGTAGCCGTGCTCCAGCTCCGCCAACAGAATCTGCATGCTCAGCCCGTCAAGTAACAGGTTATCCAGACACAGCCACAGGCGGGCGGGCATCCCGTCAACGTAACCGACCTGGAGATCGAATACCGGCCAGACTTCGGGGTTGAGTACCTGATGGGCCAGTTTTTCGCGCACCTGCAACGCCTCTTCAGGCGTATGGAGGATGTGTGCGGGTATTACCCAGCGAGGCGTCTGTTCGAGCACCTGTTGCTGTCCATCACGCACGACGGCGCGTAGCATATCGTGGCGGGCGATTAATCGGTTCCAGACCGTCTCCAACCGGGTGAGATCCAGATCGGCAATTTCAAATTCAACAAAGAAATGTGAGCCGACGCCGCCCAGGGCAAAGCCCGGCTGACGCCCCACCAGGTAAGCCTGCTGCACGTCGGTAAGCGCAAAGGGCTGGTAGCGATCTTCAGGGGAGTGGACGAATGGTTGTTCGACCGGGACGTCGGTTTTCCGCAGCGTGGCGGCAAAATCCGCCAGCCGGGGATGATTAAACAGGTCGCTTAATTGCGCTTCATAACCTGCCTGATGAAGTTGCCCGGTCAGACGGGTCGCCAGCAGGCTATCGCCGCCTTGCTGGAAGAAGTCGGTTTCTCTGGTGACATTGCCAGTTGATAAGAGTTGCTGCCAGAGGGCGGCAACCTGTTTTTCAATGTCGCCCTGGGGTAAATCCGCTTCGGCCGGGTTTTCCGCTTCAGGGGTATGACGACGCTTCAGCGCCTGGTAGTCAATTTTCCCGTTAGCCGTCAGCGGTAAGGCGTCGAGGAAGACGATCCGTTGCGGCACCATCCACCCCGGCAGACGCCCGGCGAGGGCGGCCTGAAGTTGACGGGGATCGCGGCGCACCTGCCTGTCAGGACATTGTACGAGGAAGCGTTGTAACCCCGCGACCTCATCGCCATGCTGACAGTTGAAGGCGGCCGCGCTAAATAATGCCGCCCAGTCGGCGCTGTTATGCAGCAAGGCCTCCGGCTGCCCATTGGTTAACAGGAGCGTGCTGAGTAGGGCGGACGGCGTTAACTGGCGAAACTCCATCACGTAGAGCAGCGCGCCGGGAACGGCAAGCTGTTGTAATGTCGCAAGGAGCCCGGGATCTTCCGGCAGCAGACGATGCAGGGCGTTATTAAGCCAGATAATGTCCGCCGAGTGAGCGTGCGCCGCCAGCGTGTCTGCATTCCAGAGGGACAGACGGGCGCCAGGCCAGGGGGCGAGCCTCTGCCGGGCGCTCAGCAGCATCTCCTGGCTCTGCTCAAGCCCGACATACTCAATCTGTCCGGCGTTGAGCTGTGCTAACAGCGATTCTGCGGCGCGGCCAGTGCGGGTTCCCACCTCAAGCAGGCGCACCGGGCGCTGTAAGCGCTGTGCAAGCTGTTGGCAAATTGTCGCCAGTTCCTGAATATACGGGGCGCTGGCCGGATGGTTAAAGGCCAGGCTTTCCGGCGACCACTGCGCGTCGTTCAGTAACGACAGTTCGTTACGGGCACCGCGAAGAATTTGCGATAACGTTAAATCATGTCCGCTGAAGTGCGGGTGCTCATCCTCGCGTTCTTCACCAGCGCAGACCTGATAACCTTCAGCAGCGGGCTTCAGTCGCCGTTGTGTCACCAGAAATGCTAACCAGCGTTCCACCACGGCCTGCCAGCGCGGCTGGATAGCGAGTGAGTTCATCAGGGGGAGAGGATCGGCGCCAGCGGTGTGACCCGGCTTCAGTTTTAGCAGGCGATGCTGAAGGAAATCGGCTACCTGTTCTGCGGAGATCTCTGGCGAGATGGCGCAACAGGGCAACGTTCCCGCAAGCGTGTGCCACGCCTGCGGCAGTGCCGGGTTCCGATGATCGGTAACGCAAAAAGCCTCGCCCTGAGGAACAACGTATGCCGCCAGCGTTTTTTCTTTTTCGCCGATCGCCAGAACGGTTGCTTGTTTCACCCCCGCCAGCTGGCTGAGCGCGCTTTCGATTTCGCCCAGCTCGATGCGATATCCTCCGACTTTGACCTGCTTGTCGCGACGACCGAGGAACTCGATTGTGCCATCTGGCCAGTAGCAGCCGAGATCGCCGGTGCGATACCAGCGCTCGTCCGGGAGCGTCAAAAATTGCTGCTCGCTACGCAGGGGATCGTTGAAATAGCCTTCCGCGACCCCAATGCCGCCAATCCATAATTCACCCGGCACCCAGTCAGGGCAGTCCCGGCCCTGTTCATCCACCACCCGGTAGCGTTGGTTGGTTAGCGGAAAACCGTAAGGGATGGAGCGCCAGTGGGCGGGGACGTCGTGAATTTCGCAGGCGTTAGACCAGATAGACGCCTCGGTGGCACCGCCCATCGCGATAAATTGTCCTTGTGGCCGGAAGGCCCGATAACGGGCGGGGAGGTCAAGCCCGATCCAGTCGCCGGAAAGCATCACTGCGCGCAGGTTTTCCGGCGTGGCGTCGGCGAAACCTTCACACCAGGTCAGCAGCATATCGAACAGCGCCGGGACGCTGTTCCAGAGCGTGACCTGATGGCGCTGGATCAGCTCACACCATGCGTGAGGATCGCGCCGTTGATTTTCCATCACCATCACCAGCGCGCCGCCCGCGCGCAGTACGCCAAAAATGTCGTAAACCGATAAATCAAAATGTAGGGCGGAGAGGGCCAGCACCCTGTCATGCGGGCCAACCTGATAGCGGGTATTGATATCGCAACAGGTGTTAAGCGCTCCCCGGTGAGAAATGACTACCCCTTTCGGCGTACCGGTAGAGCCGGAGGTGTAGATAATGTAGGCCGGTTGCGTGGGGGCGCGTACTACCGGGTTGGCGATCGGCTCCGCCTCAATGGCCTGCTGCCAGGCAAGGACGGGAATATCGTCTGACCCGGCGCTGGCGTCGTGCTGACAAATGAGCACCAGCCGGACGCTGGCGTCAGCGTAGATTTTCTCGCGCCGTGCGGCAGGCTGATCCAGCGAAACCGGAACGTAAACCGCCCCGGCCAGCAGGACGGCCAGAACCGCAACAAGTTGTCCTGCGCCTTTCGACATCGTGATAGCCACATTATCGCCGGGCTGAACCCCGCACTCGATTAACCTGCCCGCGCAACGGCGGGCATAGTCTGTCAGCTCATGATAATTCCACTGATAACGCATGTCCGTTACCGCCAGCGCCTGCGGCTGTTGCAGAGCGATACGGAAAATGCCTTCATGCAGCAAGCCTTCGGGAATGGGGGCGCCGGTGGCGTTGACCCGTTCGCGTATCGCGCGCTGGCTGGCGGGCATCATATCTGCGAACGACTTTTGCCAGGCGCTTTCGTCATCGCAGAGTTGGTTAATCAACTGGCAGTAGGCGTCGAACAATGTTTCGACTAACGCCGGAGGGAACAGCGCGTCGTTGCTGTCCCATTGTAGCCAGACCTCGCCGTGATGCTCGAACGCCAGATGATCTATCCAGACCTGCGGCGTTTGCGAGATGCCCCATTCCGGCTCGCCCAACGGCGATTCTGCGCGGCTGCTGTAGAGGGAACGCCCCAGATTGCTGGTAAATACCACCGGGGCGCCGTGGGGGTAGCGCTGCTGGCGTTTGAGTTCACGGAGTAATTCGACGCCGGACCAGTGGCGATGCTCCCAGTCCTCCGTAAACGTGAGCTGGTTTTTACGCGCCAGGTTGCTGACGGTATCGCCATCGCAGGCGGTATCCAGCAGAAGAATATTGGTGAAGTCGGCAAGCATCGCGCCAACCGCCGGGTGCAGCGGCTGGCGGTCGAATAAGGTGATGTTAAGCAGCAGACGCGTCAGGCCGCCCCAGCGAGCCAGCACGGCAGAAAAACAGGTCGCCAGTGCCATTGTCGGCGTCACGCCATACTCGCCGGCCCGGTTGCTAAAGGCGTGCCAGCGTGTTGCCGGGACAATCATGCGGCGTCGGGTATTACGGACTTCACATAGCGTGGCGGGTTCGCAGGCCAGCGGCAAGACGGGCGCGGGGGGAAGCGTCGATGCTTTCGCCAGCCAGTAAGCGCGCGCGTCGTCTCTCAGTGGTTGATTGATCTTCTGCTGGTGCAGCAAATACGAGCGGAAATCATAGCGGGTGTCGATAGCCGGCAGCGATTCTCCGGCCAGCAGGGCGTTAAGCTCATCGAAGAAAAGCGTAAAGCTGGAGGCATCCATAATCAGCAGGTCAATATTGACATGGAGGCGGTGGCGATTGTCCGGCAAGAGCGTCAGCTGAAAATCAAACGTTTCGCCGATTTCCACGCGTAAAAGACGGTGGCTCAGGCGCTGGCGCAGTGCGTCCAGATAGGCCTGGCGGCTTTCAGCGTCGTTATGGCGTAAATCATGAACGGTGACGCCGTTCCAGTAAGGTTGCGGTAGCCAGACCTGCTGCCCGTCGGGGCGAAAGGCGATATGCAGCATTGGGTGGCGTTGCAGCAAGGTCGTGATGGCCTGCTCCAGCTGCGACGCCGTCAGACAATGGCCTTCAAACTCCTGATACAGGTGGCAACCCACGCCGCCAAGCGTCTGCCCCGGCATGCGGCCCGTCAGGTAGGCGTGCTGTACTGGCGTCAATGGGAAGGGGGTACTTTCGGTCATGTTCGGCCAGGATGATTCGTCGGGCGGCGTTTCTTCTTCCGCGTTCTCCGGCGACCGGCTGAGCATTAACTGGTTCCATGCCGCCAGCGTGGGGGCGGCATACAGCTCGCGAAGGGTAAGGCGGTAGCCATTTTTACGAAACCAGTGTAACCATCTCATCAATCTTATGGAATCCAGGCCGGCCTGGATCAGGTTGCTCTCTTCATGTAACTGCTGCGGCGTTAAATTCAGTTCCTGTATGAGCCGCTCGCGTAATTGTTGGTAATCAGCCGCGTGGCGGTTGTCCGGTAACAGCGAATCCTGAGATGGTGCGCCAGAAATCATTCTTCCTCCTGATGGCACGTCTTACCGAAAAGCATTACTCATATGAGAATAATAATTATTAACAATTGGATGCTACCCGAAACGGGTTTATTTATGCCCGTTTCGGGTTGGTAACAGACGGAAAGAACAGAGGCCCGGATGGGGTATCCGGGCCTCTGTCAGGGAGGAGTTTAGGGGGGGCGCGACCCCGGTTACATCCCGCGTTTAAAGGTCGAAGGAGTTACGCCAAACTGTTTCTGGAAGGCGGCAGAGAAATGGCTGGCGTTGGCATAGCCCAGATCGGCCGCCACCGTCATGACGGAGGTATTGCCGTTGGCCAGGCGTCTTCTGGCTTCCTGCATTCGTTCAGCCTGAAACAGGCCATAGACGCTGTTGTTGAACAGAACGCGGAAGCCTCGCTTAATTTTGAGAACGCTCAGACCGGACTCTCTGGCCAGCTCCGCGACGCCCGGCGCTTGCGTCAGATCAGCCAGCAGCAGATCCTTCGCCCGCAGCAGTTTCTGGCGTTCCATCGGGTTGAAGTGGCAGGAGAGGCAACTGGCGTCTTCGCGATGTTCATCCAGCACCAGGCTGAGCATGACCAGACTTTGCCCCTGCAACCATAGCGTCGACGGCTTTTGTTCATGACTGAAGCCGCCGTGCATGCGCATCAGCGCGTGACGCAAGGCCTGAGCCGTTAAGTGGGTTTCAGCATTACAACGCTGCTGCTGGCAACAGCAGTGGGAGTCGATATTATTCTTAATGACCGCGCTAATATCCGGCACCCACAGCGCGAGGGTTTCAGGGCTGAAGGAGAGGGTAATGCTCTCGAATCGGCCACAATAGGAGGCGCTGCCGCGACAGTCTGGCGTATGGGTAATGTAATGGCGATTGCGCGCAAGCTCCCAGTCGGTGTGGTGCCGGAGTCCCTGAATCGCAAAGCGCGATGTGCCTTCCAGGATGCACGAGAAGTTAATCCTGCCCAGATCGTCGTGTAGCTGCAACGTCTCTGGCCGCGCAAAATGGCCCCTCCAGAGCAAAATATCCATACCTTCCTGCAACGAACAGCGCAGCAGTTCACACTGAGCAGGAATATTGCCATCGTTTGCAGGTTTCCCGACCACCAACTGGTGAATAGAGATTTCAGATTGCGTTTGCGGTGACTCCGTCATGACCTGGTTATCTCCCTGTGGCTTAGACCAATGCGGGTATAAATAGAACCGAATGGGGTAGATGAGTTATTGATAATGGTTATTATTCACATTAATTCTCAGAACGCCACCCTGAATTGTCGTTTTTGGCGTCCGTAAAAATTCATCAGGAAATTCAGTTACTCCCATGTCATCTCAATCATCCAATACTGAATCGCTGTCCCGATTTCCTCTCTGGCAGGTGATTACACCGGTTCGCAGGAAGGTTATTTTAGCTATGGCGCTGGCGGGGCTGGCGGCATTAACCAGCCTGGGGGCGCTCCTTTTTCTGGCGTGGAGCCTGCGTGACATTCGCGCGACGCCTGACGCTATTCCGGCCTGGCCGCTGGGCGGCGTGATCGGCTGCGTGGTCTTAACTTTTGTTCTGCGCTTACAGGCGTTCAACACCTCTCATTACGCGGCTTTTCATCTGGAGAACATTCTGCGCAGCAGGTTAGCCCGTAAAGCATTGCAGCTTCCGCCTGGCGTGTTACAGCAAATGGGCAGCGGGTCAGTGGCGAAAGTGATGCTGGATGACGTGAAGTCGTTACATATTTTTGTGGCCGACAGCACGCCGCTCTATGCCCGCGCGATCATCATGCCGCTGGCGACAATCGTTATCTTGTTCTGGCTGGACTGGCGGCTGGCAATCGCGACGCTGGGGGTACTGGCGTTTGGATCGGTTGTTCTCGTGCTCGCCCGCCAGCGTTCGGAAAATATGGCTCAGCGTTATCATAAGGCGCGCGAGCAGGTTAGCGCGGCGGTTATTGAGTTCGTGCAGGCCATGCCCGTGGTGAGAACGTTTGATAGCGGCAGCACCAGTTTTTTGCGCTATCAACGCGCCCTTGAAGAGTGGGTCGATGTGCTCAAAACCTGGTATCGCAAAGCCGGTTTTTCAGCGCGTTTTTCCTTCTCGATTCTGAATCCTCTCCCGACCCTGTTTGTCCTGATCTGGTCGGGATACGGCCTGTTGCACTATGGCAGTTTCGATTTTATCGCGTGGGTGGCCGTTTTACTGCTGGGCAGCGGAATGGCCGAAGCCGTAATGCCAATGATGATGCTCAATAACCTGGTCGCGCAAACGCGTTTAAGCATTCAGCGTATTTATCAGGTTCTCGCGATGCCGGAGTTATCGCTGCCGCAGTCTGACCAGCAGCCGCAAGAGGCGAGCATTACCTTTGAGCAGGTGAGCTTTCATTATCCGCAAGCGCGTACTGGCGCCGCGTTGCAGGAGGTGAGCTTTCATGTGCCTGCCGGGCAAATTGTGGCGCTGGTCGGGCCAAGCGGCGCCGGAAAAAGCACCGTGGCGCGCTTGCTGCTGCGTTACGCCGACCCGGACAAAGGCCATATCCGTATTGGCGGCGTGGATCTGCGTGATATGCAGACGGACACCCTGATGAAGCAACTCTCGTTTGTGTTTCAGGACAACTTCCTTTTTGCCGACACGATAGCCAATAACATTCGTCTGGGCGCGCCGGATACGCCGCTGGAGGCGGTTATAGCGGCGGCCAGAGTGGCGCAGGCCCATGATTTTATTAGCGCTCTGCCAGAAGGTTACAACACTCGAGTCGGGGAACGTGGGGTATTTCTCTCCGGCGGCCAGCGGCAGCGCATTACTATCGCCCGGGCGCTTTTGCAGGATCGCCCCATCCTGGTGCTCGATGAGGCGACGGCGTTTGCTGACCCGGAAAACGAAGCGGCGCTTATCAAGGCGCTCGCGGCGGCCATGCGTGGCCGGACGGTCATCATGGTCGCGCATCGTCTCTCAATGGTGACTCAGGCCGATGTGATATTGCTGTTTTCCGACGGACAGCTCAGGGAAATGGGGAACCATACGCAACTGTTGGCGCAGGGCGGCCTGTATCAACGGCTCTGGCAACACTATCAGCAGGCGCAGCATTGGGTGCCGGGTGGAACACAGGAAGAGGTGGTGGAAAATGAAAGACAATAATCCTGCGGATAACCTGGCCTGGCGCGTCATCTGGCGCCAGCTTATCTCCAGCGTTGGCAGTCAGGCCAGGATGCTGCGACGCAGTATGCTGGCGCTGTTGCTGGCGGCATTCATGCAGGGGATCGCCTTTGCCTGTCTTTATCCGATCATTGATGCGCTGTTACGGGGAGACGCGCCGCAACTTCTTAACTGGGCTATGGCCTTCAGCGTCGCCGCAATTGTGACGCTGGTGCTACGCTGGTATGGCCTGGGCTTTGAATACCGTGGTCATCTGGCGCAGGCTACCCATGAGTTGCGCCTGCGACTTGGCGAGCAGTTACGCCGCGTGCCGCTGGAGAAGCTCCAGCGCGGCAGGGCGGGTGAAATGAACGCCTTGCTGCTGGGCAGCGTGGATGAAAACCTCAATTATGTTATTGCGATAGCCAATATTTTGCTGCTCACCATTGTCACGCCGCTGACGGCGTCGCTGGCGACATTGTGGATAGACTGGCGGCTGGGGCTGGTGATGTTGCTGATCTTCCCTCTGCTGGTGCCGTTTTATTACTGGCGCCGCCCGGCGATGCGGCGACAAATGCAGACGCTGGGGGAAGCGCACCAGCGTCTGAGCGGCGATATCGTTGAATTTGCTCAGGGGATGATGGTATTGCGCACCTGCGGCAGCGATGCCGATAAAAGCCGGGCGCTGCTGGCGCATTTCAATGCGCTGGAAAACTTACAGACCCGCACTCACCGTCAGGGCGCTGGCGCGACGATGCTGATCGCCAGCGTCGTGGAGTTGGGCCTACAGGTGGTGGTGTTATCCGGGATCGTCTGGGTAGTGACGGGCACTCTGAACCTCGCCTTTTTGATTGCCGCCGTCGCGATGATTATGCGCTTCGCAGAACCGATGGCGATGTTTATCAGCTACACCTCGGTTGTGGAACTGATCGCCAGCGCCCTGCAACGGATTGAGCAGTTTATGGCGATAGCACCGCTTCCCGTCGCAGAGCAAAGCGAGATGCCGGAACGTTACGATATCCGCTTTGACAACGTCAGCTATCGCTACGAAGAAGGCGACGGCCACGCGCTTAATCATGTTTCTTTGACGTTCCCGGCAGCCAGTATGAGCGCGCTGGTGGGTGCCTCCGGCGCAGGCAAAACTACCGTCACCAAACTGTTAATGCGCTATGCCGATCCGCAGCAAGGGCAGATTTCTATTGGCGGCGTCGATATTCGCCGCCTGACGCCGGAACAGCTCAATAGCCTGATTTCTGTTGTTTTCCAGGATGTCTGGCTGTTTGATGACACGCTGCTGGCGAATATCCGTATCGCGCGCCCACAGGCGACGCGGCAGGAGGTAGAAGAGGCCGCCCGCGCGGCGCAGTGCCTTGAGTTTATTTCCCGTCTTCCGCAAGGCTGGCTGACGCCAATGGGAGAGATGGGCGGCCAGCTATCGGGCGGCGAGCGCCAGCGGATTTCCATTGCCAGAGCGTTATTGAAAAACGCGCCGGTCGTCATTCTCGATGAACCGACTGCCGCGCTGGATATTGAAAGCGAGCTGGCGGTGCAAAAAGCGATCGATAACCTGGTTCACAACCGGACGGTGATTATCATCGCTCACCGTTTATCCACCATCGCCGGGGCCGGAAACATTCTGGTGATGGAAGAGGGACAGGTGGTTGAGCAGGGTACTCATGCGCAATTGCTCTCACATCATGGACGTTATCAGGCGCTGTGGCAGGCGCAAATGGCCGCGCGCGTGTGGCGCGACGACGGGGGTTCCGCGTCTGGAGAGTGGGTGCATGAGTGATGTTCAGTCGAATGTGAAACCTCTGACGTTGACGACCGGGCGGGTGATTTTTGCTATTGCCGGCGTCTATGTGACGCAGAGTCTGGTATCGGCGCTGTCTATGCAGTCCTTACCCGCGCTGGTGCGCGCTGCTGGCGGTTCGCTGGCGCTTGCCGGTGCGACAACCCTGTTTATGCTGCCCTGGGCGCTGAAGTTTATTTGGGCGCCGTGGATCGAGCGCTGGCGGCTTCCGCCCGGTAGCCAGGAACGCCGTTCCCGCATGTTAATCCTGCGTGGTCAGGTCGCGCTAGCGGCGATCCTGACTATTGCCGCAGCGATTGGCTGGTTTGGGCGAGAAGGGGGATTCCCCGATACGCAAATCGTCGCGTTATTTGTTCTGTTTATGGTGGCAGGCACGGTCGCCTCCACCATTGATATCGTCAGCGACGGCTTTTGTGTCGATCAACTGACCCGCACGGGTTACGGCTGGGGAAACAGCGTGCAGGTCGGCGGCAGCTATCTGGGAATGATGTGCGGCGGCGGGGTGTTCCTGATGCTGTCGGCGGCATCCGGCTGGCCTGTCGCCATGCTGATGATGGCGGTGCTGATTATGGCGCTGTCACTCCCGCTGTGGCGCATTACGGAGCCGACGCGAACAGCGACTATCCCGCATGTTCCGGCGTTAGGTTATGCGCTAAGGAGGAAGCAGGCGTGCCTGGGCTTACTGCTGGTATTGATGCTGAATTCAGGCATGCGGTTTGTGCTGCCTCTTCTGGCACCGCTGTTGTTGGATCATGGGTTGAGCATGTCCGCATTGGGCGCGCTGTTCAGCGGCGGCAATATTGCAGCGGGCATAGCAGGAACGCTGGCCGGCGGATTGCTGATGAAATACACCTCACCCGGCAGAGCGCTGTTGACGGCTTATGGCGTCCAGGGGATCGCGCTGCTGGCGGTGGTGATGACGCTCATGATGGCGCCGGGTCATCTGCTGCTGCAGATTCTCCAGTGTCTGGTCATTGTCCAGTCCATTTCGCTGGCCTGCGCGCTGGTCTGTCTTTACGCCACGCTGATGTCGCTTTCATCGCCTTTGCAGGCCGGTGTCGACTTCACCCTCTTTCAATGTACTGACGCGGCAATCGCCATTCTGGCAGGCGTTATCGGTGGCGTTGTTGCTCAACATTTTGGCTATGCGGCCTGCTTCCTGTTTGCCGGGGCATTCACGTTGCTGGCGGCGTGGGTTGCTTATATCCGGCTGCATTCGGCAAGAGAACTGATGACAAGCGCAATTGATTGATCCGGGAATAACACAGAGAGGTAAGGGATGAAAATCAGTGAATTTCTACATCTGGCATTACCAGAGGAACAATGGCTACCGACGATTTCTGGCGTTTTACGCCAGTTCGCAGAAGAAGAGTGTTATGTCTATGAGCGTCAACCCTGTTGGTATTTAGGCAAAGGGTGCCAGGCACGGCTGCACATTAATGCCGACGGAACGCAGGCGACATTTATTGATGATGCCGGGGAGCAAAAATGGGCGGTGGATTCCATTGCCGACTGCGCGCGTCGTTTTATGGCGCATCCTCAGGTGAAAGGACGTCGGGTATATGGACAGGTTGGGTTCAACTTTGCGGCGCATGCGCGGGGGATTGCCTTTAACGCCGGGGAGTGGCCGCTGCTGACGTTAACCGTTCCCCGTGAAGAACTTATTTTTGAAAAGGGAAATGTCACCGTTTATGCGGACTCCGCCGACGGGTGCCGACGTTTGTGCGAGTGGGTAAAAGAGGCCGGTACAACGACGCAGAACGCACCACTGGCGGTGGATACCGCCCTCAATGGTGAGGCATATAAACAACAGGTTGCGCGCGCCGTTGCGGAGATCCGCCGTGGCGAGTATGTCAAAGTGATTGTCTCGCGCGCCATTCCCCTGCCATCGCGGATTGATATGCCCGCCACGCTGTTATACGGGCGGCAGGCAAACACGCCTGTGCGCTCGTTTATGTTCCGTCAGGAAGGACGCGAAGCGCTGGGCTTTAGCCCGGAACTGGTGATGTCAGTGACGGGCAATAAAGTGGTCACTGAACCGCTTGCGGGCACCCGCGATCGCATGGGAAACCCGGAGCATAATAAGGCGAAAGAGGCAGAACTGCTGCACGACAGTAAAGAGGTGCTTGAGCATATCCTTTCTGTCAAAGAAGCTATTGCTGAACTGGAGGCTGTTTGCCAGCCGGGCAGCGTGGTGGTTGAAGATTTAATGTCGGTTCGCCAGCGCGGCAGCGTTCAGCATCTGGGGTCTGGCGTGAGCGGTCAGCTTGCGGAAAACAAGGATGCCTGGGATGCGTTTACCGTGCTGTTTCCGTCGATTACCGCCTCAGGTATCCCTAAAAATGCTGCTCTGAACGCGATTATGCAAATTGAGAAGACGCCGCGAGAGCTTTATTCCGGCGCAATCCTGCTGCTGGACGATACGCGCTTTGATGCGGCGCTAGTTCTGCGTTCCGTATTTCAGGATAGCCAGCGCTGCTGGATACAGGCGGGGGCGGGAATCATCGCGCAATCTACGCCGGAACGCGAACTGACAGAAACCCGGGAGAAATTAGCGAGCATTGCGCCCTATTTAATGGTGTAGGAGTAACTGTTTTCTAACCTCACAACCAGACTGTCCAAAGACAATTGAGTCGCTCTTTGATTCCTCTGTGACTCTATTGTCTTCTTTTGGGATAAAATAGGTGTTTTTCGTCATGAAGTTGATAAAAGTCTATATAGAACCACCTCCTGTGGAGGTGGTGGTAATTTGCCAGAGTGTGGGATTCGTTAGTATACTATGGGATAAACTTATTTTTACCAATTGTATAAGGCGGTGCATAAGATTCTCGGCATGCTTCCAGATAATCCGACCACCACTGCATCATCGCTTTGCGGGCTTCCAGGTGCTCTGCCTTATGAATATAAGCCATGCGCACGGTATTGCGCTCCTGATGACTCATCTGGCGTTCTACTGCGTCCTTTGCCCATAAACCCGATTCCATCAGCGCACTGCATGCCATTGCCCGGAAGCCGTGACCGCAGATATCCTTTTTCGTGTCGTAACCCATCACCCGCAGTGCCTTATTGACCGTGTTTTCACACATTGGCTTATACGGGTTATGGTCGCCGGGGAAGATCAGTTCATTATTACCGGTGATATCCTTAATCTGTTTCAGAATGGCGATGGACTGTTCTGAGAGGGGGACGATATGCGGCATTCGCATTTTTGCCCCGCGGCCGGAATAATGCACGCCAATAATGGGTTCTCGCGTCGCGGGTATCGTCCAGACTCGGTTTGTGAAATCAATCTCTGACCAGCGGGCGAAACGCAGTTCACTGGAGCGAATGAACACATGCAGCATCAGCAGAACGGCATGCCGGGTCAGTTCACGGCCCTGATGATATGCCCCAATACGTTCAAGCAGTTCAGGCAGCCGCTCCAGCGGCAGGGCAGGATAGTGCCGTCTGACAGGAGGTGTGGTCACGCCGCCAAGGTTTGCTGCAGGGTTCGTATCGATTAACTCCTGATGGACCGCATGGCGTATTATGTTACTCAGGTGCTGCCGTGTGCGGGACGCAACCTCCAGCAGACCTTTTTCCTCGATCCCTTTCTGCAGGTCAATGAAATGACGGGGTTTAAGTTCTGATACAGGTAGGTTCCCGATGACCGGAAAGATGTGATTGTTCAGGCTGGCAAGCAGACGGTCGGCGGTGTTCTGCGACCATTTCCTGTTACTTTTATGCCACGCCAGCGCCACGTTTTTAAAAACTTTCTCCGGTGTTCGTGAGCCACGTACAGCAGCCCGCTGCTGTACCGGGTTGATATTCAGCGCCAGCATTTTACGGATACCTTCACGTTGCTGTCGCGCATCAGACAGGGAGATGGCTGGATAGGCACCCAGCGCAATGCGGGATTCTTTACCGCTAATACGGTATTTGAGATACCAGTGGCGGGAGCCACCCGGCTTGACCCGCAGATACAGACCGTGAGAATCGGAGACTTTAAAGGGTTTATCAGAAGGCTTGAGGGTGCGGATTTTTGCGTCGGTAAGGGATATATGGGGGTCACTCCATTATCGAACTAACCTGACCCCAGATTTGACCACCAATTTTTCCCGATGCGTAGGGTAAAATCAAAATGCACCGAGAAGAGTTTTCACACTAACCTGTTGAATCAACATCAGATAAAGATTCGCAAGGATGCAAGAAAACAGAAAATTGGCTCCTCTGACTGGACTCGAACCAGTGACATACGGATTAACAGTCCGCCGTTCTACCGACTGAACTACAGAGGAATCGTGAGAACGGGGCGCATATTACTTAGCGGTACCTTGTCTGTCAACACTAAATTTCATAAGCCATTTCAATTGGTTAATTAATCTGCAAAGTTGTTAATTAATGAACATTCGTCGCCGAAAACGAGTCTGTATCATTAGCGTGATGCAGTCTCTGCAAAGGATCTTGTTGATAAAATTGACAGAAACGTTGCCACAATGAAGGGAAACGAGGAGCAAAAAGTTCTGGGGCGCTAAAGAAATATTCAGAAAGTACGGCAAAACATTCAGCAGGATCACTGGCAGCATAAGCATCAATGCTCGCCGCATTCTCACCAACTAATTCGATTTCTTCCTGAATGTTGTTCATTGCAGCATGAAGATCGTGTTCCCAGCCAGCAACCTCACGCAACGAAATAAAGGGAACTCCGCTGGCGCGATCGCCGTTACGGGTGTCCAGCTTATGAGCGACTTCATGAATAATCAGGTTAAAACCAGAAGCATCAAAAGAATCTTGTATATCCAACCAGTTCAAAACGATAGGCCCTTGCTGCCAGCTCTGACCTGACTGAACAATACGTTGGTTATGCACCAGACCGACATCGTCTTCCCATTCATCATCGACCACAAATGGCGCAGGATAAATTAAGACTTCATGAAAACCATCCAGCCATTCCAGTCCTAACTCCAGAACGGGCAGGCAAAATAGAAGTGCTATCCGGCAGCTTCTTAATGAATTCAGCTCAAAGCCCTGTAAAGGAACAAGCCGTTTTTGTTGTAAAAAACGTTCGGCAAGAGCGACTAATTTGCTTTGTTCCTGTTCTGTCAGACACGTTAAAAGGGGGATCGATAGTGCTTCCTGCCAGGGAAGGGCAGTTTGATGTGCTGATTCTTGTACTTTCCAGGGCCACTTAATCATCGTTTTGCTCGCAAACTCGTCACTTGAACAAAATTGCACGGACAGGGACTGTTAAAATGCCAAATTTCCTGGCATCATGGCAACCATCTGAACGGAGAGATGCCGGAGCGGCTGAACGGACCGGTCTCGAAAACCGGAGTGGGGGCAACTCCACCGGGGGTTCAAATCCCCCTCTCTCCGCCAAAATTCAATCACTTACACATCATTAAGTCAGTGACAAAAATCACACTTGGAATTACTTGGAATATTTTCTTGGAATATTTTCAGGTAACGGGACATCAAGTGTTGGTGAAACTTTAACCTTCCTGTCATAGATTAGCACTTGCCCTTCGGTTTTGTGACCAGAGAAAAGTTGCTTATCCCGGCTGCTTCCTTCATAGTCTGAAATTCCTTTCGCCTTCAGATCATGAAAGGTGAAGTCGGTTAAAATACCTGAAATTTTGCCTGCGTGATTTCTTGCTTCTACCCACATTTCGTTAAAGCCTTTGTACATATATCGGTTGCCGTATTGATTGCTGATTACATAGGCGGATGTTGGTAACTGTTTTGCTTTTTCGATCGCCGCCTGTAATCGTGGACTCCATGCTTTTATCTGTTTTTTCCCTGTTTTCCCTTGCTGGATAAAGATCCCGTCGTTTCCAATCTGCTCCCATTTCAGCGATAACACATCGGAAACCCTCGCTGCACACAGATAGGCAATTTCCATTGCGATAAAAACAGGAAGAGGTGCAACGCTTAATACTGCCTGGTATTCTTTGTCGGTTACATATCGTTCGCGGTTTTTGGCCTTGAATTTACTTACACCTGCACATGGGTTAGCCTTCACGTATCCTCGCTCATACCCCCAACTATAAACGCGCGACATACTGCTTTTTTCATGGTTTGCCTGCGTTTTACTCTGCTCGCCTCTTTTGTCCATGTATCGTCTGATGTGCTCTGGTTTTACAGAATCGGCCAGCACCTTACCGAATACGGCCAGCAGCTTTTTTTGATGTTGCAGATAATCTTTTTGAGTTCTAGGACTAAGCTCGCTGTAATAGGCGCTGGCGAGAAATTTTTCCCACAAACGCCCAAATGTCATTGCGCGATCGCGATGGTTAACCGTTTCTTCATACTTTTTCCATAATGCGGCTAAACCATCCTCGATTGCAGTTAAGGTTACAGATTCTCTGGATGTCGGTTTCCATACATAACTATATTTATTGGGGTATACCTTTGGCGGTAATTTTTCGTGTTCGGGATTTTTCCTTCGTCTTCCCATTAGATCGCACCGAAATCAGGTTCAGCCTCACGTGGTGGTAAAGTTTTTATACAGGTAAACAGTTCCCGACTGACGATCGGTTTTCCACTACGATTGGTATAGAACGGAAGCCCATTTTTTATTAACCAGTTGCGCTGGTGGCTTGCATATTTGCAGCCCGTTAACGTTTGCAATTCATTTTCGGTTAAAAATATGCTGCTCATAGCTATATCTCACAACCGCCGCTAACTATATGCCGTTAGCGGCGATCCGGGTTGAACATTAAAAATCAGCCTGACTCGGGAGCAGTTTTTGCCAGATGGCTGAAACGTATTTTGCCTGGTAACGCGCATCGTGCAGGGCGTTATGGCGTTCACCTTCGAATGGAATAGTCGTTCTTGCGTCGAAATCCATCACCAGTCCCAGAGCAACCATCGTTCTTACATCGCGATCATTGGTGTAACGCCACGGGCAGGGGATCCCCTGCCGTTCATATGAACGGCGTAAAATCACGTTGTCGAAAGTTGCACCGTTACCCCAGACCTGAACAAAAAATTCACCGGAGTTTTCGTCGATAAATTCCCGGAATTGCAGCAGTGCATCATCCAACGTGATTTCATCGGTCAGAATGGAGGATTGTGCTTCGCGTGACTGTTTCAGCCACCACTTAATGGTGTCCCGATCGATGACCCCACCTGCGGTTTCCAGATCGATAGTTTTGCTGAATTCTGGCCCCATCTCTCCGGTTGCCGGATCAAAAAACTTACCGGCTATAGCGTTTATTGGCGCATCAGGATTTTTTCCCATTGTTTCAAGGTCAATCATCAGATGGTGCCACAACCTGCTGGTGGATGAGATTTCATGATGACCGTTCACTTTAATTAAGGGATTTGCTGTTTCGCCAGTTTTATTATCGCTGGCGTGATACTGATCGCTGCCAGTGTTCTCCTTGTGCAGATGTTCAGTGCCTTCCATTTCCTCCGGATCATTTTTCTGAGCTTCAGCCTGATTCTCTTCATCGAATGTTTCCAGGTAGGTTGCGTTCCCCATCACCGCACCACAGTCAGGACAGTTGCCGCCACCGGTCTGACCGCATGCGGTGCAAACTTTTTCCAGTTCCTGTTGCACTGCTGGTTCTGGTTGTTGTTCTTCTGGCCCGTTTTGTTGCGTATCCGGGCTGTTTTGTTCCGCTTCTGGCTCATTTTGTTTCACGTTGGGCTGATTCTGGTCCTCAGCGTCGCGACTCTGGATCCCTTTCACCCATTTCGGATCATTCGGGTCGCTAATCCCTTCAACAAATTCACCACGTGATGCAGCAAGCAATTTATCGGCGTCAGGCTGGCTGATATTGGCTGCCTGCATAATTTTGTTTACTTCGTCAGCGGTAACTTTTACCGGCTCTGATTGTTCGGAATCTTCAGCGGTATCCACATTTTGCGGTAAGCCCGTGTATGTGCCATTTTTTCGGGCAAAATATTCTTCTTTTGAGATTTCGGTACCGCCGGCAGCCAGCGCCTTGTCCAGACCAGAAAGTTTGTTTGCCCTGCCGTATTTTTCCCCGCCCTTATCGGTAAAGACGAAATAAAATGGTCCTTCACGCTCTACAGATGGTTCAGCTTCCACCAGGATTTCATTTTTTTGAGTATCGGATTCTGCCGTCTCCACTGGAGCAGTTTGTGCTGCTGACGGCTGGAGAGCATCAGTAGAGCTCTGGTCTGTTTCTTCATGTTCAAACACGCCCTTTGTCGTCAGGTATTCACTGATATATTTGTTCAGTGCAACGGGATCTTTGTGAATATCGATCGGACGTTCGCGAACAAGGCCAAAAATAGTCTGACGGTCATAGCCAAGTGCTTCGGGCTGTTTGCGCATTGATGCTGAGATACGCTTCCAGTCTTCGCGATCCTTGTCGATAACCTCATTTGTCGCCCAGCGATGGATGGTACCGTCAATGTTTCCTGCATCCACATCACCGGGCCAGAGGGCGCAGGCCAGTTCATTGTCGAGTGTTTTCCATGTCTGTTTGTATTCGCGGCGAATGGCAACAGTGACAGCCCCGGTTTTTTCAGCAGCGTTTTCAGTGTTCTGTTGGTTGACTCTGGCGCGGGTGAGATCAACAACAGACGTGTATTTTCCGGTTTCCTTGCGTTCACCTTCGCGACGTTTTTTCCAGATGCGCATCTCTGCCTGAATTTCAGGCCATTTAGCGCCAGGCTCACATTTATGCTTAACCCACCCGATGGCATGCAGTTTAAGTTCAGGATACATGGCGTTAACTTCTGGCATTTTCATCAACGCTTCAACGATATGTCCGCCGAATGTTGCCATGTCTTCCTGTAGTAATTCCTGTGCGCTAATCACCATATCAACGGTGATGTTTTCGCATGTGTCGAATTTAACTAGGACTGCGTTCTGTACTTCAGGGGACAGCTTGTCAAAATTGACGTTCATCGGATCGGATTCTGGTTCGACCGGTACAAAGGAAGCTGACTCCTCATCCCAGCGGTTTTCCTGCATATATTCGGTATCCCAGGAATCGAGGGCAGGGCGGGGTATGCCGGGTTTATCCTCGCAGACAATAAATTTATAAGCGCAGTCCTGAGCTGCCGGGAATTGCTCCAGAAATTGCCAGTGAAATTTTGCGCGTGCGCGACGCTCATCACCGGCTTCAATGGCAGTGGCCACCGCAACAGCGCTATCTTCTTTTATGGCCTGTTCGTCAGGAATAGCAGCGCAAATAAAGATTTTACTCATTGTGTTTTAACCTCATTACAGATTTCAGGGTGAACGAATCCCTGCCATTGCTGGCATTTTTAATCCGTTGGTATGGCGTTAATATAGCTGGCGGGTTATCCAGCCGGTGTTTCGTTATTCAGGTACAGCGATACTTTTTTTACCGGTAGGCATTCACCAGAAATTTTTTGCTCGTCTCTTGCCTGGAGGCTGGATTCTTTACTGGCATAAATTCCGGTAATCACATTTTGTGGCTCACCCGTTATAAGAAAAACGGTCATCACCAGTGCAAACGCTGAAGTCACTGCTGTTCTCCGATAATACCAAGTTCAAGAAGGGCAATTCTGGAAAGTATGGAATTATCATTGAGAAGATAAGGTTCATATTTTCTCATCTTAATGGCATCTTCAGTAAACTCCCGGTTACTGAGCAGAACACCAATATCAAAACAACCTTCAGACGTATTAACGTTTGGTAATAACGTTTCCATTATCGCGTCCTCAACAATGAATTTTGTGATGCAGTGCCTGGTGCCTCCAGGTGACGTTAACCAGTTAACAATTAACGCCGGATACAGAGAATCCACCCATAACACTGTTTTTGGTTTTAACTGTTCCGCGTGCGCATAGCCGCATTCACCGCATCACAAAATTCACTTTAAAAAGGGCGGCAGAGCAGCCACGGAGTAAAACTGATACCGCCAAACGTCACCAGAAAATTGATAGCAGAGGGCGTTGTAGCGAAGTTGTCACTTAAGCGTATGGTCAACCTGACAACCCGGTGTCCTCAATGGGGGAAGGAATAACCCCGCCATACTTACCGCCGCGCCATTTCGCGGATTGCCACAACCAGAAGCGCACGGTCGAAGAAATTTAACGACAAGACTTATATGCAAAGGGATCTCGCCGTGCGCTTTCGTGTTATGCCCTGACTTTTCAGGGTAAATTAACCTGTGGAAACCTGTTTTTACTGGCGCTAATCAGTTAGCGTTTCTGGCTAACCAGCGATGCGCGGCAGCTTCGGTTTTAAACGTTTTACTTTTGGTATACGTCATCGCGGTAAACGTGCCGTCCTGATTGGGAAACACGCCACATACCAGAGATTCGTTGTTGCCAAGCTCGATAGTATCCATGCTGACCTCATTTCCCCTTAACGCTGGGGTAGCGGAACTAAAAACCTGCTGCGCTGTTATACAAAGTGTTCCCGCCGTCATGTTCATACGCCTCGGGCTGGCTACTTAATCCCTGACCACTGCCGGGTAACTCTAGGTATTGCCCTGTATTGTGTGGGACGGGATGGGTTGGTATGGGAAAACTATAGGAAATGCCTAATTGCCTGTCAATAGGCTGCGCCTAATGATTTGGGTGCGACCTAATAGGTGATGGTTTGTGGGAGAGGTAGTAGGAGTTAACTAACGGGAACTAGGAATTTCCCGTCGGACCATATAAGTTTAAGTTCCTGTCTTGGTGATGTTCTGGCTTTTCCGTTTTGATTCTTGATTTTTCAGATAGTTAGCTACCTTCATTTCCATTGCGGCAATGTAGGCGCGAACGTCATGATCAACCCAACTAGGCTCCGTAGCATTTCCAGATAAGAGGAAAGCCACAATTGCTCTTTTTTCATCAGAGGCGGCTTGATAAAGGCTGTTTATGTCTAAAAGTTCACTTTTTGTATCTGAAGTGGATGGGGTTGGTATGGGGTATTCGTTAAGCCCCCAATGCTCTGGACCAACCACATCAGAAAAGAAACGCCATAGTTCTGGAAGTTTGTCTTTACTTATCGAACCTTTCTTAATCCAGTCATGGATTGATGGTGGTTGGACTTTGAAATGACGTGCGATTTCCGCCTTTGATTTGACGGCTCCTGATGCAATTTTTTTGTTAATGGCCTGCTCTATCGCTCGGCCTAAGTCTTTACCACTAAGCATTGCTTAATAGTCTCCTATGCGCATCGCGTTAGGCAATCCCTACTCTCGAATCGTTAGGCATAGCCTATTGACAATCACATTAGGCTAAGCCTAATATTATTGTGTGTTTTTTGGAGTTCATTCGATGAAAAAAGATAACTATTCATTCAAACGAGCTTGTGCTGTTGTCGGTGGGCAATCAGCAATGGCTAGGCTTTTAGGTGTATCTCCTCCAAGCGTAAATCAATGGATCAAAGGTGTACGTCAGTTGCCTGCTGAGAGATGTCCTGCGATTGAACGAGCAACAAAAGGTGGTGTCCTGTGTGAAGAACTTCGTCCTGATGTTGATTGGACATACTTACGACGCTCGTCATGTTATTCGCAGAATATGTCGATGAAGCAACCAAATGACGAAAACGATCATACCCGAAGCATCAAGAGGCAAATGATTCATGAAAATCAAACATGAGCACATCCGCATGGCGATGAATGCCTGGGCATATCCTGATGGTGAGAAAGTTCCTGCAGCTGAAATAGCCCGGACTTATTTCGAACTGGGGATGACGTTCCCGGAACTGTACGACGACAGCCATCCGGAAGCCCTGGCTCGTAATACCCAGAAAATTTTCCGTTGGCTGGATAAAGACACCCCTGATGCTGTTGAAAAAATGCAGGCTCTGTTACCGGCGATCGAAAAGGCAATGCCGCCTCTGCTGGTGGCCCGTATGCGCAGCCACAGTTCTGAATATTACCGTGAGATTGTCGAACGGAGGGATCGGCTGGTGAAGGATGTCGATGATTTTGTTGCGTCAGCGGTTGTTTTGTATGACCAGATGAATCGCGGCGGCCCGGCAGGGAATGCTGTGGTGATGCACTAAAAGCACGGTGTTCGGGGGTTTTATGAGCAGCAAGCTTCATGGTCTTGTCTGGGAAGGGTGCGCCTTCACCGGCATGATCTTATCCAGGGTGGCGGTTATGGCCCGTCTTGCAGACTACAGCAATGACGAGGGCGTGTCATGGCCTGCCATTGAAACTATCCGGCGTCAGATCGGTGCAAGAAGTGAATCCACCGTTAAATCTGCTATTGCAGAACTGGCGAAAGAGGGCTGGCTGACGAAGGAAGAGCGTAAGGTCGGTGGGCGTAACGTAAGCAATATCTATCGGCTTAATGTGGAAAAACTCGAAGCAGCTGCAACTGCGGCGCGTGAGGCATATAAACCGAAAAGAAAAATTAGCCCGGCAAAAAATGACCCGTTAACAGTTGACCCGTCAAATATTGACCCCTCAACGGTTGACCCGTCAAATTTTGATGGATCAACGGTTGATAAAAAACTGCCGATTAGGGGGGCGATGATTGACCCCGATCCGTCAGTATCAAAACCTGATCCGTCAGATAAAAGATCTTCTTGTCCGGACGTTTCACTGCCGGACGAAAAACAATCATCACCAGTTGAGCGATTTCTGGAGAAACACCCGGATGCGCATACCTGGAATGTACCGAAGCGACAGTGGGGTACCCGTGAGGATGTCGCCTGTGCGCAGTGGATTTGGGGACGGGTTGTGGCGTTGTATGAACAGGCCGCCAGTGATGATGGTGAGGTGTCACGCCCCAGAGAACCTAACTGGACGACCTGGGCGAATGATGTGCGCATGATGCGTATGCTGGATGGACGTAGTCACCGGCAGATTTGTGAAATGTTTGGGCGTGTCCAGCGGGATTCGTTCTGGGTAAAAAACATCATGAGTCCGGCAAAACTCCGGGAAAAATGGGATGAACTGGTTATCCGCCTGGGGCGTTCGCCCGCGCAGCGTTGCGTAAATCACATTTCTGAACCGGACACTGAAATACCGCCTGGATTCAGGGGGTGACGTGGCATGAAAAACATTGCGGCAGCCGGGGTTCTTGAACGTATTCGCAGACTTGCACCACAGGGGGCGGTTCCACCGTACCGGACGGTGGAGGAGTGGCGGGAATGGCAGCTTGCTGAAGGACGAAAACGCAGCGAGGAGATTAACCGCCAGAATCGCCAGTTGCGGGTGGAAAAAATCCTGAATCGTTCGGGCATCCAGCCTCTGCACAGCAAATGCTCGTTTGCGAATTATCAGGTGCAGAACGACGGGCAAAAACACGCGCTGAGCCAGGCAAAATCCATCGCTGACGAACTGATGACCGGGTGCACGAATTTTGTGTTCAGCGGTAAAACCGGCACCGGGAAAAATCACCTTGCAGCGGCGATGGGCAACCGGCTGATGGCGAAGGGGAGCAGCGTGATTATCGTCACCGTGTCTGACGTCATGAGTGTGTTGCATGACAGCTACGACAACGGCCAGTCCGGGGAAAAATTTTTACAGGAGCTTTGCGGGGTTGATTTGCTGGTCCTGGATGAAATAGGCGTTCAGCGTGAGACGAAAAACGAGCAGGTGGTATTACACCAGATAATTGATCGCCGGACAGCATCACTGTGCAGTGTCGGGATGTTAACAAACCTGAATCATGCCGCAATGAGTACACTTCTTGGTGAGAGGATTATGGACCGCATGACCATGAACGGTGGTCGATGGGTGACGTTTAACTGGGATAGCTGGCGTCCAAATGTCAGCAATATGAGGGTTGTGAAGTAATTTTGTCCGGAGGAAATTTTAATGGAAACCGTATCTGACGCACTGAAAGCACTGAAAAAAGCCTCTTCACATGTGGTGGCAGCTCGCCTTGGAATCAGTCGTGAAGAGGCTGTCAACGAGCTGTGGGAACTCAAAAGAAATGGCGTCGTTGATAAAACTGGTCACACCTGGTTTCTGGCTGGCGAAGGTGAATCCCGGGTAACCGAAGAGCGGCCAGTAAAATCTGAAGCACAGGATATGCTGACCGGGGAGGTCGAACAAAAAGTTACCGCAGACATGATGATTGAGTTTATCGGTCAGGATGGGGCTAAAACGTGTGAGGAACTGGCGGGTAAGTTCGGTGTCAGTACTCGCAAGGTTGCTTCCACGCTGGCGGTGGTAACCGCAACGGGGCGGCTGGCACGCGTTAATCAGAACGGTAAATTTCGTTACTGCATGCCGGGCGATAATTTACCAGCAGAGCCGAAAGCCGCGCTGGTAACGGAAAGTGATGGTAAGGCCTTTCCTCAGCCAGCAGGTGCTGCGTTACCAGTCCGGGAAGCCGCAACACAGGAAGAAATTAAAACAGAAACTGTGGCGGACATTGTGCAGCCGTTGCCATCGTTTACCGAAACGCAAGCAGATGAGCTGATTTTTCCGTCCCTTCGCAGGGCAAACCTGGCGCTGCGCAGGGCGAAAAGTGATGTTCAGAAGTGGGAGCGAGTCTGCGCCGCGCTGCGGGAGCTGAACAAGCACCGGGATATTGTTCGACAGATTACTGATTCTTCCCGCCGTGTTGTATCGGAAAAGTGATTGCCGGAGGCGCTTATGGCAAAAGTATTTACACAGGAAGAGCGGGAAAAAATTAAAGGGCAGGTTGTTGAGCTAGTACGCCGGAGTGGGCGCGAGACGTTACGGCAACTGGAAGCCAAGACAGGTGCGACAAGATATCTGATGAGCGTTCTTGCCAGAGAGCTGGTTGCCAGTGGCGATGTATACAACTCTGGTTACGGGTTATTCCCATCTGAACAGGCTCGTAAGGACTGGCAAAACGCCCGCAAAAAACTATCGAGGGCAAAACTGAAGAAACCGGTTGTGGTTGATCCTGACCTTATCTGGTCATTACCAGACGGAGAAATACGCCGCTATGACAGGCAATTGAACATAATTTGTAGTGAGTGCCGTAACAGTGAAGTGATGCAGCGAGTTTTGATATTTTACACAGGAGTAATGATGGAATAGTGAAAATAACATGAAACCTTTGGATTCTGGTGTTTCAGTGGATGGGAAAAGAGCAGATACATAGAAAATGAATAGCAATAATTCACAGTCTGGATGTTGTTTGTATGCTTATAAAATGATCCTAGTATGCATTGCCGGAGTTGAATCAGCTCCAATGAAGAAACTGAGAGGAGTATTTAGAAGATAGCTAAATGGATGTAATTATTAGTATCTAAAAAATAGTATTTTTGAAATGGGTCTAAGAACACAACAATGTACAAATGAGAAGTTATCTTTTAATATGTTCAAAGACCCATTAGGATTGATATCAGTTATGTTAGCTAGATTGATAAAGTGATTACATATTTTCTGTTATATGCTGAAATGAATAATGCTATTCCAGAGTGCAGCAGAGAAAGTCTCCTGATGATTGAGCTCTGGAAATTGTACAATAGAAAAATTACTGTATTTTTCTGTCAAAATATTTCTCAAAACAGATTCCGCTTTGATGGCTTCAGGATATAAAGATGCGGAGTAATCAAGGCTAAGATTTCCGTTAAGCAAGCATATACTTTTAGTGTGCTTTGATTCTGATATATCATCTTTAATTATCTTGATGATTCTTTCATTCTGCCATAGAAGTGATGGTGCAGATATATAATAATAGTTAAAGCATGAATTATTTTTTAAGCAATCAAGCACAAAAATAGCACCTAGCGAGTGCCCCCATATACCGATTCTGGAACTGTTCGGAGCAATAGTACTAACCCATGGCATGATCTGAGTTAGTAATAATTCTCGGAAAGACTGGCTTCCTCCACCAGTAAAGTAGATCCATGCTGGTTTAGAGTTATCAACAATAGCATTTTCACCATCAGGAGTATAATCGTAAGCACGGCGATGAATGCTAAGGTTATTCCAAGATTCATAACCAAGTGTAACTAACACTGGTGGATTGGGTAGTGCATCAATAACAGGCAGAATATCAGAAATGTAATTGTTGGCACTATTCCCATCAAGTATATAAAGAGTTGCATTATTTTTTTTAATGTTTTTTGGAGTAAAAATACATATTTTATATTTGGTGTCATGGTTAATTGAGTTAAATATGCGTGTTTGACAATGAATGTCCATATGTTTAGTCATGCGTTCTCCCCATGAGCATTAAAGGATGCTTAAGATATGCTATGTCACTGATAAAAAATTTGTTGTGTGTGTTTAGTTATTTTATCTACCTCCATTATGATTTAAGACTGATATATGTTATCAGCAAAGGTACATCGTTATTATTTTACCTGTCAATACATTTGATATTGATTAGCGTTTACATCGCTTGCTTAGGAAATTGAAGGCAGGTAACTATCATGTCAATGAACTAACCCACAGTCTAACGTACTTCTTTCCCCAATCACCAACAACCAAATTCCTGTTATCACCACTGGGATTTTGGCGCAACTTCATGGTGCAGAGGTAAATAGCATCAAGCAAAATCTCTTTTTCCGTTGTTGTCCTTATGGGACGTCTGTCTTTCTGACCGATTTCATATTGGCGAGGTAATGGGAAGTTAAGTAGAATAGCTGCGGGTGCTTGAGGCTATCTGCCTCGGGCATGAACACCAACGGCAGATAGAGAAAAGCCCCAGTTAACATTACGCGTCCTGCAAGACGCTTAACATTAATCTGAGGCTCAATCTATGAACGGCAAATCTAGGTTAGCCTCTTACGTGCCGAAAGGCAAGGAGATGTATGGGTCCACCACATATTGCAATTTTTATTCTCTTTTAAAATATATTCCACGGGCGTCATTAGTGCGAGCGCCTTGTGGGGTCTTTTGCTGTTATACAGCACCAGATATTCCGCCAGCTTCT